>OLSM01000270.1_pt1 | contig 52781 bp, 43 predicted proteins | sample 1672721 | NCBI WGS metagenome assembly OLSM01 (sample SAMEA3136717, study PRJEB25190) | human gut metagenome
AACTATACCCAATCCGGCATCAGCCAGATGATGGCGGGGGTGGAAGTTTCCGGCTGCAGATGGGTAATTTCAAAAATAAAGAATACGGAAATTATAAGAGATACACCTATACCCAATGTGATGCTGCAGTGATATTAAGTACAGGAGAAGATATATTTGTACTTAGTGGCGAAAATCAGGAAGAAACGCAGGCGCTTTATAGAAAACTTGCGGACGAGATCGAGGTTGATGATAGTGTCTTACGGTAGGAAGAGGTGAAAGCAAAATGGGATTTTGGATTTATATGCTGATTATGGATCTGCTTGTTCCAGTTACGATGATTGGTTTTGGAAGATATTTCAAGACTAAGGCGCCGAAAGAAATTAACTCTGTATTTGGATATCGTACATCGATGTCCATGAAAAACCGTGACACATGGGAATTTGCACATAAATACTGTGGAAAAATCTGGTACATATGCGGGTGGATTCTTCTCATTGTAACAATAGTTGCTATGATTCCTTTTTTGGGACAGGGAGCTGATGTGGTAGGAATTGTGGGAGCAGTTATACTTGGAATACAGATGATTCCACTGGTCGGGTCAATATTACCAACGGAACTGGCATTACGGAAGCACTTTGATAAAAATGGAAACAGAAAGTTGTCGGATAATATGAAGCGGGGTGATGAAACTGAAAGATAAATATGAAAGCCAGATGAAAAAAGGCGTTCTGGATATGCTGGTTCTGAAGCTGCTAGAGGAAAATGAAAAATATGGATATCAGATTATTCAGGAATTAAAAGAAAAAAGCAATGACAGATTCTTGTTGAAAGAAGGGACTTTGTATCCTATTTTATATCGTCTGGAGGATGATAATTATATAGTGAGCAGATGGAGCGAAGCTCAGGGAAAAAGAGTGCCTCGGAAGTATTATATACTTACTGAGGACGGTAGGATTGCATTGCGGGAAATCAAGGCACTTTGGATGGACATAACCCAAAACGTATTCAAGATTATGGGGGAAAAATAGAATGAATAAATCATACATCAATAAAATCGTGAGAAAACTGAAATGTTCAGGAAAAAAGAAAAAGGAGATAAGATGTCAGCTCACAACGGAACTAGAAGAATACGGGGTTGACATTGATACAAAAGAGCTTATAAAACGAATGGGAAACCCAGCGGAAATTGCAGAAGAGTTTAATCAGAATTTTTCTGAAGATGAAAAGAAAAAATATCGGCGCGAAAAATTTTTGAAGATTATTGCATGGGTTGCAGTAGTTTTAATGGCACTGATTTTACTTGCGTATTGGGCTCTTCCGAAACAGACTGCTTTGGAAAATAGTAAAATATTTCGGGAAGACAAAGTTGTAGAACAGGCAGAGTATGTAATTGATTTGTTGGATGCAGAGAATTATGATAAGCTTACTGAAATTTCAGATCCTGTTTTAAAAGATTATATACAAGAGGAGTATTTGGAAACTGCAAAAGAAGAAGTTTTTGATGATTGGGGCAAACAAGTTTCCATAGGAAAGACATATACTGCTGAAATCACACAAATGGGAAAAAAGAGTGCGGTTATTGAAGTGCATGTCGAATATGAGAATACAACTGTAATATACACTCTTTCTTTCAATGAAGACATGATGCTTCAGGGACTATTTATGAAATAGAAGGGAAAACCTTTTGTAGGTGATTGTTGAATTGATTCAATTAATCTGCATAGAAATAAAAATAGCTCGTTCAAAGATAAGCGAGCTATTTTTATTTCGCTAAAAAGTTACTGTTGATATCCAGCGGCATATTATATTTCTGCCCTCTTTTCATCAGACTGTAAAGCTTAAAACTCATCAGTTCTGGAGTCGCGTAAAGTGAACTGCAGAAACTGAAGTAGTCAAGATCCTCCTGTTTTGATAAGGCGGCTACGTCTTCATCCTGGATCAGCAGGTCGGCGGCAAACAGATTTGCCTGATACTCTGTCTCATTGATCATATTATAAAGCCGGTTATCAGACATTGGAGCCATTTTGAGCTGTGAGCGATGAAGCATGATGTGTCCCAGCTCATGAGCAGCAACGATCCGTTTTTCTTCTTCAGAAAGGAAACTGCTAAGCATGACATAGATTGTCTGACAGCTCATAAAGCAATACCCTTTTAGCCGATTGTAACGGGAAGTCTCCCCTACGATCACGTGCAGGCTTTTTAATATTTCTATCGGATCTCTAGTTTGAAATTTTTTAACTAGAGCTTCTGTCTTTTTGTATATATAATCATTTCCCAAATAAATCACCCCGTATATGTAATGAACCCCTGAAATTGCAGATTGTCATCCAAAACGGCCACCTGTGCCATATTATCCGGCCAGCGTGAGTCATATTATCCGGCCGGCCATTAACCATTATTCCACGGTACTCTTGACATGAGCCTCCATCACACATGATATTCTGGCAAAGCCGGCAAACCAGCACCACAGGCGGATTTGCCAAGGCAGAGAGCCTATCATGTGCTACTCATGTAAAGAGCCTTTCGCGGCATAACGGTTAATGGCCGGGGATGTCCCGGTCTGGCCGGATAATATGGCCCTGATGACCGTTAAAGGTGGCTGTCTGCAGAAATTAAGAATATTGGTTAGATTATCAGTATTACTATATCAGATAAGATGTCCTATAAAACGTACATCTTATTCCTGCGGGGTGTCTTTCAAGTATTTTTTTGGTGTAAATTTTTTTGCACGTTTTTTTGAATCCAGATAGAGCATCTGGATCTCATCCATGAAAGCCGTTTTATCGTCATCAGTCAGCTCCCCGCCGGCAAACATAGCGGCAGCCTGTTCCAGGATCTGCTGTGCCTGTTTTGCTCCTCTGGATCCATACTGTTCTGCGGCTTCTGTAATGAATGCTTCTCCTTCCGTCATCAGGTAGGAAATATCACATTCCAGTGTATCTGCCAGTTTCTGATACAGTTCGTGCTGTTTGGGATAACGTCCTTCTGCTTCCCAGCCGCGGATAGTCCGTGGAGAAACGCCAAGGGCATTTGCCAGTTGGGTTTGGTTCATGCCTTTTGATTTTCTCAGAGATTTGATTTTTTCACCGAACGCCATAACAATACCTCTTTTCTAAGCAATCTTCATGTATTGCACTTTGATTTCCTGACAAAAGAGGAAATCACTTTCCTAAAAAATCATCTTGCCTCTTGACAACCGGATAGTGGTTGCCTATAATGTGAATCACAAGGAAGCGGCAAGTACTTGCCTATAATATAATCGAAATTTCCTATTTTGTCAATTCTTATTATGGGAAATTGCCGGTTTTACGACAATTTCGGAAGAGGAAAGACGGAAATATCATATGAGAAAGAATACGGGCAAGTGAAACCGGAAAGGAAGGCGCTTATGGAACGGCAGAATTACTTTATATGCATTGACCTGAAGTCCTTCTACGCATCCGTAGAGTGCGTAGAACGGAAGCTGGATCCATTTAAAACAAACCTTGTAGTGGCAGATCCGACAAGATCAACATCAACCATATGTCTGGCGATCACCCCGGCAATGAAAAAACTGGGGGTGAAAAACAGATGCAGGATCCATGAGATCCCCGACAACATCCAATATATCACGGCAATGCCGAGGATGCATCTGTATCTGGATTACTCTGCCAGGATTTACAGCATTTATCTCCGCTATGTTTCAAAGGAAGATATCCATGTGTACAGTGTGGATGAATGCTTTCTGGATGTAACAGAGTATCTTCGTCTGTACCAGATGGATCCAAAGGAAATGGCTGTGGAACTGATGCGTGCGGTTATGCAGGAGACAGGGATCACGGCGACTGCCGGGGTGGGAACAAACCTTTACCTGGCAAAAATTGCAATGGATATCCTGGCAAAGCATGCGGAAGACCATATCGGGATATTGGATGAGTTATCTTTCCGCGAAAAGCTGTGGGACCATCAGCCGCTTCGTGATTTCTGGATGATCGGCTCCCGTACAGAAAGGAAACTGGCAGGCTATGGAATTCATACGATGGGAGATCTTGCGTTGGCATCCATTACTTCTGAGGATCTTCTCTATAAGATCTTTGGCATTGATGCAGAGTTGATGATCGATCACGCCTGGGGGAGAGAGACCTGCAGGATGAAAGATATCAAGAACTACCGGACAGAAGAGCACAGTCTGTCCAACGGACAGGTTCTTATGAGAAATTATGAATTTGAAGAGGGGGCTGTGATCGCCAGGGAAATGACGGATGTGCTGGTGCTGGATCTGGTAGATAAAGGGCTGGTGACAAATTCTGTCACTCTCTGGATTGCATACGACCATCGGCTTGAACATGATCCATCAAAGGGAACTGTCAGATTCGCAGAAGCGACTAATAGTTCTGAGCGGATCATTCATGCAGTGGAGAAGTTGTATCAGAGGATCGCGGATCGCCATACCGGGATCCGGAGAGTGGAAATCTGTGCCAACAGAGTAGTTCCGGAGAGCTTTGTTCAGTACGATCTGTTCTCCGATCCGGAACAGCAGGAAAAAGAAAGAAACCTGCAGCTGGCTATACTGGAGATTAAGAGAAGATATGGCAGGAATGCGGTCATGCGTGGCTCCAATCTTCTGGCCTGTTCTACTTACAGGGAAAGAAATAATCAGATTGGCGGCCACCGGGCATAAGGAGGTGATGACTGTGATGACGGCAGCATACCGTAAAATCATACATTTGCCGCGTCCGGCATCCGGGAGAACTCCGATGGCGGTAGAGCGGAGGGCAAAACAGTTTGCTCCGTTTGCCGCATTAAAAGGATTTGAGGATGCGGTCAGGGAAAAGGAGATTATCTATGAACCCAGGAGAATTTTATCGGAGGAGAAGAAAAATGAACTGGATATGAAATTAAGGATGCTGAAACCGGGCATGGAGATCCTGGTGGAGTTTTTTACCGGGAATCCGTCTCTTCCGGGATTCGGAAGATATCATACAGTGAAAGGGGATGTTGCTTTTTTTGATCCGTCAGTTGGTTTGCGGATCGGAGATACAGAGATAGAGATCCGGGATATCTGTGAGATGTCCGGGGATGTTTTTGAAATATTGGAAATGCCCTGTTAGAGGGATATCCGCAGAAATCTATGGTACTGTCCGGCGTGTGGGAGCTGGATGAAGGCTGCGGTGGAAGCGGCAGACCGACAAAGCAGGTCTGAAATGAATATCATGTGTGTCCGCGCAGCTTTGGCGCTATTCGGAATGGGCAGCATGAGAGCTCATGAAGCGGATTTGATTTCCCTTGATCCGTTGAGTAATAAATGAAATTCTTATTGCTTAAAGGAGGAACTTATGGGATCAGATAATTATAAATGGCATATTCACTGCCCTGTATGCGGAGCTTTTCTGGAGAAAAGTTCCCAGTGCGATTCGGAGGTGGATTGTAAAAAATGTAAAAGCACACTGGAAGTACTGGTAAAGGAAGATATTGTATCTGTCCGTCCCATGATCATCAGGGATGAGCAGCTCAAAGCAAGGATGCGGGTCTATGCACAGAGGATCAGATCCGGATCTGGAAAGAAAAAAGAAACAGAATAGAATGAGATATCCGTTAGAGCGGTGAATTTGGCTAGAACCATCCGGACGGCGGCGGATATCAAGAGTTTGTCAAGGAGCTGAACCTGACCAGAATCACTAAGAGCCCGGCAAAACATTTATGGTTGAGACACAGAAAAAGAAATTATTTTGTGTCTGAAAATCAATCATATTTGTTTTGCCGGTTTTTTTATGCAAAAAATAAAAAAATTTAGTTTTCGACACTGTAAAAAGTGCTGTTTTCCTTTCTATTAATGAGGAGGTGAAATAGGAGCTTCGGGCTCCCGTTCAAAAAAAACGGGTGAGTCCGAGGCTGTTTGTGCTGCAGAGAATTGGGAAAAAGAAACGGTAATGTTTCTTGATCCGGGACCACCCGGAGCCGGAAGGCAGAAAGGTGGTCTATATGATGACATTAAAAGAATTAAAAAACCTGGTGAAACCTGCAGATCCTAAAAAGAGAGTGCCTTGTGCGGTATCGCTGAAACAGTCCGGAGCCCGTATCGTGGTCCGGGAGGCGGTCGGACTTGGAGCAGATATTACTGTTTACGCAAATGGATATGTACTTTATCAGGAGGGGGAGAAGACGACTGTTTTTCCGCTGCATGCATGCAGCGCATATGGTTATGAGTCTGTTACCGGGCAGCAGAAGATATTTCGGTCTGAATTTTTTGACAATGAAAACTGGTATGTACGTCTTCTGATGGAAGCCTCCGATCTGATGGAGAGAAATCAGGAAAAGATACTCTCTAACCATAATGTATGTTCATATAACCCGTTTTCGGAAGAGTGGAAAGAATTAAAGGATCAGGAGCAGGATGTTTTAGAACGGCTTGTGGAAAGAGAAATGTTTCGTGACCTTATGAGTGTTCTGACAGAAAAGCAGAAAAAAGCTGTTACGTTGTACTATCTGGAAAACATGAAGCAGGAAGACGTTTGTGCGGAAATGGGCATCGCTCAGCAGAGCGTTTCTAATATGATCAAAAGAGCTGTATCTGCTATGAAAAAGCGTCTGGAAGAAACAGAAAATAAAAAAATTTGATATTCGACGCTGTAAAAAGGGCTGTTTTCCTTTCTATATGTGAAGGAGTTAAAAAACTCCTGTGCACCTTGAAAAGTGAACAGCCTGCCCAGAGTGATATCTGGCTTGAATGTGCATCCTGCGCGTCCTGTCAGAGGCAACGTCCCGGTTATACGGAAACCGGTACAGGAACGGATCTGGGGAAGAGAACAGGAAAACCTTAAATAAAAATCATTGTCTGATTTCATCATATTGATGACAGTAGAAACAGTGTGGCGGTATGGATTTCTGATTGAAATGGATACCGCCATATTTTTGTGCTGTTATCCCGGCCGGGAAGAAACGGCCGACTGTCCCAGACAGTACAAATAATTAATAGAAGGAGGATGTGGATGAAGAAAACATAAAAATTGACAGAGGAAATGAAATGCTTTACTCATAAACCAGATTTTAGAAAGGACGAAAAAGATGAGAAAGAAAAGAAAAGCAGCAAGGCTGATCTCTGGCTGCATGGCGCTGGTGTCACTTTTATCAGCGGTTGTATCTCCGATGATGGTTTCTGCGGCAGAATCTCCGACTGAGAGGGTCCCCTATTATGAGGAAGTAAAGGATCAATTGGATATGGATGAAGTCGTGACTGCTCATGATTATGAAGTTACAGTAGGGGCCTCGTTTGATATCAATTGTGACTTTTCCGGAATTGAGATCCCGGACAACAAGAAAGTAAAGGTCACTTTCCAGGAGGCGCTGAATGAGGACGGGGATCCTTTTGCGACAGATCATGAAGATACCTATCAGGCGGTCTATTATGTGGAACCGCAGACGACCAGTCATCCGATGTATCAGATCAGCAGGAACATTACGGTGAAGGAAGCGGCAGCTTCTGAAGAAGTGAAGGATTCCGGAACAGAGGCTTCACCGGGTCAGGATAAGAAAGAGTCGGAACCGGAAAGCTCTGATGAGAAAGGAGAGTCGGAAACACCGGCTGAGATGCATTCAGAAGAGGAATTTGACAAAGCACTGGAGAGGTCAGAAGATCAGAAGACAGTGGATGAAGACAGTGGACTGACGCTGGGCGAAGTCCTTTTGCAGGCGGCGGACCAGGGAGTGGATATCCAGAGCCTGGAGGTCGGGGAAAGCGTGACTTTTACAGCACAGGCTCCTCGGGCACGGGCAGCCAGAGCAACGCAGTCTGTGACCATTACCCAGGGAAGTTATTATTACTATGCAGATTACGGGCTTGGATCCTATGTGACTGCTCCATTTACGGTGAGATTTGGGAACGTGTCTGCAACGGCATACTGCATTCAGCCGTCAAAGCCTGGCCCGGGAAGCGGAACATATCAGATCACAAAACTGGAAGGCAAGCAGGAACTGGCCAAGACGATTTATTATGGAACAGAAGCTTCGGGGGCGGCGTATTTCTTTAACAGCCACCATAAGGACTTTTCCGCAGGAAAGAGGTTTATTTTAACACATCTGGCAGCTTCCTATGCGAATGACAGCAGCGATGCATTTTACGGAACCAACAGTACAGGAGAAGCGCTGGCGATGGAGCTTTATCATTACGCGGTAAGCCAGCCGGAAATTCCCAATGTGGAAATGTCATTTTCCAATTCTAACGTAACCGCCTATGTGGACGGCGGCCAGCAGCGGACAGAAGATATTACGTTTAAGGCGTCGAGCCAGCAGACGATCACAATGGATCTGCCGGATGGCGTGAAACTTCATAATATCAGCACAGGAAAGACCAGTGCTGCCGGGGCAAAGGTAACGATTTCCGGCGGTACAAAATTTTATCTGACGGCACCGCTGACACAGACGAAAGATGTGTCAGGATCGTGGTCCGCAAAAATGCAGGGAAGCATTACCAAGGATTACTCCGCTTATAAGATCACGACCGGAAGTTCTTATCAGGATATTGCCCTGGTATTCGGAGAAGGCGTAGAAGACGAAAAGTATGTGAGCTTTTCTGTGAAATGGCTGGAACTGGCCAAGGTAGAGATCATCAAGGTGGATTCCAGGCATGAGAATGCAAAGCTGTCAGGCGCGGTGTTTGGTATTTACAGTGATCCTGATTGCACAAAGCTGATCACAGAGATGCCGGCAACAGATGAAAATGGATCTTCCATTGCGGAGATCGTAAAGACTCAGGATACGGTATATCTGAAAGAAATTCAGGCTCCGGAAGGATACCGGCTGAATACGGCAGGTTATAATGTAAAACTGATTGCAAATGATACGGCTTCTGTTACAGTACCGGATCAGGAGCAAATGGGAGAACTGACCATTTACAAAGAAGGCCAGGTTCTGACCGGTGCAGATGTGACAGAAGAAGGAGTGACGTTCCGTTACGAAGACCGCCGTCAGGAAGGCGCTGTTTATAACGTCTATGCCGGAGAAGATATTGTAACGGCCTATGGTGCAAAGATCTACAGTAAAGGCGATCTTGTGAAAGGGAACCTGACGACGGACGATAATGGTTCGGCGGTTCTTAAAAATCTGCACCTGGGGACTTATGTGATCCGTGAAGTGCAGGCCCCGGAGAACTTTTACAATGCCGGTGAAGAAAAAACCGTGACACTTTCCTATGCCGGACAGAACGTGGAGACGGTATTCAGCGAGAGTACCTTCCATAATGACAGGCAGAAAGCGGAAGTTTCTGTATTAAAAAAGGACAAGGACACCTTAAATCCTCTGGATGGCGGCGTGTTTGGCCTGTATGCAGGAAGCGATATTAAAAATGCGGATGGAAGTGTTGTGGTATCGAAGGGAACGCTGATTGAAAAAGCGGTGACTGGAGAGGATGGAAAAGCTGTCTTTACGGCGGATTTGCCCATTGGATTTTCTTTTGATGTGAAAGAAATCCAGGCCCCGGAAGGGTATGTGAGAAATCAGGAGGATGTATACTCCTTCACTTTCTCTTACACCAATGACAGCGAAGCGAAAGTGACATTTACCCATACCTTTGTCAATGAGCGTGTGAATGCCACGATCAAGCTGCAGAAAAAAGACGCAGAGACGAACCAGGCAGTTCCACAAGGGGATGCCACACTGGAAAATGCAGTGTATGGCCTGTATGCCCGTAAAGATATTGTACACCCGGATGGGGCAACCGGGGTGATCTACAAAGCCGGCGAGCGGGTGGCAACGCTGACCACGGACGAGAACGGGGAAGCGTCTGTAGAAAACCTGTATCTTGGGGAGTATTTTGTCAAAGAGATCACGCCTCCCGTGGGGTATCTGGCAGATGAGAGTGAACATGATCTTGTGTGCAGCTATGAAGGAGATCTGACCGCAACCGTGGAGCGGGAGTGTGTATCACTGGAACAGGTAAAGAAGCAGCCTTTTGAGATCATCAAGGCAGCCAATAATGGGGAGACGGACGCTGATCTCCTGTCTGGGGCCGGATTTACCGCCTACCTGCTCTCTGACCTTACAGTAAAGGAAGATGGCAGCTATGATTTCGATTCCGCAGAACCAGTGGTGATCGGGGAGAACGGGGCGACAGAAATGTTTACGGACGAGAAAGGATATGCCTGCAGTATTGCCCTTCCTTATGGTACATACCTTGTCCGGGAGACCACCACGCCCCATAATTACAAGCCGGTGGACGACTTTATCGTGCGGATTACAGAGCATAATCCAACTACGCCACAGGTATGGCGGGTGCTTCTGGACGAGGAATTTGAAGCAAAGCTGAAGATCATCAAGCAGGATGATGAGACGAAAAAACCGGTGCTTCACAAAGGTACAGAGTTCCGGATCTATGATCTGGATAAGCAGGAATACGTTGAGCAGGTGACAACCTATCCTACAACAACGGTTCACAAGACATTCTTCACCGATGAGGAAGGCTACCTGATCCTGCCCCAGAATTTAAAAATCGGGCATTACCGGATTGAGGAAGTCACAGCGCCTTACGGCTATACGCTGAATGAGAATTATTTTGAGATTGCAGTGGATTCCGATACTGCTTACCAGATCGACCCGGTGTCAGGGGATGTGGTGATCGAAGCGGTCTATGAGAACCATCCGGTGAAAGGAAAGCTGAAAATCGTAAAACAGGGAGAAGTGCTGGACAGTTTCAGCAAGGATTTTGTCTACGAAGTGGAGAACCTGGCGGGCGCAGTCTTTGAGGTGTACGCTGGGGAGGATATTTATACCGCTGACTTCCAGAAAGACGCAGAAGGAAATCGTATTTTAGAGTACGCTGCCGGCGAGCTGGTTGGAACGGTGACTACGGATGAAAACGGGGAGGCATATCTTTCTGATCTTCCTCTTGGCAGTTACAAGGTTGTGGAAGTTACCGCTCCCGAAGGCTTTGTGCTGAACGGGGAAGCGCAGACAGTGACTTTTACTTACAAGGATCAGGAGACGCCTGTGATTGAAAAGGAAGCTGTTTTCCAGAATGAACGCCAGAAGGTGGAAGTATCCGTGGTGAAAAGGGATGCGGAAACGCAGGTGACTGTGGAAGGCGCAGCCTTTGGGCTGTATGCCAAAGAGGATATTCTGGCACATGGCGAAGTGATTGTGAAAGCGGACACGCTGATCGGCAAGGCACTGTCTGATGAAAACGGGAAAGCTGTCTTTATGAATGATCTGCCGTTTGGACGATACTATATCAAAGAAGAAGCCGCACCGGACGGATATGTTTCTTCCGATCAAGTGGTAGAAGTGACGGCAGAGTACCAGGGGCAGGAGATCCCGGTGGTGGAACTGTCCTCTGAATATGAAAATGAGCCGACAAAGATTACTGTGACTAAGACAGACCTGACCACCGGCGTGGAGCTGGAGGGTGCAAAGCTGACTGTCCTGGATCAAGACGGGAATATCGTAGACAGTTGGACTTCCGTGAAAGGGGAGGAACACCTGATTGAGCGGCTGACGGTGGGTGAGACTTACACGCTCCGGGAGGAGCTGGCCCCGTATGGGTATCTGAAAGCGGAAGAAATCACTTTTACTGTGGAGGATACAGCGGAAATCCAGAAAGTGGAAATGAAAGACGACGTGCCGACGGGAACGCTGATCATCAATAAGAAAGGCGAGTTTCTGGAGGATGTGACACTTGCCGATACCATTGGCGGCTGGATCAGCCACCTTTTTGAATATATCACCGGCGCATTAAAAGACGTAACCTTTGAGGTATACGCCCTGGAGGACATCCAGGCGGCGGACGGCGAGAGTGAGGATTATTACAAAAAGGACGAACTGATCGCCACGATTACCACAGATGAGACAGGAATTGCAAAGCTCTCTGATCTTCCTCTTGGAAGATACTATGTGAAAGAAAAAAAGACAGCGGAAGGTTATGTGCTGGACGGGGAGATCCGGGAGATTGACCTGACCTATGTGGATCAGGAGACAGCGGAAGTTACCTGGAATGGAGACTGGCAGAATAACCGCCAGAAGGCGGAAGTATCTGTCCTGAAGAAAGAAAAGGATACTGACCGGGTACTGGAGGGCGCTGTGTTTGCCCTTTCCGCAAAAGAGGACATTACCAATAAAGACGGGGATGTGGTTCTGGAAGCGGGAACCGTGATCGAGGAAAAAGCAACCGGGGAGGATGGAAAACTGACTTTTGAGGCGGATCTGCCCATTGGATTTTCCTATGTAGTGAAAGAGACTTCCCCGGCTCCAGGATTTGCCACCACAGACGAGGTGCAGGAGTTTACTTTTACAGCGGAATCTTCTGATAAAGCGACAGTTTCTTACGAATTTATCTTTGAGGATGAACCGACCGTCTTTGAATTTACCAAAACTTCCCTGACAGATGGAAAAGAAGTGGAGGGAGCGAAGCTGACTGTAACCGATGAAAATGGCGAAGTTGTGGATGAATGGGTATCCGGCAAAGAGCCGCATATCATTAAGGAGCTGGTGGTCGGACAGACTTATACCATGACGGAAGTGCTTCCGGCTCCGGGGTATGTGACGGCGGAGAGCATCCAGTTTACCGTTGAGGACACCGCCGAAGTCCAGAAAATCGAGATGAAAGATGATGTGACAAAGGTAGAGATTTCTAAGACAGATATTGCCGGGAAGGAGCTGCCGGGAGCGAAGCTCACCATCCTGGACGAGAATGGCGAGGTAGTAGAGAGCTGGACTTCCACGGAGGAACCGCATTATATCGAAATGCTTCCGATTGGCCGTTACATTCTCCATGAGGAGTCTGCGCCAGAGGGATATCTGGTGGCTGAGGATATAGAGTTTGAGGTGAAAGATACTGGTGAAATCCAGAAAGTCGTGATGAAAGATGAGGCGGCTCCAGAGGAAACACCGGAAGAACCGCAAAATCCGGTTGGGACAGATGCTCCGAAGACAGGAGATGATACGAATCTTTTATTCTGGACGGCACTGCTTGGCATTGGACTTTGCGGAACCGGCGCGGCATTTGTGATGAGAAGAAAAAGAAGATAAAGGGAAGAGAGCAGGCGTTTACCGTATCGGTAGGCGCCTGCGGCTGTTTTTGGAAAGGATGCAGGGATTATGGAAAAAGCAAAGTATGTGATCGATCCGAAGGCGGCACTTCCAGGACGCATCTACCAGAAGGACAGACCATGGTCCTGTGCATATTGTTACTGGTGGGGAAAAGCCGGATGCACAAAAAGCGATTGCTGGTACCTGGAGCCGGTGAAACCAGAGAAGCCGAAGTCTGATGTATCGAAAAACTGTAAGGATTGTCCTTACGGGAAGCATCTGCCGTGTATCGGATATTGTATCGCAGAAATCTATCGGGAATTGAAATCTACAGGAAGGAAGGTGCTTGATTGCAGGATGAAGTAAATGAGAAAACAATTGCGCTGTGTGTACAGTGCGGCCGTATGACGGCGGGTGTTCTGAAAGCTGCTATGCGGAAATATCTGAATGGGGCAGAACGCCATAAGCAAAAAAAGGTTCAGAGACGCCAGGCGGTGAAGAATGGCCGTGCTCAGGAGCGGAGCAGGGCAAAAGAACGCCGAAAGCTGGAAAAAAAGCAGCCTCACGGGAAACAGACGATGAAGCAGCTGATGGCGAAAGGCGCCCAGCTTACGAATATTCTGATCACGGATGATAATATAAAATCTTTTGACCGGGTTGCCAGGAAATACGGGATTGATTACAGCCTGAAACGTGACAGCAGTATCAGCCCGCCAAAGTATATGGTGTTCTTTAAGGCAAAAGACGTGGATGTGATGACGGCAGCTTTTAAAGAATATACAGGGATTACGCTGAAAAAATCAAAAAAGCCGTCTGTCCGGAAGAAGCTGCAGAAAGCCATGCAGAGGCTGGCAAAGCATCGTGAGCGTGTAAAAACCCGGCAGATGGATCGGGGTCAGGAACGATGAAGGAAAAGTGGACCAGGATCCTGGTACTCAATCTTCCTTATTTCATCATGTTTTACCTGGTCAACCGGGGTGCCTGGCTGTTCCGACATTGTACCGGAGACAGTCAGATAGAAAGGCTTGGCGTTATGCTGATAAATTTTCAGCTGGCGTTCACGCACTTGCTGCCGAGCTTTTATTTTACGGATCTTCTTGCGGGAACTGCAGCTGCAGTGTTTTTGAAACTTGCAGTTGTGTACCGGGGAAAAAACGCAAAAAAGTTCCGGCACGGAGAAGAATATGGCTCCGCCCGATGGGGAACTGTGGAGGACATCAAGCCATTTATAGATCCGGTTTTTGAGAATAACATCATCCTGACACAGACGGAGCGGCTGACAATGAACAGCAGGCCGAAGTTTCCGAAGTATGCCAGGAATAAAAATGTGATCGTGATTGGAGGATCCGGTTCCGGAAAGACTCGCTTCTATGTGAAGCCGAACCTGATGCAGATGACCCGGAAAGTCTCCTATGTAGTGACAGATCCGAAGGGAACCATCATAGTGGAGTGCGGACGGATGCTGGTCCGGCATGGGTATCGGATCAAGGTATTCAATACGATCAATTTCACAAAGTCAATGCATTATAATCCGTTCCATTATATCCGTTCTGAAAAAGATATCCTGAAACTGGTCAATACCATTATCGCGAATACAAAAGGTGAAGGAGAAAAAGCCACAGAGGATTTCTGGGTGAAAGCAGAGCGTCTGCTTTATACAGCATTGATCGGATATATCTGGTACGAAGCCCCGGAGGAAGAACAAAATTTTTCTACATTGCTGGAATTCATTAATGCCAGTGAGACCAGAGAGGATGACGAGGAGTTTAAGAATGCGGTGGACGAACTGTTTGAGGAATTAGAGGCAGAAAACCCGGAACATTTTGCTGTCCGGCAGTATCGCAAATATAAGCTGGCGGCCGGCAAGACAGCTAAGAGTATTCTGATCAGCTGCGGAGCGAGGCTGGCACCTTTTGATATTGCGGAACTCAGGGAACTGACCAGTTACGATGAGATGGAACTGGATCTTCTTGGAGACAGGAAGACGGCAATGTTCGTGATCATTTCTGATACCGACGACACGTTTAATTTTCTTGTCGCGATCATGTATTCACAGTTGTTCAATCTGTTATGTGACAGGGCGGATGACTTATACGGCGGGAGGCTTCCGTATCATGTGCGGCTTTTGCTGGACGAGTTCAGTAATATCGGGCAGATCCCGAAATTTGACAAACTGATCGCCACGATCCGAAGCAGAGAAATCTCTGCTTCGATCATCCTACAGTCCCAGAGTCAGCTGAAGACAATCTACCGGGATGCGGCAGAAACAATTCTTGGCAACTGTGATACCGTCTTGTTCCTTGGCGGGAAAGAGAGCAGTACATTGAAAGAAATCTCAGAGACACTGGGGAAAGAGACGATTGATCTTTATAATACCTCTGATACGAGAGGACAGAATCCGTCTTACGGGATGAATTACCAGAAGACCGGACACGAACTGATGAGCCGGGATGAGCTGGCAGTAATGCCGGGAGATAAGTGCATCCTGCAGCTGCGCGGAGTGCGCTCGTTTTACAGTGATAAGTTTGATATCACGAAACACAGGCGTTACCGGGAACTGTCAGATTTTGATAAAAACAACGAGTTCCATATCGAAGAGTATCTGGAACACAGGCTTGTGCTTCCGCAGGAGGAAGCCTTTGAATTTTATGAGTATGAACTGTCGCCGGAAGAGATTGAAGCGGCGGAAAAGGAGGTGATGGAAGATGTAGGATGATGTGCATATAGCTGACGAAAGAATAAGCTTTTGTCTGGATGCGTAGTATTCTGCCCCTGAAATTCAGGCCGGAAGAATAAATCAGATATCGATTTTTAGGTTTGGGACCGTCCGTATGGACGGGTTTTTTTATGGAGGAAAACCATGGAAATTCATATCAGGTCCCCGACCAGGGGATACGGATTTATGGCCTGAATAAGAGGGAAAGGAGAGAAAAAAGCGCTGACAGGCTGAAAAAAAGGCGCTTTTGTCAGTTGTGCGTATATGAGTTTTTTTACAAGCGCTGTTAATATCCTTCAGACATTAGTGGTCGCAATCGGCGCCGGTCTTGGCGTATGGGGCGTGATAAATTTGATGGAAGGGTATGGAAATGACAATCCCGGGGCTAAAAGCCAGGGAATCAAACAGCTGATGAGCGGCGGCGGGGTAATCCTGATCGGAACCCAGCTGATCCCGCTTCTCAGCAGCTTATTTTAGAGGAAGGAGTAATTATCCATGTTCGATCAGATCTTTGATGCGATTGAAGAGTGGATGAGGGGACTCCTCACAGGGATCATTCATTCCAACCTGGACCGGATGTTTACCGATGTCAATGACAAGACCAGTGAGATCGCCGTTCAGGTTGGACAGACCCCGCAGGGCTGGAACAGCAACATATTCAGTATGATCGAAAACTTGTCGGAAACGGTGATCCTGCCGATTGCAGGGATCATCATCACATTTGTGCTCTGCTATGAGCTGATCAGTATGATCACAGAGAAAAACAACATGCATGACGTCGATACATGGATGTTCTTCAAGTACTTTGTAAAGATGTGGATCGCGGTCTATCTGGTCAGTAATACATTTACCATTACGATGGCCGTATTTGATGTAGGGCAAAGTGTGGTCAATTCTGCGGCAGGTGTGATCACCGGAAGTACAGAGATTGATATCAGTTCTGTGCTGACAGACCTGGACACAGCACTGGAAGCTATGGAGATCGGGGAACTGGTCGTTCTGGTGCTGGAAACGCTGATCGTCAGCTTTGGCATGAAGATCATGAGTGTTCTGATCACAGTGATCCTGTATGGTCGAATGATCGAGATTTATCTGTATACTTCAATCGCCCCGATTCCATTTGCTACTATGACCAACCGCGAATGGGGACAGATCGGGACCAATTATTTCCGGGGGCTTTTTGCCCTGGCGTTCCAGGCATTCCTGATGATGGTATGCGTGGCAATCTATTCCATACTGGTGGCGGGCATCCAGTATTCGGATAACTTAAGTTCCTCTCTCTTCGGAGTGATGGCTTACACGGTTGTGCTGTGTTTCAGCCTGTTTAAGACGGGGGCACTCAGCAAATCGATCTTTAATGCCCATTAAATTTCAGGAAGGAGGATTTGGACGATGGCTTATGTCAGTGTTCCAAAAGATTTAACAAAAGTAAAGAATAAGGTGGCGTTTAACCTGACTAAGCGGCAGCTGATCTGTATCGCGGCGGGAGCTGCGGCGGGAATTCCTTTTTATTTCCTTACAAGAGGGGGTCTGGGAAACAGCAATGCTGCCACAATTATGGTCCTGCTGATGCTGCCGGCCTTTCTTTTCGCTATGTACGAAAAGGACGGCATGCATCTGGAAGAGGTGCTGATCCATATGATCCGTGTCAAATGGCTGCGTCCGGCAGTCAGGAAATATGAAACGGAAAATTATTTTGAGACAGATCCGGAAAAGTCCGTGTCTGTGACAGTAAAAAAATCGGAGAAGGGAGGAAAGAACCTTGGCAGAAAGAAGCGGTAAGAAACGGCGTCTGGAAAAGCGCCGGGCTAAAGAAGAGAAGAAAGCTGCGAAACAGCAGGCGGCTTTGAAAGCCGCGAAAAAAGGCAGCCGTAAAGCTCCACGCGGCAAGGCAGATCAGAAGAAGAAGGAGAAAGAAGAGAAAAGGATATCCGCACAGAGGACGATTGCCTATAAGGAAATGGCAAAGGACGGGATCTGCAGGGTGCATGATAAATGTTATTCCAAAACAATCCGGTTTTCGGATATCAATTATCAGCTGGCTCAGAACGATGACAAAAATGCGATCTTTGAGAACTGGTGCGATTTTCTGAACTATTTTGACAGCAGTATCCATTTTCAGCTTAGCTTTATCAATCAGAAGAGCAGCATGAAGGAATTTGAAAAGGTGATCCGGATTCGCCGGAGGCATGATGAATTTGATGAGATCCGGAGAGAATATGCCCGGATGCTGCATCGGCAGCTTGCTAAAGGGAATAACGGCCTGGTGAAATCCAAGTATATCACTTTTTCCATAGAGGCGGATAATATCCGGGAGGCAAAGCCAAAACTGGAGCGTATAGAGACTGATATCCTGAATAATTTTAAAATCCTGGGTGTTCCCGCAGAACCGTTAAATGGAGCTGAACGATTGAAGATCCTGCGCCAGATACTGAATCCGGACGAGCTGGGGGATATCCCGTTCGATTATGGGTCTATGATCCATAGCGGGCTCTCTACAAAAGATTATGTGGCGCCTACCAGTTTTGTGTTCAAGGACGGAAAGACGTTCCAGATGGGAAATACCATCGGCGCAGTTTCGTACCTGCAGATCCTGGCGCCGGAACTTACCGATAAGATGTTGGCGGAGTTTTTGGATATGGATAAAAATCTGATCGTCAATCTGCATGTGCAGTCTGTGGATCAGGTAAAGGCAATTAAGCTGGTGAAAGGAAAAATGACGGATATCAACCGGATGAAGATCGAAGAGCAGAAAAAGGCGGTCCGTTCCGGCTACGATATGGATATCATCCCGTCGGATCTGAATACTTACGGCGGTGAGGCAAAACGACTGCTGGAAGATCTGCAGAGCAGAAACGAAAGGATGTTTCTTGTAACGGTACTGTTCCTGAACACTGCGAAGACAAAGCAGGCACTGGATAATGCCATCCTGCAGACGGCAGGAATCGCACAAAAATATAACTGTATCTTAAGACGTCTGGATTATCAGCAGGAAGAAGGGCTGATGAGCAGCCTTCCTCTGGGAGTGGGCCATGTGCCGATCAAGAGGGCTCTGACAACTACGAGTACAGCAATTTTCGTTCCTTTTACAAGTCAGGAGCTTTTTATGGAAGGGGAGTCGTTATACTACGGTTTAAATGCCTTGTCCAACAACATGATCATGGTGGACAGGAAAAAATTAAAGAATCCTAACGGGCTGATCCTTGGCACGCCCGGATCCGGAAAATCATTTGCTGCGAAGCGTGAGATCACTAATGCATTCTGCATTACCCAGGACGATATCATAATCGGAGATCCGGAGGGGGAGTATTATCCTCTTGTTCATGCCTTAGGAGGGCAGGTAATCCATATTTCACCTACCAGTAAAGACTACATTAATCCTATGGATATCAACATGGATTATTCTGATGACGATAACCCGCTGGGGGTAAAATCAGATTTTGTCCTGTCACTGTGTGAATTGATCATGGGAAGCAGAAATGGCATCGAGGCAGAGGAAAAATCGGTAATCGACCGTTGTCTCCCGCTTGTATATCAGAAGTATTTTTCTGATCCAAGGCCGGAGAATATGCCTGTGCTGGGAGACCTTTACGATTGTCTCCGGAAGCAGAAAGAACCCCAGGCGCAGAGAATCGCCACAGCGCTTGAGATCTATGTGAATGGATCATTGAATGTCTTTAATCACAGGACCAATGTGGAACTTAATAACCGGATCGTATGCTATGACGTGAAAGATCTGGGAAAACAGCTGAAGAAGCTGGGGATGTTGATCGTCCAGGATCAGGTTTGGAACCGGGTGACAGTCAACCGGGCCACCCATAAAGCGACACGGTATTACATCGATGAGTTCCATCTTCTCTTAAAAGAGGAGCAGACGGCCGCCTATAGTGTGGAAATCTGGAAAAGGTTCAGGAAATGGGGAGGTATCCCGACCGGAATCACCCAGAATATTAAAGACCTGCTGGCAAGCCGTGAGATTGAGAATATTTTTGAGAACAGTGATTTCATTCTGATGCTCAATCAGGCCGCCGGCGACCGGCAGATCCTGGCGAAACAGCTGAATATTTCCCCGTATCAGCTGTCCTATGTGACTAATTCAGGAGAAGGCGAAGGGCTTTTGTTTTATGGCAGTACGATCATCCCGTTTAAGGATAAGTTTGATAAGAGCCTGAAACTGTATTCCCTGATGACGACAAAACCAGAAGAAGTGAAAGATTAACCGACCATTTACCGTTTCCAGTAAATGGTCTTTCTTTTTGCAAAGGGAGGTGGAAAGTCTGGCAGGAGTGAAATATACCGCCAAAGAAAAAACGGTACAGAAGATGACCAGGGATGGTCTGACGGAAGAACATATCGGAGATGGCCAGAAAAAAGATGTGCCGGATAAAAGCAGGGGACGCCCGGCCGCCAGATTTGAAAAACAGATCCGGGAGGCGTCTCTTCGACAGGAGGAGGTGTCTGCAGAAGAAAGCGTTGATGGCTCCAAATTGGAGCGGCGCATATCAGTGGATGGAGATCCGCAAAGCAGACAGCGGATAACTGCAGACAGTGAAAAGGTAAGGAACCGGTCAGAAAAAATCCGGGATCATGAGACGGTTCCGGACACAGACGGACTGGATGGTCAGAAATCCCAGATCAAAACCAGACAGAAAAAGGCCCGTCTGAAAGAAGAACAGGCAAAATCCGGGCGTCTGGCTTTTGGTGATGAAGGAAGCCAGATGGTCCGGGGAGCCGGAATGGGAGTAGGACGCAAGGCCGCAGGAACAGCGGCATCTGCCGCTTCGGTATATGTTCATGTGAAAGCATCGGAGGAAGCGGATGATAACGCTGCTGTAGATGCTGCTTCGGCTGGGGAGTTGATGACAGAACGGGCTGCGGTGAGCCTGAAACGTACTCAGGACCGGAGTAAAAGAGCGGACGTCCGCGCCAGCCGGCGTGGGATCCATATGGAGGGTGCTTCGGAAAGCAGATTGAAATTTACGCAGGGAGGGCAGGAAGGGACAGGAAGTACCTCTTTTAATAAGAAGAAGCAGGAAGACAGTCAGACTGTTATGAACCGTTTTTTTCAGCGGAAACGCTATAAAGAGGCTTATCAGTCTGCGAGAAGCGGGGCGGCCTCAGGAAAAGCAGGAGCCTCAAAAGCAGCTGCCGCAGCCGAGACTATGACCACTAAGGCAAAGAACGCCTTAAAAGAAGTGGCAAGAAGGAACCATGCAGTATTTGCCGTTCTGGGAATCTTTGGACTTCTCTTCCTTTTGATCGCCGTGGCCTTTTCCAGCTGCAGCGCTTCGGTACAGGGGAGCGGATCTTTCATCGGGATTACTACATATCCAAGCTCAGACGAAGATATTTATGCGGCAGAGAACGCCTATGCTGCGTTGGAAGCGGCACTGAATGAACAGATTAACCAGATGGAGTCCATGCATCCCGATTATGACGAATACAACTATAACGTGAGTGAGATTTCTCATAATCCTTATCATCTGATCTCATACTTGACTGCGAAATACGGAGACTGGACCTATGCCGATGTAGAGGCGGAGATAGAAGCTTTGTTTTCGGAGCAGTATTCCCTTCATACAGAAGGAAGGACAGAGACCGTGACGGAGACCCGGACGGTGCGTGTAGGAGAGTCATTGGGACAGGTAGTCACGAGCGGCTACTGCAGCTGCTCCATCTGCTGCGGTCAATGGTCCGGCGGACCGACCGCCAGCGGAGTTTATCCCACAGCTAATCATACCCTGGCGGTGGATGCCTCTAATCCAATCGTCCCGATGGGAACAAAAGTTGTGATGAATGGTGTGGAATATACCGTAGAAGACACCGGGGCTTTTGACCGGTACGGTGTAGATTTTGATGTTTATTATGACGATCACGCATCTGCTTCCGCGCATGGGCACAAGACCTGGGAATGTTATCTGGCCGATGATAACGGGACTAATGAGGTAACTGTAACTGATACCAGGACAGTCAAAATCCTGTATGTGACGCTCACAAACCAGGGGCTTGACGCTATAGCGCGGGAAAACCTGGATGAGGAACAGCTGATTCTTTACAATGCGCTGAATACAACGCATGGAAACCGGGATTATCTCTGGGACAGCAGAGTAATTTCCGGAGGGTCCGGGGGCATGGACTACGATATCCCGCCGGAAGCACTGGAAGATGAAGAGTTCGCTCGGATGATCCACGAAGCGGAAAAATATCTGGGCGTTCCTTATGTATGGGGCGGATATTCCCCGTCAGGATTTGACTGTTCCGGATTTGTTTCCTATGTAGTAAACAACTGCGGAAACGGCTGGAACTACGGACGACTGACAGCAGAAGGGCTGCGGGGACAGTGTACTTACGTGGCACCGGGAGAAGCAAAACCTGGAGATCTGATTTTCTTCCAAGGAACGTACAATACGTCCGGAGCATCTCACATCGGCATCTATGTAGGTAATGGAATGATGATCCACTGCGGGGATCCGGTCCAGTATGCAAATATCAACAGCAGTTACTGGCAGCAGCATTTTATGTGTTACGGCAGGCTGCCATAGGATGGAGGTGAGGATTTGAATAAAAAGATCAGACGGTATCTGGAAGAGATTGAGAAGACGGAGAAGAAGATCGCAGATCTCCAACAGTATCTGAAAGGGATCAAAAGCGCCTTGAAAGAGGAAGAAAATAATGAAATGATCCGGGCGATCCGGGGCATGAAGCTGGAGGGGGAAGAGCTCCTCCAGTTCCTGGACGGGCTGAAAGGCGGAAATGTTCGCTTTGAAGTCGGAAAGAAGACGGATGGGAGCGGAAAAGGCTCTTTCGTCCGGCAGGATTCAAATACAGAAAGAGAGGATGAGAATGATGAGAAAGAAATGGAATAAGCGGGTACTGGCTGCAGTCATGGCTGCGGCCATGATCCTGGGAACGTCAACAACAGCATTTGCCAATGCTTCTCCTCCGGAAGGGCAGGAGGCAGCACAGGAACAGTCTGCTTCGGCCGGGGAAAACGGTCAGACGGAAAATGTCCCGGCAGATGCAGCAACTGAGACACCTCAGACAGAACCGGTGCTGGAGGAAGACGGGACCGGAGGCACGGCATTTACCACTCCCGGGAACGCACAGGTGCAGGATGATATTACAGAAGATGGAAGTAAGGAGTTCCTGACAATCACGACCAAAAATAATAATACATTTTATCTTGTGATCGACAGGAGCGCATCGACTGAAAATGTCTATCTGCTTTCTCAGATCGATGAAAACGATCTGCAGGAATTTCTGAAAGACGGTGCTGTATCGGTATCAGAAAAACAGGAACCGGCTGTTGTGCTGGAAGAAGAATCTCAGACAGGAGCATCTGCGGAAACCGGTCAGGAAAAAGAGCCGGCCGTTGAGGAGGAGCCAGAAGAGGAAGTCTCCGGCAATGCGGCAGGACTGATCGTGATTTTCCTTGCGGCGGGAGCTGGTATCGCGGCTTATTACTTCCTTAAGATCCGGAAAAAGAAAGCGATAGAGGAAGAAGAGGATGAGGAAGGGCTTGAGCTGGACGATGGCCTGGAAACTGTGGATGAACGGGAAGAAACCAGATAAAAGATTTTATGGAGAGGGATTGCACAAAGCTCTCTCTCTTTTTTCATTGAAGGAGGAATAGACGTATGTATCTTGTGATTGCAGAAAAACCAAGCGTATCAAGAGCGATCGCCCGTGTGATCGGGGCGGAGAACAGGGAGGAAGGATTTCTTTCCGGAAAGGGCTGTATCGTGAGCTGGTGTCTGGGGCATCTGGCGGAATATCTGCCGCCGGATGGCTATGATAAAAGATATGAAAGCTGGAAGTATGAAGATCTTCCTATCATTCCGGATGAGTGGAAACTGGCAGTTTCCCAGGAGAAAAAAGAACAGTTTTATACACTGAAACGGCTGCTGAACAGTCCGGATGTAGAGTATGTGGTAAATGCCTGTGATGCAGGAAGAGAAGGGGAACTGATCTTCCGGCGGGTGTATCAGCTTTCCGGAAGCAGAAAGCCGGTGAAACGTCTCTGGGTCAGCTCCATGGAAGACAGTGCGATCCGGGCGGGCATGGAACAGCTGAAAGATGCAGAAGAATACCGGAATCTGGCGGAGGCGGCTGTCTGCCGTGCAAAAGCGGACTGGCTGGTAGGAATGAACGCGACCAGGGCATTTACAACCAAGTATTATAAGAAACTTACAGTAGGAAGGGTTCAGACCCCGACGCTTGCCATGCTGGTAGAGCGGATGGAACAGATCAAAAAGTTCCGGAAGGAGAAGTATTTCAACGTGGAACTGGATTGTGACGGCATGAAAGCGGAACGGCAGAAGATCTTTGATCCGGAGGAAGCTGAAAAACTCCAGAACCTGTGCGACGGGAAAGATGCTCATGTGATGTGCTGTGAGAGTGTAGAGAAGAACGTGAAACCGCCCAGACTCTACGACTTAACTACCCTGCAAAGAGAGGCAAACCGCATTTATGGCTTTACGGCGCAGCAGACTCTTACGGCTGCCCAGAGCCTTTATGAAGAAAAATTGATCACCTATCCAAGGACAGACAGTAATTTCCTGACGGAAGATATGGAGACAACTGCCAGACAGGTGATCCGTGTGATCCATGAGAAATATCAGCTGATGGGGCCTTTTGAGAAACCGGAAAAACCGGATCTTAGCCGGGTCATGAACTATAAAAAAGTGTCCGATCACCATGCAATCATCCCCACTGTAGAGATTGCAGATGCTCATCTGGACGACCTGAAGGAAACGGAGCAGAAGATCCTGTTTCTGGTTGCCGTACACACGGTGGAGGCTGTCAGCAGGGATCATGTTTTCCGTGAGATTTCTGTGGAAGTTGAATGCGAGGGTGAGCATTTCCATGCGAAAGGGAAAGAGATTATGGAACAGGGCTGGAAGATTTACGAAGTTTGTTTCCGAAATCCTGACGGCATTGTTATAGAGGATCCGAAAGAGGCTACAAAGGGGACGATTCCAAAGGTGAAAAAAGGGAAGACCTTCTATCATGTGGAAGCAAAGGTGACGGAACATTTCACTTCTCCGCCGAAACCCTATACGGAGGATACGCTGCTTGCAGCAATGGAGACGGCAGGAAATAAGGAATTTGATGCGGATACAGAGAAGAAAGGACTTGGGACTCCGGCAACCAGGGCATCGATCATTGAAAAACTGGTCCATTCCCAGTACGCCTGCAGGAAAGGGAAACAGATCGTGGCTACAGATGACGGACAGTCCCTGATCGAGATCCTTCCGGATTATCTGAAATCGGCATCTATGACGGCCGAATGGGAGAATCAGCTGCTGGAAATGGAACACGGAAAGATCCAGCCGGAACAGTTCCTGACTGGGATCCGGAATCTGATCACAATGATGCTGAACGGATGCGATCAGATCAGTGAAGAAGAGTCCGGCAGATTTCAGAGTCGGGAAAGCATCGGAACCTGTCCTGTATGTGGAAGCCTGGTTTATGAAGGGAAGAAAAATTTCTACTGCAGCAGCAGAGAGTGTAACTTTGCACTCTGGAAAGAAACCAGATATCTGCAGAGTATGAGAAAAACCATTGATAAGCGTATGGCGGCAGAACTTTTGAAGAATGGCAGCACTCATGTGAAAGATTTGTATTCCGCAAAGAAGGATCGCTATTTTGAGGCGGATCTTCTGATGAAAGCGCAGGATGATGGGAAGGTAGAGTTTTCCCTGTCCTTTCCAAAGAAGAATTACAACAGAAAAACTAAAAAAAGAGCATAGGAGGAAGTGCATATGAATTTTGAAACATTTATGGAATCAATTAAGAATCATATCAAAGAATATCTTCCTGAGTCATACCAGGATGCCCAGGTCACAATCCGGGAACAGCAGAAACTGAATAACCGGTATATGGGGCTTACCGTGATCAGGCCGGGAGACGATCGGATCCCCACGATTAATCTTACTGACTTGTACAGGCAGTACTATGAAAATCCAAAGTTTCGTATCACGGACGTACTTGAGCAGATATCGCAGATCATCCAGAAAGAACCGGAGCGCTTTGATGTGAGCCGCCTGACTCAGTATGAAGAAGCGAAAAAACACCTTTTCATGAGAGTATCTAATGCGGATAAAAATGTACAGGTGCTGGAAGGCGTACCTTTTGTTGAGCGGGAAGATCTGGCCATTACGTTTCACATTGCTGTTGAGGAAACGGAAGCGGGAAGAGCTTCTGCTATTGTAACCAACCGGATGATGGAGACCTATGGAGTGACCAGAAATCAGCTTTATAAGGATGCTCTGGCAAACAGTCCGGTTATTACGCCAGTAAAAATTAATAATCTGGGAGAGTTGCTTGGCAGAATGACTTTGGATGGGATGAAGGAGATGGGAGCATCCGAAGAAGAAATCCGGGATGCAAAAGAAAGGATGGACGAAGCAAATCAGGATAATCCTTTGATTGTAGTAACAAATGAAACTGGTATAGACGGGGCGGCTGCTGTGTTCTATCCGGGCGTTATGGATCAGCTTGGTGAAGAAATAAAAGGAGATTTCTTTATTCTCCCTTCATCTGTGCATGAAATTATTGTTGCTCCTGATGATGGAAGACTTTCCTACTCGGAATTAAAAGAGATGGTGACAGAAATTAATGAAACGCAGGTTGCCCCGGAAGACCGCCTGACAGATGAAGTGTATCATTACGATACCAGAGACCATGTATTTGAAAAAGCTGAGGCTTTTACAGAGAGAAAAAGGGCGAAGGAACAGGATATTGGAAAACAGGAACCTGTTAAGGAGACAGCGGCAGAAAAAGCTGTCCATCCGGAGCGGATCAAACATAAATCTACGGATATGGAACTGTAGGAACGATTTTAGATTTTCCCTGCCTGCTGTCCTAAGACAGCGGCGGGGACTTTTTATAAGGAGGACATGAGATGGAAGAAAATAGAAATACATCTTTTCAGCTGAAAGGAAGAGATATGGACAGTATTCTGCAGTCTCTGGAAGAAGGCGTTTCTGAAATATTTACCAGTGAAAGATACACGGAATACCTGCAGACAATGGCGAAGTTCCATAATTATTCTTTCAATAACACGATGTTGATCGCACTTCAGCGGCCGGATGCAACGCTTGTGACAGGATACCGGAACTGGCAGTCTATGGGACGTCAGGTCATGAAGGGAGAGAAAGGGATTACGATTATTGCCCCGACGCCGATCAAGAAAAAGCAGATGCAGGAAGTCTTGGACAAGGAAGGGCGTCCGGTTCTGAATGAAAATGGAGACTCGATCATGAAAGAGGTGGAAGTGAAGATCCCCCGGTTTAAGGCGATTACCGTCTTTGATATTGCTCAGACAGTTGGAGATCCCATCGACCTGATGGTGCCGGAAGAACTGAAAGAGGCAGTTAATGATTACGATCTGTTCATGGAAGCAATTACCGCAGTATCTCCAGTACCGATCCGATTTGATGAGATTTCAGGAAATGCGAAAGGGTACTATCACAATGAGGATAAAGAAATCGTGATCCGGAAAGGGATGAGCGAAAGCCAGACAATCAAGACCGCAATCCATGAGTCCGGGCACGCCAGACTCCATGACCGTGATGAAATGAAGGCAAAAGGAGAAAAGAAAGACCGGCTGACAGCAGAAGTAGAGGCAGAGTCTGTTGCTTACTGTGTGTGCAGTGCATTCGGAATAGATACCTCGGAGTATAGTTTCCCATACATTGCAAACTGGAGTTCCGGAAGGGATATGAAAGAACTGAAAACATCAATGGATACGATCCGGCACACGGCTGGGAAAATGATTGATGAGCTGAGCATAAAGATGAGGGAACTGTTGGCAGAGAGAAATGTGCAGAGACAGGAGGAAAAGAAAGAGAAATTCCTTCCTGCGATGGAAGCTGCCGGGTATTACTTTGATGAAAAGGGCAGTACAGATGACCATCTCCGGTTCGTGCCGGACGGCGTACATCAGTTATCAGGGGTTCTGTATGCAGACTCCTGGGATGATGTAGAGACCTGGTTTGGACAGGGCGGTATCGACGATCAGTTTACGGCAGAACGGATTCAGAGAGTTCTTTATCCGGAACGGTTTGAAAAGAGTTCAGAAGAGATGATGTATGAAGACAACGGGGAGCGATTTTCTATCTATCAGATCAAAGAAGGATCAAAAGCAGAGCAGTATAGATTCCTTGGCATGGATTATATCAATAAAGAAGGGTTGGAAGTGGTCGCTGCGGATTATGAATGTGTTTATTCCGGAATTCTATTGAAATCGGATGATCTGGAAACACTTTACAGCATGTTCAATGATCTGCCGCCCGCTGATTTCAAAGCCCATTCTATGTCGGTCAGTGATGTGGTGGTCATGAACCGGAATCATGAACTGCGGGCTTATTATGTGGATCAATTTGGATTTACAGAACTTCCGGCTTTTGCACTGGAAAGGAAGGCAGAGCTGGGAATAGGTCAGCTGACAGAGCGGGTCAGTCACTTGGATGAAGACCCCAATATCCGGTTTTATGTGGCTGAGTGTTCAGAATTTCCCGTTCTGGGAGAGTACCATCAGGATCTGTCACTGCAGGAAGCTTTTCGGATCTATGACAGCATTCCGCCGGAGCGGATGCATGGAATAAAGTGTATTGGATTCGATCTGAAGGATGGAAGCAATTATGAAGGTGAATTTGAACTGGTCAGTGGAAACCGTGTCCAGAAAGAAACGATTAATTCAATTCCTTATTTCCGGGAAAATGTTCATGTGCAGAAAGCGATAGCGGAGGCTGAAAAGGAACTGAAAGTCCGTGAATCGGCAAGAACTGTTCCAAAGAATGAAAATAAAGAAGTAAAAATTACGCTCAAGAGAAGGGAGGAATGTTTATGAGCCAGACTCGATTTGATGAAGATGAATTAACGCTGGTGGCTGCTTTTGCTGCCAGAACCAGGGAGGAAACCATAGATATCCTAAAGGGTACGCTGGATGTTTTAGAAGATACGAAGGAAGATGTCTCTGATGAAGAGATGATCCTCTTATTGTCATCCACAATAGAGAAACTGCAGCAGGTGGAAGATGATTATTTCTATTCCCTGGATCTGAGGGAGTATCTGAATAATATAAAGGAGGACGATGATGAGAACTGATCAGTATGCACTGTATCGTGTAGATTTCAATACTGCCGGGAAAGATCTGTGGAAAAAACCGTATGATCAGTTAAAGAGTGAAAACCGACAGATACGGATTGACTTCTACCGTCAGATCCATATTTCAAGTCTTTCCGCAGGAGAAGCGATAATGGATATATGGGAAAGAACTGCCGATATAAGAGACGTCAGTGATGTCATTGTTGTGAATCGGGATGGAGAAGTATCCTGCTTTTATGTGGATGAGAATACGCCCAGAAGGATTTCTGGTTTTATACGGATCAACTCATCAGGGGCGCTTGTGACACTGGATACGAAAGATTACAGAATTGACGGCATGGAAGGAAACTGGATGGCTGCGGATGAGATCATCATAGATGGGCGACAATTCTTTCTTATGGAACATCAGGACTATCACCGTCAAACCACAAGAGTGATTCTTGATTGTTATGGGAAGAAGATCATGGAAGAGTGCGGAAATGGATTTGATCAGCAGACAAAGGAAATCCTTCATGGGTATGTGCGAAATAATCAGATAAAAGAAGCAGATGCTATTGAAAAACAGAATAAACCTGATTGGTTGAAAAGACTGGAGCTATGGCAGAAAGCATATGAGAATGGTCACTATGAGAGAAGCTGGGAATCCGGGATGGAAGTTAATTATGATGCTATAGATGGGTGTGTGAATCATCAGAAAGATCATCCTGGGAAGGCACTCCCGGATCCGGAAAAGAAACCTAAAAAACGCCTGTCTGTTATAAAAAGACTCCGGGAGAAACAAATTGTTATTGCCAAAAGGACCGGGAGGTCAGTTCCCAAGTATCTGGAACAGCAGCTGGCGAGGGAGAAGGACTGATTGTGTATGTTTCAGATGCGTTTTGTGATGAAAAAGCCTCATCGCGATGGCACTTTTTGAACCTAAAAATCGTAAGGTGATAGTTTATATGCCTAAGCAGGTTAGTGTTCAGTTCATATTTCAGGAAGGAGGCAGTATTTGAAGCTTACAAAGTATGAAAAAGAGACAATCATTCTCTTTAATGAAGCAGAGGATCAGGTTAATGTTTTTACTTATAATGTCAGTCTGAAACGGCGGTTGGCTAACTTTAGCATGAAATATCCGGGGCTTTGCAGAAGGAAAGCGGTAAATAAGGAGGGCGGTGTGACGTATCTTATTGATAAAGGTCGGCTGTCCATTCATTTGGTGCCACCGTATGACGCGGAGAGGCTTGAAATGGTGATTAAAAATTCACCTCTTCAGTGATTTTTATTAAAGAGCGTGACCGAGACAGTTGGCCTGGGAGAAATTCCCAGGCCTTTTTTGGTGTTGAAAAAACTATTTTGTATTATGAAAAGTTTTCACATTAATAATGGAGAAAAGAGGGGAAAATTCTGTCGAACACCATTTTTTTGATACACAAAGGAGTATAATAATGGTAAAATGGTAGATGTAATACGGCAACGATAGAAAATGGGGTATTAAAATGGCAGTATCTTATAAAAAATTATTTAAAATGTTGATAGACAGAGATATGAAGAAGAAGGATTTAAAAGATCTGGCAGGAATTAGTGGCAATACGATTACCAAATTGGCGAATAATGAAAACGTCACTATGGAGGTTATTGAAAAAATCTGTATCCATATGGGCTGTACCGTAGACGAAATTGTGGAAATCATTCCTGACGAGCCGATAGATACCATCGAAAATTAAGAGGTTATGTATATGGAATATAAGAAATACAGTGCCGGATTGATGTCCCAGTCATTCTGGTTTCTTGAATTTAAGAAGGTCGTAGGACTGCGAAAAGACGGCTTAACATATGACGAAATTAAAAAGAAATGTGTTGAAGAAAATCTTTTTGGAGCGGCAAAAGAATATCGGGCTTTGCGTATGGCTGGTTATATTATAACGAGAGTTAAAGCAATGGATGATACTCTTGTGGAACTGTTTTGCACATCGGATCTGCTAACGCAAAAACTGATCAATCTAATTATGATTTTAAAGACTGACAGGCTTTTTTTTGAATTCATATATGAGGTCTATAGAGAGAAAGTAATTCTTGGAGCTGATATGATGGAAGAGGCAGATGTTAACATATTTTTTACTCGCAAGGAAGCCCAGGAAGAACTTATCGCAGACTGGAAAGACAGTACGAAGAGGCATCTGCGTTCTTGTTATCTGAATTTTATGACAGATGCAAATCTGCTGACAGTGACTGGGAAGGTGAGAAAGATTACACCGCCTATATTGGACATTGCCTTGGAAAGATATCTGCAGTCAACAGGTGATGAGATTATGATAAAGGCTTTAATGGGAGAAAACTAGTATGAAAACGTTAGAAGAACGGCTGGATCAGGCGGAAGCCATGATACAGACCACCTCTTTTCGGGAAAACAAAGGTCTGGGAAATGAGGTGGGATATTATATCTTTGATTATCCGCCTGAACAGGAGCTATATATTAGAAATTGGGTTGAGTATGTAAGACAGAAAAACGAAAATTCCGGAGATGATTACCGGATTATCGTTTTTGATCTGTATGATATCGTTATTGATATTCTGATACAAAAAGGATACCTGGAAAAGTGTTACCAGTTTGAAAAGACAAGAGGTTTTGAAAGAGTTTCTAAGTCAATCAGTAATATGTTGAAGATTACGTCCTCCAATGGGCTGATCGTAAATTATATTAAAGATCATATTACGGAAAAGTCTGTGGTTTTTATTACAGGAATTGGAAAGTGTTATCCGATCCTTCGGTCACACACTGTGTTAAATAATCTGCACCAGGTAGTCGATCAGGTACCTGTGGTATTGTTTTATCCGGGGAAGTATGATGGACAGGAATTGGTATTGTTTGGAGAAATAAAGGACGATAATTACTACCGTGCATTTAAACTGGTAGATTAAGGAGAACGACTATGATCATCAAAGAAATGTTTTTAAAACGAATTAACCGTGATATTAAGGGAGTTATAAAAGTTGGGCAGGACGACACAGATAATATCCGTCAGGAACTTGAAGAATATGTTGTGACCCGAGAATTACAGAAGCACTTTTCAGATTTCTTTACGAGCTATAAGAAAGGGATTATTGGAAATACCGATAAAATGGGCGTATGGATCTCTGGATTTTTCGGAAGTGGTAAATCTCACTTCTTGAAGATATTATCCTATCTGCTTGGCAATAAAGAGGTCAATGGGAAGAGAGCGATTGAGTATTTCATAGAGGATAATAAGATTTCAGATCCAATGGTACTTGCAGATATGGAACTGGCAGCTTCTACCCCTACGGATGTGGTTCTTTTTAATATTGATTCTAAAAGCGAAGTCAATGGAAAACAGTCCAAAGAAGCGATTGTTTCTGTCCTCCAAAATGTTTTCAATGAAATGCAGGGGTTCAGCGGATTTAATCCGTTTCTTGCTGATCTGGAAAGGAAACTGACAGAAGAAGGTAAGTATGGACTGTTTAAAGAAAGATTTGCAGAGAGCTTTGGCTCTGAATGGGAAGAAGCCAGAAGTGATTTTGACTTTATTCAGGATGATGTTGTGGAAGTTCTGGATGAAATAGGTTTTATGAGCGTTGAAGCAGGAAGAAACTGGTGTGAAAAAGCAACGGGCGATTATAAGTATAAGGTTGAAGATTTTGCAAATCTTGTAAAGAGATACCTTGATCAGAAGGAGCCAAATTATCATATCGTATTCCTGATCGATGAAATCGGTCAGTATATTGGGGATGACTCCAAACTCATGCTTAATCTGCAGACAGTGACAGAAGATTTGGGTACTGCCTGCCGAGGCAAAGCATGGATCATAGTCACCAGTCAGCAGGACATTGATTCCATTACAAAGACGAAAGGGAACGATTTTTCTAAAATTCAGGGACGGTTCGATACTCGTCTTTCGCTTTCCTCTGCAAATGTAGATGAGGTTATAAAAAAGAGAATTCTGGAAAAGACGGATGCGGGAAAACAGACTTTGGAATTGCTGTACGATGATAAGGAAACAGTGATTAAAAACCTTGTTATTTTTAATGACGGCATAGAGAAGAAGTTATATTCCGGTAGGGATAATTTTGCGGATATCTATCCGTTTATCCCTTATCAGTTCAATTTGTTGGGAAGCGTTCTGACATCTATCCGTACCCACGGGGCTTCCGGTAAACACCTTGCTGAGGGAGAACGCTCCATGCTTGCATTGTTTAAGGAATCGGCAGTCAGGGTAATGAATGATGAACCCGGGACAATTGTGCCGTTCCACATGTTTTATGATGCGTTGGAACAGTTTCTTGATCATTCTCATAAAGGCGTGATTTCCCGTGCGCTGGATAACGACTATCTGAATCCAGATCATGAAAAAGAGTGTTTTGACGTTAACGTGCTGAAAACACTTTTTATGATCAAGTATGTTAAAGAAATTCAGGCTAATGTTGATAATATCACGAGCCTTATGGTAACCAATGTGGATGATGATCGTATGGCGCTGACCAAGCAGGTAGAAGAGGCGTTAAGACGTCTTGTTCGCCAGACTCTGGTTCAGAAGAATGGAGAGATATATGTTTTCCTGACAGACGAAGAGCAGGAAATAAACAGAGCGATTGAAGCACAGAATGTTGAGTCCGGAGAAATTATTGCAAAAGTGTCAGAGATGATTTTTGACGGTATCTATGGTGAAAATAAATACTATTATCCGGCGTTCAACAGAAGGTACGCATTTGCGTTTAATCAGGTTGTTGATGATAAGCCTTATAGGTCAAAACAAAATAATGAGATTACATTAAAAATTCTGACTCCGGACAGTGAGGAGAGAGCGGATGAAACAACAATGAGGATCCTTTCAGGCCAGTCGAGTTGTGTGCTTGTAGTATTGCCCGAGGACAGAACATTCCTTGATGAAATCCGGTCTTCGTTACAGATTGAAAAATTTATCCGATTTGACGCTACCAATACAGTAACGCAGTTTGAGAGCATTAAGGAAGCAAAGAAAGTAGAAATGCGCGATAGAAACAGCGCGGCAAAACTGTTCCTTTCAGAAAGTCTGAAAAATGCAGATATCTATGTGAATGGTGATAAGATCCAGAGTGGAGCAAAAGAGATTTCCACGAAGATAAATGAGGCTCTTGGTAAGCTGGTTTCTACAGTCTATCATAAGTTGTCTTATATCGATACAGCAATGAGTGAGGTGGATATTCGTACGCTGTTCAAGAATAACGGGCAGCAGCTCACACTTGCAGGCGTGAACACTGCAAAGAATGAACTGGCACTTCACGATGTTAATGATTATATTGCTTTAAATACACAGCGTCATATGAAGACTTCGATGAAGTCTATTTTGGAACGCTTCATGAAAGCGCCTTATGGATTTGTGGAAGCTGATGTGCAATGGCTTGTTGCAAAGCTGTTCAAAGATGGCGAAATTGCAATGTTCGTCAATAATGATGCAGTTACATCACTTTCAAAGACCCCGGAAGAAATTATTCGTTATCTGACACGCAAAGAGTTCAATGAAAAACTGATGACTGAGAAGCGTGTGAAAGCGAATGAGAAGCAGAAAAAGTCTGTCCAAACAGTAATGAAAGAACTGTTCAATGTTACTTTGGCAAGTGATGATGATGATGCGATTATGAGAAACTTTCTTAGTTATGCATCCAATTTGAAGAATGACCTTGAGAAATTGGATATTCATTATGCTGCCCAGCCTGCATATCCGGGCAGACAGCTTATTTCTTCCGGGAAAAAACTTATGACGGATGTTCTTCAAATGAAGTATTCCAATGAGTTCTTCTCAGGTATTGATCATAAAAAGGATGACTATCTTGATTTCGCTGAGGATTATGAGCCTGTTAAGAAGTTTTTTGCAGGAGAACAGAAGGGTATATTTGATAAAGCACTGAAGTTGATGAAGATTTATGATGACAGTAAGACATTTATTGTAAATAGTGAGATTGAAACAGTTGTTGCGGATATTAAGACTATTTTGAAGAAGTCTGTTCCTTACTCAGAAATCTTCAAATTGCCAGATTTACTGGACAATTTTATCAATCTTTACAGTGGCCTTCTCAATGAAATGCAGAAGCCGATAGATAATGCTATTCAGGAAGCAAGACAACGTGTCTTTGAAGAATTGCAGGATAAGAAATGTCATGACAAACTGGCTGACAGATACGTAAAACTTTTCGGAGAGATCAGCGACAAGGCAGCGAGTTGCAACAATGTAGCCACACTGCAAAATATTAAGGTAGAAGCAGATGCGCTCAAAGTTCGCTGCCTGAATGAGATTGAAAAAGAAGAAGCGAAAATGATTGCCGCAGAGCAGCCTGCTATTGTTGCAGAAACAGGAAACTATGGAGGAGAAACGATTGCTCCAGTTGCACCGGCTCCAAAAGTAAAGAGAAAGAAAACGGTCAGCATTAAATCTATTAATAATGCGGCTACCTGGCAGCTTGAGAATGAGGAAGATGTCAAGAAGTATATCGTAGAACTTGAGAAGAAACTGATGAATATTTTGGAAGAAGATACGATTATCAACATCGAATTCTAGGAGAAAGCAAAATGAATAAAACAGCCATAAGAAAATTTGCAGAATGGGCAAGAGAAAAGCTCATTGAAGATATTAAGTATAAAGCCGGTATGGTTGGCATTACAGAGAATGGAATTGCGGAAAAATTACCGCAGTCAACAAATGACTTACATTTTTATGATATTGGAACGAAGGATTATTCGGAAATCTCAGGCATTGAAATTAAGCAGAGAGAAGCTCTTGTAAAGGCAATTCAAACAAGAGAACGCAGCTATAAGAAGTATCAGAAAGCATTTGAAAATGTGATTGAAGAGATTGCATACACCTGGTTTAACCGCTTAATTGCAATCCGTTTTCTGGAAGTTAATGATTATCTGCCGTCCGGTGTTCGTGTGCTTTCTTCCGAGAATAAGGCAAAGAAAGAGCCTGATTTGGTAACAATGCCGTTTGATACTGATTTGGAATTTACATCTTATGAGCAGAATAGAATTGTCCAGTTGAAAGATGATAATAAACTGGACGAATTGTTCCGTATGCTTTTTATAAAACAGTGTAATAAACTTCATGATATTTTACCGGATCTTTTTGAAAAGACAGATGACTATTCGGAATTGCTTCTTACAATTTCATTTACAGACCCAGATGGTATCATTCAACATCTTGTCAATGATATTGAAGATGCTGACTTCCGTATTAACGATGAAATGTATAGTGATGACGGAAAAATAAAGGCCGATGGACAGGTTGAAATTATCGGATGGCTGTATCAGTATTACATTTCAAAGAAACACGATGAGATTGTAAATATCTATAAAGGAACAGTAAACAAAGCGGATATTCCGGCGGCGACACAGTTGTTTACAACGGACTGGGTTGTCCGATATATGGTGGATAACTCTCTGGGAAGGTATTGGATTGAAAGAAACCCACAAAGTAAGCTGGCTGAGAAACTGGAATTTTTTGTCACTCCTAAACATGGAGAAATACAGTATGTTGATGAAAAAGTCAATCCAACTGATTTGACATTCTTTGATCCTTGCATGGGCAGCGGACATATTCTTGTATATGCGTTTGATGTGCTCATGGAAATCTACCGAGAAGCGGGATATTCCGACAGAGATGCGGCATTGAGTATCGTTGAAAATAACCTTTTCGGTATGGATATTGATAAGCGTGCATATCAGTTGGCGTATTTTGCAGTAATGATGAAAGCACGCAGTTATAACCGTCGTGCATTAACAAAAGGTATTTCCAATAATCTTGCAGTTGTTGAGGAAAGTAACTCTATTGATAAATTTGCTTGTAATGGCTTAACAACAGATGGTGAACAGAATAAGATTGGGGAATACTTAGTTAAGGCGTACAGGGATGCCAAAGAAATAGGAACGTTACAGACGATTGAAAAGGGAGATTATGATGGATTTGCAGCATATTTGAAAACGATCGAGAACAGCGCAGGGCAGTTGGATTTTTCAACAACTATTTGGCTAAATGATATACTTCCTCTGATGTTACAGCTTACGAAACAGGCTCAGATTATGAGCAGGAAGTATGTGGTTGTTTGTACAAATCCGCCGTATATGAATAAGCTGGAGGGGCAGTTGAAGAAATTTGTTGTTGATAATTACAAGGCTTATTCCGGCGATTTGTTCAGTGTATTTATGTATCGTAATTTTGATTACTGCAAAGAAGATGGATATTCTGCATTTATGACACCTTTTGTCTGGATGTTCATTAAGACATACGAAGCTCTCAGAAAATACATTATTGATACTAAGGCAATTACAACTTTAGTGCAGATGGAATATTCCGCTTTCGAGGAAGCAACAGTACCAATTTGTTCATTTGTCTTAAAGAATGGTAGACCAACGGAAAAGGCATTGTGCTTCAGATTGTCTGATTTTAAGGGCGGAATGGAAGTTCAGAAGCAAAAAGTTCTGGAAGCAATAGGAAATAAGGATTGCGGATATTTTTATGAGGCTGTTCAATTAGATTTCAATATAATTCCTGGAACTACGATAGCTTATTGGATAAGCAAAAATATGTTAAGAGCTTACGATACAGGAAAAAATATAGGAGAAATTGCGTTCCCCAAAACGGGAATGACTACGGGAGATAATAACCGTTTCCTTAGAATGTGGTTTGAAATCAATATAAATAACGCAAAATTTGATGTAAATTCTGCAAAAGAGGCTCAGCGTTCAGGGAAAAAATGGTTTCCGTACTGCAAAGGTGGTGGATTTAGGCGCTGGTATGGTTATAACGAGTATCTAGTAAATTGGTTTAATGATGGCTATGAAATAAAGAATAATATTAAGTCTAATGGTTTAAAAGCAGCGAGTGTTAGAAGTGAAAATATGTATTTTAAACCTTTGATTACTTGGTCTGCCGTAACATCTGGATTGTTTTCATGTAGATATTGTTTTGGAGGAGCTTTGTTTGATTCTGGTGGGTCAAGTATTTCAGTTCCACAAAACGCTTACTATTTGCTTTCGCTATTAAATGGAAAAATTGGACAATACATTTTAGATATAAGTAATGCAACTATCAATTATCAACCAGGAGATATTGCAGGAATACCAGTCATATTTGACCAAGTCGAGCAAGTAGAGTTAAATGTCCAATTAAATATTCAAATTTCAAAAACAGATTGGGATTCTTTTGAAACATCTTGGGATTTTAAGAGGTATCCGTTAGCTTCTTATGCCACCGATAAAATATCAATGGCTTTTGAGATGTGGTCAAAAGAATGTGATGAGCGTTTTAATCAACTTAAAGCTAATGAAGAAGAACTTAATCGCGTTTTTATTGATATCTATGCCTTGCAGGATGAATTGACACCTGAAGTAGAGGATAAAGATGTTACTGTGCGTAAGGCTGATTTGCAGAGAGATATTAAGAGTTTGATATCTTATGCAGTTGGTTGTATGGTTGGCCGATATTCTCTTGATAATGATGGACTTGCTTATGCAGGTGGAGATTGGGATGACAGAAAATATAAAAGATTTATTCCGGACAAGGATAACTGCATTCCGATTACAGATGAGGAATATTTTGAAGATGATATTGTTGGTCTGTTTTGTGCTTGGCTGAAAAAGGTTTATGGAGAAGATACTCTTGAAGAAAATCTTGATTTTATTGCCAATGCCCTTGGTAATAAAGGAAAGACAAGCCGTGAAGTAATCAGAAATTATTTCTTGACAGATTTCATCAAAGACCATATCAAGACTTATCAGAAACGTCCGATTTACTGGCTTTTTGATAGTGGCAAACAGAAGGGCTTTAAAGCGCTTGTTTATATGCACCGCTGGAATGCAGATACTATTGGTAATGTTCGAGTTGAGTACCTACATCGCATTCAGCGTGTGTATGAAAAAGAAATTGCCCGTATGCAGGAAATCATAGACAATAGCCACGATAACAAGGAGATTTCCAATGCTACAAAGCGTAAGGAGAAACTCCAGAAACAGATTAAGGAAACCAAAGACTATGATGCTAAAATCGCGCATTTAGCTCTTTCTCGAATTGATATTGACCTTGATGACGGTGTAAAAGTCAATTACGAAAAAGTTCAGACTGCTGATGGAAAGAAGTTGCAGATTCTAGCAAAGATATGAGGAGAATTAGAATATTATGGCGATGAATAAACTTAAAATAATGCTGAGTTTTATGCGAGAACTAAATGATGGTAATATTCCGACATACTCTGATTATGGATTAGAAAAGTCGGAATTCTATGATATTATTGACGCCTGTCAGGATGAGGGTTTAATAAAAGGGGCAAATTTTTCCAGGGGCAAAGGAAATAGGATTCTGATTGCATTTTTAGAAAACACCAAACTTACTGTAAAAGGTATGGAGTATCTGGATAAGAATTCTACAGCTATGAAAACATACAAAGGATTAAAAGAATTAAGAGATTGGCTTCCTTTTTAAGGAAAGGTGTTAAATATGTCAGGACTAAGTTTAATACAGATTACGGGTGAATTGAAAGTAAAGAGAGGTGATCAATATGGCAATCAAGTCGATTGATATTTTAAATGTTTTAATATTCCAGAGACAGTGGAGAAAAAACAACGGAAGTTGTATGAGTGGGAAGGCAGAGAGCGGTGATAAAATATCTGATGGTTTCCACTTGGATTTCTGCGATGGTATCAATGTGATTATCGGAGAAAATGGTGTGGGGAAGACCAGCCTATTGAAAATGATTTATGCTGCCACGCAGTGGTCTATAGAAAAAACCAATCCCGGAAAAACAAAGAATTTATTGCAGTTTTTTTCTAACTCAATTTCTGATAATGAAGCACTGAAAAACAGTGATTATAAAGAAGGATATTGTTATTATAGGGTATCGGACGGCACGCATAAATTTGAATATAGCTTATCACATAACGGGCTGTTTGACTTTGGCGAATGGTCAGGATTAAATATTCATTCCGTATTTATCCCAACAACGGAGATGCTGTCACATTCCAAGGGCTTTCTGGCCTTATATGAAAAATACAATATGCCTTTTGATGGGACACAGGTAGATATTATCGTCAATGCTTCGCTGCCTGAAACGAGAGAAGTACCGAAAAGTATGAATGGTGTTTTGAAAAAGATCAGTAATGCGATCGATGGTGAAGTTATCTTGGAAAATGACAGTTTCTATATTGTAAAGTCAGATGGAAGGAAAGTAGATTTTTCTTTAGAGGCAGAGGGACTTCGGAAATTAGGATTGATTTGGAAACTGATCAGAAATGGACTGCTGGAAAAAGGTACGGTTTTATTGTGGGACGAACCGGAAGCAAATCTAAATCCGGAATTATATCCATTGGTGGTTGATATATTGCTGGAACTGCAAAAAAACGGAGTACAGATGTTTATTGCCACACATAGTTATAATTTTGCAAAATATCTGGAAATCAAAAGAGAAAACAAAGAAGATGTTTTGTTTCATAATTTGTATAAGGCTTCTTCAGGGCTGCCGGAGGAGTTAGGAGAAGTATTTCAAGACATAAATCATCGTCCTGACGAGATATACAGTCAGTCTGCACATACAATGGAAGAGTTGGATCCGAATTTTATTTTGACGGCAGATACTAAATTGTTGGATGCGGCTTATGAAAAATCTATGGAGGAGTTGGAGGATCGGATTGCAAAAAGGGATAAGCAAAATGTCGAATAAAATCATTATGGATACGAATGTCGCTGCAAAGGCAGCGACTCCTATAAAAGAATGTAAAGAGGAAGAGTTGGATCTTCAACAAGAATGTATGGCTTTTATAAAACGCTTTGTTGATAATCCGGACAGTAAATTAGTATTGGATGCGGATTACGAAATATCGAAAGAATACAGGAATAGAATTTCAATGAATACACCGATGGGGAGAATATTCTGGCGTTGGTTCAATTTATATCTCAAGCGCATTGCAGCTGTAGATTATGTGAAACTGGAGAAGGATACAGCAGGAAATTACACGATGTTTCCGACGGAAGAAAGGACAGAAGAATTTGATTTCAGCGACCGGAAATTTATCGCTTTGGCAAGAACACATTTTGAACATCCTCCGATCATTGAAGCTGCGGATGCAAAGTGGCTGGGTTACAAAGATGTATTTGAAGAATACGGAGTACATATTGAATTTTTGAATATGGAATATGCGGAAACGATGTATGCTCGGAAAATATTAAATAAAAGCGATCACGCTGTATAGGATCTAAAGGTGGTAAGGATGGCTGAACTAAACTTAAAACAGATTACAGATAAACTAAATAGCGAGTTCGCAAGTGACGTTCGTAAGCTTGTATTTTGGTATGACGCCAATGCGGAGTTTCGGGAGGATATTGACAGCATAGAATTGGAAAATGCAAAGGTTCTGCACCTTGAGCCGGATAATCAGTTCTATATCAAATATTTTCTCGAACGAGAGGATACGACAACCAATTACCTTGTTTACGCCCCTTTTGCAAAGCCGGGGATAAGAGATAATCATCTTGCGGATACGATCCGATATTCTAAAGAATTTTTTGCGGACAGAGCCTCTTTGCTTGCACTTGATCTGGGGATTGAGGAACGGTATAAGCCGGTACTCCAGCACTACATTAAGTTTTTTGCGGACAAGGACAGAACGCAGAAATTTTATGATTTGGAGATTGAGAATTTCAACAGAAACACGATTGAAGTTGCTTTGATGAGCGTTCTTTGCCAAAATAAGACGGCTTCTTTTGAAGAGGTGCTTCGTTCTATTTTAACAGAAGATGGACTGCAGGATAACAAATATCTCTCGGCGTTCGAAAAATATGATCTGCTTCCTGCTTTTTGGCAGCAGGCGGATGTGTTGTTTGGATATAACGATCCAAAGCCAACGCTTGAAAAACTTGTTATCACGATGTTTGTCACTTATGCCGCTAAGAGTATCCATACGGACATGCCTCAGGCATGGAAACCTTTTATTTCGTATAAGTCCGGAAATATCATTGTATTTATGGACAACCTGATGAACAGCTATTTGTATGGTACACGTTTCGATGAGATTTCAGAGATGATTTATCAGGCGATCAATGGCACGAATTATCTGGAGAAGATGGAAGTAGAAGCCCTTGTGGATTGTAATCTCTTTGCAGGTGTTGATGAAATCCTGATACATTGGATAATCGGCAGACTTGAGAATGAAGATATAGGAGCCAAATTGAACGGGAAGACTATTCCGGAACTATGCGCCGGACGCAGGAAACAGCATTTTGGGAAAAAGTTTCGCAGTGAATATTTCATCCTGCAGAATGCGTTCGATATGATTTCTGATGGTAAGTATCAGCCGGTCAGCGGTATCAGGAATCTGGTTAAGGAATATACGGAGTCAATCTATAAGATTGACCGCTATTATCGCTATTTCTATTTCTATTTTGATAAACTGGAAGATACCATGCCGTTTGAGAAAATCAGGGAACTGGTTGAGAATATCTATACGAATGAGTATCTGAACCGGATCACAGTGAATTGGAATCATGAGTTTGCAGATGCAGATGGAGAAACAGGCCTTGAGCTGCAAAGAGATTTCTTTGCAAAGCATATCGAGAATTCAAAGAACAGGGTGGCCGTTATCATATCCGATGCACTCCGCTATGAAGTGGCGCATACATTGTTTGAGAAAATGCAGGCAGATGAGAAGTGCAATGCGTCCATCGGGGCAATGCAGGGAGTTCTTCCGTCTTATACACCGTTAGGTATGGCGTCGTTACTCCCCCATAAGAGGATGGAATATGGCTTGTCTTATGATGTACTGATAGATGGGAAAGCGTGCAGTTCTACAGAACAGAGAGAATTTATTCTCAGAGAATATAAAGAAAATAGTAAATGTGTTCAGTTTGACTCAATGAAAACAATGAAGCAGGCAGATCTCCGTTCTATTTTTACTGGACAGGACGTTGTGTATATTTATCATAACCAGGTAGATGCTCGTGGAGATAAGGCGGCATCTGAAAATGAAGTATTTAATGCCTGTGAAGAAGCAGTTGAAGAGATTTACAGTTTAATAAAGAGGATTGCAACGCAGGGGAATACGTATCATTTTATCGTGACAGCAGATCACGGGTTTATATATAAACGCGATAAGATTCAGACAACAGATAAGATCGCCGGTGCTGCTTCAAAAACAAATACAGTTGGACAACGTTATTCCATATCGACAGAAAGAATTAAAGCAGATGGTGTTTGTCATACAACGGTTGGAAAAGTACTTGGTAATGATGATGAGCGTATCATATCATTTCCTCTCGGGTCAGATATTTTTAAAGTCGCAGGCGCAGGACAAAACTATGTTCACGGAGGCTGCTCACCGCAGGAAATGATTGTACCATTGATTGAGGTGAAAGTGGATAAAGGCAAAAAGGAAACAAGTCTTGCAGAGATAGCTCTTGTAAGCCTGACATCAAAGATTACAAATCTTATCACAACTTTGGATTTTGTTCAGACGGAGCCGGTGAGTGATGTTGTGAAAGAAACAAGCTACCGGGTTTATTTCATTTCTGAGAATAACGAGAAAATCTCTAATGAGAATATCGTTATTGCAGATAAGAAAGATAAAGATACGACAAAGCGCATGTTCCGGCTTCGCTTTAACTTTAAGAACAAGAAGTACGACAAATCACAGAAATATTACCTGGTGGCATATGACGATAAGTATGATATGGAAATTATCCGGCATGAGATCATTATGGATATAGCATTTGCCGATGATTTTGGATTTTTCCAAGAATCTTCCGAAGGAGGCGAAAATAATGGGCTTCTCTGATGCGTTAGCTTTTGCAGTAGTTATGACGCTACGGGATATGAATAAGGAAAAAGAAAAGAGACTGATAAAAACACAAAAATTTTATCAGGAATGCTACGAAAGGATTACAGAAGACAGTAAGCAGGTCTTTGATATTGTTTCTAACGTCGTCCAAAAGGCGGCTGGCAGATACATCCCTGTAGAAATTGGGACAGGAAGCACATACCTTGCGCTTTATGCGTTTGCACAGGTCATAGAGAAACAAGGACAAGTTACGAAAGAGCAGAGTAAACTCATTAAAATCTACTTTGATAATTTTGATTATCCATTTTCAGAAAGTGCTTATCTGTATGCTGCAAAAACCTGGACAGAAATCGCAGATTTCAGGAAAATCATCGCTATTACAAAAAGTCAAGTGGGCGGATTTTGGATTAACTTTTTCCGGGCTTTATATAAGGCAGGCACACAAAAGGATTTGCAGGATGTAACAGACCTTATAACTTCGATGATGATGAGATTTTCTGTTCTTGGTAAGTTTGATAATGGAATTGTCCGGGCAGTTTGCCAGGAGTTTGTGGATAGCGTGAATTATCAAATGAGTCATATTCAGATGATCTCAAATAAGGAAGTAGACTGGTTTGGGATGATCCCGGTATCAGAGCGGCTGGCAGAAATCCGGGAACTCTATGAAGGTCTGGTTGATGACTCTAATATTACAGACGAGATATCCAAAAGTGAACTACTGTCTATGCTTGAACTATTGCTTTTGAATTGCATTTGTGACATTGCAATGATGACAAATCAACCGAAAACCATAAAAATGCAGATGATGAATGAAGGGGCAGCTTTCGTTGGAATTCATCCAGATGTAACCCCGGAACAATATGTAAGAGAAATTGCCAACAATACCGATACAGGTAAAGCATACAGAACGATGTTTTCAGCCGGGGATCCTCTGGGGTCCATGTGGCCGGTCATCCTTACGATGGGCGGACAGATAGACAGAAGAGATGACGCCATGACAGTGATTAATGACATTTTTTCTATTTTGCTCCAGGTCGAAAACTATCTTGATGAAAAGTATCGGTTTTTAGGAAAAGAAAATATAGCCAGAGATTATACCTTGCATATTATAGAACAGCTGGCGGAAGTATGCAATTAAGGGGGGATAGATATGGATAGTATAGAGAATAGCATAGCGAAGGGCTATGCAGACTTTGCGGATGACCATGAAAATACAGTTGATGTAACAGATATCACAGCAGATACTTTTGAAGATACAAATTCATTTTTAGAAATGAGTGATATCAATAAGAAACTTCGCTCCTGCTTTGATGGGAAAATTGTGCGGAAGGATTTGACTAAATCCATCAAAGAAGGCGCAAATGTGCCGGTGTATGTTCTTGAATTCTTACTGGGTCAATATTGCAGTTCCGATGATCCAATGGTAATTGAAGAAGGACTTAATCGTGTAAAAAAAATACTTGCTGAAAATTATGTTAGACCGGACGAGGCACAGAAAGTACTGTCCCTGTTGAGGCAGAGAGGGAGCCATTCGGTAATCGATAAAATTACGGTAAATCTGAACATAAAAAAGGATACATATGAGGCAGAGTTTTCTAATCTTGGGATAAAGGGAATTCCAATCAACGAGGAATATCCGAGTAAATATGACCGACTTTTGTGCGGAGGTATCTGGTGCATCGTACAGTTGGAATACGAATTTGTTGAAGAAGATAAGAACGCTTCGCCTATTCTTATTCATAGACTTACCCCAATCCAGATGCCGCATGTTGATATCGATGAACTGAAACAGGGAAGAAAAGCATTTACACAGGAAGAATGGATGAGCGTTCTTCTCCGGTCTACAGGTATGGAGCCGGATGCGCTTACCGAAAGACAGAAGTGGCTGCTGATTGCGAGAATGCTTCCGTTGGTAGAAAACAACTTTAATCTCTGCGAATTGGGACCGCGAAGTACCGGAAAATCCCATATCTATAAAGAAATATCTCCCAATAGTATCCTTGTATCGGGCGGTCAGACCACGGTTGCCAATCTGTTCTATAATATGGGAAGAAAAACTGTCGGTTTAGTGGGCCTTTGGGACTGTGTTGCCTTTGATGAAGTCGCAGGAATACATTTCAAAGATAAAGACGGAATTCAGATCATGAAGGACTATATGGCCTCCGGTTCTTTTGCGCGCGGGAAAGAGGAAAAAGCGGCGTCTGCATCTATGGTATTTGTAGGAAATATCAATCAAAGTGTGGACGTACTTCTGAAAACGTCCAGCCTGTTCGCCCCGTTCCCGCCTGAGATGGGAACGGATACCGCTTTTTTGGACCGTATGCATTGCTATGTTCCAGGATGGGAAATTCCAAAATTCAGACCGGAGCATTTTACAAATGATTATGGGTTTATTACAGATTATCTTGCGGAATTTATCAGAGAGCTGCGTAAAGAGCAGTATGGCGATGCTTTGGACAAGTATTTCCGTCTGGGCAAGAACCTAAACCAGCGTGATACGATCGCAGTTCGCAAAATGGTTGATGGATTTATAAAACTCCTGTATCCCGATGGAGAATTTACAAAAGAACAACTGGAAGAAGTCTTAAAGATTTCGCTGGAAATGCGGCGCCGTGTTAAGGAACAATTAAAGAAACTTGGTGGTATGGAGTTTTATGATGTGAACTTTTCATACATCGATTTGGATGATATGTCTGAGCACTATGTATCCGTTCCGGAACAGGGAGGCGGCAAGTTAATCCCGGAAGGAATGTGTAATCCGGGACAGGTGTATACTGTAGGACAGGGAAGATCAGGAATGATAGGTGTTTTCCGTTTAGAGTCTCAAATGATGCCTGGTAACGGAAAGTTTGAACGGTCCGGCCTTGGCTCTGACGGAAAGTGTAAAGAAGCTGCGAATACAGCATTTAATTTCCTGAAAGCAAATGCTAATCGCATCAGCGGATCAATAAGTACGACTACAAAGGATTATATTATTAATTATCAGGATCTTCAGGGAATAGGGATGACGGACAAATTAGCATTGCCAACGCTTATTGCCCTTTCATCTGTGGCTCTTGGAAAGCCTGTTGGAAGCAGCCTTGCAGTTCTTGGGGAAATCAGTATTGCCGGAACACTGATCAAAGTGGATGAATTGGCAAATAGTTTGCAGGTATGTTTGGACAGTGGGGCAAAAAAAGTTTTGCTTCCAATTACATCAGCGGCAGATCTTTCTTCAGTGCCGGCTGAATTAATAGGCTGTTTTAATCTGATTTTCTATTCAAGCGCAGAGGATGCAGTATATAAGGCCTTGGGAGTTGAGTAGGATCTTCTGGCGATATGATATTAATTCAATTTCGCAGTCTCAAGAAGGCGGAGCCATTCCTTTAATTGGAATAGTCCGCCTTTGATTTTATTACTATCTTGCGTATATCGTAATCTGATTAGACTATTCAAGGTAAACGCAACAGGTTGACGCTATACCAAGTTCCTGAACCCAGAATGCCTCGACAAGATATTCTCGTGGCTCAGATAATACTGGAACGATAAGTATTTCCAGGGGAACATTAAATATTTTAGCCATTTTTCTTAAAATATCTTCCCTTGGCATCCTTTCCCCGGATTCGTATTGAGCGATACGGATATCAGCGCAGTTCTCGGAAAAACCGAGTGCAAGACCAAGCTGTTTCTGTGTAAGGTGATTTTTGTTTCTTAAGTGCTTAATTTTTTCTCCAAAAGTGATCATAATAATAATACTCCTCTCTGTGCGTTGTGTATTGTTTGGTATTAAGATGCCGATATATACGGCGTCTCTGCTTGTAAAAGTTTATTTTCCAGTACTCCCAAAGGATCCGGCACCACGTTCAGTGCCAAGATCCAGTACAAAATCGGCAATAATCACAGGTGTGATGACCAGCTGTCCAATCCGGATATCTTTTTTGATTGTCTGTCGGATACTGCTTACATTGCTGACAATGGCATGGATTTCACCACGATATCCGGAATCGATGGGCGGCAGTTCGCATACCAGACCTTTGACGGCCAGGCTACTCCTGGGAAACACATATCCTGCGTATCCGTCGGGGATTTCCAGTCCAAATCCAAGAGGTATTTTTATGATATCACCGGGGTTTAGGGTACAGTCAAAGGGAACATATACATCCGCTCCGGCATCATTTTCATGAGGCCGGAAGGGACAATGTTCTTTGGAAACGCCAAAATCAATCAGTCTTATTTTCATAAGAGTTCACCTCCCATGAGAAGCGGATAATCCCGTAAGATGATATCAGCCGGAGTCAGGGGGCGGTCGAGAGGATTTCTGCAGCTCATTTTTCCTTCCAGGCATTTCCCCCGCTGGCAGAATGGACCGGTCAGTTCTGGAAGAAAAAGTGCCGGACTTAATTCGTACAGATCCTTCCAGATATTCAGGATCACGATTCTCATTTCATCCGTGTTGCGTCTGCAGGAACGCTGCCCAATCATATGCTTCCACTGGTAAGGTGTCGCACTGATAAGCAGAACATTTCTTAATCCCTGGGGCGTCAGATATCCTGCCGAGTCGTGGCTGATGCCGGTTTTGCAGAGACGCGCATAATTATCCATATCGGTCCGGCAGCTTTTTTCATATAATTCTTTGATAGCCGTTGGTGCGGTGAGGATCTCATAGGGTATTGCGAAATCTGCTTCCCCGGAATAGTTGCTGTACTGAAGGGATGCGCTCATGAATTTTACCTCATTCTGATGACGGGTGATCTGGGAAAGAAATCTCCGGCTGGCGCCTACTACAGCTACTGTAATGACGGCAAATTTCTGTATGGCAGGATGCGGGAGTTGTCCCATGTTTTTTATCGTATCATTAGTAAAGGACTGATTGTACAGCCGGATCAGATCTTCCATGTTGTGGATCAGATGCCCGCGCTGTGTCAGCCTGGCTGCAAATACCATCGTCTTTTCAGCTTCGTTAACGGCGGAGCAGTTCAGGATCTTCGTTTCAATTCTGTTCATAAGTACCCTCCTCTTTGATGATCGCTGCCAGCAGGAAGAGATAGTTCAGGCTGTCGGTGATCTTCTCATCCCATAATTCTTTTGTGAAGAAAGTGTTCTTGGCATAACACATATCATATAAAGATACGATATGTTTTGCCATCATCCCGACAAGAGCACGCTGGGGCGTGCAGCCCTGAAGAGAAGCGGCGATCCGGAAAGCGCTGAGTCTGTCTTCACGGTCGCCGGTATATTCTTTTTTCTTCATCCGTAATGTTTCTTCGCATTTATTGACCTGATCTGCAAAGATCAGTCTAAATTCTGATTGTGTCATAATGATTCTTCTTTCCTTTCTTTCTGTGATTTGTGATGTGCTGCTGATTGAACGGGAATTTTTTCTGTCTCCATTGCCGTTCTGTCAAGAATGGCATCTACGTTATAGGAAACAGTCTCCAATTCTGTGCAGCGGCTTCTTAGTTCTTGTAATGCCTGTTTCTGGGAACTGATTTTATCCTGCAGGTTCTGTTTGCGGGATTTTAATGATTTCATTGAAAGCATTTTCCCGTCAGTATAGAAGCTTTTCAGCCAGTCCCTGGCCTGTTCATATGCCTGCAGTTCGGAAGCATGCTCACTGCGGAATTTCTTTTTGCTTCTGGATCGTATGAATTCTGTATATGTTCCTTTAGATGAAAAGTACTGTCCTGTGTAGTGAATCTGCGAATTTAATGTCTTCAATTCTGCAGAGAGTTCATCTAAACTTTTTTGTGCCTCATTCAGTTTTGCACTTGCTTCCTCTGTGATCCTGGACAGGTTTTCTCTGGTATCATAACCATGTTCCTGAATATAGATCAGGGTATTTGCCATTTGCTGCAGATTAGTGATCTTAACTTTACGGGCATAAGCTTCACTCTGCATGGCTTTTACATTTGTCTGCAGATCAACCACAAGACGTAGATGTGTCCGATAGTAGAAGATAGCAGTTGGATCTTTGCGGTAATCGCCCTGGACAGAATGATGTATAGCTGTTCTGTGTTCTGGCTGGATCCCTTTTTCGTTTTGGAGAAATCTCTTTTCCAGGTGTTTCATACCATAGTCTGTCCCCAGTGCTTTTTCAGTGATCCTGCGGTTACGATCCGGATGCAGATATCTATATCTTCCTCTTTGCAAAATTACTGATATGTTGTAATTTTCTAGGAGAAGAGACTGAAACTCTTTAAAATTTCTGGCTGATCCAGCACATTCATCAATCGCTTTTCGCAGAAAATCCTTCTGTGTCTGGAATGTTGTGGAAACGGGTTTGAGACCTTTCCGCACAATTTCCTGATTGATTTGCTCCAGCTTTTTCTGTCCTCTGATCTTTGCGCGGAACTCTGCCTCTGTCACTTTTTCTGGAGCAGGAGAAAGAAGATCAACCTGATGTAGTCCTTCCCGCTCACACATGGTCATGACTTCCTTTTTCAGATGTTCCAGAAATCGGTTTGTGGACCGATGCTTATAGCCGGCCTTTTCTTCATTTGGCTTATCCATATAGTTCTGGCGTGCCACGGCATTTTTGCGGACACTGTTGATCACGATATGGGTATGGATGTTGCCGGAATGGTTTCCGCCGTCTGTGTGGGTAACCACCACCGCCTGATAGCCTGGGAAATTCTTTTTTGCAAATTCCAGGCAAAGCTCCTGTGCCCTTTTCCCAGTAAGCCCACATTCCGATACGTCCGCTGGATCGAAACTGATGATGTAATGGTGACTTTTTAATTCGTTTCGCCTGCGGTTTTTCTTAAATGCTTCATTTGTCATTCTGCATTCAATATCAAATGTATCAGGATTACAGTTGAGCCCGTCCAGATAGAATTCATCCCGGAGAATTATCTGTCCCAGTTCATTTTGAAGCATCTTGCCGGTTTTCTCATCATGCTGAAACAGCAGATACTCCATTGTGTCAGAATAATTGGCGTTATGACTTTTTATGTGTTTGATAACTGCCAATATAATCACCTGCCAATCGAAGCACTTCTTTCCGCAGCGCATAAAGTTCTGCAATTGCACGTTCTATCTCCTCCTGCATGGCAAGAGAGCGTTCCCCACCACTGTTAAAATGCCTGGCGATCTGGTTCAGGTTGGATCCGATTTTCCCATATTGTGCGAGAAATGATTTGACCTCCTCGCTGTCAATTACAATCTGGTATTTCGGAGTCAGTTTCCTGTTTAAGATCACGTTCCGGATGAAGTCTGATCTTGTCATCCTGCATTTTTCAGCCCGGTCATCTAATACAGATAGTTCTATATCCGTCAACCGGAGGCAGATGATGTGTGTGCGTAGCTGTTCATTATTCTTTTTGATCTTTTTCATACTCCTCCTTCCACTGCATGATAAATGGAGCCGCCAACAGCGGTGCCATTCACTGAAATGCCGGCTGTCCCTTCCGGATAGATTTCAGTGCTGCGCCCAACATTCTGTTGGAAGCCAATATAATTCCGATACATTTTTGATCACTGCTGGATAAAGAAATGTATGGGAATTGCCGAGGGTATGGGGAAACGGAATCCCCATCAAGAGCCCGACCACGGAGAATGCAAAAGTCAGAAAATCTGCTTTTGTATTACGGGGTGGATCTTGCTCTTTGAAAATTCAAACCCTCTCATTAATAGAAACGAAAAGGGCTTGTTTTACAGTGTGGATCATGAAAAATTTCAAATTATTTTTTATTTGGACTGTCAAAAATAATCAAAAAAAGTTAATCACAGACGCTGTAAAATCCTCCGATTTCCTTTCTATATATGAAGAGGTTAAATCATGGCTCTTCGTATTAATGAATGGAAAGAGGTATACATGATGGCAGAGAAACGGTGTTATACAGTAGCAGAATTACAGGAAATCCTTGGAGTCAGCAGACCGACAGTTTACAGCCTTTTGAAAAGAAATGAATTTCGTTGGATCCAGTTGGACGGCGGAAAGTACCGGATCTCCAAGAAAAGTTTTGACGACTGGCTGGATAAACAGCCTTCTGAAGAATAATTTTCCTATGGAAAAAGTTCATCGACATAGTAACGCTATTTTTATATTTCCGTTATCCTTTCAGCAGGAAGGGAGAATTGACTATGAAAAAAAAGGAAGAATGGATAAAAGAAGAATACCAGGATATGATCGAGGCCATTGCATCCCATAGTCCATACAAAAGAAAACCATCTCCTCAAAAGAAATGGATGAGTGTAACGGAAATGGGAGAACTGTTAGGACTTAAGAAGACGGATCGGTACTGGCTTCTTCATAAGAATGTATTTGAGTCCAGAGAGATTGCCGGCAAGCTGCGGGTCAATATTGCCAGTTTTGAAAAGTGGTATGCCAATCAGGTGAAATATCAGAAAGTGACCGGGGAAGAGCCGGGACTGGAATTAAAAGAATGGTCCTTTTCTGTACGTGATATTGCGCAGCTTTTGGAAATTGAAGAAAGCGTTGCCTATGACCTGATTAAAAGGGAAAAGCTTGAGACAGTTACGATCGATTACTGGAAGCGGATACCGAAAGATGTATTTTGGAATTGGTACAACAGACAGACGAAGTATCAGACAGCTGAGGATCGTAAAGCAAAGAGAGAATTATATGAGGCAACCATCAGTATGCCGGATATGGCGAGACTGCTTGGTGTTAGCAGAGGAACTGTTTATACTTTGCTGAAAAGCAGAAAATATGGAAAATATTTTTCTACAGTTATTATTGCTGATCAGAAACGGATCACAAAAGAAAGCTTCCAGAAATTTCTTGATGAGCAGGATGAGTATCAGTTGTCACCCTGCAATGATTATAAAGAACTTGCTATGGAAGAAAATATAGCATTGGCGAATTACCGACGAAAGAAACTTTTGCAGACCGGAGATCGGAGATGTAATGGGAATCTTAATTATCTGACTCCGGAAGAAGCAGCACTGATGGCAAAGGTTTCAAGATCCATGATTGTAAACTGGTACCAGAGGGAAGAATTTCCAATCATACATATTGGAAACCGGGTACGGATCTGCAGAAAAGAGTTTGAAGCATGGCTGGAAGAAAGGAGAAAGAAGAATGGCGTCCATACAGGAACGAAACCACAAGTATAAAGTGGTCTATTATTATAAGAATGATGCGGGCGAAAGAAAGCAAAAATGGGACACACTAGAAACAAGAAAAGAAGCAAAACAGCGTAAAGCCTTTATAGAATACTATCAAGAAAAATATGGATATGTGTT
>OLSM01000273.1_pt1 | contig 52522 bp, 44 predicted proteins | sample 1672721 | NCBI WGS metagenome assembly OLSM01 (sample SAMEA3136717, study PRJEB25190) | human gut metagenome
TCTGCCTGGGAATGCAGCTGCTCTTTGAAAAAAGCTATGAGTACGGTGAGCATGGGGGCCTGGGCTTTGTCAAAGGTGAGGTCTGCCCGCTGGAACCTGACCTGAAAGACAAATCCCTCAAGGTACCGCAGATCGGCTGGAACGCCCTGCACATCGTACGGGATGACCCGCTTTTCCGATACATCCGTGAGGGCGAGTATGTCTATTACGTCCACAGCTACTACGGCAAAAATTGTACCGAGAGTACACTTGCTGTCAGCGATTACTCCATCCCCGTGACCGGTGTGGTCAGGGCGGGCAGGGTGTACGGCACCCAGTTCCACCCCGAAAAGAGCGGGGAAACGGGGCTGCGGATCTTGAAGGCGTTCAGCGAGCTGTAGTGGAAAGGCCCTGCTCCGTACAACCTCTCCGTCAATGCTAACGCATTGCCAAGGCCTCTCCTAGTAGGAGAGGCCTTGGCAGGCAGGGAAAGTTTTTGGTTTTGCCAAGGGCTCCCCTATTAGGGCAACAGCAACAACCGCCGCCAGTGGCGGATTGAGGGCGTTGCTGTTGGGGCCGCGGCCAGCAAGATGCGAGTGCCATATCTGGCACGATGCAGATGCTGGGTGCCGCAACCCGATAGCTGTCGAACGAAGTGAGACTGAGAGGTTGTACGAAGGAAAAGCTAAAATTAGGAGGGAATCTAATATGCAATTGTTTCCCGCAATTGATTTAAAAGGCGGCAAAGTTGTCCGCCTGACGCAGGGAGATTATGACCGTATGACCGTTTACGGGGAGGACCCCTGTGCACAGGCCCGGCAGTTTGTGGAGGCCGGGGCCGGGTATCTCCACGTTGTGGATCTGGACGGCGCAAAGGACGGCACCCTTTCCAACTACAGATCCATTGCCGCGCTGGCAGAGCAAGGCGGCTTGTACATCGAGGTGGGCGGCGGCATCCGCACGGAGGAGCGCATTGAAAAATACCTTTCTCTGGGCGTGAATCGCTGCATCCTGGGCAGTGTGGCCGTGACGGATTTTGATTTCACGGCCCGGATGCTGAAACGCTACGGCGAACGGATCGCCGTGGGGGTGGATGCCAGAGATGGATTTGTTGCCATCCACGGGTGGAAGGAGGTCAGCGCCGAAAAGGGCGTGGACTTCTGCAGGCGGCTGGCAGGTGCCGGATGCACGGCCATCATCTACACCGACATTGCCTGTGATGGTGCCATGCAGGGCACGAATCTGGCGCTGTACCGCCAGCTGGCGGCAGAGGTGCCGGGCGTGGCCTTCACGGCCAGCGGCGGCATCTCGTCGGAAGCCGAGCTGTTGGAACTGAAAAAGATGGGCACCGCTGCCGCGATCCTGGGCAAGAGCCTGTATACCGGGGCGCTGGATCTGAAACGTTGTGTAGAACTGGTGCAGAATTAAACGGAGGGGAACGAAAATGATCACAAAACGCATCATTCCCTGTCTGGATGTCCGGAATGGCCGGGTGGTCAAGGGCACGAATTTTGAGGGCATCCGGGATGTGGCCGACCCGGTGGAGATGGCCCGGATGTACAACGCTGCCGGTGCCGACGAGCTGGTGTTCTACGATATCACCGCCAGCTTTGAGGGCCGTGCTCTGTTCACCGATATCCTGACCCGGGTGGCAAGCGAGATCTTCATCCCACTGACCGTAGGCGGCGGCATCAACACGCTGGAGGACTTTGACCGGGTGCTGAAATGCGGTGCCGATAAGGTCAGCGTCAACTCGGGCGCTCTGCGGGACCCCGGCCTCATCCCGGCGGCGGCCCAGAAATACGGCAATCAGTGCGTGGTGCTCTCGGCGGACGTGAAGCGGGTGAACGGCCAGTTCCGGGTGTTCGCCAAGGGTGGGCGCGAGGATACCGGCCGGGACGCGCTGGAGTGGATCAGCTGGTGCGTGGCGCATGGCGCGGGGGAGATCTGCCTGAACAGCATTGACACCGACGGTGTCCGCACCGGCTTCGATCTCGAGATGCTGGACGCGGTCGCTGCCCGGGTGAATGTGCCCATCATCGCCAGCGGCGGCGCGGGCAAAAGGGAAGATTTCCTTGAGCTGTTCCACCACAAGGGCATCGATGCGGGCCTTGCGGCGGGCATTTTCCACCAGAAACTGCTGACCATCCACGACCTGAAAACCTATCTGAATGAAAATGGTGTCGAAATGCGGCTGTAAGCTCTTGCGTTTCGGGCAACTTTAGGATAAACTGTAAGTATCCCCTTTGGGGAGGGAGTATTGACCATGGAACTGAAATTTGATGAAAAGGGCCTCATTCCTGCCATCGTGCAGGATCACTACACCAAAGAGGTGCTCACCCTTGCCTACATGAACGCCGAGACGCTGGCACTGACCATTGCCGAGGGGCGTACGGTGTTCTGGAGCCGGAGCCGTCAGGAGATCTGGCGCAAGGGCGATACCAGCGGCAATGTCCAGCATGTGGTGTCCATCACCGCAGACTGCGACAAGGACGCACTGGTGGTGGAGGTGGTCAAGGATGGCCCTGCCTGCCATACCGGTGCCGAGAGCTGCTTCTTCAACGAAGTATATGTCTCGCCGGAGCTCAAACAGTTCAGCTGGCAGGGGCTTTACGAACTCATCCAGGGCCGCAGGGATCATCCCCAGGAAGGCAGCTACACCACCTACCTGTTCGAGAAGGGCAAGGAGAAGATCCTGAAAAAGGTGGGCGAGGAGTGCACCGAGGTCATCATTGCGGGAGAAAAAGAGGACAAGGCCGAGACCATCTATGAGATCAGCGACCTGGCTTACCATGTGCTGGTGCTGATGGTGCAGGCAGGCATCACGGTGGAAGAGATCACCCGTGAGCTGGAAAAACGACACGTCATTGACCACAAGGTCAAACAGGAAAGGATGCAGTGATTTAGTTATGGCAGATTATAGGAAGTCCAGTGTTCATTGCCACTCGACGATGTGCGATGGCAAAAATACCTTGCAGGAAATGGCCAGTGCCGCCTGTGCACAGGGCCTGACGACTCTGGGCTTCTCCGGCCATAGCTATACGCAGCGGGACCGTGAGTACTGCATGAGCCCCAGCCGCACCGCCCAGTACAAGGCCACCATTGCAAAGCTCAAGGCAGAGTATAAGGGCAAGGTGGACATCCTCTGCGGCATCGAGTGGGACAGCCTGAGCGAGGATAAGCCCGAGAGCTACGATTACTGGATCGGTGCGGCCCATCACCTGTACGGCAAGAACACCGGCAAGTACTACGAGATCGACTTCCGCCCGCAGGATCTGCACGACTGCATCTTTGATGATTTCGACGGTGACCCGCTGGCTGCGGTGGAGGCCTACTTTGCAGAGGTGGAGAAGGTTGCCGCCAAGGGACCGGACATTCTGGCCCACATCGACCTCATCAAGAAGCTGAACGGCGAGGGTGAGTTCTTTGATGAAGAGGCTCCCCGTTACCGGGCCGCTGCCCTCAAGGCCCTGAGCGCAGCCAAAGAGCACAACTGCCTGCTGGAAGTGAACACCGGCGGCGTTTACCGCGGCTACCGCAAGGATTTCTACCCCAGTGCATGGATGCTGGAGGAGTGGAACAAGATGGGCGGCAAGGTCATCATCACCTCCGACTCCCACGATGTTTCCAGCCTGACCTTCGGCTTTGAGGAAGCTGCCGCCGCCATCAAGGCTGCCGGCTTCACCAGTGTAGAGGTGCTGACCGGCCACGGCTTTGAGACCCAGGAGCTGTAAAAGAAAAATAAAGCACAACCCTCTCCGTTTTTGCTGCGCAATGCCGGGGAGGGTTGTTTTCCGTAAACTGTGAGGAACCCTATGACCCAAACTGCGAAAAAATCCCCCTTCAGCATGAATGTGGACCTGATGCACGGGCCCATTTTCAAAAACCTGCTGCTGTTCATGCTGCCCATCTTCATCTCCAACCTGTTCCAGCAGCTCTATAACACCGTGGACACCATGATCGTGGGCAATGTGCTGGGCGATACCGCCCTTGCCGCCATTGGCTCCTGCGGCTCGATCTACGAGCTTCTGGTTGGTTTTGGCCTCGGTATCGGCAACGGCCTTGCAATCGTTGCAGCGCGCTCCTACGGGGCGCAGGATCACGATCTGCTCAAAAAGACCGTGGCAGGCTCACTGGTCATCGGTCTGGCGGCTTCCCTTTGCATTACGCTGGCAGGTGTGCTGGGTCTGCACCCGCTGCTCCTTATGCTGGACACCCCGGCGGAGATCCTGGACGATGCGTACCGCTACATTTTGACCATCGATCTGGGCGTGCTGGTCATGTTCGCCTATAACCTCTGCGCGGGCCTGCTGCGCGCCATTGGCAACAGCGTGATGCCGCTGGTGTTCCTGCTCATCTCCTCGGGCCTGAATGTGGTGCTGGATCTCCTGTTCATTGCAAGAATGGGCATGGGGGTGCAGGGGGCGGCTGTGGCAACGGTCATCTCGCAGGGCGTTTCGGTGGTGCTCTGCATCCTGTACATCTTCCTCAGAGTGAAGATCCTGCTTCCGGAAAAACAGCATTTCAGGGTGGGCAGCCACCTTTACTGGGAGTTGTTCAGCCAGAGCATCTCCATGGGCCTGATGAGCAGCATCGTCTCGGCTGGCTCGGTGGTGCTGCAATACGGCATCAATGGGCTGGGCACGCTGGTCATTGCCGGTCACACCGCCGCCCGGAAGCTGTTCTCCTTTACCAGCATGCCGGTCATGGCCATGGCATCGGCATGCTCCACGTTTGTTTCCCAGAACTGCGGCGCAAACCAGCCGGAGCGTGTCCGCAAGGGCATGAAGGAGATTGCCCTGTACAGCGTGGCGGTGGCCGTGCTGGCGATCCTTCTGATGCAGCTGGGCGCGGAGTGGATGGTGCGGCTCATCTCTGGCTCCAGCGAGTCTGTGGTGCTGGAAAATGGCGCACGGTATCTGCTCTGGAACGCGCCCTTCTACTCGGTGCTGGGTGTCCTGCTGGCCACCCGTTACGCCCTGCAGAGCCTGGGGCAGAAGGTCCTGCCCCTCTTCTCCAGTGTCATTGAGCTGGTGGGCAAGGTGGTATTCGTGCTCTTCTTCATCCCGAAGTTTGCCTATAACGCCGTCATCCTCTGTGAGCCCATCATCTGGTGCTTCATGGCGGCGTACCTCGTGCTGGTCTACCTGCACGATCCGTTTGTGTTCCCGAAAAAAGCAGAATAAGGAAAAGACCCGGCTGCCGATGACAGCCGGGTCTTTGCGTCTGCGGGAAGTGGATGAAACGATCGGGCAAGGAGGCTTACAGTGCCGAATAGCCGAAGCTGTTGACCAGTGCATCGATATGCTGGCCCGCCTTGCACATGGGGCACTCGCGGGAATCGAAGCTGGCGTAATCGGGCAGGTTGGAGGGGTCAAAAATAGAGGTGACCGGGATGCCCAGGCACTCGGTGGCGGTGGCGAAGATGGCGCTCAGGCCCGCCACAGTGCCGCCGTAGTAGTTGATCGCCTCGATCGCGGCCTGCACGGTGTAGCCGGTGGTGATGGAAGCAGCCAGAATCAGCACATGCTTGCCCTTGACCATGGGGGCCAGATTGTCGCGCAGGATGATCTGGCTGCCGGTGGTGTACTCCGGAGTGATGACATAGATGGTCTGGTGGGCGTTCATGTTGGCAAAGCCGTCCTTGGTCAGCTCGTTGGCAAGGCAGGTGCCGATGACCTGTGTGCCGTCCAGGCAGAGAACGGTATCCACGATGGTGTTGTGCTGGTAGGCAGCCACCAGCTCTTTTGCCACGGCCTTTGCCTCGGAAAGGCGGGACTTCTGGGTGGTGACATCGATATAGTAATTGATGTGGCTGTGGCTGGTTGCGAAATGGCCCTTTGCCACACGCAGGAACAGATTGCTCTTGTTGGTGGGAAGCTTTACCATGTTGATCATAACTGCAACACTCCTGTTCTGTCAAACTAAGGCCCATTGGCCTTTTTGAGCGGAAACACAAACAGCGCGGCGGCCCCTGCCGCTGCGCTCCCCTTCTTTTCCATAAACCTATGGTATCAAAAAATGCGGGTGTGCACAAGATACAGAACTGCCGAAAATTTAAAGAAAAATTGAGACACTTTGCTAATGCAACGGCGCAAAAAAGCCGCCCGGCTTTCCCGGACGGCTTGGGATGTACGTTGGGGAGATTACTTGCTGGCAGGAGAAGTAGCGTTCTCTTCCTTCTTGGCAGGGACGGTCAGCTTCCAGTTCAGAGAATACTCGTTGTACTGCAGGTCGGGGCAATAGGTCAACAGTACAGTACCCTCTTCTTCCAGACCGGACAAATCAGAAACCTTAATAGTGCCGCTGGCAGAAGCATCCTTTTTCAGGTTGGGATCACTCAGCTGGCCATCGAGGGACACGGGATACTTTTTCACAGTCTTGCCGTCCTTGCTGGCAACAGTAACTTTAAAGCTGTTGGGGTTAATGGCAATCGGGTTGTTGCGGCCATTCTCGACCTTGAAGGGGAACGTGATCTCGGTGGTGGAAGTAGTCACCTCGGGGGCAACATACTTTTTATCAGTCTCATTATAAGTGCCCATGGTTGCAGTGACCTGCAGAATGGTCATGGAACCTGCACCTTCCTGGAGCAAATTATAGGAATCACCCTGCGGCTCACAGCCGGAGAAGAGGCTGGCACCCGCAACGGCCACAGCTGCAACAGCGGAGTATTTCAGGAAAGAGCGGCGAGAAAATGCTAACGACATAATCGTTCCTCCTTATAATGTGCAAAGCGCACGAAAATGCCAAAAGGCTCTGCCTATACAATAGGCGAAACGGGGGCGAATGTCAATGGTTTTCACAAATATTTTGTGAAATTTTCCCACCGCCGCCGTGCAAATCATACGAAATTTCGTCCTGCTTGATCAGGCTTTGGTCAGGTCAGAGGCGTTGATGGTAAAGTTCAGGGTCTTGCCGGAAACAAAGGTCGGGGTGTAGGTCACACCGATCTGCTGCCAGGTGGTGGGCACCATGCAGACCAGCTCAATGTAGCCTGCACCCTGCGGGGGAATGGCAGAGGCCGTGGTAAAGCTCTCGGTGGTGCTGTCGTACAGCTGGACATAAGCGCCGCCCTCGGCTGCCTGACCGTCGCAGGTGAAGGAGAAGTCGGTGGTGGAAGCGGACAGAGCGTGGAAGTAACCGGCAGTGTTGGCTGCGACCTGCTCCGGGGTATCCAGAGGATAGGCCTCGCCGATCTCCAGAATGTTCTGTGCGCCGATGGCAAAGGTGTCGCGGCTGGAACGGTTTGCAGAGGTGATCAGCATGGCAATGTACTCATAGCCCTCGGCATCGGGGGCACTTGCCAGAGTAAAGACGCTGGTCAGCTGGACCGCCAGATTGTTCCAGTTGCTGATCTTATCGCCGACCTTGACCTCGATGGAAGAGTTATCGCCGGCCTGGCAGCCGCCCAGCACAGCAGCAGCGCCCAAAGCAGCGGCAGAAGCACCGGTGACCTTGAGGAAGGTGCGGCGGGAAATCTTGTTCGACATAAAGCTTGCCTCCTTAATCAATGGCAGAAATCTTTTTCTTCACTGATTCGTTTATAGCATTTTTTACCGGAAATTGCAAGGCCCTGGGCACAGAATTAACAGGAGTTTCACACAGAAGCTCACTGGTTGGGGTCCAGGCCGCGCACATGGGTCTCGCTGGTCTTGACCAGATTCAGCAGGCTGGGGGTGTACAGCGGATATTCCCGGGTCAGGCTCTCTGTGGTCATGGCAAGGCAGGAGGGGTCTTTCACTCCCTCGGCACCGTTCAGGTCCTCACCGGCCAGCAGGCCCTCCACGTTGCTCTCGCTCATCCGCATCACGGCATCGGAGTAGCCGGGCCAGCGGCGGGCCTCCACGCTGAACAGGCTCTGGGCGTTGTGGGGTTCGGCGGAATAGAGCAGGCGGAACATCTTGGCCACGGCCATCATCAGGTAGGTGCTGACCTCGGTGGTCAGGGCCTTGCTGTGGCACTCGGCGATCTTGGCATACAGCACGTTCAGGCTGTTGGAGATCAGCTTTTTGTTCATGGTGGGCAGAACGCTGCCGTGGTAGACGTTGTCCTTCATCTTATCGGGGTTGGGCAGGTCATCGGCGTTCAGCATCATGCCGTTGCGCTCAGCCGAGCGGCCCAGCAGGTAATCGCAGGACACATTATAGTAATCCGCTACCCGGACAACAAAGTCCAGACCGCACTCGCGGATGCCCTTTTCGTAGTGGGAGAGCAGTGCCTGGGACACCCCAAGGTCCTCCGCGGCCTGCTTCTGGGTGATGCCGCGCTCCTTGCGCAGCAGTTTGATGATACGGTTGAATTCCATGATTTTGGACTCCTCAGTAGTGGAAATTGAACTTCTTTGAGTTTTGGTTTACAACATGTTGATTATACACAGTGGAAAACAAAAAGTAAAGCAAGAAAAGTGACGGAAATTCTCGTCGTTTTTCGTCATTTTTGTCAAAAGGCTTGCCCCGGATACCATATCTATGCTAAACTAAAGATAATCAACGCATATTTTGTGGCGCACGGCCTGGGCAGGATGCCCGCTGCCGGTGCGAAATTTTACAGCAAAGAGGAACTCTTTGCCAGATAGAGGTGTTTTTCCATGAAAACGTTCAAACTTCATCTCATCCGCCACGGCATGACGGCCGGTAATCTGCAGGGCCTGTACATCGGCAGCGGTACGGACATCCCCCTGTGTGATGAGGGACGCGCCCAGCTGAAGGAGCTGAAGGAGCGGTTCGAGTATCCGCAGGTGGACACGGTGTTCTCCTCCCCGCTGGTGCGCGCTGTGGAGACAGCGAACATTCTGTTCCCCAATGCAGGCCACCAGTTCACAGTGCACGACCTGCGGGAAGCGGGCTTCGGCGTGTTTGAGAACCGCCCCGTGAAGGATCTGGTCAAGGAAGAGGATTTCAAGAAGTGGATCACCCCCGGCTCCGGCTTTGTGCCCGAGGGAGCAGAGCCCACCGAGCAGTTCCACGCCCGCTGCGCCGAGACCCTGCTCAAGCTGTTTGAGTATATGATCCGGATGGATGTGACCGAGGCTGCCTGCGTGACCCATGGCGGCGTGATCATGAGTATGCTGAGCCAGCGCGCGCTGCCCTCCCGTCATCCGGAACAGTGGATGGCCGACCCCGGCTGCGGCTATACTGTCCAGACCGACGTGCAGCTCTGGATGCGCGACCGTCTGGTGGAGGCCATCGACATCGTCCCCTTTGGTTATGCCGATACCCTGCGCGGGCAGGCAGAAGCCGAGGAAAACGAGGCGTTTGAGTAAGAATCTTTGCCGCGCCGCCTTGAAAATATCCAAAACACGTAAAATCGCGGAAGAACAGGTAAAATTCCGGGCAAATCTCTTGACAGAAAGCCCGGAATTTACTATTGTATAAAGAGAACTTATTTTCCCGTTAGGAGGAATCCCCGATGTCACAATCCCTGTCCCGCCGCTCGTTCCTGAAATATGCCGGTTCCGGCGCAGTCAGTCTGGCTGCCGCCCTGCTCACCGGTGTTTCGGGCGCGGCTCTGGCCCCCTGCTATGAGGGCGAACCTGCTCTGTTGGACGGCAAGGCGGCAGTGGAGCTGCTGGGCTATGCGCCTGCGCCGGAGCTGGACAGCACGCTGGTCTATCTGTCGGTGGAGAATCTCTCGGCCCGGCCGCTGGCTGTGGGGGCCAGCTACCTGCAGAGCCGCGGGCTGGACAGCAGGAACGCTCTGTACAGCCTGGGCACTGGCCTGACTGCCTTGTGTGATGGCAGACAGGTGCGGGTGGGCAGCTTTGCAGCTCCCCTTTACGGTGAGAATGCGGCAGATGCCTCTGCCTTTACCCTGAATCTATCCGCAGGGCGCGGGGCGATGCTCCACTGCTTCTGCGAGACCCCTGCGGACTGGCAGACGCTGGAGCTGATCTATCAGCCTGACTTTGCCGCAGGCCAGACCGTCCATTTTGTGGTGCGCCGGGATGCTGATGAAGTCCATCTGGGCGCGGTGCCTGCTACCCTTGCTGAAGTGGGCAGCGTGGTCGATCTGTAAGAAAGCATAAAAAGAGACGGTTCTGCATTGGATTGCAGGACCGTCTCTTTTGCTTATGACAGGCTTTCCCCGGTGGAGTTCTGCACAGTGAGCTCCTGCCCGGTCAGGCTGGACACCAGCGCCAGATAGCTGCGGCCTGCCGTCAGGGTCAGGGGACGGCCGTTGGAATCATACAGGAAGAAGGTGGTCTCGCTGCCCTGCGTCCAGGTGATGTTCCACAGGTGGCCCTCGTTGAGCCAGACACCGCCGCCCATGGTCAGGTCGTAATCCAGCGTCACACCATCGTCACGCAGGGTGGAGGCACTGAACAGGATGAGCAGGTTGTCGAAATCTGTCTGCTGGCCGTTGTTGGCATCCAGCTGCGGTGTGCCGTCTGCGTGGAGCATCCGGTAGGTCTTGCTGTCGGCATCGTAGGAGAAGCCGGTGGCGTTCTGCGCGTCAAACTGGACCCGGACACTCATTGCGTCCGAAGCATCTGCATCGGGCAGCTTGCCGTTTTCCTGCATGGGCAGCAGATTGGGCACGGAGAGGAGGGTTCCGCTCTCGCTGTCGGAGCTGCTGGAAGAGGTGTCCGTGACGCGGGATTCTGTCAGGGCCGGGGAGATGTTCAGGCTGCCCAGCACACCCGAAAGTGCTGCACCGCTGGTATGCCACAGCGGGACATTATGCCAATTGGTCTCACAGGAAAAGGCATTGGTGCCCACCTCCAGCGCGTCTACCGCGCGCAGAGAGTAGTAATCAAGGTAGTTCTGGTCAAACTGCCCACCGCCCCGCTGCACCGGCAGTACCTGCTGGCCCACCAGCAGCCGCCAGTAAAGATCCTGCCCGGCAGAGACAGGCCCGACCTGCGGCACGGCCCCCACGGCAGGGTAGACCAGGCAGAGCCTGGTGGACTGCTGCTGTGCGGTCAGGGCTTCCAGCACCAGCGAGGCTGTGGAAAGCCCCCACTGAGTGGTGCTGGCGGCCGCGTTGTCAATGGTGATGGCGACCGGCCGCTGGCCCGGCCAGACAAGCTCCTGCCCGGTGAGCGGGTCAGTGGGACTTTCAGCGGGCTGGGAGCTGGGGCTGAGCGCACAGCCTGTCAGCAGTGCGGCGCTGAGCGCAAAACAGAGCAAAGCGCGCATCCAAAAGCGTTTCATCGGTTTCCCTCTTCTGCCCCGGAGGGCGGGTGATTTAGTAGCTGAAATTGCTCCACTCATCATTGTCCACCAGTGCCAGATAGGTCTTGCCCCGGTTCAGGGTCATCTCCTCGCCGGTTTCGGTGTAGAGCTTGAGCGGATGGGTGGGATGCGGCTTCTCCCAGCGGCCCACCTGCACGCCGCCCCGTGTGAAGAGGTACGCCTGCCCACCGGCCACATAGTTGACCGACTGGACATCGTGAGAATCGCCCGCATAGGCGGCGATATCGGCAAAGCAGACCACCACGTTGTCAAAGGTCAGCTGCTTGCCGGTCAGCTCGTCCACCGTGTTCTCATAGGCTTTTTTGGAGCGGTTGTACATTTCCAGCTTGTAGCTGCGGCCCCAGCTGTTGTAGGTCAGGCGGGTCCTGTAGCTCTCGGAGTGGGTGATGCTGATGGTTTTGGCCGCAGGGGCACCGGGAAGGTCATTGGAGGCTGCGGTGCGGTAGTCGGCAAAGTGGAAGAAAGGCGTTTCGTTGGCGTAGATCAGGCCGATGCCGGCGTTGCCGGCCGCCTGTTTGATCTCCTTGCCGGAGGTGAACTCGGTGTGTTCGTAGGCTACATTGCGGCCGCGGCTGTCACGGTGGGCAACGTGGGGGTGGACCGGCGTGTTGAAGTAACTCTTGCCGCCGATGTTCAGGCCGGAGTAATCGTATACATTGATGAACTGGGTGCAGAAAATGCTCTCGCCATCGTGGTAATAGAGGGCCTGATGGGGCATGAGCAACTGCAGGAACTGGTCGCGACCGGAGCGCAGCGGCCCGACCTCCGGGATGGTGTCTGCATCCCGGAACACGGCACACAGGCGGGTGATGCCGCCCTCCACCTTGCTCTCGATGAGCAGGTCTGCCGAGCCGATGCCGCGCTGGGGGCGGGCGTTCTGCCTTTCGGAGTTGGCGATGTTGTTGACCATCACACCCACCATCCGGCCGGTGCTCTTGCGGGCTTCGCCGGTCAGAGGGTCAGCGTCGTAGGCAGGCAGAAGGCTGAACGCAGAGCTTGCGGCTTCGCTGGACGCTGCCGAGGAGGCGGCTGCCTCACCAGCTGCGGCCTCACCGGCTGAGGCCGCAGAGGATGCAGCGGCCTCAGAAGAAGCAGAAGAGGATGCCGCCGAGCCGCAGAATAGGCTCTTCATCCAGTCGGGCAGGTCACCGCCCAGAATGGCACTGCCGGGGCTTGCAGAGCAGCCGGTGAGCGCCAGCAGCGCCGCCGTCAGCCCGGAATAGCGAAGTACGGACCGTCGAGAAATTTTCATGGAAAAAGCCCTCCTATCGGATCGGCCTGCCCGGCGCGGAAGTGCGCCCGGCAGGTCGGTTGCAGTTTTGTAATGAACTGCTTTGATTGTACTGGTTCTTGCCCGGTTTGTAAAGGGGCAGTTCATGGCAAAATCTGCCCGATGACGGCTTTGGGAAAGTTTTTTGTGCAGAAAGCTTGCTTTTTGCCCGGGAGTATGGTAATATTATTCGGCAGTATTGTGTTATACTGCGCTTTATAATGTATGCGCTCGTAGCTCAGCCGGTAGAGCATCTGACTTTTAATCAGAGGGCCAGGGATTCGAGTTCCCTCGAGCGCACCAAAAAACCGCGAAGATTCGTTAGAGTCTTCGCGGCTTTTTCTTTTTCCGAATCATTGCACACTACCGGAGCTGACATTGAAAATGCAATCATACACTGCTATAATAAAATTGTGATATTATCACCAAAAATCCAAGATGCAAAGCGTTTGCGATTGGCAAACATTCAGGAGGAACGCATGGTAACAGGAGCCATTAAAAATAAGGTAGACAAGATCTGGACAGACATCTGGGCAGGCGGCATCACCAATCCGCTGACCGTCATTGAACAGCTGACCTATCTCATGTTCATCCGGTCACTGGACGAGAAAGAGCTTGCCACCGAAGATTTTGAGAACATGGCGGGCGAAAAGATGGAGCACATCTTCCCGGCCAGCGCGGCAGGGCAGTCCATGCGGTGGAGCCGCTTCAAGGATAAAGATTCCCGCGAAATTTTCCTGACCATGCAGCAGCGGGTGTTCCCGGCCATCAAAAAGATGAAGTATGGCCGTCTGCCGGACTTTGACGCAAACGGCGAGCTGGTGGAAATCGAGGACGACCCCACCCGCCCGGATGAGGGCAACACCGCCTTTGCGCGGTATATGGACGATGCCATGTTCCTGATTCCCACGCCGCAGGTGCTGCAAAAGATCATCACCGGGCTGGAGGATCTTTACACCCACGACATTGCCGACCTTGATATGCAGGGCGACCTGTACGAGTATATGCTGCTAAAACTGTCCTCGGCAGGGCGGAACGGCCAGTTCCGCACGCCCAAGCACATCCGCGACATGATGGTGGAGCTGGTGCAGCCCACGCCCGACGACTTCATCTGCGACCCCGCCTGCGGCACGGCGGGCTTTCTGGTGTCCAGTGCGCAGTACCTCCGCACCCACTACGAGGACAGCATGACCCCGGAGCAGTGGCAGCATTTTGCTGGCCCGATGTTCACGGGCTTTGACATGGACCGCACCATGCTGCGCATTTCGGCCATGAACCTGATGCTCCACTCCATCACGAACCCGGAGATCGACTACAAGGACAGCGTGTCGAAGCAAAACTCCATTTGCAGCAAGTATACCGTTTGCCTTGCGAACCCGCCGTTCAAGGGCACTGTGGATGCCGAGAGCATCAACGACGACCTGAAAGCTGTCACCAACACCAAAAAGACGGAGCTTCTGTTCCTTGCGCTCTTCCTGCGGATGCTCAAAACCGGCGGACGCTGCGCCTGCATCGTACCGGACGGCGTGCTGTTCGGTTCCAGCAAGGCGCACCAGAGCATCCGAAAAGAACTCATTGAAAACCACCAGCTGCGGGCGGTCATTTCCATGCCCTCCGGCGTGTTCAAGCCCTACGCAGGCGTGTCCACGGCGGTGCTGGTGTTTACCAAGACCGGCGCGGGCGGCACCGACAGGGTGTGGTTCTACGATATGAAAGCCGACGGCCTCTCGCTGGACGACAAGCGCACCGAGGTGAAGGAGAACGACATCCCGGACATCATCGCCCGGTTCCATAACCTCGACGCCGAAACTGACCGCAAGCGCACCGAGCAGAGCTTCTTTGTGCCCAAAGAAGAAATTGCCGCCCATGGGTACGATTTGTCCATCAACAAGTACAAAGAGACCGAGTATGTGCCGGTGGAGTACCCCTCGACCACGGAGATTCTGGCCGACCTGCATGAGCTGGAAATGGAGATCACCAAGGGTCTGGCAGAGTTGGAGGAGATGGTGTGATGGCAAAGTTGGGAGAGGTTTGTCTCTTAAAGGCAGGAAAATTCGTATCAGCGAATGATATTTCACCTGAATATAACAAGGGATTGTATCCTTGTTTCGGAGGAAACGGCATTCGTGGATATGTTGCAGATTATACGCATGATGGAGAGTTTCCGTTGATTGGCAGACAGGGGGCGTTGTGCGGAAATGTTAATTTAGCCTCTGGAAAGTTTCATGCAACAGAGCACGCAGTCGTTGTACAACCAAAAATCGAAATGAATGTGCATTGGCTTTATTATGCACTAAACGCCATGAATTTGGGTCAGTATGCAACAGGTGCGGCACAGCCCGGTCTTGCGGTGAGCAAGCTAGAAACATTATCAATAGAAATTCCGAATATTTCAGAGCAAAACAAAATTGCTCAAACTCTGTACAAAGTTGAACAGCTCGTGAATTTTCGCAAACAGCAGCTTGCTAAACTGGACGAACTGGTAAAGGCACGATTTGTGGAGATGTTTGGAAGTTACCCGGAAAACGAAAATGCTTATCCTGTTGTTAATGTTTCCGATATCGCAGATGCTGGTGTTGGTGTTGTAATCAAGCCTGCCCAATATTATGTTACGGAAGAGCGTGGCATAAAAGCGTTTCGCTCATTGAACATCGGCGAGATGTATATAAAAGATAGCGACTGGGTCTATTTTTCAACAGAGGGAAATGAAAGTAACAAGAAATCTCAACTCCATGAAAATGATTTGCTGATTGTCAGGTCGGGAGCGCCGGGAACGTCATGTGTTGTTACAAAAGAATTTGAAGGATGTAATGCGGTGGATGTAATAATCGCACACCCGAATTTGAGCAAGGTAAATCCTTGGTATCTCTGTGCATATATCAATTATCCTCATGGAAAGAAACAAATTGAAGAAGGAACAGGTGGGGCAGCGCAGCAGCACTTTAACGTTGGAAAGTGCAATAACTTGAAAGTTTTGCTTCCACCGCTTGAACCACAAAACCAGTTTGCCGCTTTTGTGGAACGTGTAAACCAGCAGAAGCAGACTGTACAGCAGAGCCTTGAAAAGTTGGAACTGTTGAAAAAAGCGCTGATGCAGGAATATTTTGGGTAACTCCCTCAGTCACCTTCGGTGACAGCTCCCTCTGAGAGGGAGCCTTTATGTGGTGGTAAGGCAAAAGCCTCCCTCCTAGAGGGAGGTGGCGCGGCGTTAGCCGTGACGGAGGGAGTTCCAGAAAGGAGCGCGTCCAGATGTCATTGCCATATCAAGGAAAATTGATCCCTCGTGCAAAAGAACTGCGCAAGGGCGCAACAAAACAGGAAAATCATCTCTGGTACGATTTTCTGCGTGGCTATCCGATGCGCTTTCAGCGTCAGAAAACGATTGATGGCTTTATTGCGGATTTCTACTGTCACGTTGCAAGGCTGGTCGTGGAAGTGGACGGTTCACAGCATTATGATGAGCGGGGACTGGCATACGACAAAGAACGCTCCGCCATTTTTGCCGAATATGGTGTGAAGGTGATTCGGTTTTCTAATCTGGAAATAGAGCAGAGCTTTCAAGAAGTTTGCAGTGCAATTGATTTGGAAGTCAGAAAGCGGGTTCAGGAACTGGAAGATACTCCCTCAGTCAAAGCCTAGCGGCTTTGCCAGCTCCCTCTGGGAGGGAGCCTATAACGTAGAGGTAAGGTAAAAGCCTCCCTCCTTGAGGGAGGTGGCACGGCGTAAGCCGTGACGGAAGGAGTTCTAACTGCTGTAAAATCCATTGGACTTTAGCCAAAAAGGTGTACAACAGCGGATTTTAGCGGTATAATGAAAAAAAGGAGGATGTGTTTTATGACAGAAGCCATTTGGGTTGCAATTGTCGGATTGGTCGGTGCCGTAATGGTAGCAGTTATCAATGGAGCTTTTGGATTGATAAAAAAGCCGGAGAAAGACAGCAAGAAACAATCTGAGGATAAAATAAGCGTCAATCAAACAGTCTCAGGCAATAACAATACTGTAATTGGAGTGCAAACAGATAAACGGGAGAAATAATAATGAGCGAAAATCTTGAAGTTAATCAAACCGCCGCCTTTGGCTCTCATGGAAACACAATTATCGGCACAGTAAATACGGGGTTATCAGTGACAGATGCCATGCAGATGGCACTTCAAATTTTTCGGGAATATTATCCGCAATTGAAAAAAGAGGCAATTGACGAACTTCAAAAAATGTTAAAAGAAGAATTGGAGAAAGTTCAACCTCAAAATATTCTGCCGCCGATACCAAGAATTGCGGTTCCAACATTGCAAGGCGCAAGCATTTCTGATGAGGAAATCATTCGGAGACTCTATGCAAAACTGCTGGCGGGTACGATGAACACAGAAAAGAGAGAATATGTGCATCCTGCATTTGTGAGAATGATTGATGAAATGAATGAGATGGATGCAAAGGTTTTGAAAGCGATTACGGACATTAACGATAGCATCCCGGTTGCACGTGTAACATTTAATTTTGAAGGCAAATATTTGACACATGCGATGCCGCATTTTTATAGTATGCGTTTTGACGGTCTAGGAAACGAATATGATATCTCACGAAGTATAGAAAATTTGTCGAGACTTAATCTTATAAATTTATTTGAAGGTAGTGTGAACGGTTTTGACTATAAAAAGTTTGAGACAACGCCATATATAAAAGATAGATTTGACTATGCAGTGAAAAACCATCCTGAATGGCAATTGACTATAAAAATTTCGGAATATACTATTCAGGAAAATGATATAGGCCATCAATTTGCAAATGTTTGCATCCTTGATTAAGCTATTTGTTTATTGGAAAGAAGCCTCCCATGTCCAACTTCTCTTGGCTTGCCACCAAACCTGAATATTCCCTCTTTTCCTCTGCCGCCATCGAGGCCGAAAAAGTGTTCTCCACCTCCCCGGCGATGTGCGCGGTGGGGTGCCGGAAGGCGTTGGAGCTGGCGGTGAAGTGGGTGTATGCGGCAGATAAGACCATCACGATGCCCTACAAGGACAACCTGCAATCCCTTCTGCATGAGCCGAGTTTCCGGTTCGCGGTGGACCGCAATGTGTGGAGCGTGCTGCCCAGCATCGTGAAGGCGGGCAATCTGGCGGTACATACGGGGCATAGCGTGTCGGCGGCGGATGCAGTGTTCAGCCTGCGGGGGCTGTTCGACTTCATCCAGTGGGTGGATTACTGCTACGGCACGGACTATGTGGAGCGCTCCTTTGATGAAACAGCCATCCCCGGCGAGAAAGTGGCGCTGGACGAAAAGAAGATCCGGGAGCAGGAAAGTCTGCTGACCCAGAAAGATGCCGAGTTGGAAGCCTTGCGCAAGCAGGTGGAGAGTCTTTCGGCGGCATACACGGCCAGCAAACAGCAGAACCAGCAGAGCCGCAGTTTCACCGCCGCCGACCTGACCGAGGCCGAAACGCGGCGGAAGATCATCGACATCGACCTCAAGGCCATGGGCTGGAAATTCACCGGGCCGGATGCCGATGTGCGCACCGAGTACAAAGTGGACAACATGAACGGCGTGCTGGGGCAGAAGGGCTATGCGGACTATCTGCTGATGGGCAAGGACGGCTTGCCGCTGGCGGTCATTGAAGCCAAGCGCAGCACCAAAGACCCCAACATCGGGCGCAAGCAGGCTCAGCTTTATGCAGACTGTCTGGAGCAGAAGTTTGGCCGCCGTCCGATGCTGTTTACCACCAACGGCTACACCACCTATTTCTGGGATGAGCAGAGCGGCCCGCAGCGTGCCGTGAGCGGGGTGTTCTGCAAGGACGACTTGCAGAAGCTGATGAACCGCCGCACCGAGAAAAAACCGCTGGACACCATCGAAATTGACGATAAAATCACCGACCGCTACTATCAGAAAAACGCCATCCGGGCAGTCTGCGCCCATATTACGCAGGGCTTCCGGCGCAATCTGCTGGTCATGGCTACTGGCACGGGCAAGACCCGCACCGCCTCCAGCCTGACCGATGTGCTGAGCCGCGGCGGTCATGTGACCAACGTGCTCTTTCTGGCCGACCGCACCGCGCTGGTCAAGCAGGCAAAGGATGACTTCAAAAAGTATCTGCCCGACCAGTCGCTGTGCAACCTATGCTCCTCCAAGGACGATAAGGCCGCGCGCATCGTGTTTTCCACCTATCCCACCATGCTCAACGCCATCGACAACGCCAAGACCAAGGACGGCGTGCCGCTGTTTTCGCCCGCCCACTTTGACCTTATCATCGTGGACGAGAGCCACCGCAGCATTTTCAAGAAATACCGCGCCATTTTTGATTATTTCGATGCGATTCTGGTGGGTCTGACTGCCACCCCGAAAACCGATGTAGACCGCAACACCTACGACTTTTTCGAGATGGAACATGGCATCCCCACCTACGCCTACGATTACGACACGGCGGTCTACACCGACCATGTGCTGGTGCCTTACTACAACTACGAGGTCAAGACGAAATTCACAGAAGAGGGCATCCACTACGACCAGCTTTCACCGGAGGATAAGGCTCGCTACGAGGACGATTTTGCCGAGGACGACACCCTGCCCACCTTTATCCCATCCGAAAAGCTGAATAAGTTTATCTTCAACGCCAACACCGTGGACACGGTGCTGCAAGACCTGATGGAACGGGGCATCCAGACGGCGGGCGGCGACCGCATCGGCAAAACCATCATCTTTGCCCAGAACAAGCGCCACGCGGAGTTTATCCGGGAACGCTTTGGCAAGCTCTACCCGCAGCTGGAGACCCAGTACCCGGGATTCATCCAGCGGGCGGTCTGCGACGACGCCTATGCACAGTCCATCATTGACGACTTCAAGCAGCCGGACAAGCCGCCGTTTATTGCGGTCTCGGTGGATATGATGGACACGGGCATCGATGTGCCGGAGTGCGTGAATCTAGTGTTTTTCAAAAAAGTGCGCAGCAAAACGAAGTTCTGGCAGATGATCGGCCGTGGTACGCGGCTCTGCCCATCCCTTGCCTGCGTGGATGCCATCGACGGCGAATATACGGGCAAACGGCGGTTTCTGATTTTTGACTACTGCGGCAACTTTGAATTTTTCCGTCAGAAACCCAACGGCTACGAGAGCGCGGACACCAAAAGCCTGTCCGAGAGCATTTTCTGCAAGCAGGTGCGGATCGCCGCTGCGCTGCAGGATGGAGTCTATGGGGACGAAAACTACCAGAACTGGCGCAAGATCTTAACGGAGACCTGCCGTGCCGAAGTGGGAGCGCTGAATCCGGAGCTGGTATCCGTGCGGCTGCACCGACAGGCCGTGGAACACTATCAAAAGCCGGAAGCCTTTGTCAGCCTGACCGAAACGGACAAGGGTACTCTGATGAAAGAGGTGGCACCGCTCATCTCGCTGGACGACAAAGATGAAGCCGCCAAGCGGTTCGATAACTTTGTGTATGGCTTGCTGCTCTGTGAACTGGAAGGTCTGCCGGGGCTGGGCCGCGCCCAGAAACAGCTGCGCAGCACAGCGGCATTGCTGGAAGGGAAAGCTACCATCCCGCAGGTGCAGGCAAAGCTGCCCCTCATCCGGGAGGTGCAGACAGACGAATTTTTGACCTCGCATGATCTGCTCCGCTTTGAGGAAATGCGGCAGGAACTGCGGGAGCTTATCAAGTTTCTGGTGGATGGTGTAGAAGGTCAAAAGCCTGTCTACACGGCCCTTGCCGACCCGGTACTGGAACAGACCGAGGGCAAAACGCTGGATTCCGGCTACGATTTCGGCGAGTACCGGGAACGTGTGAACCGCTACATCATGGAGCACCGCAGCGATACGCTGGCCATCCACAAGCTGACCCAGAACATTCCACTTTCTCAGGGCGACTACACCGAGCTGGAACATATCTTCACCTGTGAGCTGGGCAGCAAAGAGGACTATGCACGGGAGTTTCGGGATACACCCTTTGGTCTGCTGGTGCGTAAAGTGGCAAAGCTGGACCACGATGCTGCCATGCAGGCATTTTCCAAGTTCATCAACGACGAATCGCTGAATGCAAAGCAGATCGCATTCGTGCAGAAGGTCATTCATTACATCGAGCAGAACGGTTATGTGGAAAGCAAAGCGGTGTTGATGAAACCACCCTTTGACCAGCCCATCCTGTTTACCCGCCTGTTTGATGGCAAAACAGGGAGTGAACTGATGGATACGATCAATTCGGTGAAAGAGAATGCCACCCATGTGACTGCATAAAGTGGTAGAATATACTGATAAAACACGGTATAATGGACAAGGAGCGGATAGACGGTTTCCGCAGCGCCTTTGCGGTGTCCGACCACTATGCGCTGGAATTTATGCGATTTTTGCAGGGACAGGGCATCCGCGTCCCGGAGGATGTGCAGATCATTGGCTTTGATGATACACTGGCAAGCCGGGAAAGCGTTCCCGCTCTGACCACCATTCATCAGGATGCGGCGCTCCGGGCAAGGACTGCCATCCGCCGCCTTGAAGCCCTGCGGGACGGCACCCCCTGCGATGCCGGCATCGTTCTGCCGGTGGAGCTGGTGGAACGGGAAAGCACAAGGAGGCTGCCATGTCAGACTTTATGAGGACCCTTTGCAAAATCGCCATTCCGGTCTGCCTTCAAAAGGAAGCGGAACGCCCGCTCACCGTGGAGATTTGGACACGGTGGGCGGGCGTTTTATGTTTATTTTCCGAGTACAACGGAGAGCCTGATCTCCTTTTCCGTCTCGCTCAGGTCAAGAGCGCCGCCATCGGCGACGGTCACGCGCAGCTCATAGAGCGTACCGGCGGTAAGTTCCGTTACAGCCTTGCCGTTCTCGTCTGTGATCGACCACAGTGCAGGATCGACCTTTGCCAGCTTGCCGTCCACGCCATAGGCGTAGAGGGTCAGACCGGAGGTGCTGCCGGACAGGTTATTCATGCGGAAAGCTACCGTGGTGTTGGGATGTACGTTGCGGACGGTCACAGTGTTGCGCCAGCTTGCAACGGTGCCTTCGCCGCCGTCCTGCACAAACTGTTCCTGCGAGAGGACATTTCTTGCTGCCTGATCAAGATCGACCTTGCGGTAGGGCATTTCGGGCAGATAAACGAAACGGTCCTGCAAACGAAGCAGTTCCAGATAACCTGTCGGGCAGTAGAGCGCATTGCCGCTGTTGCCGGCATACATTCCAATGGCCATGTTGTTATAGCCGTACTTGTTGGAAACATCCATCGTGAAAACAGTCTCGCCGGTTTCAAAATCCAGAATGATGTACTGCCACATCCCGGTGGTCACATCCTGCACATAGCCGTAGATATAGCCCGTTGCGGTGGAAAGCTTCAGGATGGAGGTGTCGCTCAGGTCGTTCCGGCTCCAGATGCTCTTCATCTCGTAGCCGTTTGCGGTCTTTACGGTGTCCATGCGCTCGATGCCGGGGGCGATCATAACGTTGCCCTTCATGAGCCAGTTCTGGTCGTAAATATTAGCGTAGCTCTGGATGGAGGAGTCGTTGTTGGGGTCCGCCAGACCTGCATTGCCCGCGCCAAACCAGTTGCAGACGATGGTGCTGACGGTGCCATTGCCGTCGTCATAGACGATGGCAGAGTTCTCAACGGCTACCTGATAGCCCTCGGGCAGGTCATCCAGCACCGGGGCGCTTGCCACGACCTCGCCGGTCTTCATATCGAGCGCAAGAAGGTTTACGATATCCTGATTGTCGGTGAACAGCACAAGGTTCGGTGTCAGTGTGGGAGAGCAGCCGCCGCCCCATGCAAGACCGCCGCCGGTGGTCTTATCGCCTTCGCCGCTCACCTTTGCACCCGCGCTCTCATAGGGCGTGCACCACACAACGTCTACGCCTTCTTCTGCACGCAGAAGATAGCAGTTCTGGTTGGTGAGGATCACCGCACCGTCCTTGGAGGCGGCGATGCCGTTTTCGGCACCCTCGCCGGGGGTCAGCTCGTAGACAAAGACAGCCTTTGAAAGGTCTGTCTGCTCGCCATTCAGGATCGCATCAATGGCAGAACGGGCAATATAGCCGATGACGCCTTGCTGCTGGCGCTGCGGATAAATGCGGAAGCCGCCCGTTGCAAACCAGAGGTTTCCGTCATAATCAAAGACCACGGACAGAAGATTCTGCGTCAGTTTTTTTCCAAGCGCGGCTTCGGCGGCAGCCTTGATATCAATGTCCAGCACCTTCTCAAATTCGGGCAGCACATTGCCGTTTTCATCTGTTGCACGGAGCATCAGCACATGGTTGTTGCTCGTGGGGCAGACGATGCGGTTGGATTCGTCAAGGAAGGTATAAGAGCTCTGGATAACGTAACCGCCGCCGTCATGCTTCTTTGGCGAGAAATAGCCGAGCGTTTTTGTTTCTTCGGCGTTCAGGTCGCGGATGGCGATGCCGCCCAGCAGCGGCACAACGGCATGGCCGTAGCTGTCAAAATAGATAGCGGGAGAAGCATTTGCATTCGTTGTCTCATAGGAAACGTTGATCTCAGGATAGATCGCAAGCGGCAGGATCTCATCCGTTGAATCTGTGTTGTAGCCGTCGTGATGAATGTTTGCATCGCTCTTGGCCATGTAGGGGTTTTCCTCCACCTGCTTGGGGTTCAAGGCCTTCACAGGCAGTGCCGCAGAGGTCGTCTCCGCAGCAGAGGGCTGCACCACGGCGGACGGTGCAGAGGGCTGAGAAGCGGCGACACTGTCTGCGGGCGTCTGCGTACCGCCGCAGGCGGCCATGGAAAGGCACAATGCTGCGGTCAGCGACAAGCTCAACGCAGAGTGGATGATCTTTCTCTTTTTCATAAGTCGTTCTCCTTGTTGTGTTCGTTGCGGTCAGGTCGGCGCTGCTCTGCCGGATTTTTTTGATCCAGCCAGATGCAAAAACCCTGCCGCAAAGCGGCTTCGGTCACTGGCTCCAGCAGAAAGTAGTCTGCACGCAGCCGGAAGGCATGGAGCGAAAAATTCAGATCGCTGCACCAGATAACGCGTGTTTGGGGACAAAGCGCGCGCAGATGCTCTACTGCATTCAATCCATCCACCCCCGGCAGGGCGATCACGGCATTTGTCAGCGGCTCGCAGCGCGCGGCTTCGAAAAAGCTTTCCTGATCGTGGTAACAGTCCATTTGGGGAAATAAACAATGCTCGGCGCAGAACTGCAAGATCTGCTCTGCCCAAAAAGCTTCCTGCGCCCTGCTGTTTGTCAGCACGGCGATTCGATACACAGCGTCCCTCCTTCCTTCTGCCGTTGTTGAGGTTCTCTGTCTCTAGTATACGGACGGATGCGGCTGTTTCAAGCTGTTTGGCACGAAAGCCCGGTTTCCGTCACGAAATCCCGTTTTCTGCTGCGACAGAACCGGGCAACTGTGCTATAATCAGGATGAAAGAGTTTATAAAGGAGGTTGGAAGCTATAACAATAGCTTCTTGGTACAGCATGAGATTTGCGATCGTCGATGACCTTGGTACGGAGCGCACGCTGCTGAAGGAGCGCTTGGCACGGCAGCTGCGCCAGCGCGGTACAGAAGCAGAGCTTTTAGAATTTGACAGCGGAGAAGCTTTTCTGGCGGCAGAAGAAGCGCAGCGCTTTACCGCCGCATTTTTGGATATTTACATGGATGGTTTAAGCGGCATGGAGGCGGCAAGGGAACTTCGGAAAAAAGACGCAGACTGTCTTCTGGTTTTTACCACCACCTCGACAGACCATGCACTCGAGGGGTTTCAGGTACGGGCATTTCATTATTTGGTCAAGCCCTTTTCAGAGGCCGAGTTGTCCGGTCTGTTGGATGAAATGCTCGCAAAACTCCCCCGCCCGGAGCCGGTTTTGACGGTGAAGGTGGATGGCAGCAACATCCATTTGCGCTATCGTGATATCATATCCGCCGAGCATTTCGCCCACATCATCAATATCCGCACCACTGCCGGCAAAACGCTTGCCATGCGCCAGAGTTTCAAGGCGTTCACAGAGCCGCTCAAAAAGGACCCGCGCTTTTTTGTTTGTGGCCGCGGTACGATCATCAATATGGAGAATGCTGCCGATTTTCAGGATGCCGCCTTCTGTATGACGGACGGCAGCCAGGTCTATGTCAGTCAGGAGCTTTTGAAAGCCGCCCGACAGGCGTTTATGGAATTTCTGCTGCAAAGGGGGCGTGTGGGTTGAAGGATGTTCTGCGCCCGATCCTGGAGCTCACCGTTGTGTTTCCCGGCCTGCTGCTCGCGTATTTTCCGGTGCGCTCCTATCTGAAGCAGTCTTCCGCAAAGCTTGCGGTATGGGAGGTGCCGCTGCTGTTTGGGCTTTGCCTTGGCGGCGGGCTGTTTTGCTATCATTTCGGTCTCTCGACCGCGTTCCCCTTGCTGCTCATAACGATTGTGACAATTTTCCTGTATCTCAAAACGCTGCGGCTCTCTCTCTGGAAATCCGGGACCATCGCGCTGGCGGTCTGCGCGGTATTTGCGTGCCTGAATAGCTTGTCCCGCGCCGTTGGTACGGCGATCACGATCCGGCTGCAGCTGCCGCCGGACAAGCCGTGGTTCTGCTTTGGCGCCTGCATCTTTTATAATGCGGTCTGCTGGCTGATCACTGCCGCAGCCTATTATCCCGCCACCCACGCAGTACGCGCGATGGTGGAGGATGACAATTTTGCGCAGACGTGGTATGTGTTCTGGGTGCTTCCGATGGTGTTCATCCTGCTGAATCTTTTTATAACCCCGCGCTACCAGATAACGCTCCGTATAGGGCGGGTCTTGCAGGTCTACATCGTTATGAGCATCGCACTTTTGTTCCTGCTGTTCTTGTTCAATACAATTTTCCTGCTGATGGCAAACAGCCTTAACAAGAATGCAAGATTGCAGCAGGAAAACCAGTTTCTTTCCATGCAGCAGCAGCGCTATGAAAGCCTGAAAGCCGCCATTGAAGAAGCCCGGCAGGCGCGGCACGATATGCGCCACCAGCTGAATCAGATCTCCGCACTGGCCGAGGCAGGAGATCTGGATAACCTGAAGGCTTACCTTGCAAAAACGGTCTCCCGGATCCCGGATCTGGATATGAATTTCTGCGAAAATCGTGCAGCGGACAGTGTTGTCGGCTATTATTGTGCCCTTGCAAAGCGTGAGGGTGTTCCCTTTTGTGCCAAACTCGACTTACCACAGGTGCTTCCTGTGGACGAGATCGATCTGTGTCTGGTGCTGTCCAATCTTCTGGAAAATGCATTTGAAGCCAGCCTGCGCACCGCACCCGCCCGGCGCAAGATCGAGGTCACCGCGTATGTCCATGCCGAGCGGCTTCTTTTGGTCGAAGTGGAAAACGCATTTGACGGTGAAGTCAACGAAAAAAGCGGGCTCTTCCGCTCGTCCAAGCGAAAGGAAAACGGGATCGGCATCCAGTCTGTCCAGCATATTGCAGAAAAGACCGGCGGTGCAAGCACATTTACCCATCAGAATGGCGTTTTCTCTGCCAAGGTCATGCTTTGTGGAGAAAAGCAGCCGCCAGAGACCGCGGACAGCACCACGGAGTTGTACGGAAAATGTGAAAAGCAATGCGGAAAGCGCAGAAACTTGCCATATAAAAAGTGGAAACTTCATTCCCCCAATGGCAACCTCCATGCTAAAAGTGGCAAGTGACATATACATAATGCCATTATACAGAACTGCCCACTCCTCTGAGAACTCCTCAGACGAGTGGGCATTATGCTTCCCGTATTTCTGACTTACCCTTGCGGTCACTCAAACCGCCACCAAGTCATGGATCAAAAATCATCATTTTTTATTTGTCCCAGAGTAAGTGCACGGTTTCTGCACTGTTTTTGCACGGTTTCAAGGGATGCAATGGGCACTCTGACTTGCAAAATACGACAAAGGATGCAGAAATTACACAGTGAAAAATCACGATGCTTTGCATAAAAATGACATAAACTCGAAACTTCTAAAATCAGAGTGTTCTGACCGGTGGGCTCTTTTAATCAGAGGGCCAGGGATTTGAGTTCCCTCGAGCACACCAAAGAAAATTTGTAATTAACCGTTAATAGACCGTAACAAAGCTGCACGGGGGAGCTTTGTTATGTCAGAATGCGGAAAGCAGGATATAATCTCTGGGCGCAAGGCTGTTTGCCTTTGCAGTTTCCACAATGCTGTAGATCACCGCGCTGGCCTTTGCACCGGCAGGCGTGTCGCTGAACAGCCGGTTCTTTCTGCCGACAGTAAAGGGACGTATCTGGTTTTCTGCACGGTTGGAGGGCTGCTTCTCCATGGAGTTCTGCTTGCTGCGTCTCTGTATTTTTCAGACTGCTCTCAAAAATATATTTTTATGGTACTATTTTCTCACTTTGGAGAGAGCGGGGTAAGACATGGTTTCATTAGGCGGTTCAGAACGGATTGCAGAGGAGTATCTTATTAAAATTTTTGAGGCACTTTTTTTGTGCAATCACGATATTATCGTGAGCTTTTTCCTGTCGAAAAAGAGAAAATGATGTCTGAAATGATCTGGTTGTTGACAAATCGACAAAATAACCGGTATTATGAGCATATAGCATCCCCTTGGAGAAGCCGTTTCGTTAGATTGAAAATGCCGGTGACAGGAGAAGACTATGATGAAACAGATGTCGAAATGTACTACAACGATTTTTGCCAGCATCCTGATTGCGCTTTGTCTGACGAGTTGTACGCCTGAAAAGGTTGTGGAAGTGGTTCGGGAAGTTGAGACAGTGCGCGAAGTAGTCATAAGGGAAGAACCGAGAGAGAATATAATCCTGGAAGATGAACTGGTCGCCATGATGAATGATCATTTCTATGGGATAAATAGCCTGATCCAACGCTTTGAAACGAACAGAGAAGTGGCTGCGATGGCGGAAAACGTTGCAAAAATGAACGGTATTCGGACTGCGATTCGAGGCGGTGCGCATTTGGATACCGTGTCAGAAGAGTTGAGCCAGGAACTGGTGAAAAACGGCGATACGAATGCCTATTATGTTTCATATTTCAAAAACGTTGCGTATGAAAGTGAGTATTATGAATCGATAAAAAGACGGTTGATTCTGGAAGAAATTAACGATCATGTGGCTCAGTTAGAACCGACTGAGTGTACGTTTGAAAGTGCAAAAGTTCAGGTCGGATTTGCGAGCGTACAGATCGACGAAATGACCTATGGAATCATTGTATTTCAAATACCGACAGTAAGACCGGCAGAAGCAGAAACGACCGGTATGTTTTCATAATGATTTTTGCATTCTGACATAGAAAACGTCCCCGTGCAGTTTTGATATCCTGCACGGGGACGTTTTGTGATCTTTTTATTTCCTCATTTCCGCATTCACCCATTCCCGTACGCGGTCAGGCCGGTTGGTGACGATGCAGTCAGGGCCAAGGGGCAGCAGGGAACGGACAGCGTCCTGGGTGTCCACGGTCCAGAACGCCGCCTGGATGCCCATGGCGTGAAGCTGGTTCACGAGATCGGGGTTGGAGTAGGCGGTGTGGTACTCGCAGCTGACGATGTCCACAGGGAAATCCAGCGTTTTGATGTAGGTGGCCACATCCGCCTGCTCTTCCAGATGGCCGATGACCTGCTCCACGGTCTCGCCGGGGAAGTTGGCACGGAGCATATCGACCTTGTCGGCCACAGTGCGGTAGATGAGATTATTCCGCAGGTCGATGCAGTTTTCCTCGCTGAAGGGCTCGTCCATGCTGTTCACAAGGCCCAGATCCTTCCACACCACCGGCGGAGGCAGCACCATGCTGAGGAAAGCGCCGTAGGTCAGCGCGCCTACCTTCAGCTCGGGCATCAGCTGCTTTGCCTGCCGCAGCTGGGAGTGGTGGAAGGAGATGAGGGTGAGCCGGTCGGTGAGCCCGGCGGCGCGGACCGCATCCAGCACCCGGGGCACAAAGTCGGGGTCGTCCTCCAGTGGGCTTTTCAGTTCCAGTTGCACCTGGGTGCCCTCCATGCCGGCGCAGAGCTCCAGCGCTTCCTGCAGCGTGGCGATCCTCTCGTTGGCGTAGATGGCATCTTTCCAGCTGCCGAAATCCAGAGCCTTCAGCTCGCCCATGGTCAGGTCGTAGATCTGGCCGGAGATGTCGGTGTGCATGTCCACCATATAGTCGTGGTGGATGACCAGCTCGTTGTCGTAGGTCTTCTGTACATCCATTTCCACGCCGTCCGCGCCGATCTCCATCGCCTTGCGGAAGGCGACCAGCGTGTTCTCAGGGGCCAGATAGGATGCACCGCGGTGCGCAATGATTTGGGGTGTCGTCATTTTGTGCTATGATTCCTTTCCTCATAGTTGGCTCAGGCCAGATCTTCACCGTCGGAGGCAATGACCTTTTTATACCAGTAGAAGCTGTCCTTCCGGCTGCGGGCCAGCGTGCCCTTGCCTTCGTTGTCCTTGTCCACATAGATGAAGCCGTACCGCTTCTTCATCTCGCCGGTGGAAGCACTGACCAGGTCGATGGGGCCCCAGGTGGTGTAGCCCAGCAGGGGCAGGCCGTCCTCGTTGATGGCCTTTTCCATCTGCTCAATGTGGGCCCGCAGGTAGTCGATGCGGTAGGTGTCGTGGATGGAACCATCTGCTTCCACCTTGTCCACCGCACCCAGACCGTTCTCCACGATGAAGAGCGGTTTCTGGTAGCGGTCATACAGGCTGTTCATGGTGATGCGCAGGCCCACCGGGTCGATGGCCCAGCCCCAATCGCTGGCCTTGAGGTAGGGGTTCTTGACGGCATCCATGATGGCATTGCCGCTGGCCTTGTTCATCAGTTCGGGGTCCACAGTGGTGCAGCGGCTGGAATAGTAGCTGAAGGAGATGAAGTCCACCGTGCCCTCTTTCAGCAGCTGCTCGTCGCCCGGCTCCACCTGCAGGGCAATGCCTGCACGCTCCATCCGCTTTTTGGCCCAGACAGGGTATTCGCCGCGGGACTGGACATCAATGAAGAAGTAGTTGTCGCGGTCAGCCTCGGCAGCGGCCTGCACATCGGCAGGGGCGCAGGTGCGGGGGTAGAACTGACCGGCGGCCAGCATACAGCCCACCATAGCATCGGGCATGATGGCATGGGCCAGCTTGACGGCCTTTGCGCTGGCCACCAGCTCGTGGTGAGCGGCCTGATACTTGACCTGCTGCACGTTCTCGCCGGGCGCAAAGAGCAGACCGGCTCCCATAAAGGGCATGTGGAGCAGCATGTTGATCTCGTTGAAGGTCAGCCAGTACTTGACCTTGCCCCGGAAGCGCTGGAACAGCACCTCACAGTAGTGAGCGTAGGCATCCACCATCCGGCGGTCTTTCCAGCCGCCGTACTTTTTGATCAGGGCAATGGGGGTATCAAAGTGGCACAGGGTCACCAGCGGCTCAATGCCGTACTTGTGGCACTCATCAAAGAGCTCCTCATAGAAGCGCAGGCCCTCTTCGTTGGGCTGTGCGTCATCGCCGTTGGGCAGGATGCGGGTCCAGGCAATGGACAGGCGGTAGCAGCGGAAGCCCATCTCGGCAAAGAGCTTGATGTCCTCCTTGAAGTGGTGGTACATGTCAATGGCTTCGTGGGAGGGGTAGAAGTGCTCGGCATCGCAGTCCAGCATCTTCAGCTGGCCCAGCGCCACGGGGAAGCGGTCGGGGCCAAAGGGTACCACGTCCACGCTGGAAAGGCCGCGCCCGCCCTCGTTGTAAGCGCCCTCGCACTGGTTGGCGGCAGTGGCACCGCCCCACAAAAAGTCTTTCGGGAATTTGCCCATAGGTCTTACCTCCTGATGCAGTTGAATTCTGATACTTCAATGATACCATGTTCTGAGCCGCTGTCAACCGGGAAAGTACGACTTTAGCCGTCAATTCGACGAAAAATGTTGCTGATTTTTGACACTTTTCACGAAGAAATCGAAAATTGCGGGCGATTTTCCTTGGAATCTGTTTCTTCCAAACGGACAGTAAGTGTGATAGACTGAATAGGTAAACGGAAAACGGCTCACCCTGTCCTCCATTGCTTTGCAATGCCGGAGCGGGCGAGGACGTTGATGAAAGAGCTATCAGGAAAAATGGAGTGTTTGCTATGACTGAATTCAAGCCCATCAAGGAAGGCAAAGTCCGCGAGATCTATGACAATGGCGACAGCCTCATTATGGTTGCCACCGATCGTATCTCTGCATTTGATGTGATCCTGAAAAATAAAGTGACCAACAAGGGCAAGGTGCTGACCCAGATGAGCAGATTCTGGTTCGACTACACCAAGGATGTTCTGCCCAACCACATGCTGAGCGTGGATACCGCCGATATGCCCGATTTTTTCCGCACGCCTGCCTTTGAGGGCCGGAGCATGAAGTGCCGCAAGCTGACCATGCTGCCCATCGAGTGCATCGTGCGCGGCTACATCACCGGCAGCGGCTGGGCCAGCTACCAGCAGAACGGCACCGTCTGCGGCATCCGCCTGCCCGAGGGCCTGCAGGAATCCCAGCAGCTGCCCGAGCCCATCTACACTCCTTCCACCAAGGCTGAGATCGGCGACCACGATGAGAACATCAGCTACGAAAAGAGCATTGAGGTGCTGGAAAAGCAGTTCCCCGGCCACGGCAAGGACTACGCCACCAAGCTGCGGGATTACACCATTGCCCTGTACAAGAAGTGCGCCGCGTATGCCCTGAGCCGCGGCATCATCATTGCCGACACCAAGTTTGAGTTTGGTCTGGATGAGAATGGCAACGTGGTGCTGGGCGATGAGATGCTCACCCCCGATTCCAGCCGCTTCTGGCCGCTGGAGGGTTATGAGGCCGGCCACGGTCAGCCCTCTTTCGATAAGCAGTTCGTCCGCAACTGGCTCAAGGCCAATCCCGACAGCAACTACGATCTGCCTCAGGATGTCATCGACAAGACCATTGCCAAGTACGAGGAAGCCTATGAGCTCCTGACCGGCAAGAAGCTGTAAACACTCTGATCTTCTTTCTCCCCTCTGCTGTATGACGGCAGGGGGGATTTTTATATCAGCAGACCTGCTTGGAGGGACGGCGGGGCGTTCCACAAAAAAATCCCCCCGCCCATGAACAGATGGGGCGAGGGGAAAGCTAAGGGTTGGCAGTGTTACAGGATGCGCACCCGGATAACAGCAGGGATGGCGGCCAGCTTCTCAGCCAGCCTGCCGTCCACGGCACCGGTCGCGTCCAGCATGGTGTAAGCCATGTTCTTTTTGCTCTTGTTCACCATGTTTTCAATGTTCAGGCCCGCTTCGGTGGTCAGGGCGGTGATCTGGCTGATCATGCCGGGCTCGTTCTTGTGGATGATGCAGATGCGCTTGCCGCCTGCACGGGGCTGATGCACCTCGGGCATGTTCACCGAGTGGGTGATGTTGCCGTTCTTGAGGTAATCGCTGATCTCCTGCGCGGCCATTGCGGCACAGTTGTCCTCGGCTTCCGGCGTGGAAGCACCCAGATGCGGGGTGCAAACGATGCCGGGCTTGCCCAGAATGGCCTCAGTGGGGAAATCGGTCATGTAGCCGGAGACCTTGCCCGTCTCCATGGCCTCCAGCAGGGCTGCGGTGTTCACCAGCTCACCGCGGGCGTAGTTCAGGATCTTCACGCCGTCCTTGCACAGGGCCAAGGTCTGGGCGTTGATGGTATCCTTGGTGGTGGGCAGGTAGGGAACATGGATGGTGATGTAGTCGCACAGAGGGAGCATGTCGTTCAGGTTCACGCAGTGGTGTACCTGGCTGGAAAGGTTCCAGGCGGCATCAATGGAGATGTAGGGGTCGTAGCCGTAGACCTCCATGCCCAGCTCAATGGCGCAGTTGGCCACCCGGGAACCGATGGCCCCCAGACCGATGACACCCAGCGTCTTGCCCTTGATCTCATTGCCCACAAACTTTTTCTTGCCCTTTTCCACGGTCTTGGCCATGGCGGGGTCGCCGGTCAGGCCCTGGCACCACTGGGCGGCGGCGGCCACATTGCGGCTGCCTGCGATCAGCATCCCAATGACCAGCTCAGCCACGGCGTTGGCGTTGGCACCGGGGGTATTGAACACCACGATGCCCTGCTCCGAGCAGCGATCCAGCGGGATGTTATTCACACCGGCACCGGCACGGGCGATGGCCAGCAGGTTGTCGTTGAAGGTGGTGTTCAGCAGGTCGGCGCTGCGCACCAGAATGCCATCGGGGGCATCGGTGCCCACCGAAACATCAAACAGGTTCTTGTTCAGCTTTGCCAGGCCCACCGGGCTGATGGCGTTCAGGGTCTTGATCGTAAACATACTTTCCTATCTCCTATACACAAATCAGGCATTTGCCTTGCGGAATTTCTCCATGAAGTCCACCAGCTTCTCTACGCCTTCGGTGGGCATTGCATTATAAATGGAAGCGCGCATACCGCCCACCAGACGGTGGCCCTTCAGGTTGACAAAACCGGCTTCGGCGGCCTCGGCGCAGAACTTCTTGTCCATGTCAGGGTCGGGGCTGGTAAAGGTGACGTTCATCGTGCTGCGGTAGCGGTGCTCCACAGGGTTGTGGAAGAACTCCTGACCGTCCAGATAATCGTACAGGATCCTGGCCTTGGCTTCGTTGATCTTCTGCATATTCTCCAGACCGCCGATGTCGTTTTCCAGATACTTGAGCACCAGACCGGTCATGTAGATGCACCAGCAGGGGGGCGTGTTGTACATACTGTTCTTGGCCAGCAGGGTGGTGTAGTTCATCATGGTGGGCACGGTGTCGGCGGCGTGGCCCAGCAGGTCGTCCCGGACAATGGCAATGGCCATGCCGGCGGGGGCTACGTTCTTCTGAACGCCAAAGTAGATGCAGCCGTACTTGTTCACGTCCACAGGTTTGGAAAGGATCATCGAGCTCATGTCCGCCACCAGCGGCACACCCTCCACCTGAGGTACCTCAACGTACTGGGTGCCGAAGATGGTGTTGTTCTGGCAGATGTGGATGTAGCTTGCGTCCTTGTCGTAGTCGATGGCGTTGACATCGGGGATGTAGGTGAAGTTCTTGTCCTTGCTGGAAGCAACGATCTTCACCTCGCCGAACTTGGCTGCCTCCTTGGCAGCCAGGTTCGAGAAATTGCCGGTGACCAGATAATCAGCCTTGCCGGTGGTCATAAAGTTCAAGGGCACCATGGCAAACTGCTGGGTGGCACCGCCCTGGAAGAAACCGACCTTGTAGTTGTCAGGGATGTTCATCACCCGGCGCAGGGTGGCTTCGGTCTCAGTGATGATGGCATCGAACCACTTGCTGCGGTGGCTCATCTCCATCACGCTCTGGCCGGAATCGCCGTATTCCAGCAGCTCTGCCTGTGCCTGACGGAGCACCTTTTCCGGTAACATGCTGGGGCCTGCGCTGAAGTTGTATACTCGTGCCATATGGAACTCTCCCTTTCCTATCCGTACCGCCGCTCTCATCTGCGGCAGGTGTGTGCTTGATTTGTCCGTAGTATACCGGTTCTGGGGGTGCAAAAACAAGAGCATCTTTGCACAAAGATGGGACTGCTCTGCCTGCCTTGAACGCACAAAACACACAACTGTCTTTGGCTAAAGAACACTTTTTAAGACAAATGTAAAAATATGCTGGTTTTGCCGCATGGCTCCTCACTTTTACTGCTTGCCTGTTTGTGCCGGGTGTGGTATAATCATGTTAAAATAAGACAAATGTAAAAGCAAAAAATCGGAGGTGAAACCGGTGTACGGACTTTCAGACAGACTGAAACCACTCTCTGCCGCCGAGGAGCAGGTGCTGCTGGCGCTCTGGGACTGCACCGCCCCGGCCACCCGGCGGGATATCAGTGAAAAGCTGACCGCCACCGGCTGGGCTCCGGCCACGGTGCTCAACTTTTTGTACCGTCTGGAGGAAAAGGGCTGGGTCAAGGGCGGCAAGGCGGGGAGCCAGAACACCTATCTGCCCACGGTCACCCGCCGGGCCTATTGCGTTGCGGCCATGCGCCAGCGGATGGACACCCTGTTCGGCGGCAGCCTGCCCGAAGCGGTCCGCGCCCTTGCCAGCGAGAGCGGCGCTTCCCAGAGCCAGCTGGAACAGGCCATCCGGGTGCTGGAGGAGCAGCATCAGGAGGCAGAAGAATACGACCTGTACGATCCCTATGGGTAACGGAAAAACGAAAAAGCTCCCATTACGGGAGCTTTTTCGTTGCATTCTATCACAAGATATGCTAAAATTAGACATGAAAAGGTACTGCACATAACGGCAGGCGGTTAGCCCACACTTCCGGAAGGAGGTGAGAGCGATGCCTATTACTTTGACGTTCCATATTTTTGGACTGGTATTTACCATCAAGGTGAAAAGCGAAAACCGCCACCCTGCACGGTGACGGTTTTCTAACCAAAACTTAAACCACTAGGGCTAACCGCTTGTCGCAGTGCCTTTTCTATTTGTAGTATAGTGATTTTTTCTTGTTTTGTCAAGAGGCGGAAGGATATACGATGGAGTGCAGATTGAAAGCAAAAAAGTGCGGCGGCTGTCCGATGCTGGGGCTGGATTATGCCGAGCAGCTGAAACAGAAAGAAGCCGCTGTCCGTAAGCTGGTGGGGAAATACGGCCCGGTGGCTCCCATCCGGGGCGCGGAAAACCCCTGCCATTACCGCAATAAGGTGATCTCTACCTTTGCAGCGGGCCCCGGCGGGAAACTGGTGTCCGGCATCTATGCGGCAGGCACGCATAAAGTGCTGCCTGTGGAAAGCTGCCTGCTGCAGGACGAAGTGCTGGACACCGTGATGCAGGCGGTGCGGGCGGCGGCCAGCGCCTGCCGCTACCAGCCTTACAATGAGGACAAGGGCACCGGCCTGCTCCGCCACTGCCTGCTGCGGCGCGGCGTGGTGTCCGGGCAGGTGATGGTGGTATTGGTGACAGCCCAGCCGGTTCTGCCCGGGGCAAAAAACTTTGTCCGCGCTCTGCTGGCCGAAGCCGAAAAGCGCCATGTCCCCGCGACCACCGTGGTGCAGAACTACAACCCCCGCCGCACCAGCGTGGTGCTGGGCGAAGAGGAAAAGGTGCTCTACGGCAAGGGATTCATTCTGGATACCCTCTGCGGCAAGACCTATGCCCTGAGCCCCCGGAGTTTCTACCAGATCAACCATGACCAGACCGAGGTGCTGTATGGTCTGGCTGTGGAAGCCGCCCGCCTGACCGGCAAAGAGGTGGTGCTGGATGCCTACTGCGGCATTGGCACCATCGGTCTGACCGCCAGCGGCAGGGCAAAGCAGGTGGTGGGCGTGGAGCTGAACCGGGACGCTGTCCGGGATGCCATCGGCAACGCAAGGCACAACGACGTGAAAAACGCCCGCTTCTTTGCCGCCGATGCCACCCAGTGGATCACAGAAGCGGCGGCCGCCGGGCAGAGAGCAGATGTCATTTTCATGGACCCGCCCCGCGAAGGCTCCACCCCCCAGTTCATCGAGAGCGTGGCCCGCATGGCCCCCAAACGGGTGGTCTATGTCAGCTGCAATCCTGAGACCATGGCCCGTGATCTTGCCCTCCTGACCGCCAAAGGCTACCGCGCCGAGGGCTTTACCCCTGTTGATCTCTTCCCCCAGACCGCCCATTGTGAGGTGGTCGGCGCGCTGGTGAGGGGGCAGACTAGGGTGGATAGCTTCCAGTGGAGTTGGGATAACCGGGGAAGGTAAAGCTGGGTGCATAATTGAATCCGCGAAAAATTCATGTTCTCTTATGGTGAGTAGAAATAAACACCAGAAAGGAATGTAATTATGAAAAAGTTGAAAGTAACTGTCGGAAAAAATGCACCAGTGCGGAGCTTTGCATCTTTGCCAGAAGAACAAAAGGACCTTCAGAGATTTAGAAAAATAAAAGCAATGATGTGCCCTTGTTGTGGAGAGACAATGTTGCTGGTAGATAATGTGTGGGTTTGCCAGAAGTGTTCGTATGGTATTGCACAAAGCGATATGTTATCAGGTGAGATATTCTGGTTTTGCGATCATTGTGGACGGTTTCTGAATGTTCAGCCCGGATTTTTAACGCTTTCTGGAGCATGGAAATGCGTGGCCTGCGGATTTGCAAATGATGTAAGTAAAGATAATATCATTGATTGAAACTTGAGAGGAAAGGCTATATGTTGAATATAAAAGACGCATTGTATAGCGGAATCCATACTGTGCAGGAGAATGCAAAAAAGATCAATGAGACTGTTGCTCCCGGTATTGTACATGGCATCGAAACTGCTGCAACTAAAACCGGAGATGCATTGACTGCCGGAAAGAACACAGTTGTAAATACAGGTGCTGCCGCAAAGGATGCTGTTATGGATCAACTGGATGCAAATCACGACGGCAAAGTAGATATTGAAGATATCATTATCCTTGGGCTGAGAACGCCGGGTGTGAAAGTGGAACGAAACAAATTTTTGGCAAACGAGTTCCGCGCACATTATGATGCTGCAACCATTGAAAAAGCGGTTAGAACAACTCCGATGAAGGCGGGCATTTCACTGGAGGAAATCAATAAAATTGCAGACGCGGTGATTCAGCATGAGCGGTATTTTGTATCTGGAATCTCAGCCGCATTGGGAGCGCCCGGCGGTGCAGCTATGGCAGCGACCATTCCAACAGATATCATGCAGTATTATGGCTACACGCTTAGGGCAGCACAGGAACTGATGTATCTATATGGCTTTCCAGAAATTATATCTGATGATAATGAAGCACAGATCGATACTTCTACGATGAACACTTTGATCATTGCCATGGGTGTGATGTTTGGCGTTGCGGGTGCCAACAATGCAATCAAAGCTATGGCGAAAGCGCTTGGCGAAGGTGTTGAAAGGCAACTGATGAAAAAGGCTCTGACCAAAGGAGCAATTTACCCAATCGTAAAAAGCATTGCTAAATGGTTCGGTGTCAAAATGACAAAAGAGGTATTCTCCGGTTTCTTCAAGAAGGCTATCCCGGTTGCTGGTGGGATTATTGGTGGAGGTATTACATATGTCTCCTTTAAGCCATGCTGTGAGAGGTTGAAAACGAGTCTAATGGATACAATGTTGTCGAATCCGAATCACTTGGAAACAAAAGAAGAATCTGAGATTTTTGAATCGATTGCCAGAGAGATAGATGAGCAATCTGAAGAACATAGCGGCTTTTGACTAAATTCTGGACGGTCGGGATCGTTTTGATGGCTGACCAGATCACAGAAGTCCAAAGGGTGAAACAAGCCACAATGAATGGATATTTTTGTGTATTAACGGCCATTGACCTTTTTGTGCTGAGCTTCATGTGCATCCTCACAAAGCTCAGCGAGTCCCTGAACAAAAAGCAGAAGCAGGGATTTTTCTTTGCCTTTGCGCTGATCGCGGTGATCTCGGTGCTGGAGGTGGTGACACTGGCGGTGGATGGCACCCCGGCGGGCTACCGCTGGCTGAACATCCTGTCCAACTATCTGGGGTTTGGCCTGTCCCCGGGAGTGTGTCTCTGCCTTGTGTATGTCATGGACCGGAAAAAGAGGATGAACCGCTGGTTCAGGGCGGCGGTGTGCTGCGAGGCGTGCTACCTGCTGTTCCTTGCTCTGTCCATCCCCGCCGGGCTGGTGTTCTCCGTCAGCGCCGACAACGTTTATTCCCGCGGGCAATACTTCTATATTTATATCATCATGTACTTTGCGGCCATCATGTATCTTTCGGTGTCCACCTTCGTCACGGCGCGGGAATTCCAGAACCGCAGCCGAGCACTGATCTACCCTCTGATGTTCTTTCTGCTCATTGAGACCATCATTCAGGTGACACTGCCGGAGCTTCACGTTACATGGCTGTGCGTTACCCTGTTGTCGGTGCTGTACTTTATCTACTGCAGCGAGATGTGGAACCAATTGGATGCCCTTACCGGGCTGCTGAATCAGAACAGCTATCTGAACCGCACTGCTGAGATGCGCCGCCGTGGCGGGGTGCTGGTGGTGTTCGATGTGGACGACTTCAAGCAGATCAACGACCGCTACGGCCACCTGCAGGGAGATGTCTGTCTGGCCGAGATCGGCCGTTGCATCAAAAAAGCCTATGCCCGCAGCGGCTACTGTTACCGCACCGGCGGTGACGAGTTCTGCGTTCTGATGGAAAACGCAGACCGGGAGGCCCAGTGTGCGCATGAGTTTGTACGCCAGCTGGAACAGCGGCGAAAAACCGTGGACTTTCTGCCCACGGTGTCCTTTGGCTCAGCTCCCTTTTTGGGGGAGGATGTGCTGGCTGTAAAGAACCGGGCCGACCGGGAGATGTACCGCTACAAAAAGGCCCGGAAGCCCGATGCCGCTCATTGTTCTCCGAATCATACCCTCCTATGAAAAGGGACTGCTGCACTGGGATCTCCCCTGTGCGGCAGTCCCTTTCCTTGTTCTGGCAGGGCACGGTGCGCAATGGCGTGATTTGAACTGGCTTTTTTGCATTTCCTGTACTATAATAAAGAACTGTGAAGTTTACACCCGCTATCACTGGGAAAGGAGAATCACCCCTTGAATAAAATGCTTACCCACCTGAACGGCTACAAGCGCGAGGCTGTGCTTGCACCGCTGTTCAAGATGCTGGAAGCCACGTTCGACCTGTTTGTGCCGCTGGTCATGGCAGACATCGTCAACGTGGGCATTGCAGCACATGATTTCCACTATATCCTTGTGCGGTGCGGCATCCTGCTGCTGCTGGCCGTTGTGGGCCTTGCCTGCAGCCTGACGGCCCAGTATTTCTCGGCCAAGGCGGCGGTGGGCTACTCCACCTCCCTGCGCCATGCCCTGTTTGAGCACATCCAGAGGCTTGGCTTTACCGAGATGGATACCATGGGCACCAGCACCCTCATCACCCGCATGACCAGTGACATCAATCAGGTGCAGAGCGGTCTGAACCTCTTCCTGCGCCTGTTCCTGCGCAGCCCGTTCGTGGTGGTTGGTGCCATGGTCATGGCGTTCACCGTGAATGTGCGGGCCGCCTGGATCTTTGTGGTCGCCATCCCGCTGCTGAGCGTGGTGGTGTTCGGGGTCATGGTCATCACCAACCCGCTGTACAAAACGGCCCAGGCCCGGCTGGACCGTGTGCTGGGCCTGACCCGCGAGAACCTGACCGGTGTGCGCGTGGTCCGCGCCTTTGATAAGGAGCAGAGCGAGATCGACCGCTTTGAGTCGGCCAACGACCTGCTGACCCGGATGCAGCTCCATGTGGGCCACATCTCCTCCCTGATGAGCCCGCTGACCTACGTCATCATCAATCTGGCCATCGTGGCTCTGCTCTATGTGGGCAGCATCGAGATCAATGTGGGCGGCATGGCCTCCGGCGATGTGATCGCGCTGGTGAACTACATGAACCAGATCCTGGTGGAGCTGGTCAAACTGGCAAACCTCATTGTGCAGGTGAGCAAGGCGCTGGCCTGTGCCGGCCGTGTGCAGGCTGTGCTGGACACCGAACCGGGCATGGAGTTCCCCGCGGCCCTCAAGGGCGAGGCACCTGCGGACAAGGCCGGGGATGCTGTGCGGTTCGACCATGTCAGCCTGACCTACGCCGGTGCCGGTGCCCCCAGCCTGACCGATATCAGTTTTACCGCAAAGCGCGGCCAGACCATTGGTGTCATCGGCGGCACGGGCAGCGGCAAATCCAGCCTCATCAACCTGATCCCCCGCTTCTATGATGCCACGGAGGGCACCGTGGAGATCCTGGGCCGTCCGGCGCAGGAGTACCCCCGCGCGGCTCTGCGCGGCAGTGTGGCGGTCGTGATGCAGAAAGCCCAGCTGTTTGGCGGCACCATCCGCTCCAACCTGCTGTGGGGCAACAAGAACGCGGCGGACGCTGATCTGTGGGCCGCACTGGAGACTGCGCAGGCTGCGGATTTTGTCAGGGCAAAGCCCCTTGGGCTGGACGAGCCTGTGGAGCAGGGCGGCCGGAATCTGTCCGGCGGCCAGAAGCAGCGCCTGACCATTGCCCGTGCGCTGGTGGGCAAGCCCGAGATCCTGATCCTGGACGACAGCGCCAGCGCGCTGGATTACGCCACCGATGCGGCCCTGCGCAAGGCGCTGGCCGCTCTGCCCGGTGACCTGACCGTGTTCATCGTGAGCCAGCGTGCCGCCAGCCTGCAGCACGCTGACCAGATCATCGTGCTGGATGACGGCAGGATGGTGGGTCTGGGCAGGCACGCCGATCTGCTGAAGACCTGCCCCGTTTACGAGGAGATCTACGCCAGCCAGTTCAAGAAAGGGGATGCGCAGAAATGAGTGCAAAAGCAAAGAGTAAGCTGACCCCGGAACAGCGCAACGCAACGCTTCGGCGGGTGCTGGAAAAGATCCGCCCTTACGGCTTTTTTGTGGTGTGCAGTCTGATCGTGGCCGCTGTGAGCGTGGCTGCCCAGCTGTATATCCCCATCCTCTGCGGCAGCGCCATTGATATGATGCTGGGCAAGGGGAATGTGGACTTCAACGGTGTTCTGCGCATCGTGGTGGAGATCGTGATTGTGGCCGTGGTGGCTGCATTGGCCCAGTGGCTGCTGAGTGTCTGCAACAACCGCATCACTTTCTCGGTCAGCCGGGACCTGCGCAACGCCGCGCTCCGTAAGATCCAGACCCTGCCGCTCTCTTATCTGGACAGCCACCCCTCCGGCGATATCGTCAGCCGCATGGTTGCCGATGTGGACACCTTTGCGGACGGCCTGCTCATGGGCTTTACCCAGCTGTTCAGCGGCGTGCTGACCATCCTTGGTACCCTGCTGTTCATGCTCAGTGAGAATGTGCCCATCACGCTGGTGGTGGTCTGCATCACCCCGCTGAGCCTGGTGGTGGCAAGCTTCCTTGCCAAGCGCAGCTACAAATATTTCCAGGGCCAGAGCACCGTGCGCGGTGAGCAGACCGCCCTGGTCAACGAGATGATCGAGGGCCAGAAGGTCGTGCAGGCCTTTGGCCATGAGACCGAGAGCCTTGCCGCCTTTGACGAGGTGAATGGCCGCCTGCAGAGCGTGAGCCTGAAGGCCATCTTCTTCTCCAGCATGACCAACCCCGCCACCCGCTTTGTGAACAACATCGTTTATGCAGGTGTCGGTCTGGTGGGTGCCGTTTACGCTGTGGCGGGCGGCATCACCATCGGCCAGCTGAGCATTTTCCTGAACTATGCCAACCAGTACACCAAGCCCTTCAACGAGATCTCCGGTGTGGTCACCGAGCTGCAGAACGCACTGGCCTGCGCGGCCCGTGTGTTCGAGCTGCTGGATGCCGAGGATCAGGTGCCCGAGGCGGAGAACGCCAAGGTGCTGGAGACCGACGGCCATGTGGAGCTGAAGGACGTTTCCTTCCGCTACCTGCCGGACCGCCCCCTCATCGAGGGCCTGGATCTGGATGTGAAGCCCGGCCAGCGCATCGCCATCGTCGGCCCCACCGGCTGCGGCAAGACCACCCTCATCAACCTGCTCATGCGGTTCTACGATGTCAACGGCGGCTCCATTGAGGTGGCCGGAAACGATATCCGCAGCCTGACCCGCGCCTCCCTGCGCGGAAGCTACGGCATGGTGCTGCAGGAGACCTGGCTGCGTGCCGGTACCGTGCGGGAGAACATTGCCTACGGCAAGCCCGATGCCACTGAGGAAGAGATCGTTGCCGCCGCCAAAGCGGCCCACGCCGACAGCTTCATCCGCCGCCTGCCCAAGGGTTACGATACCGTCATTGCTGAGGACGGCGGCAACATCAGTCAGGGCCAGAAGCAGCTGCTCTGCATCGCCCGTGTGATGCTCTGCCTGCCCCCCATGCTGATTCTGGACGAGGCGACCTCCTCCATCGATACCCGCACCGAGGTGCGCATCCAGGCTGCCTTTGCCCGGATGATGCAGGGCCGCACCAGCTTTATCGTGGCCCACCGCCTGTCCACCATCCGTGAGGCCGATGTCATCCTTGTGATGAAGGATGGCCACATCGTGGAGCAGGGCGACCACGACACCCTGCTGGCGCAGGGCGGCTTCTATGCCAAGCTCTATAACAGCCAGTTCGAGGGCGTGGAGACCTGAAAAAACCAAAATGGGAGATGTCGGCAGCGGCATCTCCCATTTTTTTATGCGATGGTTTCCAGCACCGGTTCCTCCGGCGGGGGAAGCAGGGTGGAGTGGGCTTCCACGAACTCTGCCGCCCGCTGGCTGGCGATGCCCTGCCGCACCTTGCGGAAATCGTTGGCAGGGAAGGTGCGCTCACCCTTCCAGTGTGCCAGTGCGGCCTCCACCTCGGCATCGGTGGGCCAGAGGTGTTCCCGCTCGGCCACCATCAGAAGGCCCAGACTGCCCCGCAGCTTCTGCTCTGCCTGTGCGTGGAGCTCAGTGCGGAACTGCTCCACGGTCTGGCCCCGCACCTTGAGGTACTGGTCAAAGTTGACGTTGTTGGCCTGCAGCCGCAGGTTGAAGTTCCGCTGTTCGGCAAAATAGTTGCCGGAGACCAGGTCCTTGGGCAGGGGGCCCTTGACACAGCCGCCCAGCTGGAAGATAAGCTCCCGGCGGGCCAGTGCCTTGGCCTGCGCACAGCGCTGGGCATAGAGCTCCCGTGCAACCTGCTGGCGCAGGGCCGCCTTGCCTGCGGCATTGGCGGCGCGGTCTTCATCGCCGTGCCGGGTGTTCACTTCCAACTCAATGCTCACCTGACGGATGGGCCGGGGCTGGATGGGCTGGGTGAAGCCGGTGTAACGCTCCAGCTCCAGCGGCGGCAGGCAGTAGAACTCTGCTCCCGCCCGGAAGCCCTCGGCCCGGTTGACGGCCAGCAGCTCAAAATCCGGATCGGTCACGGGCACCAGATGCTCTTTTTCCACAAGCTCCTGATATAAAGTGGAAAAACCGGTCAGGATAGCCCGGTTCACGGCGGCAGTCAGCAGGTCCTCTTCCGTCTGCGGCGGGTTCTCTGCGGCCTGCTCGGCCTGAATGGCCGCTTCCAGCTCTTCGGCGCTGGCGGAAAATACCACCCGGCAGTCTCCGGGCTGGGGCATTCCGATATGTTCCAATACCATTGCGGTGACCTCCTTTCAGCGGCTAAAGCTGACCATCAGTGCCAGCAGCACAACGGCCAGACAGAAATAGAGGATCTCGGCCCCCAGAACGGAGCGGTCGCCCTCCACATACATCTTTTCGGGATCTTCGGGGTCGTAGTACAGCGTGACCGTTTCCCCGCTGGCAAAGCCCTTGCCCTTGGCGGCTTTGGGGTAGTGCAGGCGGTGGCTGCCGCCCTCGGTCTCGAACTCAAGCAGATAAGCCGTGCCGTCCCGGCTCTGAACGGTGCCGGCCACCCGGGCCTCCACACGCTGGCCCTTTTGCTGTAAGCGGCGGCGCTGCAGCACACTGCGCAGGCCCATGTAGAACATGATGCCCGCGCCGATGATGAAGATCAGAACATTGAACATTCGGTTTCCCTCATTCCGTCATTACTCGCCCGGCGGCATACAGGCCGGACGGTCAGCTTTTATTGTACCATATTCCGGCCCAAATGCCCCTGTACGGAGTGCCCGAAATTTAGAGCATTTTTTTGTCGAACAATTTTGAAAATAGTGCTTGACTTTTCTTGTGGCTGTGGTATAATAATTAACGTTCCGAGCCGAACGGCCCGCGAACAAAACAGAATATGCGGATATGGCGGAATTGGCAGACGCGTTAGATTCAGGTTCTAATCGGGGCAACTCGGTGGAGGTTCAAGTCCTCTTATCCGCACCATGACGAATGTTCTTACAGCATTTAGCTGTCAAAGAACATTCGTCATTTTTTATTTGCTAAATAGCGACATCACAGGGGGCGTAGTTCACAACTACGCCTTTTCTTGTATTCACCGATACATCGGGTGTCGGTAAAGGAAGTGCGCTTGGAATCTCGATGGTGCCCACGCAGTTGTAGTGAATGCGGAGCCGCTGCTCCCATACACCGTTGACCTTTTCTGCATTGAACACTTCGATTTTTTCAACCAGTTCATTCAGCATCCGGGGTGTCAGCTTTTTTGCTCTGGTGTACTTGCGAACCAGACTGATGAACATATCCGTTGTCATGGTGCGGCTGCTCTGCTTTTCGATTTCGGAGCGGAGCTGTTTGATTTTCTCGGTCAGCTCCTTTTGCTCGTCCTCATATCTTCGGGACATTCTGGAAAAGCGTTCGTCAGAGATTTTGCCGGAAACATTGTCCTCATAGATGCGCTCAAAAAGGCCGTCCAGTTCTTCATCACGGGCAAGGAGTGCTTTCAACTCTTTCTCTTTCAGCTTGCGGTCGGCTTCGTCCGCCTGCTGGGAGTGCCCGATAATAGCCTTCAAAAAGTCGTCCTCATAGAGGCTGGCAAACTTGGTCAGTCGCCGAATCTCGCCCAGCACCACTTCTTCCAGAAAGTCTACCCTGATGTAGTGGGTGGATTGGCAGGTGCCACGGTTGCCCTTGTAGTTGGAGCAGTTGAAATACTTGATTTCCGGGTTGCCCTGATTGAAGTGGAAATGCAGATTGCAGCCGCAGTCTGCGCAGACAAGCAAGCCAGAGAACATATTGTGTTCTCCGTTGCTGGTACGGCGTTTGCGCATTTTTCCGCGTTTCTGCTGTACCTGTTCAAACACGGCTCGCTCAATAATTGGCTCGTGAACATTTTGGAACACTACCCAATTTTCCGGGTCGTTATGAATCCGCTTCTTATTCTTGTAGGACTTGGAGTAGGTTTTGAAGTTCAGAACATCACCACAATACTCCTGCTGGTACAGAAGATGGGTAATCGTGGAGCCATTCCACTTGGTGGCGGGGCGCATCTTGGTCTTTCCGGGACGGCCGATGCCTTTCTGAATCCAGTAGGCCTGCGGCGTCAGGATGCCTTCCTTTTCAAACTGGGTGGCAATCTGTTCCGTGCCAAAGCCCTCCAACGTCATATCAAAAATGCGCCGGACAACTTGTGCAGCTTCTTCATCAATGACCCAATGCTTGGGATTGTTCGGGTCCTTGATATATCCATAGGGAGGAAGTCCCATCGGTTCGCCGGAGTTGCCTTTGATTTTATTACTGATACGGCGTTTCTTGCTGATGTCACGGGCATACCACTCATTGAACAGGTTTCGGATGGGTGCCAGTTCGTTTTCTCCCTCGGCCGTGTCGATGTTGTCCGAAACGGCAACAAGTCGGATGTCATGGTCTGGGAAAAATTCTTCTGTCAGCCGCCCGACCTCGATATAGTTTCGGCCCAGACGGGAAAGGTCTTTGACGAACACAGCAGAGGCTTTTCCTTGTTCAAGCTGCTGCATCATTTCAACGAAACCGGGACGGTTCATGGTCACGCCGGAAATGCCATCATCCAGAAAGTGAACCAGATTGGTATAGCCTTTTTCCTTTGCAACTTTGGTGAGCAGTTTCTTTTGGTTGCCGATGCTGTAACTCTCGCCCTCCAAATTATCATCACGGGAAAGACGCTCATAGAGAAAAGCGGTTGCTTCACGGGATTTCTTGTTACTCGACTGTTTCATACTCGCTCCTTTCTTGGGACAGTCGAATAGCAAATTCACTTGTACACCTATATTATAACACAATCCGCTTTCTCTGTCCGCTGCCTCCCGAAAGGTCATTATAATTTTTCGCTTTCGGATTTCATCAGCCGAAGAAGAACTTCTCCTAAGGTCTGGGAACTTTCTTCTTTGAACACCGGCTCAACGATAAAGGAGCGATTGCCAATACGATAAGTTGAATCCAGAGTAAGCACCTCTGGATTTTTTGTTTTTTCAGGGTTTGTCTTTTTCGCTTGCATCGTAAAATCCCCTTTCTTAAAAATCAAAAAATGAGCCAACGGACGGCTGTTGGCAGCAGCCCACGGGAATCTCACCCCTGCATTTCTCATGCAGCCCTACTCATTGCCTGCGACGCTCTGAACGCTCGGACTTTGACGGTAAGGGAGTATCAGCCTGTCGGTATGTCATGGCCCGCAAGCAGCTGCGCTTGCATTACGGCGTGGTGATGATCGCTCCACTTTTCAGAGAAAAGCATTGTGGCGCACCCACCGCCCGGCTCGATACAGACAGCAACGTATCCGTTTGCCCTATAATGCACCGCCATTGTCCTGCGGGCATATTTTTCAAGGTGCAGTCCCGAAACGTGGAAAGGGTCAGACTGTTTCGGCTTTGGTCACAATAGAAGAAATCAGTTTGATTTCCAGATGGCGTTTCATGTACTCGTCTATGCACACATGAGGCTGACCGTGCTTGTCATAGAGAATGCCTGTACAGAGCTTGTTGATATAACCTCTGTAATGTCGCAAAACCTGTTCAACTGCATCGGTGTCCCCAGCGCAGGCAGAGCGAATCACCGAGAGCGGTAAAAGCTCTCTGCTTGTGTGTTTATAGGAGCCCATTTACGCCTAACCTCCCTCCGGCAAGTGCGCCTTTAGCTTTTTTCGCAGCTTATTCAGCGTTTTTGCCCGGTGCCGTTGAACAGCACTCCGGGACATTCCCATGAGGTCGCCAATCTCGCCGTCGCCCAGTTCCAGAACGCAAAACAGAATCAGAATACTTTGTTCTTGCTTCGGCAGAGCGGCAAACGCATTGGCAACAAGTTCATTGTCGATGTGCAGATCACAGCCGTAGGACGAAAATATAAATTCTTCGCTCGGATAATGGTCTACACTCGTGAGCTTTCCCAGTTCTTCCAACGAAAGAGTGCTGAATGACTTTTCACGGTCAAGCAGGCGTTTCTTATTTCGGTGATAGTTCCGGGCCTCATTTCGCAGTACCGCTTTGCAGAACGCATCGAATCGGTACTGTTCGCCATCGTTGCGAGGGATAGCTTCCATCTTCTCACCCCCTTTCCGTGGGGATGTCGGGTGGATTTTTCCCTTTCCGCTAATATGACACCTGAAACACCCGCTTCTGCCCGCTTTTCTGAAAATTTCCAAAAATATTTTTGAAACGGGCAGATTTTCAGGCGGCAAAAGAAAATCCAAGCAGACTGAAAACGGCCAACCGGGCAGAATGACAGTATTAAACGCGCAGCAGCTACATTGTATAGTACATAGTAAAAGCCCTGCTGACCCTGTGCGGGAGCAAGGCTTTTTTTGATGATTCCAAGTTGAGTGACCGATAGAATATCAGGCGCATAGTGGCATCCTCCTAGCGGCCGCCATACGGACGATGAAACGCGCTGATAAGCAAAAAGAACCGGCGGCCCTGATTTTCTCAAAAGCCGTCGGTTCAAAATAGGTACACAAAATCACCTGCTCAAACCAACGGCTTTTTATTTCCCCTTAGTCGGGGCAGGCTCATGTGCTATATGATTGTTCTTTCTTAAAGGCGTCTTTCAGCCGTTCATAGGTTTCTGCGCTAATATCGCATTCGATTCAGCAGGTATCACCCCTGCCGCTTTATTTTCTATCAAGCCGATATTTTTTGCTCTGCGTTCCACATAGCAGCATATTTTCCGCCTTTAGCCAGCAATTCATCGTGAGTACCAGCTTCAGCAATCTTTCCGTCAGATACCACAAGGATTTGATCAGCGTTTTTGACAATGGAAAGGGTATGAGCAATCATTACCACTGTCTTTTTCTCTTTTAGCAGATTGGCGATGGCCTGCTTTACGGCAAGCTCATTTTCAATATCAAGAGATGCTGTTGCTTCATCCAAAAGCAGGATAGGGCTGTTTTTCAGGATAGCGCGGGCTATTGAAATTCGCTGACGCTCACCGCCAGAGAGAAGATTTCCATTCTCGCCAGTCAGCGTATCGTATCCCTTTTCCATCTTACGGATGAAGCTGTCACAGTTGGCTTCCCGGCAGGCAGCCTCGATTTCTGCGTCCGTAGCATTAGGACGGGCGTGTCGGATATTATCCCGGATGGTATCATCAAAGAGAAATACGTCTTGGTCTACCATAGAAACTTGTTCCAGAACCCGCTCGGCGGCTACATGGTTAATGGGCTTACCTCCAATAGAAATCGTCCCGCTCGTTGCTTCATAATATTTTGCAATCAGGTTCAAAATGGTAGATTTGCCGGAGCCAGAGTCTCCGACAATGGCCGTGAGCTTTTGATCTAGCACCGTAAAGGTGGCGTGTTTTAGTACCGGTTCACCGGGAACATATGCAAAATCTACATTGTCAAATGTGATTTCATGGGTAGCTGTGTGAAGCGGTTCCATGCTTCCAGTTTCCTCCGGCTCATTCATTACACCCAAGATTTTGTTTTTCGAGATCATCAGGTTCTTATAACTGGTGAGGTCTACAAAAATCGAGTTAGCCAACTTTGCACAAAACAGGGGTAACATACAAATCAAAAGGTAGTCTACTGTGTTCAGTGTCCCTGCGATCCAAGGTGCATAGGACAACCAGATAACCAGCGGACAGGACAGCCAGCTCAAAATGCCAAATCCTGTACCGATCGGCAGCACTTTTGCCTCGTATACAAAACTAATACGGCTAAACTCCCGCATGGCGTTAATAACGGTTTTGTTCTTCATACCGCCTACACCATAAGCACGGAAAGTCTGAATGCCAGAAACATATTCAACAATGCTGCTGACATTCTCCGCACAAATATCGTTCTTTTCTTTTCCGTATTTCTGCACCATGCGGAAAGAAAGCCACAAGCCGGGGATTAAAAGAAGGTCAGCAATCAACAGAATAATTCCAGCCGGGACATAAATCGTCATAACAAAAACGATCAACATGAACGACAAGGCAAAATTCTTTGCCAAATCTCCGACCTTATGGGTCAGAATTTTTTCATAGTTGTTTACATCGCTTGTGATGGTGTTGATATAATCGCCGGTCTGTCCCTGCGTAAACCGGGACAGTGGGATGCGCTTCAAATGGTCACCCATAAAAAGCCGAATATTCTTGCTGACCTCTGCACCGCCAATCTGCGCTTTGGTATAACCATAGCTGTAAATCAGGATACGGAGAAGAAAAATCACTGCAATGATACCAGTCAGAGTCAGAACTCGGTTCATATCAAATTGACTCGACCACAAAAACTGCATAACAGAGTAAAGCAGCATAAACAGGCTGCCGGAGAGAAGTCCTTCCAGAACGGTTCCGCCGACACCAATATAGAAATTGCGGTTCTTTTTCAATACATCATGCTCATTCATGCTGCTCACCGCCCTCCAACTGATAAGTGATATTCCGGGCTGTTTCGTAGTCATCCCACGCTTTTCGATAGTAGGCGTTGTTCTTCCGAACTTCCTCATGGGTACCAACGCTGGTAATTGTATGGTTTTCCACCACAGCCACCCGGTTGCACATTTTCAAAGCACTCAAACGATGTGCTACTACAATAACTGTTTTGCCTTTGCATAGATTTTGAATGGCTTTATCAATCTCCATCTGATTTTCCGGGTCAGAGGCACTTGTGGCCTCGTCCAAAATCAAGATGGGTGCATTTTTCAGAATTGCGCGGGCAATCGCAATCCGCTGCTTTTCTCCGCCGGAAAAGCGGGAGCCGAAACTGCCCACTTTTGTGTCATATCCATCCGGCAGGGACATGATAAAGTCATCAATCTGTGCCTCTTTTGCAGCAGCCCGCACTTCTTCCAGAGTAGCGTTACTACCCATGCGGATATTTTCCAGCACACTGTCACGGGTGAGGAAAGTCTTTTGAAACACGATGGCTATATTTTTCAGAATGGTATCGTAGTCAAGTTCCTTGACATTTTTGCCGCCAATCAGCACTTCGCCTTCCTGCACATCGTAGAACCGGGAAATAAGTTCAATCACAGTGCTTTTACCGGCACCAGATCGGCCCACAAGAGCCATGCGCTCGCCATCATGGATTTTGAGGTTGACACCATGCAGCACATCGGTTTTACCGTCATAAGAAAATCGGACATTCCGAAGTTCAATATCATGTTTTTGGGGGAAGTCTGTTCCACCCTCATAAATCGGAATATCCAGTATTTCTTTGGTTTTGGTAATCGCGTTCAGTACATTTGCAAAGTTTGTTCCCAATTCCTGCAAAGGTCGAATTTCCGTTAAATACATAGAGCCGACATACACAAACAACAGAAGCGCACTGGCTGTCAGCGAACCTTTCAGGAAAAACATCCCGCCTATCGGAACCATCAGCAGCATTCCACATTCAATGATAACGACAAATGCGGCATATGGAGGCCCCATACGCCGGGAAGTCTCATTCCACATGGCGTTTTCCTCCTGGATTGCGTCAGACAATTTTCGGAACGACTTACTCCCCATGTTATAGGCTTTAATCAGTTTCATTCCGCTGATGTATTCAATCATAACGGAGTTCAGTGCAGTAATGGATTGGTTGGCTCGTTCCATCAGGTCATCTGTATTGCGGAACATTATCCCCATTACTACCACGGCCAGAACCAGAGGGACAAGGGAAATCAACGCCAATGGAACATTAACGGTCATCAAATAAATAAAGATGACTACCGGTCCAACCAGATAGCACACAAGGTCGGGAAGATTATGCGCCAGAAATAGCTCCAGCTTTTCAATATCTTCATTCAGAACCGTTTTAATATCTCCTGTGCGCCGTTCATTCAGGGCGCCCAAAGGCGCTCTGGCCATGTGTTCCGCCACCATACAGCGCACTTTGAACAGTGCGCCGTAGGCGCCTTTATGGGCCGCCACGCCGGAACATCCGAACAGGACAAAACGCAGGGTGACAGCAGCGGCAATCATTGCCACAGTCTGCACTACAAGTTCTTTTGTGCAGGCGCTGTTAAATGTAGCATCCATCAACCTGTAAATTCCAATATATGGGATAATAATACACAGACCGCTGCACATGGACAGCAGGATTGCCAGAAACAACCAAAATTTTTGTTCTCCTGCCCAATGCAGCAGCAATGCTACACTGTTTTCTTTTTTCTGCTTCATAGACTACCGCTCCTTTCCATCTGAACGGCCCAAGCCGCCCTCTCTGTCCCCTGCGGGGACATTCACCTTGACAGAGAAAAGCTCTCTCAATTTCGGGAGGGCATCCATTGTAACTAATACGTCATCGGGTATTTCGCCTTCGTCAAAATGTAAGACACGGGAACAGGTACGGCAGACAAACTCAAAATCATGGGTGACAATGAAAATGACTTTTCCCATATCGGATAATCGCCGGATCAATCCTGCAACCTGCGTCATACTGTCAAAGTCAAGGCCGCTGGTCGGTTCATCAAATACAAGCAAGTCTTTCCCACAAATCATGCTGACAGCTACAGCTACTCGTTGCTTTTGACCGCCGGAAAGCGTGTTTGGATGTTGTTCTCGATATGGGGAAAGCCCCAGTTCTTCCAAAGTTGCATTTACCAGCGTTTGGTCTGGATTTCGGATGCCAAAGGAACATTCTGCTTCTACGCTGTCAGCGAAAAGCTCATAGTTCACATCCTGCATGACCATATAAGAGCGTTGCAGCCTTTCCTTACGCTCAATCGGCTTGCTTTCCCACAAAAATTGTCCATCGCAGTTTTTGTGAAGCCCACAGAGAGCGCGAGAAAATGTAGTCTTTCCGGCTCCATTGTGGCCGACCACGCCAATCACTTCGCCCTTTCCCGCGGATAGGACAATGTCATGCAAAATGGTTTGTTTCTTGTAACGGAGCGTCACATTCCGCAGTTCCAATACAGGGGTAAGCGCAGGCAAGTGGGCTTTTGGCGGGAATACCGCCTGTAGATCAATAGCCCGCAGCCCCATGTGTTCACGCTCATGTTCCGATAGCTGCCGAAATTCTTCCGGGGTATAAATCCCTTTGATTTCTCCTTTTTCCAGATAAACGATTCGGTCGGCCAGTTCCATCAGGTAGTACAGCCGGTGTTCTGCTATCAAAACCGTTTTGCCCTGCTTTTTTATCAGCCGCAAATGCTCTCTCAACTCCTGAATGGAAGTCATATCCAAATTGGAGGACGGTTCATCCAGCAAATAAATCTGTGGGTTCATGGCATAAACAGAAGCAAAGGCGATTTTCTGCTTTTCTCCGCCGGACAACTCAAAAATATTCCGGTTCCGTAGCTTTTGAATATGCAAATCTTCAGTTGTCTGTTCTACTCGCTCAGCCAATTTCTTAGGAGGGCGAGCTTCATTTTCAATTCCAAAGGCAATCTCGCTGTCTGTATCAACATTGAAAAACTGCGTCCGTGGATTTTGGAAAACGGAGCCGACCTTAGCGGCAATCTGATACATGGGGATATTGCTGATTTCCTGACCATCTACCAGAACACGACCATGAATATCTCCCTGATAAAACTGAGGGATCAGTCCATTCACCAGCCTTGTGATCGTTGTTT
>OLSM01000275.1_pt1 | contig 52440 bp, 58 predicted proteins | sample 1672721 | NCBI WGS metagenome assembly OLSM01 (sample SAMEA3136717, study PRJEB25190) | human gut metagenome
ATCAACAGCTTATTTAGTATATCAAAACCAGAAGCGTTTGTCAAGAACTTTTTTCGATTTATTTTTCAATCAATTTTCGTTCATCGACTCGATTCTATTTTGACCGCTGTCGAAACAGCTTATTCAGAATACCAAACTTTTCACCGTTTGTCAAGAACTTTTTTTCAAATTCTTTTTGGTACGCTGAACCGCTGTTTGAAAACAGCTTATTTAGGATACCATCGTTCCCCCTGTTTTGTCAATAACTATTTTTCATTTTTCTGCATTTTATGCAAACCCTTGAGATACCGCCGTAAATCTGCTATACTGAATATATTATATAAAGATTTGTGAAGAGAAAAAGGAGGTGTCGGCTTGCCTATCAAGATAGCCGACAGTCTGCCGGCACGCGCCGTATTGGAGAGCGAAAACATTTTCGTTATGACCGAACACCGTGCCGCGACACAGGACATTCGTCCTCTTCGCATCGGTTTACTCAACCTGATGCCATTGAAAATCATTACCGAAACCCAGATCCTGCGCTGTTTATCCAACACGCCGATCCAGATCGAGGTCGATCTGATCCAGACCGAAACGTACCATTCCAAAAATACGCCGGAGGATCATCTTCTCACCTTCTACAAGACGTTCGACGATATCCGCGACCAGAAATATGACGGTTTTATCATCACCGGTGCGCCGGTAGAGACCATGCCGTTTGAGGAAGTCGAATACTGGAAGGAACTGACCGAGATCATGGACTGGACTAAAACGCACGTTCATTCCACGCTGCACATCTGCTGGGGTGCGCAGGCCGGTCTGTATTATCACTACGGTATTCTGAAGTACATGCTGCCCGAGAAAATGTCCGGTATTTTCAAGCACCATGTTCTGCTGCCGAAGGAGCCGCTGCTGCGCGGCTTCGATGATATCTTCTGCGCACCGCACTCGCGCCACACCGAGGTGCGTGCCGCCGACATCCGCAAAAATGATCGTCTGACCATTCTCGCGGAGTCGCACGAAGCCGGTGTGCACATCGTAGAGGCAATGAACGGCCGTCAGATCTTTGTGCTGGGTCACGGCGAGTACGACGCCGACACGCTCAAAAAGGAGTATGAGCGTGATCTGGCCAAAGGCATGAACCCGGAGGTGCCGCGCCATTACTTCCGCAACGATGATCCCAACGAGGACGTACTGGTGACCTGGAAGGCACATGCCAACCTGTTTTACACCAACTGGGTCAACTACTATGTGTACCAGACAACACCGTATTATCTGGACAAAATGTAATACCAAAGCCGCTCATCCATTGGATAGCGGCTTTTTTCACACAAAAAAGGGAGTATCAAAAGATACTCCCTTTCGTTTTACAGGTTCTGCTCTCTTCCCTCGTCTGCTGCGCCGACCAGATGGCACAGTGTCATCAGGCTGTCCGACAGATGCACGTTTTCGACCGGAACGCCCAGTCCCTCCAAATGAAGGTCCTCGCCGGTGAAATTCCACAGACCGCGGATACCGCGCTCTACCAGACCGTGTGCGATACGCGGGGCATCTCCGCGCGGAATGGTGAGCACCGCCACATCCGGCTTGTTGCGCTCAATAAACTCCGCAAGCGTATCCGCGCTGCGTACCTCATGGCCGCCAAAGCGCTGACCGATGAGCTGCGGATTTGCGTCAAACGCACACAGCAGTTCAAAGCCGCTGGCAGAAAAGTTAAAGTTATTAAGCAGTGCACGACCGAGGTTGCCGGCACCCAGCAGAATCGCCGTGCGGCCGGTCCGCAGACCCATGATCGCACCCAGCTCCTCCTGCAGTTTGTCGATATTATAGCCGTAGCCCTGCTGACCAAAGCCGCCGAAGCAGTTAAAGTCCTGACGAATCTGCGAAGCGGTCAGTCCCATGCGCTCTGCCAGTGCTTTGGAGGAGATACGCTGCTCCCCTTCAGCCTTCAGCTCACAAATATTCCGATAATAGCGAGGCAATCGCTGAATTACCGCTTTGGAAACCTCTTGCTTGTGTTCCACAGACCCTCTCCCTCTCTCAAATTCTATTTCTCGTGTAAATTACAACTTAGCGATGGTATCCAGCACATAATCGGTAAATTTCTGTGCAGTTGCACCGGTATCACGACCGGTAACAACAACCTTGCGCTCCTCTACCATGCAGATATCAAGTGCGCGGTCGAGCTTCTTCGCCAGTTCGATTTCACCGATGTGCTCAAGCAGCATAACAGCTGCACGCAGTACGGAGGACGGATCCGCGTACTTTGCGCGGCCTTCCTGTACCATACGCGGCGCAGAGCCATGAATTGCCTCGAACATCGCATAGCGCTTGCCGATATTGGCAGAGCCTGCCGTGCCGACACCGCCCTGAATCTCAGCAGCCTCGTCGGTGATGATGTCGCCGTACAGGTTCGGCAGAACAACGACCTTGAAGTCGCGGCGGCGCTTGTCATCGAGCAGCTTTGCGGTCATGATGTCGATGTACCAGTCGTCAAACTGTACTTCCGGATACTCCTTGGCTACCTTCTGGCAGGTATCGAGGAACTTGCCGTCGGTGGTTTTGATAATATTCGCCTTGGTGACGCAGGAAACGCGGTTCTTGCCGGTCTTGCGCGCATAGTCGAAGGCCAGACGAGCGATACGCTCGCAGCCCTGCGAGGTAGCTACGGTAAAGTCGATGAACAGATCGTCATCAATCTGTACGCCCTGAGAGCCGACAGCGTAGCCGCCCTCGGTGTTCTCGCGGTAGAACGTCCAGTCGATACCCAGCTCCGGCACCTTTACCGGGCGCACGTTGGCAAACAAGTCGAGACCCTTGCGCATTGCAACGTTTGCGGACTCTACGTTCGGCCACGGATCGCCCTTGCGCGGGGTCGTGGTGGGGCCCTTCAGGATAACGTGGCACTTCTTCAGCTCTTCCATAACGTCGGGCGGGATTGCGCAGCCGAGTTCAGCACGGCGCTCGATGGTCAGACCGTCGATCACGCGGAACTCCACCTTGCCGGCCTTTACCTTGTCTGCCAGCAGAACCTCCAGCGCATGCTGGGCCATGCCGGTGATCATCGGGCCGATGCCGTCGCCGCCGCACACGCCGATGATCAGCTTGTCCAGCTTGGAGTAATCAATAAAATCGTCCTGCTCCTTCATATCCATGATACGCTTGCGCTGGCTCTCTACAACTGCCTCAAATTTATCCAGAACAGACTGGTCGATAGACATGGTTTTGTCCTCCTACACCATTGATATTATTTTAACAAAAGAAAATATGCCTGTCAAGTCCGACCAGAGAACCCGCTTGGCTCTCCGGCCGGCATAACGTCTTGACTTACTTGCTCTGCTGACGTGCGTACAGCAGCGTACCGCCTGCAAGCAGTGCGTGACGCTGGCGCTCGGAAACCTCACAGTCGGCCTTGAAGGTCTTGCCGCCGCAAACAACGGTGACCTGCTCGCCGTTCTTTACTTCCTCGAGCACGTTCGGCAGAGAGATTTCATCCAGCAGATTGATTGCATCGTAATCCGCCGGATCGGCAAAGGTCAGCGGGATGATACCGGAGTTGACCAGATTTGCCTTGTGAATTCGTGCGAAGGACTTGCACAGTACGGCCTTTACGCCCAGATACAGCGGAACGAGCGCTGCATGCTCACGGGACGAGCCCTGACCGTAGTTTGCGCCGCCGACAATTACGCCGCCGCCCTGCTCCTTGCAGCGGGACGGGAACTCCGGATCGACGTTGATAAAGCAGTAGTTGGAGTAGTACGGCACGTTCGAGCGGTACGGCAGCAGCTTTGCGCCGGCCGGCAGGATGTGGTCGGTGGTGATGTTGTCCTCGGTCTTGAGAACGACCTTGCCGGTGTAGGATGCCTCGAGTGCCTTGCCCAGCGGGAACGGCTTGATGTTCGGGCCGCGAACGACCTCAACCTCAGCCGGATTCTCGGCCGGCTTTACGATCATGTTGTCATTGATGGTGAAATGCTCGGGCATTTCGATCTCCGGCATCTCACCGAGGGTGCGCGGATCGGTCAGCACACCGGTCAGTGCAGACGCTGCTGCAACCTCCGGAGATACGAGGAAGATCTGTGCATCCTGGGTGCCGGAACGGCCCTCAAAGTTGCGGTTGAAGGTACGCAGCGATACGCCGCCGGACTCCGGCGACTGGCCCATGCCGATGCAGGGACCGCAGGCGCATTCAAGGATACGCGCACCGGCCGAAATGATATCCGCCAGAGCACCGTTCTGCGCCAGCATATTGAATACCTGCTTGGAACCGGGGCTGATGGTCAGCGAAACCTCCGGGCTTACGGTCTTGCCCTTGAGGATGGAAGCGACCTTCATCATGTCGTGGTAGGAGGAGTTGGTGCACGAACCGATGCAGCACTGGTTTACCTTGATCTCGCCAATCTCGGATACCTTCTTGACGTTATCCGGCATATGCGGCATAGCTGCCAGCGGCTCGAGTGCGGACAGGTCTACGGTGTACTCCTCGTCATACTCTGCGTCCGGGTCGGAGGACAGCGGTACCCATACGTCGCCGCGGCCCTGTGCTTCGAGGAACTTCTTGGTTGCCTCGTCGGACGGGAAGATCGAGGTGGTAGCACCCAGCTCAGCGCCCATATTGGTGATGGTGGCGCGCTCCGGTACGGACAGGGTCTTTACGCCCTCGCCTGCGTACTCTACGATCTTGCCGACGCCGCCCTTGACGGTCATCTGGCGCAGTACGTCCAGAATAACGTCCTTCGCAGATACCCACGGAGACAGCTTGCCGGTCAGGTTGACGCGGACCATCTTCGGCATCGGGATGTAGTACGCGCCGCCGCCCATTGCGACTGCAACGTCCAGACCGCCGGCACCGAACGCCAGCATGCCGATGCCGCCGCCGGTCGGCGTATGGCTGTCCGAACCGATCAGGGTCTTGCCCGGTGCGCCGAAGCGCTCCAGATGTACCTGATGGCAGATGCCGTTGCCTGCCTTCGAATAGTAGATACCGTGCTTCTTAGCGACAGAACCGATATATTTGTGGTCGTCCGCATTCTCGAAGCCGGACTGCAGGGTATTGTGGTCAATGTAAGCGACCGAGCGCTCGGTCTTGACCTGATCGACGCCCATCGCCTCAAACTGGAGATAAGCCATCGTGCCGGTGGCATCCTGCGTCAGCGTCTGGTCGATCTTCAGACCGATCTCCTGACCCAGTACCATTTCGCCGTCTACCAAGTGCGCTTTCAAAATCTTCTGCGCGATTGTCATACCCATGTGTGTTTCCTTCGCTCCTTTATGTCCCGACGCGAAAGTCTTTCGCTTTCGCGCCCCATTCTCGTCAGAATGGGTGGTTGCGGCTTCCACAGCCTTCTCCACGGTGCAGCTCGCACCGTGCCCCAAAAAACAAAAATAGAAGTGGTGTTCGCATACACGAAACCACTTCTATTTTACAACATTCTATCGGTTTTGCAAAGCACTTTTCACCGCAGTGATTTGAAAAAGTTCAAGCCTTTTTCTGCGTTTTTTCAGCAGAATTACTGTTTTCGGCAGAAAGTCACTTGTATTTGTCGAAAAAGCGGTTTCGCAGCAGTTCAACTCACTTGTTCTCCTGCCATGTACCTTCCTCGGTCACTTCGATGACGCTGCTGGTCATATCCAGCTTGCGGTTTTCAAACGCTTCGCGGTTGTTCTCGTAGATGAGACGCAGACCCTCGAGCGTCAGGTTCGGGTCCACATCGTCGATAAGGTCGCAGTATTCCGCCATCATGCGGCCCATGCCGCCGGTAGCGACTACTCTTGCCTTGCCGCCCAGTTCCTTCTGGATATCCGTGATGATGCCGGTCAGCGCGCCGACATAGCCGCGCACCGCACCGGACTGCATGGACTGCACAGTGGTCTTGCCGATGGCATTCTCCGGCCGCTCAATGTCCACGCGCGGCAGCTTGGACGCCTTGAGGAACAGCGCCTCCATCGCCACCTTCAGACCCGGGAAAATCGCGCCGCCCTGATACGCGCCGTTCTCGTCGATGGCGTCAAAGGTAGTCGCCGTGCCGATATCCACAATGATGAGCGGCTTGCCATACTTGCGAACCGCAGAAACCGCGTTGACCAGTCGGTCCGCGCCGACCTCGCGCGGGTTGGCATAGCAGTTTTCAATGCCGATATCCGCATCGCGGCCCGCGATGACCGGCTGCACATACAGATACTTGCGGATGGCATTGATCAGCGTATACATCACCGGCGGCACGACCGACGCGATCACGACCGCCGTCGTTTCCGCGCAGCTGATCTCGTGGAAGTGGTAATACTGCGCGATCAGCATGCCCAGCTCATCCGAGGTGCGCTCAGAATTGGTGGAAATGCGGAACGAGCCGCGCAGCTTGTCTCCGTCATATAAACCGAACACCATGTTGGTGTTGCCTACGTCGATTGCTAAAAGCATAATGTTCTCCTAATTTTCTATTTCTCTTACAGACGCTCTTTTCGCAGCAGACTGCCGTCCTCATCGACCAGCTCGAGCAGCGCAGCCCGTCCGTTCTCGACAGTCAGCCGAGCGTAGCTGGCCGGGCCGCCGCGCGGCAGACTGATGCTGCCCGGATTGCATACCCACACGCCGTTCTCCCGCTCGAGCATCATGCGGTGCGTATGCCCGAAAAAAGCAAGCGCGCAGTGCTCCTCGTAAGCCCGCTGCGGCACAATGCCGCTCGACAGCATGCCGACACGCTCACGGTGGCCGTGCGTGATATAAATCCGCACGCCGCCCGGTGTCACAACCGCATTCAGCGGCACATCGGGGTCAAAATCGTTGTTGCCCCGCACGCGGTAGATCGGCATGGCCGGGAACACGCGCTCGATCTCGCGAGCATCCTCGGCGTGATCGCCTAAGTGAATGACCGCATCCGGTTCTTCCCTGTCTACCGCAAAGGCCATTGCCATGTTATAGCCGTGGGAATCTGCAAATATCAGCACTTTCATGTTGTTCCCTCTCTCTGCGCCGCACATATAGCTGTATTTTACACCGAGTATCCCGCGATGTAAAGTAATTTTCTTGCGATCAGCCACAATTTATTTCCCTGTGCACACACTTCTCCTCCCGGCGGCATATACTGTCATGAAACAACTTCTTATGAGAGAGGACGGGACGCGAATGAATCAGAACGAACTGCTCCGCAGACTTGCGGCACAGGCCGGTGGAGACGCGGCGCTCGAACGGCTTTCCGGTGCGCTCGGCACTGCAGACGGCAGACGTGCGGTCGAGCAGCTGTCCGCACAGCATGCCGCTGAGCTGGAACAGGCCGCAAAAGCCGCGCAAAGAGGTGACATGCGCAGCGCAGCACAGGCAGCGCAAAAACTCATGCAGACACCCGAGGGTGCGCGGCTGGCCGCACAGCTTCGGCACATTTTCGGCAAATAAGGAGGCGTTTGGATGGAAAACGATATGCTTTCCTCGCTGCTGAGCGACCCGGAGTCACTGCAGAACGCGATGAAAACCGTGTCCGACCTGCTCGGCGGTCAGCCGTCCGCACAGGCAGAGCCGCAGAGCACCTACGATCCGGCCTCCGAAATGATGCAGAAGGCGCTTCCGGTCATCGGCGCGATCGCGCAGAGCGGGCAGAATGCCGTAAAACCGGAAAAACGCGCACTGCTCGGTGCGCTCAAGCCGTTCGTTGCCGAGGAGGTCTCCGGCCAGTTCGACCGTGCCCTCCGTCTGGTCAGCATGGCTCGGATGGCGCGCGCGGCACTCGGACAGGTGAACCTCTCTGCAGACGATACCGCGCCGCGAGCCTTATAGGAGGTGCTGACCCATGTATAACCGCTATCTTGCCGCCGCAGAGCAGACCGCACCGGAAACAAACGAACCGCCGCAGAGCAGCACCTTTTCCGGTCTCGGACGCACGCTGAATGCGCGTCTGCAGGGTGTCCGGCTGGACATGGATACTATGATCGCCCTGCTCATCGTGTGGTTCCTGCTGATGGACGATGACGGCGTGGTGGATTGGGAACAGTTTCTGCTCACCGCCGCCCTGCTCCTGTTTGGGCTGTGAGTACATGAAAAAACTGCCGCACGGTTGATGTGCAGCAGTTTTTTATTGCATTCGCGTGCTATAATTGAGAATGAGCGCTATCCTTGCGCAGCTCTGTCCGCGCTGCCGCGATTTCTTGCAATACGGCAAGTATTGCAAGAAACCGCGCCTCAGCAGTACGCAGAATTTATTCGCAAACCGCTCTTGTTCCATTATGCGGTATTGCCTTAATCCGCGCCTTCGGTGCGCACATTCATTTTCCATTCTCCATTTTCAATTACAAAATAGGTCCCGACCCATCATCCTTCTCCTTGGTGATGGACTTGATCACAACAGTATAGCTGTCGCCCTCTTCGGTGGTGACATCCACCCGGTCACCGACCTTTTTGCCGAGCACCGCCTTGCCAAGCGGTGCCTTGCAGCTGATTCTGCCGTTCAGCGGATCACACCGCACGGTCGTTACCACCTGAATGGTATCCGTGTCATCATCGTCCTCAAACAGCAGCTCCACCTTATCGAACAGACCGACCTCATCCGCGCCCGCCTTATCCTCAATCACATGCGCGGATTTAATCATGCGCTCCAGATAGCGGATGCGGCTGCGGTTGCGGTTCTGCGCCTGCTTGGCGGCTTTGTATTCAAAATTTTCACTCAGGTCACCGAACGCACGTGTGCGCTTGACCTCCTCGATCAGCTCGGGCATCAGCTCCAGCTTGCGGTGGTCCAGCTCCTTCTGCATCATTTCAATGTCCTGTGCGGTCAGATCGTCATGCATAGCTTTTCATTTCCTTTCATGCTTCCATGCTCATGCCTTAGATTATATGCTGTTTGGCGGAATTTTGCAACGCCTGTCCTCCCGTCAAATTTCCGCATGGTTAAATTTGCGTGATAACCGCGCAGAATGTTCAACAATTTGCACAATTTTCTATTTTCCGCCATTTTTATTTGCTGTATCGTTTTCCATATGATATACTGTTGCTATACGCCTGTACACCACAAAGCAGGGTGCTGACGTTTTCCGTTGGCCGCCCTGCTTTTTTGCTGTGTACGGGAGAATCACAAAAAGGGGAATGAAAACATCATGGGAACTGCATTTTTGCGGCAGCTTCAGCAGGAATTCAAGGGCTACAACGGGCAAAAGCTGGCCAAGGACCTGATGGCTGGTCTGACCGTTGCGGCAGTGGCGCTGCCTCTGGCACTGGCGTTCGGTGTATCGGCCGGTGCAACAGCGGCCTGCGGCCTGGTTACGGCGATTGTTGCCGGTCTTATCATTTCGGCGCTGACCGGCGGCTATTATCAGATTTCCGGTCCGACCGGTGCTATGGCAGCCATTCTCGGCTCGCTGATCGCGACCTACGGCATGCAGGGCATGTTCGTGGCAACCTTTCTCGCCGGTGCGCTGCTCATCCTTGCGGCGGTGCTGCACCTCGGCAACCTGACCGCCTTCGTACCCGCGCCGGTTATCACCGGTTTTACCTCGGGTATTGCGGTCATTATCGCGATGGGTCAGATCGACAACTTCTTCGGCACGCACTCGGAAGGGGCCAGTGCGATTGCGAAGATCATCTCGTATAAGGATCTCGGCTTTCATCCGGATATTGCTACCACGCTGATCGCGCTTTTTGTCGTTCTGCTGATGGTGTTCTTCCCGAAAAAGTGGAACGCGGTCGTACCGGCTTCGCTCATCGGCATTATCATCGCAACTGCGGCAACGATGATTCTGAAGCTCGATATCGCAACCGTCGGCGAGATTCCGAAAACGCTCATGCTGCCGGATCGTCTGTCTCCGGCACAGATTGACTGGAACACGGTTCCTGCTCTGCTGGCGCCGGCATTCTCCATCGCGGTGCTGAACATGCTCGAAAGCCTGCTGTGCGGTGCGTCTGCCGGCCGCGCGACCGGCGTCAAGCTCAACAACGATCAGGAGCTGTTCGCACAGGGCGTCGGCAACATGGTGCTGCCGATGTTCGGCGGCATTCCGGCAACTGCCGCTCTGGCGCGTACCTCGGTAGCAGTTCGCTCGGGTGCGCAGACCCGTCTGACCGGTATCTTCCATGCGGTCGGTCTGCTGATCATGATGTTTCTGCTCGCGCCGGTCATTCAGAATGTGCCGCTGGCCGGTCTGGCAGGCGTGCTGATGGTCACAGCATGGCGCATGAACGAATGGCACGCCATCAAGTACATGTTCAGCCACCGTTTCAAGGGTGCCATGGCGAAATTTATCGTCACCATGATCTGCACCATCGTATTCGACCTGACGGTTGCGATCGTAGTCGGTGTCGGTCTCGGTCTGATCCTGATGGTTGCCCGTCTGTCCAAGCTGCAGATCAACTACGAGCGTGTTGACATGTCCCGCATCAAGAGCAACGACGAGGCGCTGAACGAGCGTTACCGCAACGCAATGGTCGCTTACATCACCGGTCCGCTGATCTTCGCCAACATCGACACCATCGAGCAGCTGACCGAGCGTGTCGGCACCTGTGATACGCTGCTGCTGTCCATGCGCGGCGTGCCGTATATTGATATTTCGGCGGCACAGGCGCTGATGGATATTCTTCGTTCGCTGCACGAAAACGGCGTGGATATCGTACTGTGTGGCCTGCCGAGCAGTGCCATGAATATGATGCACCGCTCCGGTATTTATGATATGGTCGGTGAACAGGGCTTCTACTGGAGCGTAGAGCGTGCTCTGCTGGACCTTCGTCCGTATACCGGCAAAAAGTAACAATGCACAAGGCGTATGTTTGAGACATGCGCCTTTTCTCTTGTGGATATTATACAAATTCTTTTCATGGTTTTAATGCAATATAACGAAATTGCGTATTGCGTTTTTTCTGAAATGCGCTATAATAATATCGTAATCAGAAAGAACAGAAAAAATGTTAGCAGCACCGTCAGAAGACGGATTAAAGGAGGCTGATTATCATGACTAAGAAAAATTACATCCGCACGCTCGGTATGATCGCTGAATCCATGTTTATGCAGAACCCCAGCTACTCCTGGAGAGGCAGCATGGCTTGCCGCGATTTCTCCAAGACCCGCAAGTAAGATAAACAATAGAAAGACCGCTGTATGATTGTACAGCGGTCTGAGGCTGTCGAAAAACTAACGTTTTCCGAGCAGCCTCTCGATCGAAACCACGCTTTCGATCGAATTTCGAAGAAAAACCGCGCCTTGCAGGCACATTTTTTCTTCCCTTGTATAAATTCCGAGGTACACGCCCCCGGAATTTATGAATTTGCTCCGCAAATTCTATTTTATGCGTGCTGCCGCACAAAGCACAAGAGTTGAAATGCTGCTTTTTCGACAGACTGAGACCGCTGTATGATTGTACAGCGGTCTTTTTTCCGGTTTGGGCGGTGAAAACACCACGGATTCCCCGTCCGGGCACTTGACAAAAGCCCGTCAGACCTTTACAATAATACTGTTGTCTGCAGGGTTAGTTCATCGGTAGAACGGTCGCTTCCCAAGCCACAGAGGCGGGTTCGATTCCCGTACCCTGCTCCAAAAAACACAGCCATCCAAATGGATGGCTGTGTTTTTTTCATATAACGGGTGCCGAATCAAACGCACGGTTTCGCCCGAAGAGCAAGAGAAGCTCCTCGGAGAGACCCGTGTCACGCCGCTCGTTGATGCGAAAGCTGTCCTCGGCTCTATGTACTTAGCCTTTGCGGATATCCTTAATGAGCTTTTCCTTCTCCTTGGCTTCCTTCTTTTCTTCCTTGAGGCGCTTTTTCTCCGACTCGTATTCCTTGCTCGGACACTTGCCGCAGTAATGAACCTCATATCGCTCGATACAGTCCTTGATCACCTTGACTGCCACCGAGCGCGTCAGCGCGTCCGACGTTGCGGTGTACTTGTGCTCCAGACTCTTGTAAATCTCGAAGAAATGCGCGATCTCGTTGCCATGATGCGGCGGCAGCTGGTCGATATCATGATAATAGTTCCAGTTCGGGTCCTCAAACGGAATGGCGATGATCTTATCGTCGATCTCGTCATCATCAATCATGCGGATCACGCCGATCGGATAGCAGTCCACCTCGACCATCGGGTCAAGCGTTTCACTGCACAGCACGAGCACATCCAGCGGATCGCCGTCGCCCGCATAAGTGCGCGGAATAAAGCCGTAATTGGCCGGATAATGCGTTGAAGTATACAGAATACGATCCAGCCGCAGCAGGCCGGTCTGCTTGTCCAGCTCATACTTTTTCTTGCTGCCTGCCGGAATTTCAATGACTGCCGTAAAGCTCTCCGGCGTTACGCGACTCGGATCAATGTCATGCCAGATGTTGATCATATCTGATTTTCTCCCTCTTTCTTCTTATTTTATATCCACAGTATAACAGACCTTTTCATTTCCCGCAAGACCTGCGGAGGAAAGAAACTTTTTATGCATTTTACATGAAACACATTGTTCCTTTACAAAAGCGCAGTATAATAGTAACTATAAAATGACGGCGTATGCCACCACGAAGGGGGACATGATATGACACAGAAGATTTGGGAGCAGGGCTACACCCAGAACCGTGAGTTTTCGTGGCTGCAGTTCAACGCCCGCGTGCTCGCCGAGGCGGAGGATGAGAACGTGCCTCTGCTCGAGCGTTTCAAATTCCTCGCAATCTTTACCAGTAATCTGGATGAGTTCTTCATGATCCGTGTCGGCAGCCTGTGCGACATGGCCGCCGTGGACAAAGGGCATACCGACAGCAAATCCGGTCTGACCGCCAAAGAGCAGCTGCATCTGATCTACAAGGCGGTTGAGCCGCTCTATGCACGTCGTGATGCGGCGTTCTCCGATGTGGACAGCAAACTGAGTGCGATCGGTCTGCGCCGACTGACAATGGATTCGCTTGCGCCGGACGAACAGAAATACATCAAGCGGTATTTCAAGGATATCATTGCGCCGGTGCTTTCGCCGCAGATCGTGGACTCGCACCATCCGTTCCCGCACCTTGAGGGCAAGGTGCTGCATATTGCCGCGCTGCTCAGCCACAAAAAGACCGAACGGCTCGGTCTTCTGCCCGTGCCCGCATCGCTGCCGCCGGTTGTGTTCCTGCCGGAGACACCGTCGCGCTATATTCTCACCGAGGACATTCTGCTCGCCTACGCTGACCATGTGTTCGAAATGTACGATGTACTTGAAAAGACCGTGCTCTGCGTTACCCGCAATGCGGATATTCAGGTAGACGACGAGACCTTCGGCGTAGAAGGCGGAGATTTTCGCAAAAAGATGGAAAAGCTGCTGCGGCAGCGCCGCCGCATGGCTGTCGTGCGCGTGGAGATCAGCCGTCCCATCAGCGACCATTTCAAAGAGCACTTCCGCAGCCGCTTTGAGGTCAGCGATGCACAGATTTTCCTGTCGCGCACAGCACCGCTCAAGCTCGGATATGCGTTCTCGCTCGGCGAACACCTGCCGGAAAAAAAGCGTGCGTTTCTCAGCGACGCGCCCTTCACGCCGCAGCAGCCGGCCATGCTGTCTGCCGGTCAGAGTCTGCTCAAGGCCGCTCTGCAGCGGGATATTCTGCTGTCCTATCCGTATGAGAGCATGGAGCCGTTCCTGCAGATGATTCGTGAGGCGGCAAACGACCCGGCTGTACTGGCGATCCGCATCACGATTTACCGGCTGGCAAGCAAGGCAAAGCTGGTCGAATACCTGTGTGCTGCCGCCGAAAACGGCAAGGACGTTACCGCACTCATCGAGCTGCGCGCGCGCTTTGACGAGCAGAACAACATCGACTGGTCCGAACGCATGGAAGAAGCCGGCTGCAAGATCATTTACGGCTTTGAGGATTACAAGGTGCACTCCAAGATCTGCCTGATCACCCGCAGAGAACGCGGAACCGTCCGCCATATTACGCAGGTCGGCACCGGCAACTACAACGAGAAAACCGCCAAGCAGTACACGGACGTGTCGCTCATCACGGCGGATGAACGCATCGGTCAGGACGCAGGCGCGTTCTTCAACAACATGGCGCTCGGCAACCTGTCCGGACGCTACAGCCGCCTGTTCGTCGCGCCGACCAGCCTGAAAAACAACATTCTGGCGTTGATGGACGAGCAGATTGCCAAAGGCAAGGACGGTTACATCCTGCTCAAGTTCAATTCGCTGACCGATATCGATGTAATCGCCAAGCTGCGGGAGGCATCCTGCGCAGGCGTCACAGTCGAGATGATCGTGCGCGGCATCTGCTGCCTGCTGCCCGGTGTGCCGGGCCACACCGAGAACATCACAGTGACGAGCATTGTCGGACGTTTTCTTGAGCATTCCCGCATTTATGTGTTCGGCCGCGGTGACGAGGAAAAAATGTATATCTCCTCCGCCGATCTGATGACGCGCAACACTGAACGCCGTGTTGAAGTTGCCTGTCCGATTGACAATCCTGCCGTCCGCGCCCGCCTGCATGATATTCTCTATGCCATGCAGCACGATACTGTCAAGGCGCGTGTGCTGCAGCCGGACGGCACCTACTGCAAAAAGCCTGCCGTTCAGGACCCCATCTGCGCACAGGATCTGCTTATGCAGCAGGCCATTGAGAACGCCCGCAAACAGGCCGCACAGCCTGCGCCGCATCCGGGTTTCCTCGAGAAAATCCGAAAATGGTTCTCCGGTTCCTGAACAAATGGACTGTCGAAAACTTCGTTTTCCCGACAGACTGAAAGAGAGGCTTCAAAGCCTCTCTTTTTCTATTTATTCTTCAGTTTTCTTTGCCGTCTTTTTTTCCGACTTGCCAATCTTCTGATTGATGTACGCCGGAACTTCCTTGAGCGGAATACCGAGTGCAACCGAAAGCTCGCTGTTGAGCAGTTCCTCGGCACGCTTGCGGTAGCGCTGATCGACCTGACTGACACGGCGTCCGTGCCGGCGCGACTTGGCGTAAACCGTCTTGATCAGCTGCACAAGCTCCTCGCAGTCGTGGCTCTGCAGCGCCGCCTGATAATGCTCATTCGCCATGCGGACACTATGGCAGACAAAGTGGTCCTCTTCGATGTCAGGAATAGAGTTGATAAGTTCCTCTGCTTTTTCGCGGGAGATTACCGGACGGGTAAACACCGGCGAATCCGTCGGAATATAGATGGTCTCCGTGCCCGTTACCGGTACCAGCGTATAGTACAGCTTATCCTCCTCGGTCTCGAACGGCGGCTTGCCGATTGACTCTACCCGGCACACACTGTTGGTTCCGTACACAATGAACTCTCCTGCCTGATACATCAAGATGCCTCCTCACACATCGCGTTTCATTCTGTTTCCGTTATCCACTTTTTCTGATATAATTATAGCACATTTTCTTGCAAATTGTAAGTTTTATTTGCTCTTTTCCTCATTTTTCGGCAATTTGACGTATATTTTCGCTGTAAAACCGCACGTCCGTGCGCAAAATTTCTCCTGCATATGAAAAAGCACCGTACATAAAGTACGGTGCTGAGACTGTCGAAAAACTTCGTTTTTCCGACAATCTGTGTTTTGACTTTGCAAAACACGGACGTCCGAAAGTTCCCATACGGAAACTTTCTCCCTCTGAAAGTATGAAAACCGAGGTACACGCCCCCGGTTTTCATGCATTTGCGCCGCAAATGCTATTTCATGCGCGCTGCCGCGCGGCAGCAGCGCTAAAACGGACTTTATTGACAAACCAAAGCACCGTACATAAAGTACGGTGCTTTGGATTTCAGCTTTTAGCCTTCGATTGCCGTGTAATCATCCGGAACGGTGATGCCCAGCTTCTCGCAGTTAGCCTTGTTGTACATCTTCGTAAAGTTCGGTGCAGACTGTACTTCCATATCGCCCGGGTTTGCACCGTTGGCGAGGATCTCGTAAGCCATCTCGCCGGTAGCCTGACCCAGCTCGTAGTAGTCGATCGACAGGGTAGCTACGCCGCAGCCGTTGCAGATGCCCTGCTCGCCTGCGATAACCGGAATATTTTCCGGGATAACAACGTTTGCAATTGCCTCGGTGCAGGAAGCAGCGGTGTTATCGGTCGGGATATACATAACATCGCTTGCCGCAGCAGCCTTCTGCGCTACGGAAGCAACGTCGTTGGAGTCGGTGAACGCATACTCGGTGCAGGTGTAACCCAGCTTCTCAAGCAGCGGCTTGATGGTGTCGATCTGGTACTTGGAGTTCGGCTCAGCGGAGCAGTACAGCAGACCTACGTTCTTGGCATCCGGGAACAGCTCCTTGAGCATGTCGGCCTGACCGTCGAGCGGTGCAAGATCGGTAGTACCGGAGATGTTGGTGCCGGTCTTGCCGGTCCAGTCGGATACGCCGAGTGCGGTGCCGTAGTCGGTTACCGAAGTGCCGAGGATCGGAATATCAGAGGTGCCGGCCTGTGCTGCCTGCAGTGCTGCGGTAGCGTTCGCCATAATGAGGTCCACACCCGCGGAAACAAAGCCGTTTACGATGGTGGTGCAGTTTGCGGACTCGCCGGAGGCGTTCTGCGAGTCAAACTTGACCTCGCCGCCGTCTGCCTCAACCAGCTCCTTCAGCTTATCCTGGAAACCCTGCGTAGCCGCATCCAACGCCTCATGCTGAACCAGCTGAACAATGCCTACCTTATAGCTGCCAGCCGAACCGGAATCGCTGCCGGAGGCTGCATTGCTGTCATCGCTGCCGGAGCTGCTGCCGCCGCAGGCAGTCATCGTGAGTGCCATGGCGCCAGCCATCAGCGCTGCGAGTAATCTCTTCTTCATGGGAAACCCTTCTTTGTTCAAATTTTACTTTTCACAGAACTTTTGCACTTCTGTTACTTCATCATTTTAGCAGTTAAAAGAGTGCAAGTCAAGTATACCGTTTAATTTTCTTACGATAAGAATTATCTATCCGTCATTTTTTACAATATCAACTTTGCAATTTGTTAACAATCTGTAAGGATTGTCAAATTCCAGTTGACCCTCGCTCCTGTCTATCGTACAATAGAGGTAACAAAAGCAGCACCGGTGAATCAGCTTCACGGTGCTGCTCTGCTACGATTTATATTACAATTTTTAAGGAGCGATACTATGAATATTTCGTTCTTCCTGAAACCCAAGGTAGAGGTTTCCTACTTAACCGAAAGCTGCCCGGTGCAGAAGGCCATTGACGACATGCTCCGCAGCGGCTTCACAGCGATTCCGGTGGTAGACGCCAAGGGCAAATACGCCGGAACGATTACCGAAGGTGATTTTCTGCGGCTAGTGCTGCATTACCCGAAGGAAACCCTCGAACAGCTGACCGTCGGTCAGGTTGAACTGCGGATACACCACCGCTCGGTAAGCATTGATGCACGCATGGAGGATATGGTCGATCTGGTCACAGCGCAGAATTTTGTACCTGTAGTGGACGGACGCGGTATCTTCTGCGGCATTGTCACCCGTCGGGATGTGATCACCTATCTGTGCAAGCAGCTCGGTAATTAGCGCAGCAGTTCGCGGTATGTATCCTCGCTGTCCGGCTGACCGACAACGGCCAGAGAAGCCTTCGAGCGGTCGAACACACGGCGGGCAAGGTTCAGGATATCATCTGCGGTCACACTGTCGTAGGAATCGAGCACTTCCTCGATCTTGGATACCTCGCCGCGCAGCAGCTCGCTGCGGCCAATGGTCATCATGCGGTTGCCGGTGTTCTCCAGACCCATGAGCAGCGTTGTCTTGACCTGCTCACGGCAGCGCGACAGTTCATCCGGCGCCGGGCCGTTCTGGCAGAATTCATCGAGTTCACGCAGGATGAGATCGAGCGCCTTTCGCTCGGTTTCCTGTCCCAGACCGGTGTAGATGGACAGCAGGCCGGTATCCAGATGCGGCGTGGTGAACGTGTAGATGGAGTAGCACAGGCCGTTCTGCTCGCGCACGCTCTGGAACAGGCGGGACGACATGCCGCCGCCAAGGATGGAGCTAAGCAGGTTCATTGTAAAGCGGTCCTCGCTGACAAGCGATACGCCCGGAAAGGACAGGCACAGGTGGTTCTGCTCGATCTCCTTGTCCCTCAGGAACAGGCTCGGCTGATAGGCTGCCGGTGTGATAACGTTTTTGCCCTCGCCCTCCATCTCAGAGAACAGCTCCTCGATAAAGTCGAGATCATCATCGGTAAAGTGGCCGGAAACCGCAACAACTGTATCCTGCGGGCGGTAATATTCGCGCATATACTTGTGCAGTGTTTCCGAGGTCATCAGCTCGAGCGTTTCCGCCGTGCCGAGGATTGGGCGGCCGAGTGCCGAACCGTCGTAGCAGCGCTCGAACAGCTTGTCGATGGCGACATCCTCCGGAGAATCCTCGTACATGTCGATCTCCTCGAGAACGACACCGCGCTCCAGCTCCAGATCCTCCTGTGCAAAGCGGGAATGCAGGAACATATCCGCCAGCAGAGCCACTCCGTTTTTCAGCCGGCTGTCCAGAACCTTCATATAGTAGCAGGTGCATTCCTTATCTGTGAATGCATTCGCCTGCCCGCCTAATGCGTCGATCGCGATTGCAATATGGCGGGCAGAGCGTTTTTCTGTGCCCTTGAAGATCATGTGCTCGATGAAATGCGATACGCCGCCGAGCTCTGCGGGTTCGTATCGGCTGCCGTTGCCGACCCAGATGCCGACCGACACCGTGCGCATGTTATCGATCCGTTCGGTAATCAAGCGCACACCGTTCGGGAGAATTCGTTTTACATACATAGGTTTTTACCTGCTTTCTGTTTGTACTCTTTCTCTCTATTTCTTATAGCAGTTATCGCCATATAAGAACAGGGGACATGATCGTCGTCATGTCCCCTGCTTCGTTCTCTAACGATCACAAGTTTAATAATACACCTTATTCCCGTTTTCGTCCAGACTGTATCGGTCACCATCGCAATCATAATAGTCACCGGTGTCGGAATCGTACCAGCCGCCTTCCTCCACAAGGGATTCCGGATCCACAGCAGTGGTATTCGACTTGGTATCCGTGCTCTTGGACGAATCGGTCGTATCCGTATCGGACTTGCTGTCCGTGCCGGTATCATCGTCGGTCGTGCCGCTGCTGATATCCGCGTCATCATAGATGTATGCATGGATATGGTCGGCTGCAACGTCCAGATCGTAGGTGATATACTCGCCGGAATTACCGGAATAACTCCACTCGCCATCCACCGGAATACGGGTGTGCTCAAGTGTCGGAATGCCGTTCTTGACCGCGCCGACGATCAGCGACGCCATATCAGTCGGCGAAAGCGAGGTCGTGACATACGGAACCAGCTTGCGCATGCTGCCGATCAGCTCGGTGGCGCTTGCACTCTGCAGCTTGGTGAAGATGGCGTTCAGCACAACGCTCTGACGCTCCACGCGCGCCCAGTCATCGCCGGTATCGCCCTTGCGGATACGGCCATAGCACAGCGCCTGCACGCCGTCCAGCGTCTGCAGGCCGGTCTTCTCCACGCCGGAGAACTCCTTGCCCCGCTCTGCGCCGTAGTCCTTGATGACACGGTTGAGCTCCTTCAGCTCGTTATCGTTCTGCACGTCGATATCCACGCCGCCGATCGCGTCTACGATCTGCACCAGCTGCTCGAAGTCTACGGCAACGTAATCCTTGATATCCGTGCCGAAATTCTCGTTGATGGTGCGGATGGCAAGACTCGGACCGCCGCGGAAATACGCCGCATTCAGCTTGTCCTCACCGTAGCCGTCGATATCTACCAGAGAATCGCGCATCAGGCTGATGAGCTTGATCTTGCCGCGCGTGTTGTCCACGGTAACGATCATCATGCAGTCCGAATGACTCTGCTTGTCGCCCTCGCGGGTATCCAGACCGAACAATGCAATATTCGTAATATTTTCGTCCGCTGTGACGCTCGCCGCCAGATCTTCATCGGACAGCGAGGAGTCATAGGTATAGCCGAACATCGTGCGGTAGCCGTACAATCCGATGCAGAACAGGATCGCCAGCGCCACAACAGCGGCCATCGTGCGGAACAATGCACGCTGCAAGCGTTTGAAAGACATAGTGTTAGTCCTCGAAAGACTTCTCGGTCAGTTCGTGTACACGCAGGGTATTGGTGTAGTAAACCTCGCCTACCGGCATACCTGCGGTGATGGTGATAACGTCGCCAACGCGCAGATCGAGCGCAGTTACCGCTGCCTTCTCGGACAGATGGTACAGCTCAGTGCCGGACTGCGGGCGCTTTTCAACCAGAATCGGCTTTACGCCCCAGGACATGGTCAGGCGGTTAAAGGTCTTTTCACTCGGGGTAGCGGCGATGATCGGCGCGCCCGGACGGTAGGTGGATACAGCGCGAGCGGTAGAACCGGACTCGGTAAACGCTACAATGCCCTTAACGCCCAGATCAGCGGAGGTAGAGCAGGTTGCGTGCGAGATTGCCAGCGTCTTCGTGTCGCCGTCTACGTCCATGTTCTGGAACTCAAGACGGGTTACACGGCGGCGGTCGTAGTGGATGGTCTTCTCTGCGTTCTCTGCGATGCGGCTCATGGTGCGAACGGTCTCTACCGGATACTTGCCGACAGAGGTCTCACCGGACAGCATGATAGCGGAGGTGCCGTCGTAAACAGCGTTTGCAACGTCGGAAACCTCTGCACGGGTCGGGCGCGGGTTCTTAGCCATGGACTCGAGCATCTGGGTAGCGGTTACAACGCGCTTGCCACGGGAAATGCAGGTCTTGATGATGGACTTCTGGATCTCCGGCAGCTCCTCAAACGGAACCTCAACGCCAAGGTCGCCGCGGGCTACCATGATGCCGTTTGCCTCATCGAGAATCTCCTGTACGTTGTTTACGCCTTCCATGTTCTCGATCTTGCAGATGATCTCAACATCTTCCTTGCCGTGTGCCTTGAGGATCTCCTTGATGTCGCGGACGTCCTGTGCGGAACGGGTGAAGGAAGCAGCGATAAAGTCGATGTCCTGAGACAGACCGAACTCAATATCCTCACGGTCCTTATCGGAAACGAACTTCATGTTCAGCTTGATGCCCGGTACGTTGATGGACTTGCGGTTGGAGAGCGGGCCACCGTTGAGCGCCTTGCACACAATGTCGGTGCCGTTCTTGATCTCCTCGACCTCGAATGCAACCAGACCGTCGTCGATCAGGATGCGGGTGCCCGGCTGAACGTCGTTCGGCAGGCCTTCGTAGGTGATGGAAACGATGGTGTTGTCACCCTCGATATCGCGGGTGGTCAGCGTAAACTCCTGACCCTCAACAATCTCGATCTTGCCGTCCTTATAGGTCTTGGTACGGATCTCCGGACCCTTGGTATCCAGCATAATGCCGACCGGCATGCCAAGCTCCTTGCGGGCTGCCTTAACGGCGTCCATGCGAGCCTTGTGCTCCTCATGAGAGCCGTGGCTGAAGTTCATACGGGCAACATTCATGCCTGCCTTGATCATCTCGGGCAGTACAGCATCAGTTGCGGGACCAAGCGTGCAGATAATCTTCGTTTTGCGCATCGAAACATATTCCTCTCTATAACAATATGGTTTTAATAATAAAATTCTCTATACGTATACGTTTTTTATTTTAGCAGTTTTCCCGACACTTTGCAATCATCACCCGAACCCCATTTGGATTTTCATGCTTTTCGACAAAAAAGCAGACCCGCACCGCAAACATCTTGTGTTTTATGATACGCTCTTGTATAATAAAGAAGTATTCCCGTTTGAGAGTATGAAAAACATGAATGAAATGCTTTATCTGTATAAATAGATAAGGTTCTTTAGGAGGATATAGACTATGGCAAATCCGGTTTTGGTGATCATGGCGGCAGGTATGGGCTCGCGCTACGGCGGACTCAAGCAGATCGACCCGATCGGTCCGAACGGACAGATTCTGCTCGATTATTCCATCTACGATGCACACCGTGCAGGCTTTGACCGCGTGGTATTCATCATCCGTCCCGAGCTGCACGAGGCGTTCGAGGACGCCATCGGCAAAAAGGCGCGCCGCTTCATGCAGGTGGACTACGCTTATCAAACGCTCGACAATCTGCCGGACGGTCTGACCGCACCGGAAGGCCGTGAGAAGCCGCTCGGCACCGCGCATGCCGTGTGGTGTGCAAAGGAGCTGACCGCCGGCTGCCCGATCGCCGTTATCAACGCGGATGACTTCTACGGCGCAGATGCATTTCGCAAAATGTATGATTACCTGTCTGCCGCACAGGATGACGACAAATTCCGTTACTGCATGGTCGGATATCAGGTCGAGAACACGCTCACCGAAAATGGCACGGTCTCCCGCGGCGTATGCACCGCAGACGAAAACGGTCTGCTCGCACATATCATCGAGCGCACCGCCATTCACCGCGATGCGGACGGCATCATCCGCTATGATGCGGACGGCGATGCACCCGCCGGTGAGATTGCGCCCGGCACGCCGGTGTCGCTCAATCTCTGGGGATTCACCCCGTCGTTCCTGCCCTCGCTTGATGACGGCCTGCGTGAGTTTTTCGCAGGCAAGCTGCCGAACAATCCGATGAAGGCAGAGTATTATCTGCCGTTCGCGGTGGACACACTCATCAAGGACGGAAAGGCGACCGCAAAGGTACTCACCACGGATTCCCGTTGGTACGGCGTCACCTACCGCGAGGACAAGCCGACCATCTGCGCTGCCGTTGCAGCTATGACGAAAAACGGCGATTACCCCGCTGATCTGTAAAAAGCGAGGTTGTTTATGGATTTTTCTACTGAATTTGTTGCCTTGCGCGACAAGCTGCTGAACGGGCAGGATCCGCATTTCCGTTCCCAGCAGAACGTACAGGTTTCCGGCCGAATGACGGCGCTGCTGAGCGTTTTCAACTCCCGCACGGCCCGCAAAATCCTCGGTCTGATGCCCACCGGCGGCACGAGCCACGCACACGAATACCGTCTGCTGTTCGCCGTGCCCTCGCTCGATGAGCAGACACTTGACGACTGGTGGAAGTACGCGCAGCAGGTCAGCGCCGAGCTGGTAAAGCCGGACGAAAACCACGATTTTTCGCTGATTTCGGTCATTCTTGCCGCCGGCGAGACTGACAAAGCCGTGCTCAAAAAGCTGAAAAAACTGTCTGATGAGCGCAAATACCAGAGCGACAAGCACGGCTGGTCGTCCATCCGTCTGGCGGTCGTGGATCTTGATACGCACAAGGTGCACACCAACCGCATGGGCGATTCGCTGAAAAACATTCTCCAGCCGCTTGTCTGAGACAAATTCCCGGACAAAAATACGGAAAACCTCTTGAAAAAGTGCACTTAATATGATATAGTATCATGTACGCATATTGCGCGCATAGTCTCGTTATGCGCGATAAGAAAAATGAAAAGCAGTGGAGGAAATTACCTATGACTACCGCACAAATCGCTCTCTCGGTCATTATGATCGTTGCAAGCCTGTTCCTGATCGTTGTTGTTCTGCTCCAGCATGGTGCACAGCAGGGTCTGGGCGCTGTATCCGGCTCTGCAGACACCTTCTACGGCTCCGGCAAGGCAAGCGCATCCGACCGTATCTTTGCTCGTCTGACCTCGATTGTCGGCGTTGTTTTCGTCATCATTGCAATCGTCCTGAACCTCATCCACTAAGATGCAGACGGTTCAGCGACTGCTCCTGCTGCTGTTTGCCGCGTTCGCCGCGCTGACAGTCCTGCAGCAGATCCGCTACGGCATGATCTGCGGACGCAGTGAGCAGGAGGACAAACAGGATGATCCCAAGGCCAAAGCGTGCCGTCAGCAAAGCACGATCTACGCGATCGCAGCCGCGGTCAGCCTGATCATCAATATCATCATCGGCGCACTCAGCAAGTAAAGCAAAAGCTGTCCTTTCGGACAGCTTTTTGTTTTGAAAAATATCAAGTAAATGCAAAAATCCGCTGCTTTACAGCGGATTTCGGGTTCCATATTGATGAATGTCGATATTATAGGGCAGCCGCCTCCCCTTGTCAAGTGGAAGGCGGCTGTTCTTTTTAGTCAAAAAGTGCTTCGATACGCGGTTTCGCGCCCTGCCACTCCTCAGTGTGCAGACAGCAAAGGGATTCGTTCGGCATCTCCATCGTGCGTCCGTCCGGTGTCAGACCGGTGAGTGATGCGCCCTGCTCCTGTGCGGCGGCAAAGTCCGCCAGCGGCACGAACAGCATCTCCGCGACCTCCGGGCCGGGCCGGAACGGCGGAATGCCGTCGATACGCGCCAGAAATGTATACGCCAGCTCATCATCAAAGCCGCCTTCGCCGCGCGAGTAGCGCTGACGATAACTGCCGCCGTCAATCAAGTCGGCTGCTGTCAGCTGCAGTCCGCTCTCCTCCCGCGCTTCGCGCAGAACAGCGGTCTGCGGCGTTTCGCCCGGGTCGATATGTCCGGTCGAGGTCAGGTCGAACCCACCCGGAAATAAAGGCCGGTCAAACTGCCGCTGCTGTAGCCAGATGCCGCACACGCCATCCCGCTTACCGACCACCCACAGGTGGCACACATGGTGGAACAGCCCCTGCGCATGCACGACGGCCCGCGGGCGTTCTCCGCAGGCACGTCCGTCTGCATCGTAAACAGTGAGCAGTTCTCCGCCGTTCTGGCTGTCAATCAGCGCCTGCTTCTGCGGCCGCGTGAGCCTTTTAATTGCTGCTTCGCGCTGCATGGCCTCGCTCTGCGTGTCGAACATTTCACTGTACGCCAGCGTCACCGGACCGCGTCCGCGCGTGTATTTTGCACCTTTTCCGCTGTTGTGCGCCGCCAGTCGAGCCGTGAGGTCGTTCGTCCAGCCGCAGTACAGCGTATCATCCGCACAGCGGAGCACATAGGTATATCCGCTCATCGGCTTGCCCTGATATCGCGCTGCGCAAAGATCGTACAGCCGCGCTTTTTGATTTGCAGACGCACCTTCGCCTTGCTCTTTTCACTATTTCCGCTGCCGGAAACCAGTATTACTTCGACCTCCGTACCGGGCGGCAGCAGTTCCACCGCGCTGTTGAACACCGGTGCCGGATAACCCGCCCAGACCGGCGCCATCAGCACCACTCTGTCATAGCCGACAAACAGCGGCATACCGTCCAGCGCGACCGCCTTCTGCTTGACGGCCTCCGGGCAGCCGCGCACAAACGCGGTGAACCGGTTGTACGGCGTTTTCGGCGTAAGCTCAATCAAATCGGCGTTCCGCGCCTTGGCTTCCGCGCGGGCGTATGACCGTGTTGTGCCGCCGAGCGAGTAATATGCTACTGCGGTTTTCATCAAAACCAACTCCTTAGATGCGTTTTCCGTTGAATTTCTGCGCGGCAGCGGCACAGTCCTCCGCGATGATGCAGGCAGCCGCGTTCACCGCGTCCTCGCACGCCTTGTCGATAGCCTTCTGCTCCTCCGCCGGGAACTTGCCGAGCACCCACGCCGCCAGATCGTAATCCGGACGCGGCTTTTTGCCGACGCCGATCTTCACGCGCGGGAAGTCCTCGCTGTTCAGATGATAGATAATGTTTTTCAGGCCGTTCTGTCCGCCTGCCGAGCCTTTTGCGCGCACGCGCAGCGTGCCCACATCGAGCGACACATCGTCCGACAGCACGATAATGTGCTCCGGCGGGATTTTGTAGAACGAAGCCGCATCGCGCACCGCTTCACCCGACAGGTTCATGAACGTCTGCGGCTTGAGGAACAGCACGCGCTTGCCGCCGAGCATACCCTCACCCGCCAGTGCCTTGAACTTCATGCGGTCGATCTTCTGTCCGCTGCGGGCGCAGTAACCCTCAAGTGCACGGAAGCCCGCATTGTGACGGGTATTGTCGTACTTCGTACCCGGGTTGCCCAGTCCGACCACGATCCACTCGATCGGCTGGGATGCCTTTGCGGCTTTTTCTTCATCCAACTTCTTAAAAATATCGAATATTGACATATTTTTCTCTCTCCGATGTCTGTTTAGTATGCCATGCTGCTGCCGAGCGTGTCGTCATTCTCCACCCAGTCGTGCACATTCACGGTGTCATATGTATCTGTGTCACGGCGGATAATCACCTTCTCAATGCCCGCATTGATGATGAGGCGCTTGCACATCGTGCAGGAGTTTGCGTCCGACATGATCTTTCCGGTGGACATATCGCGGCCGACCAGGTACAGCGTCGCGCCGATCATCTGGTCACGCGGAGCGGCAATAATGGCGTTCATCTCCGCATGCACCGAGCGGCAGAATTCGTATCTTTCGCCGCGCGGAATGCCCATCTTCTGACGAATGCAGGTGCCGATGTCGATGCAGTTGGCACGACCTCTCGGCGCACCGTTGTAGCCGGTGGATACGATGACGTCGTTCTTAACGATGACCGCGCCGAAGTTGCGGCGCAGACAGGTTCCGCGCTCAAGCGCAACCTGCGCCATGTCGAGGTAGTAGTTTGTTTTGTCCCGACGGTCCATTTTTGTTTCCTCCTTCTATATAGGAAAACCTGTTAGGTTTGATTGCGTTATTTTCATGCACTGATTATCCGGTGCCGGATAATCTCACCCGAAAAGGCACCCGTTTTCAAGATGCATCCGCCTTGCGGCGCACTGCGCTGCCCGCTCATCGTGTGTGATGAGCACCAGCGTATGCCCCGACCGATGCAATCGGTCAAACAGCTCCAGCACGCTGTCCGCCGCAGCAGGATCCAGTCCTGCGGTCGGCTCATCCGCCAGAATCACGCACGGTTCTGTCACGACCGCCCGTGCGATTGCCACCCGCTGCTGCTGTCCGCCGGAAAGCTGGTGCGGCCGGTGATTCGCCCGATCAGACAGGCCAACGTGCTCCAGAACCGCCAGTGCGCGTTTGCTCCGCTCATCCCGCGGAATGCCCTGCAGCGCCAGCGGCAGCGCAACATTTTCCAGCGCTGTCATGCCCGTCAGCAGCCGGAACTGCTGAAACACAAAGCCGATCTTCTCACTGCGCAGACGCGCCCGCTGTTTGGCCGGCAAATGTGCGACTGCTGCTCCGTCGAGCAGATATTCGCCGTCAGTCAGGCTGTCCAGCAGACCCAGAATATGCATGAGTGTGCTTTTGCCCGATCCGGATGCGCCGGTCACCGAAATGTAGTCACCGTCCTGCACGGTCAGATCGACTGAGTTCAGCGCACAAATGCCGTTCTTAGCATATATTTTACTCGCATGAATCAGTTTTAGCAATGCCGATTCACTCCTTCCCACCCTATCTTTGGCGGGAAGTATACTTATCATACCATGAATATGCGCTTTCCGCAAATTTGTATTGACATTGATCGGCATTGACCTTACTATTATATAGTAATCCGGTAGGAATACGCCACACGAAAGAAGGTTCCCCTATGAAAAATCCGCTGCGCTACCAGCTTTCCGAATATGACTGCGGTCCAACCTCCATGCTCAATGCGCTCGCATTCCTGTTTGAGCGTGAGGATATCCCGCCGGAGGCTGTCCGCAACATCATGCTGTACTGTCTGGACTGCTACGGCTCGGACGGCGTGAGCGGCAAAAGCGGCACCTCCTGTGCGGCGATGATGTTTCTCAGCAACTGGCTGAACGGCTTCGGCAAAATCGGCCGTCTTCACATCTCCACGCAGTATCTGTCCGGTCCGGCGGTGAATTTCGGGCAGAACAGCCGTCTGCGCGATGCACTCCGCTGCGGCGGCGCTGCCGTGGTGCGCCTGCACTTCGACGGCGAACACTATGTGACACTCACCGGCATTGATGAGAACGACATGGTGCGCATGTTTGACCCGTATTATCTTGATCAGCCGCTCGATACGGACGGCGTGCAGATGGTGTACGACCACCCGTGCGAATACAATCGGCTCGTGCCGCGCCCCTGCTTCGATCGTGAGACCCACGAGGTTTACGCGCTTGGCGAGATTGACACCCGCGAAGCCATTCTCCTGTTTAATGACCGGACGCGCCTGACGGCAGAGAATACCATCGAATATATGATTTAACGCCAAACGGCGGAACGATTTGTATCGTTCCGCCGTTTCAGTCTGTAAAAAATGATATCCCTGCCATTTCAAATAATCCGCGCGACAGCGCGCGTTAAATAGCATTTGCTTACAAATGCCAAAAAAGTCAGGGCGTGTACCTGACTTTTTTGACTTCTATAGGGAGAAAGTTACCGTATGGGAACTTTCGGACAACTTTGGAACGGCCCACGATCCGTTCCCGCTTGTCGGCGAAGCTGTAGTTTCACGACAGCCTCCACCGTTTTCATTCCGGCTGCTCCTCGCAGTATTTCTCCGTGTAGGCCGTTGCTTTGGGATCGCCTTTCGGCTCGCGTGTCTGCTCCCACGACGGCAGCTCGGCCACTGCTGCCGAGTCAATATGCGCCGCATCATCGTACTGCGGGAAGGCCTTTGGCTCACGCTCTTTGTGATCGTGCCTGTGCATATAGAGAACGCTCCTTTCACACTGCAATGCGTTTGGACAAAAACTGCGCCGCCGACTGACACAGCTTGAGCAGCACCTCATCCGCCGTTTCGTCCTCTTTTTCGCTGACAAACGCGACACAGCCGCTGACATCGCCGTCTGTGATGATTGGCGCCGCCGCAACCACCGCGCAGCCGTCCTGAGAGGAGATAAGCACCTCCGGCTGCTCGTCCACACCGCGTTCGTAACATTCGCGGCGTTCCATCAGCTGCTCCAGCTCGGATGAAATACTCCGCTCCAGAATATCCTTTTTCGCACCGCCCGCTGCCGCAATCACCGCATCCCTGTCGCAGATGGCACAGCTCATGCCCGCTGTACGCGCCATAGCCTCCGCCAGCTCGGCGGATACCGCGCCCATCTCTCCCATCGGGGAGTATTTCTTGAAAATCACTTCGCCGTCGCGGTCGGTATAGATTTCTAACGGGTCGCCCTCTCGAATCCTAAGCGTTCTTCTGATCTCCTTCGGAATAACAACGCGGCCGAGATCGTCGATCCGGCGCACGATTCCGGTTGCTTTCATAGCAATTCCGCCTCCCATTTTCGGTATTTCTGCTGCGATAGTGGTAGTATTTACTGAAACCGTGCAATTCATGTAGAAAAACCGTATGCACAATGTGTTCCTATTCATGAAAATTATGGTTTGCAGATCTGTTTCTTTCGCGTTAGCAGCTACTCTGCACAGCGGACGCACAGCTGATATGTAATCTTCCAAATACCGTCTTCCCAATCCGCAACCCCCTTTGTCGTCCACTGTTTTTTCTGCCAGTCCTCGAAATATATTTGCAGCGAAACATGGGTCGTTCCATCTGTCGGCAAATAAATATAGCGATAGCCCTCGCATACAGACATCGGCGGCAAAACCTCTTTTCACAATGGGTACTCTCTGCCGTTAAAGAGATACCGTTCCAGATAAATCACATTGCCGCCCACATTTCTGATATAAATTGCAGGCACACTTTGATCCGGCTGTATACCGTCGGCACTTTTCAGCGTAATCGGCTGCGTCAGCAAATACAGCTCCACCTTGTTCTGCGCCTCTGCCTGCCATTTGCTGAGTTCGTACTGCTTTCTACCGATTTGCATACTGGAAATCAATGCAAGAACGGATACAATAAACGAAAAGAAATGGATGGAGTTAGTACATAATGATGGAAAATGATGTGCTGACGATGAGAATATGCAAAGGCATAATAGAAAGAAACTGGTTTTTTACACATTATCGAATCCGTGCCGTCCAAGAAGGCCGAGTCGCTCAAGGCATGGCTGGCCATGGTGGGCCGTGAGAGGATCTGGATGCGCTGCTGCAGGATCTGCTCGCTGAGCTGCCTCTGGAGTTCCTTGCGGCGTGCAGTGCGGCGGATATGCAGGTGCTGTGAGCGGAAAACAATCAACCGAACAGAAAAAGGGCGACCATACGGTTTCGCCCTTTGTTTGTTGAAATCAGTAGCTGACGATCAATCCGCCGCGCTCGGCGTAGTAGCTGCAGAGCCCGCGGGTCGGCAGGATCTCGATGCTTGTATTTTCCCAGATATCCAGAATGCTGTTTTTCAGCGTCTGAGCCAGTGCGAGATTATCACAATGGCTGATCGCGACGTTTCCGCCGATGAATCCGTGCTCCTTCATGGTGCTGACCAGCGTCTGTACGACCTTTTTCGCACCGCGCGCCTTGCTTTCAAAGGCGATCTTTCCCTCATCACTGCCGCTGCCGATGCCCCAGATGCCGAGAGCCTTGGCGAGCATACCCGTCAGACGATGGATGCGTCCGTTCTTGATCAGGTTGTCAAACGAGGAGAGCGCAAAGAGGATTTTGGTTTTCTGCAGAAAACCTCTGGCGTGCGCCGCAATATCGTCAAAGGAAAGGCCATGACGGATCAGGCGCTCGATCTCCTTTACGCAGAGCAGAACCTCCGGTCCGGTGGATAAGGAGTCCAGAATGACGATCTTTTTATCCGGGTTTTTCTCCAGCGCCATATCTCTTGCCGCAAGAGCGCTGTTCATACTGCCGGACAGCTGCGAGGAAATGGTGATCGCGATCGCGCAGTCCGCCTGTTCAAACTGTGCCAGCCATGCGTCCGGCGTGGGGCAGGAGGTGTGGCCGGCCGAGTGTTCCTGCTCCATGGCGTAGAGCATTTCCATCGTATCCAGATGCTCGTCATCAACAAAATCCCGCTCCCCGATGCGGATGGTAAACGGCACACTGGCCAGCCGGATCCTTCCGTCCGGACTGGTGGAAGGGAGCAGATCACAGCTTGAATCCGTAATAATGTTCCAGTTCATATGGTTTTTCCTTTCTCTCTTACCGAAAATTTTCAGTGTTATTGTGGTGAAAGCGCTCTCTCTTGCAGTCGGTCGATCTGCACCGCACACGGCAGCCGGCCTGTCCTGCACACTTTCCTTCATAAAACAGAAAATGTGGGGTCCTAATGTTGTATTCATTATATAACAGAACGCGCATTTGATAAATAACAAGTCTTACAGATGTTTACAAATACTGGTATGGCCGTCAGCGGGTCAGATATTGCAGGATCAGAACAAGGATCAGCATATGTACGGGATAAAAGGCATAGCAGGCATACTGGAATGGCTTGCTGTGATAGCCCTGCCGTCCTCGGTACAGCCAGATGGGGAGGAGCGCCAGAAGTGCAAGACCTTGCTGACAGATCTCAAATTCCATGCCGAATATATGGACGGGATACAGCAGACCGCCCAGCAGCTGCACATTGACCCAGTAGAGGGCGAGAAGCTGCCCTGCCAGACACCACCACTTCCGTCCGCGGAAGAAGTAGAAGATAAAGATCGTCAGCACGCCGGTGCCGTAGTAGTCCACCATGCTCAGGGTGCCCAGCACTGTGCCGATCAGCACAACAAGCAGGGCGGTGAGCAGGTACAGCCATGTTTTTTGTTTTTTGCGCACGGTTTCCATCAGATGAATGCCCAGAAGACCGAGCAGCAGCGTCCAGATCACGTTCTGGTGCACCGGATAGAACCAGGTTCCGCCGTACATCAGGTCGAACGGCACTTCGGAGAGCACGGCAAACAGCGCAAGCCGCAGGGCGTATTTCCGGAAGCTGTGGGTATGAAAATATCCTTCCACCGCCATGAATGCGAAGATGGGGAAGGCTAGCCGTCCGGCACACGTCAGCCAGTCCTGCGCGGGCAGGAGGGTCGCCCAGAGATGATCCATCAGCATCAGCACCATGGCGAGAATGTGAAGTGCCGCGGCGCTGAGGGAAAAACGGCCGGAGGCGAGAGAGGACAGGTTGTTGGTTGACATACGGGTACTCCTTTATCTAAGGCAACACCGCACAATTAAAGCTGCGGCGCTTTGCCGAAATTTTTCACCCTGATTGCGTTGCGATTTCTTGCAATACGAAAGTATTGCTGCAAAACCGCGCCTTATCAGAGCACAAAATTTGCTTGCAAATCGCTCTTGTCTAATTATGCGGTATTGCCCTAAATCGTTCGGTAATCGGGAGGGGAGACACAGGAATGTGCTCTGCATTTATTATATACAGAAGAGCGGACAGCCGCAATGCTGCAGCGATAAACTTTTTGTGAATATCCGCGAGGCGGACACGGCGCACAGACGGAAAACGCCCTGCCGACCGGTGCGGGCAGGGCGAGAAAAGCCGGAGATACAGATTCCCGGCACAGTATTGCAGCCATGCCGGGAACGGTTGAGGGATTATGAAGATCAGAAAGTTACAGCTCGCCGCACGCTTCGCGCTCTGCGAGTTCTTTCATGATAGCGGGATACTTTTTGTCGAGCTGATACAGTATGCCGACGATCAGAACGATGGTTTCGGAAAGATACAGCGTGCTGTACATCCACGAGTCGTTATGGAACACATACTTGCAGTAGTACGGCAGGATCGTGCCGACAACAGCCTGATTGGTGCTCTGGAACATCCAGAGCAGCAGGACAGCGATTGCGGCCCAGATGCTCATTACCTTGACCCAGGCAGACTGATTGTTGCCAAACGTTGCACGCTACGTCACCGCCGCCGTAAGCCAGGCGTGTCAGAATATTGATTTTTCCATTTTCAGAAACAGATCGTGTAGGCAGAACCGCCTCTGCCTGCATGGTTGGATTGGTTTTCACGAAACATTCTCTCCTTCTCTGGTTTCGCTTCCAATTTACAGCCGCCCCAATAAAATGCACCTGATCAATGCTGCGTTTTCCGGCCTGCTGCAAGCGGATAGGATTGTTTAGCGTGCAGCCTGCCTGCTTCACAGAGATCGTGCCTCGAAATTTACATCTTTTGCAAGGTGCAGACCGCATCTATTATCATGGCACGAATTAACATGAATGGCGAGAAATTCTTGTATATTATATATAAAAACCCGAGTATATTTTATGCGATAGGTAAAATGAGTAGTTAATAATGCACAATTTATAATAAAAAAATGCGCGTAATAGTTAAAAAACGATGCAAACCGAGAACCGGCAAACCTATCTAAGCTGATGACCTTGCTTCCGAACATCGTTATCGCGGTCGCGGTTGCACTGCGCTTCTGCCCGCGCTGCAGAAGGCGATGTATTCGACTTCGTTCGGACACCGTACCGCACGTTGAAGTGCCCAAAAGGTTAGACAAATAGTTTTAACAAAAATTGCAAGCACCGTTGCGGATGGCATTGACAGCGTCAGAGCAGTTCGGTATCAGCATGCTGGAGCCGGGTAAGAGAATGGGATGGAAATAGTACATAGTACAACGTCTTTCGCTATTATTATATATCATGTTATTCCTGTGAAATTATAATTTGATTACGCTCTCAACAATGGAATAAAGGCAGTTCAGATGAAATTTCTAAATTTCAGTTTTGAACGAAAATTCTATGTTTTGGAGTGAAAATTATGACGAACAAACAGGAAAAGATGATATGCAATACCTTTGGCATTTCGAAACTCATGCCGTTTCAGAAGAAGGTAATCGCAGACTTATCCGATGGTAGAGATGTACTTGGTTTAGCACGAACCTCCGAGGGCAAGTCGATCTGCTTTCTCTCGATGATTACCCTGCACCCGAATGGTCTGCTGATTGGTATTCTCCCGACCGTTGCACTCATGCGTGATCTGGTGCAGCGTTGCGAGGACAGTAAAATCCGAGCGGGCTGTTTGTACAGCGGCAATGCGGAGAATACCAATGTCATCGAACGGCTGGCACATGGTAAACTTCAGGCGCTCTTTGTTGCGCCGGAACGACTGAGTGATTCTCGTCTCTGGAAGGCAATTCAGAAGAATAGCGTACACACGGTTGTCGTTGCTGCTTTCAGCGCAACTGTTACGCCGGATGATATTTCATATATTGCGAAAAGTCTACGCATGAAAAATCCTGTTGTTCATATCGGCAAGCTCAAACGTTCTAATCTCTCCCTCAAGAAAGCGTTTGTGAAAAATGACGCTGCTCGTTATACGAAAGTCAGAAAAGCGGTTCAGAAATGCGGCAGTAAAGGGAAAATCGTTATCTACTGCACTCGTGTTTGCGATGTAGAAGATATGCGTGACTTTCTGATTGAGGATTGCGATATTTCGGCTTCTGCTATTGCCCTCTGCCACAGCAGGCTCTCCGACCGAGCCAAACAGGAAAAACGTTTTCGTTTCGGTGAGGCACATATCATGATTGCAACTTCCGCGTTCGGAATGGGCGTGAATATTTCGGATATCCGCCTGATTATTGTCTCTCAGCTGCCGTTCAGTGTCGCGTCATTCTACCAGATGGCAGGACGAGCCGGGCGCGACGGCAAACGCGCAAAGGCACTGCTGCTCTGGAATGACGCCGATTTTCAGATGAACCTTGACATTATTTCTGACACGGATGACCATGCAGTTGAAGCCGCCAATGAACTGTATGCGATCTGTGAATCATCGGACGATCTGCACGACGCAGTCATCGGCTGCTTTGCGAAGGAGGGTGAATAATCATGGACTCTCGCTATGGTATCCACACGATCGAATTATTTCACAGGGTGTCTAAGAAGGACTTCAACAAGGTGTTTCATAGTCTGAAAAGTATGAATTCTGGCAATTTTTATCCAGACACGACATATCATTCTGAGAAAGGTCTGACGAAGTATATCTGCACCTCTTACTGCGGCCAGGGCATAGTGCTTTATCTATACCAGCAGGTGCGTAGCAAGAACAAAACAAAGAAAAATCTTGCATCTTTTATTCATTTTCGGCTCAATCCTCATACTTTACTGCACGGAGAGTATGTGCCAAAGAAAGTATTCCAGGCGGAAGAAAAACAGCTCAACTCGCTCGACAAGGAAATGACCAAGCTGCTGCGTGAAATCGGTCTGGACTGCGAGTTCGAACAGCTGACGCTCTCTCGCATCAACTGCTGTCTGGACTTCTTCCCCGAGTCACAGAAATGGGTCGATGAGGCGCTGCGCGTCATTCGACGTAGCCCGTACATGAAGCAGTACAAGCTGTGTACATTCGGCAAAGGATTCCCTAATCATAAGGAAAAGAACGCGCATTCGTGGCGTATTTGCTGCAAGACGACCACATTGACGGTCTATGACAAGACATTTCAGCTGATGGAGGAGGACTTGCTGGAGCAGTATGACGCGCCGATGCTTCGGTTCGAGGTGTCCCGCTCGGGAGCGAAGTTCAAGCGCGGCCTGTCCGATGAAGTCAAGGGCAGCAACAAGGAAATCCTGAAAACCGTGATGAATGAGTCGGAGAAAACCATTCACTCATATATGAAAAAGCTGCACGCAAATCTGCCGTTTGTGCGATATTCCGACTGCATCGCACGGATTGAAACCGTCAAACACTCCGCTACGAGGAAGAATATGCGACTGCTGGTCGAAAAGCTGTCCGATTGCAAAAGTTATGCACAGGCTGTGAAAAACAGCGGGCTGTCCGAGAATAAGCTCCGAACCGTAAGGAAGCAATTCGAAAAACTGGGTGTGCAGCCGGTGACGATGCGCGATACGGCAGGAATTGATGAATTGAGATTTATGCGGTAAATATCACCCCATGCCTTGTTATTCAGCTTGGCATGGGGTTGTTTTTTCAAGGAGCCATTGCAGCTTTTGCGGTGAGATAACCAACATATGTATAAGATAGCATGAATTGCGGTGAAATGCGTTTTCACTATCTAAATTCATATCAAGGAGCTGATTTTCAATGAAATATATCGACTATCACAAAATGAAAGAGTTTTATACCATTGCTGAGGTCTGTCATTTATTCGAGATGGACAAGAAAGAATTGCGGTACTACTCTGAAAAGTACGGTATTTTCCCGCAGGAAGACCAGTATGGCAACCACGGCTTCCGAAAGGTCCTGGTTCGCAAGCTGTACAACTACATCTACAAGGAGCAGAAAAATAGCAAATTCTCTTCCGCTCCGTACTGTTCATTTTACGTTCCCCCTCGTGAGATGTATATGCTGCTACCGAATTTAGTTATATTTTTATGCTATTTGCGTAAATGCCGAAATATATTTCTGTATGGTATGGAATGCACGAGGTTCATTACAGTCAATATCACACCTATATGCGTGCAAAATCGCCTCCCTCGCAAGCGGTTTCGATTACTTTTCATCATGCTTACGCGCAAACGCAAAGGCCGGAGAACCACCATTGCTGATGGTTCTCCGGCTGTATGGGGGGAAGAAAAGGTGTCAAATGCGGCCCATGATGTAGTCTCGCAGGAAGTGTGTGCGCGCGGCGCCGGGATCAAGACTGCTGTCTAACCTTTTATGACACATAGCTGCCGCTATCGCGCACGCCGAGAATATTCAAATGGTTTTCGTCCATTTTCGCGGTATTCCCTCCTCAAGATCATCTGACATTTTCCGCCCGAATATGCTATACTGAAGATACTACATGCAAAAGAGGAAAAGAGTTATGCAAATTCAGCAGCTTACCTACTTTGTCGCCATTGCGGAGCAGGGCAGTATCAACAAGGCCGCGGAGAAGCTGTTCGTCACGCAGCCCAATCTGAGCAAGGCCATCAGCAATCTGGAAAACGAGCTCAAGGTGCGTATTTTCAACCGCACGAACAAGGGCGTCGTGCTGACCGACGAGGGCAAAAAGCTCTACCAGTACGCGCGCACGATCATCAACCAGATGGAGCTCATTCAGGGTCTGTCGGAGAAAGAGCACACGCCGGTGCTGTCTATTGCCTCCTATCCAATCATCACAATAGGGCGTCTGATGGCGAAGTTCTACAACGATTACCACGATAACCGCGTGGCGCTCAAGTTGGTGGAAAACCGTCTGCAGCAGGTGATCGAGAGCGTGGAGCATGGCGAAGCGGAGATTGGCTTTGTGATGAGCAACAACGTGCAGGTAAAGGAACTCAAGCACATGCTGAAGTTCAAAAACATTCAATTCCACGCGCTGGGCACGGACACCTGGTACGCAAACCTCGGTCCGAACCATCCGCTGTATCATGCGTCTGAGGTGACGATGGAGCAGCTCCTGCCCCATCCGTTCGTCCGCCTTCCGGACGATTATTTTTCCAATCTGAGCTTTTATCTGGAGATCGACGGCGTGCGTCTCGAGCAGTTCAAGCGTGTTGTTTACGTCAACGACAGCGCGGCCATCCTGTCGCTGCTGCGCTCGACCGATGTGGTTCGCCTCGGTCCGGGACTGAGCGCGCCGGACTTCGCGGAGTACGGCATCCGCACCATTCCAATCCGAAACTGTCAAGTACAGATCAATGTAGGCTGGATTCAGCGCAGCCGAGAAATGCTGAGCACAGAAGCACAGGCATTTGTGAAGATGCTGGAGGAGCTTTACCCGAAAAATGAGAAATAAGACGTTTCGAGGGTTATAATAGGCTATTCCATTTTGTTATGGCTGGGTTATAACAAAAGCAGAATGGACAAAAAACTGCAGAATGGTATACTGAATAGTGTCAAAGCAAGGGCGCTGTGATTTAGTCACAGCGCCTATTCTTTTGTCTGTTTTTCATGAAAAGCGGACATAAAACTGTACAGGAATACTATTCCGTTTCGGTTATAACGTCACTATAACTTTTATGATTTGGACAGGCATAACAAATTTATGATACGGTATAGACACAGAAAGGAATGAGGCTTATGACACCGATCAGCGCACTTGCGATTCTATTCTGCATCTACGCAGTCAGCGAGCTGATTGCGCAGAAAACCAAAGCAATATTCTCCACGGTGCTCAGCATTGCGATCCTGCTGCTTGCAAGCTTCTGGAGCGGCATCTTGCCGCGCACACTGATCGACGACGCGCAGATCACCGGGTTCGGCAACATCATTGCCGGCCTGCTCATCGTGTCGCTCGGCACGACGATCGACTTCGCGGAGTTGCGTCGGCAGTGGAAGGTAGTCGTCACCGCGCTGTGCGGCGTGTGCGGCGCAGTTGCAGCAATCGTACTGATTGGACGACCGTTCATCGGCAGCGAGATGGCGATCGCCGGCGCACCGATCTTCGCAGGCGGCAGCGCGGCAACGCTCATCATGACGAGCACGCTCAAGGAGATGAGCCTCACAACGGCGGCGACGTTCTGCATCGTGCTTTACGTGACGCAGAAGTTCATCGGCGTACCGATCGCGTCCCTTCTGCTGCGGCGCACTGCAAAGCTCATCCGCGATGACGCGGCGCTCGTAGAGCAGTACAGCACTTTGCAGGAGGAAAACGACGCGGCGCATCACGGTCCGCTGCATCTGCCAAAATGCTGCGAGCGTCCTTCGATGTACCTCGCCAAACTGGCAGTCGTTGCGGTCATCGCGTACTATGCATCCAAGCTGACCGGCGGTGCGGTTCACTACTTCGTCATGTGCCTGATCATGGGCGCGGTGTTCTTCGCACTGGGTTTCCTCGATAAAAACATCCTCGGAAAAACGCAGGCCTCCAGCCTGATCACGTTTTTCGTCACCATTCTGATCTTTTCCAATCTGGCGCAGACCACGCCGGAGCAGGTGCTGTCCGTTCTGCCTGCGCTGCTGACCGCAGCGGCCTGCGGCGTTTTCGGAACCATGGCGGCCGCGCTGCTGTGCGCTAAGCTGCTGCACATACCGGTCAGCCTTGCGGCGGCTTACGGCATCAGCTGCACGTTCGGCTTCCCGACCACCATGCTCATTCCGCAGGAGGTCTCCGAGGCGTTCGGACGAAACGAGAAGGAAAAGAAAGCGATCTTGAATTTCCTGCTGCCGAAGATGCTGACGGCAGGCTTCGTCACCGTTACCATCGTGTCCGTACTCATTGCAGGCGCGGCGGTGAAGATGCTGTGAACTGAGCCCCGGTACAACGGGCTTTCAATAGAGGAGGTATACGAAAATGGAGCAAATTTACACGCAGATCCGCCAGTACATCGACGAAAACAGACAACCGATGCTGAACCTTTGGCGCGAGCTGGTGAACACGGAGAGCGGCACGACGCAAATCGACGGCGTGAACGCTGTTTGCAGCATCCTGCGCCGCGAGATGGAGAACGCCGGCATCCACACCCGTGTCCGCGCCATTCAGAACTCCGGTGACATGCTCATCGGCGAGTGGAACCCCGGCAGCTCTAAAGCGCCGCTTCTGCTCATCGGCCACATGGACACCGTGTTCAAGGAGGGCGCAGCGAAGGAAAATCCGTTCCGCGTAGACGAGAACGGCATGGCGCACGGCCCCGGCGTGCTAGATATGAAGGCCGGTCTGGTTATGGCACTGTACACGGTCAAGGCGCTTGACAGCGTGGACTGGAAGGAACGCCCGATCAAGTTCATCTTCGCAAGCGACGAGGAAAACCTGCATATGCGTTCGGACGCGAAGGAGATCTTCGCAGAGGAGGCGGCAGGCGCGCTTGCAGCGTTCAACTTCGAGACCGGCTACATGGACAACCGCTTCGTGGTCGGCCGCAAGGGCGGCGGCCCGGTCAGCATTAGGATTCACGGCAGAGCATCCCACTCGGGCATTGCGCCGGAGAAGGGCCGCTCGGCGGTGCTCGAGGCTGCGCACAAGATCGTCGAGATCGAGTCGCAGAACGACATCATGCGCGGCAGGCTGATGAACTGCGGCATGGTGGACGGCGGCATCGGTGAGAACACCATCCCCGACTCGTGCGAGGTGCGCATCGGCATCCGTTTCCCGAACGCGGAGGTGCGCGATGAGATTTTTGAAATCCTGCACCGCGCGACCGAGCATAATTCAGTGCCGGATACTACGGCGGAGCTCGATCTGAGCCGTGTCATGCAGTGCATGGATACGACAGACGGTGTTATGGCGCTGTTCCGTCATTTGCAGCGCACCGCGCAGGACTGCGGCTTCGGTGAGATCGACTGCTTCCAGGTCGGCGGTCTTTCGGACTCCGGCATCACGGTAGCGTGCGGCGTGCCGACGGTATGCGGCATGGGCGTGCGCGGCGAGGGCAATCACACCCCGAACGAATATGCGGAAGTAGAATCGCTGTTTCAGCGCAGCGTGCTTGCGGCGTGCGCAGCGTATACGCTGAACGACGATTTTGCCAAAACTGCCGAATAAACGGCAGATAAGGGATAAGGAGGTATAAACTCATGGCAAACAAAGAGAAACAGGCGGAAAACAAGGAAAAGATCGGTATCGGCGCATGGCTGGCACTGATCGTCCTCATTCTCGTGCTCTCCGGTGCGTTCCGCACGGCGGAAGGACCAATCAAGGTGCTTGACTTTACTAATCTGGCAGGCTCGTTCGGACAGATTGGCGACACAGGTGCGAACCTCATCGGCAAGGGCGGCACCGGCGCGAAGGACGGCTTCATGGCAGGCTTCAATCTGATTCCGGCGGTCATGTTCTTCTGCGGCCTGCTCGGTGTATTCGAGCAGCTCGGCGCATTCAAGGCGTCGGATATCCTGTTTCGTCCCCTGCTCCGTCCGCTGCTCGGCATCCCGGGCAAGTGCGGCATCGCATTCATCTCGAGCTTTACCGGTTCGGACGTTGCGGCCGTCATGACCCGTGAGCTGTACGAAGACGGCGAGATTACGGACGACGAGCGCACGATTTTCGTAGCGTATCAGTATGCAGGCTCGGCGTGCATCAACAACACCATCACCGGCGGCGCACCGCTCGTGGCGATCTGCCCGGTGGCACTCGGTCCGTGCATCGTCATCATGTTCGTCTGCAAGCTGATCGGTGCGAACATCGTCCGTCTGATTCTGCGTGCAAAGCGCGGTAAGGCATAAGGAGGTAACGGAAATGAGCAATCAGGCAACCAATACAGCGGCTGCAGCCGCACCCGCAAAGGCAAAGAAACCTTCAATCGTAGATACCTTCCTCAAGGGCTGCGCAAAGGGCTTCAAGGTCGGCATTGAAAATATCACCCCTGCGATGATCCTCGGCTATGTACTGGTGTACATTCTGAAGGAGACCGGTCTGATGGACATTCTCGGCACGGTCATGTCGCCGGTCATGGGACTGTTCGGTCTGCCGGGCGAGGCTTTCGCGGTTCTGATCTCGGCGTTCTTCGCCAAGGCCTCCGGCTGCGCGACCGCCGCTTCCATGTATGAGGCAGGCGCGCTGACGCTCGGTCAGGCGTCTATGATGCTCCCGGCATGTATCCTGATGGGTACGCTCATCGGACATTATGCGCGTATCGTGCTCGTAACCGACACCAACAAGAAGTGGCATCCGCTGCTCATCGCCGTCTGTCTGCTTGATGCGGCTATCAGCCTTGTCATCATGCGCGTCATTCTGGCGGCAATGGGCGTTCAGTAAAAGGAGGCCGAGCATATGCTTTCTAAGTTATCGCGTCGGCGCGGCCTTCAGCTCGAAGCGCTCGGCAGCGTGCTGATCTGCACGGTGATGCTGGCCGATCGGTTCCTTTTTACCTTGCAGGACGGCTTTGTCCTCACCACAGCCATCATTTCCGCCGTGCTGCTGACGATCGGCATCCGCGTGGTCAAGCGGCACGACGAGAAAAATCAGAACTGATCCTTCGGGCGTTCCTGATACCCCAACCGCCCGAATTCACACCTCTTTTGGAAAGGGCCTGCGCTGTCAGGCCTTTTCTGTTTCTCCCCCCATTTTGCACAGCAGCGATCTGGTCAGCTACACGATTTCAGACCGTCCGGTACTGAGACCATGCTGAACGAGGCATTTGCAAAAATAAAAAATCCCCGATTAAACCGCAAGGTCAGCAAGTTCGGCTGACCTTGGGTTAAACCGAGGATTTTTTTGATTCTGCTTATTTTTTCGCCTTGCTGCCGACCAGATAGCACACAGCGGCAACGATCATGCCATTGATGGATGCGATACCCCACGGAACCAGATTTGCCACCACAGCGCCCAGCAGAACGCCGATAACCGCAAACCAGTTCACCGTTTCGGTGATCTCCATGTCGTTGTACTTCTCTCGGTTCATAAAGAAGCTCATCACCAGAATAATGCCGACCGGCGGCAGTGTGCAGTTGAGGATATTCAGCCAGCCGCAGAAGTTCCAGTACAGCCAGACCGACAGCACCGTGCCGACAATACCGGATATCAGCACCATCGGCTTCTTTCTCTGGCCGAAGATGTTCGCCAGACCCAGACCGGCGGTGTACAGCGCGTTGTCGTTCGTAGTCCAGATGTTGAGACCGAGAACCAGAATCGCCAGATAAAACAGACCGAGGTTGATCATAACCTCAAAAATGTCATTGCCGCCGACGTAGACCGACGAAATACCGCCGAAGAAAAACATCAGCGAGTTGCCGATAAAGAACGCGATAACGGTCGTGATCGCACCAACCTTGCCGTTGCGGGCAAAGCGAGAGAAGTTCGGCGTTGCCGTGCCGCCGGAGACAAACGAGCCGATAACCAGACCGGCGCCGCCGACAACGGTCAGCGTACCGCTGGACTTGGCAAACTGATCAATCAGCGTGCCGTTGCCCTGTTTGACCGCCATCACCATGGCAACCGTACCCAGGATTGCAACCAGCGGAACCGCAATATAGCTGATGAGCGTCAGCGATTTGATGCCGAAATACGCCGAGGCCGTCATACACACACCCGCAATGATAACGAGCACCCATTCAGCCGCTGTGCTGCCGCCGAGCAGCTCATTTGCAACCGGAATGGCAAACATGGCGATACCGACGCCGAACCAGCCGATCTGCGTAAACGAGATCATCGCGCTCGGCAGGTACGAGCCTTTTGCACCGAAGGCTTTGCGTGCCAGCAGGTCAAGGCTCATGCCGGTTTCCGCGCCGACGTAGCCGAGCAGACCGGTGTACAGGCTCAGGATCAGGCCGCCGATGATCATAGAGATGATAAAGCCGCCGAAATCCAGTCCGTCTGCCAGCTCCTTGCCGACCCACATGCTGGCCGAGAAGAAGGTGAAGCCCAGCATGATCATGAACATGGTTACGATGCCGCGGCGCGCATAATGCGGCACGGCCGCTTCCGCAAAGTCGATATCGACCGGTGTGTTGTCATTTTTCATAGATTCTTATCCCCTTTTTGTGGCAATACCGCATAATTGAACAAGCGCGATTTGCGAGCAAATTTTGCATCCTGATTAGGCGCGGTTTTGCGGTAATACTTGCTGTATTACCGTGAAATCGTAACGACATCAGGGTACAAAATTTCCGCAAGGCACCGCAGCTTTCATTGTGTGGTGTTGCCTTATTTATTAAAGAATGTACTTTTTGAGCGTCGTGGTGAACTCGTCAATGCGCTGACGCGCGATCTCCTCCAGCGTTACGTCCTTCAGGCTCTCGACAAAACCGCGCTCCTGCTGATACAGCCAGCGCGTCAGCTTTGCGTCCAGCTTTTCATAGTGGCAGTCCTTCAGCCAGTCCTCATAGGAAATCGGCAGCGCATGACCCAGTTTTTCCTCCAGCAGCGCCTGCTTGTCGATCTTGTCGGCACGCGCGAGAATGCCGTTCCAGAATTCCAGCACCTCTTCAATGTGCTCGTGGATTTCGTAACGGCGTGCACCTCCATCGTAGATCGTGCACTTCTCAAACAGCGGATTCTGCATGGAAAGCGTCTGACGGCGGAACTCCGGCGCCACAATGCCGCCCTTCCAGTAAAAGTCGATGAGCGCACGGTTGATGCCGGAAACGCCCTTGTCGCCTTCCTCGTAGCAGCTGAAAACGCCCTCGTAGTACACAGTGATGAAGCCCTCAAAGTCCGGCCAGTAGGTGCGGATTTCTTTGGTCAGCTTTTCGAGAATCTCAATGCCCTGCGTACCGCCGATGGTAAACAGCAGGATGTTGCGCAGCTTGGCGCCCTGCTTGCGGTAATAGTCGGTGACATAGCGCAGGCACTGCACAAGCGTCTCGCCCGAGGCGATGATATCGCCGATCATCAGCGTGCTGTTGGGCACCATGGTCAGCTTGCAGTATTTGATATCGAGTGACATCTCATCATTCTCGCCAAACACGCGCTCACTGGACATAAAGCTGATGTCATGCACGCGAATATGCTCCTTGTAGCAGCTTTCCTCGAGCGGGTAGTTGAGTGCGCCGCGCAGAATGGACAGAATGTTCGCTGAAGTGATCTTTTTCTGCTCCTTGAGGTAGTACATCATCTGCGAGGTAGCTGTTACGAGTGACGCATACACCTCGTAGCCGACAACCTCCGGATGGTTCATCAGCTTGCGGGTCTCGGCCTCCGAGACGATGTAGTATTCATTGACAAAGCTGCCACCCGCCAGACGGTAGCAGTCTACACCCTGATCGCTGAATTCCGGTACGATATGGACGTCATTCCAATTTTCGATCATATCAGTTTCCTCCCTAAAAAAAGGGACCGACTGCCGTTTTTGCGGGCAGAAGGTCCTTAGTTTTCATCGTTTTCCTATTTGATTCAACGGAATGCCGCATGTTCTGTTTTTACACAGCATATCCGTCCATCCCCTCTTTTTCGACTTCATTTTACTGAATTTATTATACGGGAGAAACCATACCGTTGTCAACAGCTTTGCAAGCCTCAGGCCGGATTTCTTACTTATAATCCGCATTCAGAAACAGCGGCTTGATCGTAGAAATCTCGGCGTATTCCTCCTGCGAGACCTGCATATCCGCATTCATGGTCTGCAGATCGGCCTTGACGACCTCAAGCGCCTCCATGACGTTCAGCGCATGGCCTTCCGCGATGGCCTGCTGCATACGGCGCAGCACGATCGGGTGCGCGTACCGTGCGGGCAGCGGAAATGCCGGAAAACGGTCGATATAGTTCTGCATCTGTACCCGCGCCTGCTTATCCCCGCGCAGAACAGCCGCATTGTTGTTGCGCGCCGTCGGCAGCAGGCGCCATCCGCCAAACAGGAAAACTGCCGCCAGCAGACACAGCAGCAGGTATCCGCCGGAGAAACCGCGGCACACGAGCGACACCACGCCGTAAATCAGCGCCGCCGCCCCGAGCACCATGATCGCTGCAGCCGCCCAGCGGTATCCCGCGCTCCTGCTCTGGTAGTTGCGCCGCCGTTTGGCTGCACGACTGAGCCGCTTGTACAGCTCGGGCTTGCGCTCGAGGTACGTGATCGCATTCTCCAGCTCCTCAATCTCCCGCTCGGCGCGTATGCTGAGCGGCGGCCGTCGGCGTTCTTCCGCCCTCCGGCGCTCGTACTCGACCTCGAGTTCAGCCTCCTCTTCCTCGCTGACGCACGGAATCTCCGGATGCATCTTGTGCAGCACGCGCAGCAGCTCGTCAATCTGATCCTCGTATTTGAAACAGCACACCTGCTGCAGACCATTATCATACTCCACAAGCAGACAGGCTCTGCCTGCAAGCACACCCCGGACACCGCCGGTGCCTTCTTCTATAAACTTAAATGCCCGCGTAATGGCGGAAAACGGCACATAATAATGCCGGTCAATAAAATAACTGTTCAAATATAATGCCCGACGACCAACACCGCACGGACCGATCCGGCGGCAGTGCTGCTTATCGCGGACAAGCGAAGCGTCATCCAGCATGGTTCTGCTGAGCGGACGCGGTTTAAAAATCATGTCCATCACCTGTAAATATTGTAGCACAAAAGCGTGGATTCAGCCACCCGATCCCATAAGAAATCCTGCTGCGGCGGTTCTTTATGCAAAGCGACAAATTCTCTCTTTCAGACAAATCGTTTTTGGCATACTATCCAAAATCACAGTATTCCTATTGACAATTAGGATATTCAAGTCTATACTTTCAATCACCGAAACCCGATAGGATTTATATGAATTGAAAGGAGAACCTGTCATGAGCCGAATGTACTGTATGAATCGCTGCTGTATGTGTATGCACCGCTGCTCGTGTATGCGTTCCCTTGTGACCTGGCGAATGTGCGCATAACGCGCATAAACCATCCTGGCGGAAGGCATACGTCTTCTGCCTTTTTTTGTCGAAAGGAGCTCTCCCTTGTGAAGCATTTTTTTAAATCACTGCCAGTTCTCTCCATTCTGCTGGCGCTCGCCTGCGATATTCTGCTGCCGGATTCCGCGCAGCATCCTGCCGCAGAACATCCCTATTTTACATGGGCGCTGCTCATCGGACTGGCCGTGTATGTGATTGCCCTGCTGATATCGCTCGGCAACACCAAGGTGCGCGATAAGCTGTCGTACAGCGCACTGTTCTATGCAGGAGCGGTTCTGGTGCTGAACATTCTCAACCTGCTGACCGCCAAGTTTGCGATTCTGCCGGTGCTGTACTTTCCCTCGCTCGACCGCGTGTTCGGCGTTCTCGTCGAGGACAGTGCGTTCCTCGCGACCTGCCTTGCATACTCCGCACGCCTGCTGTTCTTCGGCTGGCTCGGCGGTGCAGTCGTCGGCATGCTGACCGGCATTGGCATCGGCTTCAACAAGACCTTCGCCTACTGGGTACAGCCGCTCGTCCGCGTACTCGGTCCGATCCCGTCCACCGCGTGGATCCCGCTCGTGCTCATCGCATTCCCGACTGCGATTTCCGCCAGTGCCTTCCTAATCGCGCTGGCTGTGTGGTTCCCGACTACCGTGCTCACCAGCAGCGGCATCGCTTCCATCCCCAACTCGTACTTTGAAGTCTCCTCGACGCTTGGCGCGGGCAGCTTCTACCGCATTGCCAAGGTCGGCATTCCGGCGGCTATGCCGCATATGTTCCTCGGCCTGTTCAACGGCACCTGCTCGTCGTTCATCACGCTGGTCACCGCCGAAATGCTCGGCGCCAAGTACGGCATCGGCTGGTACATCAACTGGCAGAAGGAAATGATGGCATATGCCAACGTATATGCCGGGCTGATCATCATTGCAGTCACCTTCTTCATTCTCATCACGCTGCTGTTCAAATTCCGCGACCGCGTGCTCGCATGGCAGAAAGGAGTTATCAAATGGTAGGAAGTATTTCGATTTCGGGTGTATCCAAGCATTTTGTCAATCCCACCGGAGAGCGTATTACCGCTCTCGACAATGTTTCGCTCGATATTCCCGCCGGTTCGTTCGTTTCGCTGATCGGACCGTCCGGCTGCGGCAAGTCCACGCTGCTGCGTTTGATCTCCGGTCTGATTCCGATGGACGACGGCAGCCTGACGCTGGACGGCACACCTATCAAGGCCCCCGGTGCAGACCGCGGCTTCATGTTTCAGGAGCACACGCTATTCCCGTGGCTGTCGATTTATGATAACATCGCGTTCGGCCTGCGCGCCCGCGGCATCTACAAGCAGGAAAAGGACCGCGTAGACGAATTTATCGAGATGGTCGGCCTCAAGGGCTTCGAGCATTCGTATCCGTACCAGCTTTCCGGCGGCATGTGCCAGCGCGCGTCTCTCGCAAGAGCACTCGTTGGCAAGCCCAAGGTGCTCCTGCTCGATGAGCCGCTCGGTGCACTCGATGCCTTCACCCGCATGAACATGCAGGACGAGATCCTGTGCATCTGGAAGGAAACCGGCATGACCGCCATCATGGTAACGCATGATGTGGATGAGGCCGTGTATCTTTCGGATAAGGTGGTCGTTATGACACCCCGACCGGGACGCATCACCGGCACGTTGGATATCCGGCTTGCCCGCCCGAGAGCACGCAGCTCGGAGGATTTTCTTCACTACCGTGCAGAGATCCTTCGTCAGCTCCATTACGGCGGCACAATCCAAGAACCCAACTACTACATTTAAGATCGCATTAAAGAACGCACGTTCATTATTATTACTTTTATTATATATTTTCCTTGAAAGGTCAGAAAACCATGAAAAAGAACGGTACTTTATTTCGAGTAGCAAGCGGACTTCTCGCAGCTGCACTGACACTCTCGCTTACCGCCTGCGGCGGCTCGAGCAGCAATTCGGACGCTTCCGCGGCAGCAGATTCCGGCGCAACCCACCTGCGTCTGATCTACTCTCCTTCTCTCTGTGCCGCACCGATGTACATCGCGATCGAGAACGGCTACTTTGAGGACGAAGGTCTGGACATTGAGCAGGTAACGGTTGACGCGGCACACGTTTCCGAGGCCATCGGCGCGGATCAGGTTGATGTCGGCATGGGCCTGATCGGCAAAATGCTCCAGCCGCTTGAGAACGGCCTGCCCATCAAGTTCACCACCGGCATCCACACCGGCTGCACCAAGCTGCTCGTGCCCGGCGACAGCGATATCAAGAGCATTGCCGACCTCAAGGGCAAGAAGATCGGCGTACCCGGTCTGGCTGACGCGGCAACCGTTGTCTCCAAGCGCTCGCTGAGCGCGGCAGGCATCGGCGTGACCGACCAGAACATGGAGGTTGAATTCTCGGTTTACTCCCGCAACGATCTGGCGCAGGCACTGCAGAACGGTGCCGTTGACGCGATCGCACTCGGTGATCCGGCGGCGTCCATCGCGGCAGAGCAGTACGGTCTGACCGCTCTCATCGACACCGCAACCGATCCCGAGTACAAGGACGAGTACTGCTGCGCAGCATTCGTCACCAGCAAGCTGGCGGAGGAAAATCCCAAGGCCGCAGCCGCCTTCACCCGTGCGGTGCAGAAGGCTTCCCAGTGGGTGCAGGACAATCCGGACGAAACGGCAAAGATCATCACGGAAAAGCAGTATATCTCCGGGGACGCGGATTTCTGCGCGGAGATCCTCAAGACCTACAACTACAAGCCTTCGGTTCAGGGCGGCTATGACGCACTTAAGCAGAACGCCGAGGAGCTGACCAAGATCGGCATTCTGAAGGAAGGCACGGATGCCAAGGCGTTCGCAGACAACGCCTATATCTTCTTCGATGATGTTCCGGATGCACCGGAGAGCGACGCTTCCACCGGCACGACCGCCTCTGCGCCGTCCGCTTCTGCTTCTTCTGCCAATTTCCAGCCGACAGAAGCAGCAGCCGAGGCTGAGGACGACTGCTGCAGCGGCAAAATCACCAAGCCCGCACAGGACACAAACGCAAAGGCATAACATTGTTTTTACAGGGAGGAAAGGATTATGTCGGAACTGAAATGCACACACAGCTGCTCGGACTGCAGCAGACTCGGCTGCCGTTCGGCCAGCGAGGAGCAGTACCCGCCGTTCTGCCTGACGACGAACGTAGATAAGGCACTGCTCGAGGAAACACTGGAAATCTACCGCAACGACCCGGAACAGGGTCTGATTGCCCGCACCTCCGCGTGCATTGAAGGCGAGTTTTACGGCCGCCTGACCCGTGTCGAGGAAACCATCGAGTTCATCAAGCGCATGGGTTATAAAAAGATCGGCATCGCGTCCTGCGTCGGTCTGATGCGAGAGACTTCCATCTTCGCCCGTATTCTCAAGGCAAAAGGCATCGAATATTTCACGGTCGGCTGCAAGGTCGGTGCACAGGACAAGACCGAGATCGGCGTGCCGAACGAGAAAAAGCTCAACGGCGGCTGCGGACACGAATCCATGTGCAACCCGATCATGCAGGCCAAGACGCTTGCCGCGCACGGCTGCGATTTCAACATCGTGATTGGTCTGTGCGTCGGACATGATACCCTGTTTCTGCGCCACAGCAAGGTTCCGACAACGGTTATGATCGTCAAGGACCGGGTACTGCAGCACAATCCGGTGGCGGCACTGTACGGCGCACAGTCCATGTATTCGCGGTTTAAGGATTTGGGATTGTAAATTCAGCAAACCGGCTGCAATCCGGCACCGTCCGAACTGCATCCCTGCGTTTCTACCCTTTGGACTTCATCATCATCTCTCTTTCGCCGTTTTGAATGATTGCAAAAACCCCCTGCCTTCTTTCTGAAGACAGGAGGATTTTTCAGCTTAACCTATAACATCGGGCAAAGCCAAGGCGGCTCATCTGGTTTTCTCTTTGCCGAGCGTTGAATACAGCACACCGAACACGATAAGCACCGCACCGGCAATAAAGCCGACTGTCATGTGCTCGTTCAGCAGCAGGACACCGAGCACCATCGAGGTGAGCGGCTGAATCGGGTAAAACAGAGAACAGGTGCTTGCCTCTGCACGGGAGAGACAGTAATTCCACAGCGAATGCGGAATGGTCGTGCAGAAAATCGCCACATAAAACAGCACAAGGATGTACTTCGCGTGCAGGAAGTCCATCTCCGGGTGAGTGATGATCTCGCGGAGCATCAGCGGCAGCGTGCCGATAGCGGCAACGTAAATACCGTAAGTCGTGACGGTCAGCGCATCATACTTCTGCGAGAACGAGCGCATGAACACGCTCAGCGCGCTCCACGTCAGCACCGAACCGAGCGAAAGCGCTATGCCGAGGATATGACCGCCGCCGGCGTCTCCCCCGACGATGCAGACCGCACCGGCAACCGCGCTGACAATGCAGACGACCTTCTTCATCGTCATGCGCTCATGCAGCAGCAGCACCGCAAAGAAGCAGATGGCGATCGGGTTCATGCAGTTGATGAGCGATGCCAGCGATGCTCCCGCCAGCTTGGTGCCGTACTGCTGCAGACCGATGGACAGCACATAGCCGCCCAGACCGAACATGATAACGTATTTCCAGTCGCCGCCCTTGATCCTGCGCGGCTTGCCGTTCGGGTCGGGCTTACGCAGGCGCTGCAGGATGGTCATGGCAATGGCTGCGATGATGTAGCGCAGGCACAGCAGCGTGAACGGCTGAATCACATCGAGCAGTACCTTGCTTGCCGTGTACAGGCTGCCCCAGAAAATCGTGGTCAGCGCAAGCAACAGGCAGGTTGTTTTATCGTTCTTTTGTTGTTGCACAGTTTGTCAACTCCCCTTTTGTGCATTCTGAGTTAATTGTAGCACTATTTCAGCGAGTTGAACATAGGACGATATAATTTTTTAGTGATTCTGCATTATGCTACTCCCACTACGTTCTCCGCACTTCACTCTGTATATACGATAAAAAAAGAGGACCCCAAGGTCCTCTTTCTCGCGCTTTAATAAACGTACTCGAACTCGAACTCTCCGATCACGACCGGAGCGCCCTCCTCGATGCCCATTTCCTCCAGCTTGGCGTAAATGCCTGCAGACTGGAGCATACGATCCATATACTGGCGGGATTCGTAGTCATCGATATTGACCGAGCCCATAATCTTGTCCACCCATGCACCGGTGACAACGTATGCGTCGCCGTCGCGCTCGATGGTCCAGTCGTTCTCGGTTGCGGCCTTCTCCTCGACCTCGACGAACTCCGGCTCGTAGATGAATACCGGCGGGAGCTGCTGCAGCTCGTGCCACGTCAGATTCATCAGCTCCTTGACGCCCTGGTTGGTCGCCGCGGACAGCTCCGCAAACAGGAAGCCGCGCTCCTCTGCGTACTTGCGGATCTTCTCAACCGGCTCGCGGTCATCGCCCAGCAGGTCGGTCTTGTTGGCAACAATGATCTGCGGACGCGCTGCCAGAAACTCGCTGTAGCCGGCAAGCTCGGCGTTGATCTTCTCAATGTCGTCGATCGGGTCACGGCCCTCGCTGCCTGCCGCGTCAACCAGATGCAGCAGCAGACGACAGCGGTCAATGTGCCGCAGGAAGTCGTGGCCCAGACCGGCACCCTCACTTGCGCCCTCGATAATACCCGGAATATCGGCCATGACGAAGTTCTGCTCCTCACCGACCGAAACCACGCCGAGGTTCGGCACCAGAGTCGTGAAGTGGTAGTTTGCAATCTTCGGACGCGCCGCAGAAACCATGCTCAGCAGCGTGGACTTGCCGACATTCGGGAAGCCGACCAGACCGACATCAGCCAGCAGCTTCAGCTCAAGGATAATGTCGCGCTCGACACCCGGCAGACCCGGCTTGGCAAAACGCGGCGCCTGACGCGTCGGCGTTGCAAAATGCGTGTTGCCCCAGCCGCCGTTGCCGCCCTTGGCTGCTACAAACGGCTCACTGTCGGACATATCCTTCATGACCTGACCGGTTTTCTGGTCGCGGATGATCGTGCCGCGCGGTACGCGAATGATCAGGTCCGCACCGTCCTTGCCCTTGCAGCGCTTACCGCCGCCCGGCTCACCGGGAGCCGGCGGAACGCTCTTCTGACTTTTTCATTTCTTCATCACCGGATGTGAAAGCCTGATTCCTTCTGCAGCTCCATCCGCGTCTTCCGGATCTCTTCAATCCAGACAGCCTCCGAACGCGCGGCCATATCCAGCATCTGGCCGATAACATCCGGCGGTCCCTGAACCTCCAGCTCCACCGTATCATTCCAGCAATTCGTCACCCATCCGGTCAGCCCCAGGGCATTCGCCGCATGGCTCACCCGGTAACGGAAGCCCACTCCCTGCACCCGTCCGGATACGATCATATGGTAACGGACATGTTCTTCCATCTTCAGACCCTTCTCACTGTTCTCGGAAGAGGATGGTCCCAGTCTCATCATCCATGCTCTCGATGATCGCCAGGGACTCCACGCGGATTCCGTCTTCCCGAAGCATCCTGCCGCCAGGCTGCTGGCCCTTCTCAATAGCGATCCCCACGCCTTCGACGGTCGCTCCTGCACTCTGGATCATGTCGATCAGACCGCGCACGGCACAGCCGTTGGCCAGGAAATCATCCAGGATCAGCACATGGTCCTCCGGTCCGAGGAACTTCCTGGACACGATCACATCATAGACCCGCTTGTGGGTAAAGGACTGGATCTTTGTAGCATACACTTCACCGTCAATGTTCAGAGACTTCGCTTTCTTCGCAAAGACCACCGGCACATGAAAATGCTGGGCCGCCACGCAGGCGATTCCGATTCCCGATGCTTCCACTGTCAGGATCTTGGTCACGGGACAGTCTGCAAACAGTCTCGCCCATTCTTCTCCCATCTGATTAAACAGCTCTATATCCATCTGGTGATTCAGAAAACTGTCTACTTTTAAAATATTTCCTGGTTTTACA
>OLSM01000281.1_pt1 | contig 51784 bp, 49 predicted proteins | sample 1672721 | NCBI WGS metagenome assembly OLSM01 (sample SAMEA3136717, study PRJEB25190) | human gut metagenome
GATGAACTGTGGGTAGCGGAGAAATTCCAATCGAACCCGGAGATAGCTGGTTCTCCCCGAAATAGTTTTAGGACTAGCCTCAAGTTAGATACCTGGAGGTAAAGCACTGAATAGCCTAGCGGCCGAGAGGTTAGCGAAGCTTATCAAACTCAGAATGCCAGAGTATTGATGCTTGGGAGTCAGACAGTGTCAGATAAATGTCATTGTCAAAAGGGAAACAGCCCAGATCTACAGCTAAGGTCCCAAAGTCAGGTTAAGTGGAAAACGATGTGAAGATACGCAGACAACCAGGATGTTGGCTCAGAAGCAGCCACTCATTCAAAGAGTGCGTAATAGCTCACTGGTCGAGCGTCTTTGCGCGGAGAATTTAACGGGGCTAAACCTGACACCGAAGCTTAGGCAATACAGCAATGTATTGGGTAGGGGAGCGTTGTATACGCGGAGAAACAGTAGCGCAAGCGGCTGTGGAGTGTATAGAAGTGAGAATGCCGGAATGAGTAGCGCGAATGCAGTGAGAATCTGCATGGCCGAAAGCCTCAGGTTTCTGGAGGAAGGTTCGTCCGCTCCAGGTTAGTCGGGAGCTAAGGTGAGGCCGGAAGGCGTAGCCGATGCACAGACGGTAGAGATTCCGTCACCACCAAAAGAGTTAAGCACAGGGACACATATGAAGTCTCAGAGCCGGGTGTTGGTTCCGGTAGAGATCGAGGGAAATTAGTACCGAAGTCTGAGATGGAAGATGGCGAGAAAAGCTGTGTGTATTTCTGAGGTGCCCGTACCGCAAACCGACACAGGTAGGTAGGAAGAAGATTCTAAGGCCAACGGGAGAAGGGTTGTTAAGGAACTCGGCAAATTGACCCCGTAACTTCGGGAGAAGGGGTGCTCCAGAGATGGAGCCGCAGAGAATCGGCCCAAGCAACTGTTTACCAAAAACACAGGTTTGTGCTAAATCGAAAGATGACGTATACGAGCTGACGCCTGCCCGGTGCTGGAAGGTTAAGAGGAGATGTGCAAGCATTGAATCGAAGCCCCAGTGAACGGCGGCCGTAACTATAACGGTCCTAAGGTAGCGAAATTCCTTGTCAGGTAAGTTCTGACCCGCATGAAAGGCGTAATGATTTGGGCACTGTCTCAACAGCCCGCCCGGCGAAATTGTAGTACCGGTGAAGATGCCGGTTACCCGCGACAAGACGGAAAGACCCCATGGAGCTTTACTGTAGCCTAATATTGGGTTTCGATGTTGCATGCACAGGATAGATGGGACTCTTGGAAACCAAGGCTTTGGCTTTGGCGGAGAGGCCGTTGGGATACCATCCTTGCGATATTGGAATTCTAACCTGCGGCTCTGAATCGAGTCGGGGGACATTGTTAGGTGGGCAGTTTGACTGGGGCGGTCGCCTCCTAAAGAGTAACGGAGGCGTTCAAAGGTTCGCTCAGCTTGAACGGAAATCAAGCAAAAGAGTGCAAACGCAGAAGCGAGCCTAACTGCGAGACTGACGGGTCGAGCAGTAACGAAAGTTGGAGTTAGTGATCCGGTGGTATGTGAGTGGAAATGCCATCGCTCAACGGATAAAAGCTACCCTGGGGATAACAGGCTGATCTCCCCCAAGAGTCCACATCGACGGGGAGGTTTGGCACCTCGATGTCGGCTCATCGCATCCTGGGGCTGTATTCGGTCCCAAGGGTTTGGCTGTTCGCCAATTAAAGCGGTACGCGAGCTGGGTTCAGAACGTCGTGAGACAGTTCGGTCCCTATCTGTCGTGGGCGCAGGATATTTGATGGGAGCTGTCCCTAGTACGAGAGGACCGGGACGGACGTACCTCTGGCGCACCAGTTGTTCCGCCAGGAGCATAGCTGGGCAACTACGTACGGATCGGATAAACGCTGAAAGCATCTAAGCGTGAAGCCGACCCAAAGATAAGATATCCCACTGATTCAATCAGGTAAGATCCCTTGTAGACTACGAGGTTGATAGGCACGATGTGTAAGTGGAGCGATCCATTCAGCAAGTGTGTACTAATAGATCGAGGGCTTGACCACAATTCGCTTGAATTCTCAAGTCAATGACAAAATGTGAGCAGTGATTATTCAGTTTTGAAGGCACGTCCTTCTAAAAACACTGGACAAAGTAAAACAGAAATGTTATACTGAACCAGTCATATTGGTCGGTGACGATGACGGTGAGGTTCCACCTGTTCCCATTCCGAACACAGAAGTTAAGCTCACTCGTGCCCAAGATAGTTCGCTGGAAACGGCGCGTGAAAATAGGTAGTCGCCGACTTACATGAAACCCCTGAGGAAGAAATTCTTCAGGGGTTTGTTGTTTTTGCATAGTACCTTCTTTCACCGGCAAAGAAAATACCAAAAGATTCTATTTTTGCTTGATTTTTTTGTGCATTATGTTATGATAATATTGAGGATGCTGGTTGACCAATCCCATTCTATAATGATGTGTTATCTAGTGACCTCGGATCCGCTTATTCAACATTAGACAGAAGAAAGGATTAAATTATGAAACGTGCAATACTTGTACTGCTTTCGGTTGTTCTGATGCTGGGTGTGCTGTGCAGTTGCAGCACCAACGATAAGGCTGCGGATGATTCGGTTCAGACTACCACCTCTTCTCACCACTCTGGTCATCATGCAGAACCCGGTGAACCAAACCATCATAAATAAATCGGCATAGATGTAGTCGCCGACTTACATGAAACCCCTGAGGAAGAAATTCTTCAGGGGTTTGTTGTTTTTGTGCGGTACTTTCTTTCGTTTAACAGTGGATAAAACCGGATAAAGGAAAAGTATGCAAAATGAAAGAAGCGCTTTACCTGACAGGGTAAGGCGCTTCTTTTCTCATAGATGATGGGTGCTTACTGCCCTCCGTGGCGGCGGGCTTCGGCGGCGAGCTCCTGCTGCAGCGCGGCCTTGCGATGGTCGAGCAGCAGGTCTTTGTTGTACCGGAAATAGCGGTCACAGCCATTTTCGGTGATGAAGGCATGGGAAGCGGGGTTCAAGGTCAGCTCCGTGACGAACACCACCATCTCCTGGCTTTCGGCAAAGGCATTCTCCATAAAGTCAAATGCAGCTTCCAGCGCGGCGCTGGCGGCTTCCTGTGCCTGATCCCGGGCCTCGGCAAGGGACTGGAACTGTGTGCGCAGGAGGTCAAAGGCGGGCTGTGTGCTTACCGCATTGGCGCGGCGCAGCTCCGCATCCCAGCTGCGGAGGGCGGCATACACCTGCAGGCGGGTATTCAGCGCGTCATGGCTCAGCAGACCGGCAGCACGCTGGCGCTGGGTCTCGGCATCATAGTCCGTGACCATCTGACCGAACAGGGTAAGCTCCCCATCCGGGATGTCCGCAGGCAGGGTGGAAAAGCCCTGTTTGGCCTCCCGCAGGAAGGCGTAGCAGGCATCGGCGACGGCATCGGCCTGCCGGGAAGCAGTGAACCGGGTGTTCAGACCGGACAGAATCAGACTGACCAGCGAGAGCCGTTCATCAAACGGTGCATTGAGCAGGCGGGCATAAACGGCAGGCTTGACCTGACCGGCCAGGATCTCCTCTACGCCGTAGTCATCACGATACTTATAATAGAGATCAAGATAGGCAGAGAAGTCCTCTGCGATCTTCTGGTGCTGGAGATACTGCCGGATGAGTGCTTCATCTGCCTGCAGGCCCAGCGATTCATAGGTGTCCAGCAGGTTGGACAGATCCTCCCAGCCGCGGGCAGTGACGAACTGTGTGCCGTCCACGTCGGCGTTGATCTGATAGAAGTTCTGGGGATGCAGATCGAGGTAGCTCAGGATGGCACTGTGGATGTGGGCTGTGCGGGCGTAATCTTTCCATACCTGCAGGTCGGGCTCAATGTCCATCCGACGGACACGGTCCAGCGTGACGATATCGAAATCACGGACGGATTTGTTATACTCCGGCGGGTTGCCTGCCGCCACGATGACCCAGCCGGCAGGCACTGCCTGGTTGCCGAAGGTCTTGCACTGCAGGAATTGCAGCATGGTGGGGGCCAGCGTCTCGGAAACGCAGTTGATCTCGTCGATGAAGAGGATGCCCTCTTTCAGGCCGGTGGCTTCCATCTTGGCGTAGACGCTGGAAATGATCTCGCTCATGGTGTATTCGGTCACAGAGACATCTTTGTCGCCATAATGGCGCTGCCGGATGAAGGGCAGGCCCACGGCGCTCTGGCGGGTGTGGTGGGTGATGGTGTAGGCCACCAGTGCCACGCCGCACTCCCGGGCGGCCTGCTCCATGATCTGGGTCTTGCCGATGCCCGGAGGGCCCATCAGCAGGATGGGGCGCTGCCGGATGGAGGGAATGGCATACTCGCCCAATGTGTCCTTGGCCAGGTAGGCTTTGACAGTGTGTTCGATCTCTTCTTTGGCGCGTTTGATATTCATAAGTTCACATCCTCACGAGTTGTTCAGTTCACGGTAAGGGTCGTCCTCGTCGGCCAGCGCATCGGCCAGTGCCGATGCGGCCCGGGCCGTTGGCCCTGAAAATTCATCCTCATCCAGAACCACCTTCATGGCCCAGGGGGGAACGTTGGCATCATCGAATTTTTCGCCCAGGAACAGGAACGCGGTATCGTAGGCCGGGCGGCGGGCCGGGTAGGTGCCCATGCCATCGGTAAAATAGAGCAGGCCCCGCAGGTTGGAGAACTTCTTCTCGGCGCAGAGCTGGTTCACATATTCAAAGGCAGGCCGGAAATCGGTGCCGCCGCCGCCCCGCAGCTCAAAGTGGTTCATGGCATGGATGAGCTCGTCTTCGTTACGGATGAGCAGATCCTGCCGGATGGCGTTGTCTGCCTGAATGAGATGCAGATTCATTCGGTGGAAGAAGTTCTCCCGCCCTTTCAGCAGGGTGTAGGTCTCGGCCAGAAAGGCCCGTACCAGCTCGCCGGAGGTGGAGTAGCTGGTGTCAATGACCAGCGCCAGCTCCTCGATCTTCTTGCTTTCCCGGGTCTCCAGGGGCTCGATCAGGGGCATGTTACCGTAGACCGACAGGCCGTAGGTGTAGAAGTTCAGGTCGAACTCATCCGGATCGAGGTGGACCTCCTCCCGGGTCACGCAGAACCGGCGCAGGAAATCCTGATAGCTCCGGCGGCTGCGGTTGGCAGCCTTGACCTGCTGCTTCAGGGCATCGGCACCGTCACCCGCTTCCTTGTCCCGCAGGTCCAGCTCGGTCTGCATCCGCTCACCGATCTTCTGCCACGTCTTCTGGGGCAGGGGCGTGGGCATCTGCTGGGGCTGCTCGGGGGCATCCTTGGGCCACAGGCGGTGGTCATCGGTGTAGAATTCCCGCTCCAGCTGGCGCAGAATGCCGGGGGTCTGGCCCGCCAACCACCGGTAAGCCGGGGCGGCGGCCACCACCCTGCCCTCCGCGGCAATGGCGGCGTAGGCGTTCTGGCGCACCCAGGTCAGCGGGCGCTTGACACTGGAACGGTTCAGGCTGTCCAGCACATTCTCTACGGCAATATCGCAGGCCAGATTCCACAGCCGGGCATCCCGCTTGCCCTTGAGCCAGAGATGCCGGAATACGCAGTGGAATACCGTGTGCAGATACAACCGATTGAGATATTTTGGGTTCTCCTGGTAGAGCCGCAACAGGGCGCTGGGCTGATAATAGAGGTTCACACCGTCTGTGGCCAGCACGCCGCACCGCTCGTCCGGTACCGGGGTCAGGGCACTGAGCGCCATATCCAGAAAGCGGAAGTCAAGGTACAGCCCGCTGCGCACCACAGCCAGCACCTCGCCACCCATCCGGGCCTGCCACTCCTCGTGGGTCTCAGGCCGTTTGGATGCAAAGGGTTTGCGGGGGTCGAAGAATTTTTCTTTTTCAGAAATCAAAATCATACCTCCGCTTCTTCGGGGCGGAACCCCTCTTTTTGTGCTCTGCGTCGGCCAGCAATGCCGCGGCAGCTGCGTTGTCTGCCTTGGCGGCAAGTGCCGCGCCCTCAACAAAGGCAGCAGCATCCAGCACATCCAGCGCCAGCAGATCCTTTATGCTGTCGGTATCCTGTGCCTTCAGCAGGCGCTGGAGCACAAGGCCGGTGTGAGCGGCCAGAAATTCACGGTAGGGGGCCTTTGCCTTTTCGGTCAGGTTCCATGGCCAGCGCAGGCGGTCGAAGCAGAGCATGGCCGCCACGCCCTGATCCTCGGCGGCGTGGCCGTCGGGGAAGATGGCATCATATTCTGCGGAAAGGATTTTTCCATCCAGAAAACACTGTCTGTAATGGTATCCCTGCCCCGAAAAGGTGTGGAGCAGGATGTGGGCGGGGCTTTCCTCTACGTCCTCCCAGTAGGCGGGGTACCATAGCCCTGCCCGGGGACGCGCCTCACCCGGGAGCCAGAACAGTGCCCGCACGGCCTCGGTGATGTTGTTCACAAGGGCGAACAGGCCGGTCTTTTCCTCGGGAGCGGCCCGGACAAGGAGGTCTGCCAGCGCAAAACAGTTCAGGAACACGTCGCTGCCCACGGTCAGATCTCCGGCTCCTACACTGAGCCGCCGCAGCCTGCGGCAGTTGTAAAAGGCGCAGCTGCCGATGACCTGCAGGCTGTCCGGCAGGATGACCTCCTCCACGAAATTGCCGCACACCGGGTGCAGCTCCTCCGGGGCGGCAGGCTCTTCCCCGAAGTCGAGGTCATAGCGGCCATGCCGTCCGGTCAGGTCGCGGCCAAAGGCCTGCACAAGGGTGCAGGTGCCGTCCGGGCTGACTTCATAGCGGCAGAGCGCATCGGCCCCGGGCAGGCTTCTGGGCTTCTCGGAGAAGCAGTAGTCCCCCAGCTCGGTGATGGCCAGCACCCCGCCCTCCGGGCCCGGTACGCTTGCGGGAAGGGCCGCACAGGGCGCGTCGCCGTAAACACGGGTCAGGCGGGCGGTGTTCTTCTGTAACGGGATGATATCGATAAACATAGGGTCTCCTAACAAAAAAACTGCTGCACGGGCAGAGCCGTGCAGCAGTTGGGAGGGATGCGGTTACTGTGCGGCCTGTGAAGAAGCGGTAGAGGCGGCCGCATTGTCGGCAGCTGGAACCGTGCCGGTATTGGCAATATACAGGCTGAGGAACACACCCATGATGAGGGTGGCAACAGCCATCAGGATCGCATTCCGGATCAGATGCTTTTTCATCTGTTTGTACTCCTTTGAAAGGATTTACTTTGCAGGCTTGAAGCTGTCGCGCAGGGTGACCACGCGGTTGTACACGCCGGGGTTCTTGCTGTCCGGGGTGAAGAAGCCGGTGCGGACAAACTGGAACTTCTCGCCGGGCTTGGCATCCTTCAGGCTCTCTTCCAGCTTGCAGCCCTTGCGCACCACAACGCTCTCGGGGTTCAGGTAATCCTTGTAGTCGCTGCCCTCGGGGATGGCGTTCATGTTGGCCTCGGTAAACAGCTTGTCATACAGGCGGACTTCAGCATCCACAGCGTGGTCAGCGCTGACCCAGTGGATGGTGCCCTTGACCTTGCGGCCATCGGCGGGGTTGCCGTTGCCGGTCTCAAGGTCGGCGGTGCAGTGGATGGCGGCGATGCTGCCGTCGGGGTTCTTCTCCACGCTCTCACACTTGACGATGTAAGCGCCCATCAGACGAACCTCGCCGCCAATGGTCAGGCGCTTGAACTTCGGGGGCGGCACCTCGGCAAAGTCCTCACTCTCGATCCACAGCTCGCGGGTAAAGGCGACCTTGCGGGTGGAGGCATCGTTGGCTTCGCGGTTGGGGTTGTTGGCCACGTCAAAGAATTCAGTCTTGTCGGCGGGGTAGTTGTCCACGACCAGCTTCACAGGGTCCAGCACGGCAATCCGGCGCTGGGCGGTCAGATCCAGCTCACTGCGGATGCAGGCTTCCAGCTGACGCATGTCGATCAGGTTGTCGGACTTGGAGATGCCGGCCTCCCGGACAAAGGTGAAGATGGAGGTGGGGGTGTAGCCGCGGCGGCGCAGGCCGCACAGGGTCGGCATCCGGGGATCATCCCAGCCGTCCACGATGCCCATTTCCACCAGCTCGCGCAGGTAGCGCTTGCTCATCACGGTGTTGGTCATGTTCAGGCGGGCGAACTCGCGCTGCTTGGGGAACTCGGTGCCAAAGATATTCTCGATGACCCAGTTGTACAGGGGACGATGATTCTCGAACTCCAGGCTGCACATGCTGTGGGTGATGCCCTCAATGGCATCCTGGATGGGATGCGCAAAATCGTACATGGGATAGATGCACCACTTATTGCCCTGGCGGTGGTGTTCAGCATACTTGATGCGGTAGATGGCCGGGTCACGCATATTCATGTTGGGGCTGGCCAGGTCGATCTTGGCACGCAGAGTCTTTTCACCCTCCTGGAACTCACCGGCACGCATCCGGCGGAACAGGTCCAGATTCTCCTCCGGGGTGCGGTCACGCCACGGAGAGGGACGGCTGGGCTTGCCGGCATCGGCACCACGGTACTCGCGCATCTCGTCACGGGTCAAATCGTCCACGTAGGCCTTGCCCTCCAAGATGAGCTTCTCGGCGTACTCGTAGCACTTGTCAAAATAATCGCTGCCATAGAAGATGCCGCCGTTGGGGTCAGCGCCCAGCCAGTGCAGATCCTCAATGATGCTGTTGACATACTCCTCACCTTCGCGGGCGGGGTTGGTGTCGTCCAGGCGCAGGTTGAACTTGCCGCCATACTGGTTTGCGATGGACCAGTTGATGTAGATGGCCTTGGCGCTGCCGATGTGCAGGTAGCCGTTGGGCTCCGGCGGGAAGCGGGTATGGATCTCGCTGATCTTACCCTCGGCCAGGTCAGCGTCGATGATCTCCGTCAAAAAGTTTTTATCTGCCATAGTGGTTTCCCCCTTGGTTTCAGGGCATCGCAGCCCGGAATTACACTTTCTTTCAATACACTTTATAATACACCATTTTTGGCTCTGCTTCAAGGCAAAAATACAAAGTAAGGGTGGTTTTCGGTGCCCCGGGCAGATTTCTGCGTTCTGCGCACTTGACGAATGCACAAAAAAAGGGTATAGTATGGTAGTATTCATTTTTACGGGGTGTTGCGCAGTTGGTAGCGCGCCTGCTTTGGGAGCAGGAGGCCGCGAGTTCGAGTCTCGCCACTCCGACCATGCAGAGTGTCCTTATAGGATCTGAGTATCCTGTAATGGACACTCTGCTTTTTTATGTAGAGAATGGTGAAACGCCGGAGATGTCGCTGCTCACCCGTTCCCGCAGGCACAGCAGCTTGACCTTATGCTCGGTCAGCAGGGCGATGTACTGCTTTGTCATGCCCCAGTCCCGCCCTATACGGTCAAGGCTGCTTATCAGCACCACATCCACCTTTCCGGCAAGAACGGCCTCTATCACTTCTTGCAGAGCCGGACGGTCCAGGGTCATTCCAGAGCCATGCTCGGCGGCAGCACCAACGATGGTGTACCCGGCTTGTTCCGCATAGCGGCGAAGCTCCTTGGCCTGCCGTTCCAAAGAAAAGCTATCATCGTGAGCGACGCGGCAATAGAAATAGGCTTTCATCGTGTCGTACCGCCTGTCCCTCATGTTCCAGCATGACCGCCTCTGCGTCGGTCAGCGCAGGCTCGGGAGCGGGCTGCTCCGGCACGACGGCATTTTCTACCGCAGGAGCGGGAGCCTCGGCGGGCGAGGCTGCCTCGGGAATGTTTTTCTTATCATCTGCCATTTGCAAACCTCCTTTTCGTGGCATGAAAAAAGCCAGTCCGCAGACTGGCCGGGTGAAAGTGACCTCCCTTCATGGTTTTATATATGAAAACGCCGCTCGTTGTCCTGTTGGGCGGCGTTGACATCAAGAGTGGTGACAAATTTTCAATTACCTGATATACTTTAACAATCAAGTTATAAGGATGGTGCAATTATGAGTGAGTTAGTTCCTGCACTTAAAAATACTCTATTTTCTTCTACCCACGGAGTCGTTGGCGAATATGTTGAACTTGGGATTGACGCACTTTTAGAAAGCGAGGCATTAAAAGGAATTCCCGTTGTCAACACTATTGCAGCTATTTGTAAAACAGGGTATAACCTTCACGAACGCAATCTTATAAAGCAAACCCTTACATTTATTTCAGAATTTAATTCCGGGAGTATTCCCCAAGAGAAATTAGACGAACATCGCAAAAAACTTGATGCAGATCCTAAAGAGGCTGAAAAAGAACTTAGTCGGGTGCTTATAATTTTAGGGAATCAAATAGATGAAATCCAATCCAAGGTTTTAGGCAGTTTTTATGCTTCCTATGTAAAAGGAGCTATTTCTTGGGAAAAATTTTGCGAATTGACAGAAGCAAATCGGCGAATGTTTATTAGCGATTATGCTCTTTTATTTGAAGCTGCTATCAAAGGTGGATTAAAAATTCAAGGTAGAGAATTATATCAAGTTGACCGATTGATTTCGTTAGGACTGTTGCAAAACCAAAATCGACTTGGTGGCAATGTGTGGATGGAGATTACAGATAATCCAGATAAGCAGAATGATATAATCGTTACATCCTTAGGGATGACATTCTACCATAATGCGCCAAGCACATTAAAAATGGATATATAAGAACACCGCCCGTTGTCCTGTTGGGCGGCGTTGTTCTCGTCATTTTGAATTTTTAGAATAAATACCTCTTGCCGACTGCCAGCAAACCGTTGATATATCTGCGTTTTCTGAAATCCTATAATTACACTCCGACCACAAGAAAAGCCACGATGAACCGTTTATAAATGCGGTTTTGTCGTGGCTTTATTTGTTGTATAAATGCTCTGAAAACACTGGTTTGTGCGTCTTTTGTGCGTTATTGGCGCAAAAACTGCTGACAGAACAGACAGAGTTGAACCGTGAACTTTGTACAGCTTTACACTGTTCAACAAGGACGAAAAGTGCTATATTGTTTATGGGGCAGAATAGGCATTTTATAACAGCCCCGCCGGAAAAGAGGTTGAATATGCTGTCTGACGCGAAGAAAAAGGCAAATGCCAAGTGGGACAAGGCCCATATGATGATTTTGGGCTGTAAGGTCCGTAAGGATTTTGCGGCCCAGTTCCGGGAGGCCTGTACTGCAGCGGGGACCACCCCCAACGCTGTTCTGAAACAGGCAGCGGAACAGTTTTTGAAAGAACACGCGGTATCAGAGGGGAAAACCGCCGTGGAAGAATGCGCATAATATCCATACGAAAGGACAGGTGTAACATGAGTACAAGAGAATTGGCAAGAACCCTGCTGGACGAGATGCCGGATAATGATTTGATCTATCTGGTGGCGTATATGCAGAGCTTAAAGGCTCTCAAGGATGCAGAAATTCCCAACGCCAAGACACAAGCGGCGATTGATGAAGTGGACAGCATGATTAGAACCGGCGAGGGAGAACACTTTGAAGGCTCTACCGCTGACTTCTTCGCTCAACTGGCGGCGGAGGGCTAAACCGTGTTAAAACTGAACACTTCCACGCAGTTTAAGAAAGATTATAAAACCTGCATCAAGCGGCATTATAAAATGGATTTGCTGCAAGCAGTTGTTGATGTACTGCGAGTGCCTGACGCATTGCCACAAAAGAACCGGGACCACAGTTTAACAGGCAATTATACCGGCTGCCATGAATGCCATATACAGCCGGATTGGATTCTGATTTATCGGCAGACAGATACGGAACTGTACTTGGTTGCGACTGGTACGCACTCTGATTTGTTCGGTTTGTGAGGTGGGCGATTATGATTTGCCCGCTATGCAAGGGCGAGATGAAGCCCAGCACAACAGCCCTGCTGCTCATCATCGAGCGGCAGGGCTGTTGTATTGTTTCTGTCATTTAGATGATATAATCATTCCCCGCCTGGTCGGGTGCGGCGAGGTCGGCCAGAGTGATCTTGCCAAAGTAGTCGGCGATCATGTCGTTCAGGCCCTTCCACATCGCATAGGTTCGGCAGTTGGGCAGCCGTTCGCAGGCGGGAGCACCGGGCACAAGGCAGCTCACGGGGGCAAGGCTGCCCTCGGTCAGCAGCAGGATCTCTGCCACGGTGTACTGGTCGGGGGTGCGGGTCAGCCGGTAGCCGCCGCCCTTGCCGCGCAGACCTTCCAGAAAGCCGTTCTGCACCAGCACCTTCAGGATGTTTTCCAGATATTTTTCCGAGATCTCCTGCCGTTCGGCGACCTCCTTCAGCGGCACATACCGCTCCGCCTGGTGTTCGGCCAGGTCGATCATTACGCGCAGTGCGTAACGGCCCTTGGTTGAAACGATCATAGCTTTTCTCCTTATCAACCCCTCAGACGCTTTGCGCCAGCGGTCCAGTCAGGGGCGGCAATGCGCAGGCATGGATGGTGGGGTTGTCCTCTTCTCATTAACAAACCTATTATACAACAGGGTTTGTAACTTTTCAATCGCTTTTTCGTTTTTCCATTGACAAAGGGGGAAAAGAGGACTATAATACCATCAAACCTACAAACCATGTTGGTTTACAGGAAATATGGAATGCGTCAGAATAACATCCCGGGCTCTGCGCCCGCAGAGGGAGGACTTTTACTATGAGCAAGATTTACACTTCCGCAGATCAGCTGATTGGCCACACTCCGCTGCTGGAGTTGACCCATATTGAGAAGGAAGCCGACCTGAAGGCCACCGTTCTGGCCAAGCTGGAATACTTCAACCCCGCCGGCTCTGTCAAGGATCGCATTGCCAAGAAGATGATCGACGATGCCGAGGCCACCGGCAAGCTGAAGCCCGGTTCCGTGATCATTGAGCCTACCTCCGGCAACACCGGCATTGGTCTGGCCGCTGTGGCCGCTGCCAAGGGCTACCGCATCATCATCGTCATGCCCGAGACTATGAGCGTGGAGCGCCGCCAGCTGATGAAGGCTTACGGCGCAGAGCTGGTCCTGAGCGAGGGCGCAAAGGGCATGAAGGGGGCCATTGCCAAGGCGGATGAGCTGGCAAAGGAGATCCCCAACGCCTTTATCCCCGGCCAGTTCGTGAACCCTGCCAATCCGCAGGCACACATCGAGACCACCGGCCCTGAGATCTGGGAGGACACCGATGGTCAGGTCGATCTCTTTGTGGCTGGCGTTGGCACCGGCGGCACCGTTACCGGCGTGGGCAAGTACCTCAAGAGCAAGAACCCCAATGTCAAGGTCGTGGCTGTGGAGCCTGCCTCCTCTCCTGTGCTGAGCAAGGGCGTTGCAGGTGCGCACAAGATCCAGGGCATCGGCGCGGGCTTTGTGCCGGATGTGCTGGATACCAAGGTCTACGATGAGATCATTACCGTGACCAATGAGGATGCCTTTGCGACCGGCCGCCTCATCGGCCACAAGGAAGGCGTTCTGGTGGGTATCTCTTCCGGTGCAGCGGTCTGGGCTGCGCTGGAGCTGGCAAAGCGCCCCGAGAACGCAGGCAAGAAGATCGTTGCTCTGCTGCCCGATACCGGCGACCGTTACCTGTCCACCCCGCTGTTTGCTGAATAAGCTGTAACCCCAAAGCCGCTGCGCAGAAATTTTTGCGCAGCGGCTTTTTTTGTGCTACAATAAACCCATCAATTCCAAGGAGAACTGTTATGAACTACTACGCCGCCCCGATGGAGGGGCTGACAGACCGCATCTGGCGGCAGGTCCACCAGCGCTGGTTCGGTGCACCGGAGGCCCCGGTGCGGTATTATGCGCCGTTTCTCTCGCCGCCGGAGAACCGGGTGCTCATCAAAAAGAAGATGGCTGAGCTGGAACCGGCGGCTAACCCGGGGGTGCAGGTCATCCCGCAGCTGCTGGCAAAGGACGGCGAACTTGCGGCCTGGATGATCGGGGAACTGCGCCGGATGGGCTATACCGAGGTCAACCTGAACTTCGGGTGTCCCTCCGGCACCGTGACAGCCAAGGGCAAGGGTTCCGGAATGCTCCGGGACCCGCAGAAGCTGGATGCCTTTCTGGACGCTGTCTTTTCGCAGGCAGGCGGGCCGGTGTCGGTCAAGACCCGGTTGGGCGTGGCCCGGGCGGAGGAGTTCGGGGAGATCCTGAACGTTTACAACAAATACCCCCTCTGCGAGCTGACCATCCATCCCCGGGTGATGAAACAGCTCTACCGCGGCCAGGCCGACCGGGAAGCCTTTGCTGCCTACCTGCCCGCCTGCACTGCTCCGGTCTGCTACAACGGCGATGTGACCACCGTGGATGACCTGCGGGCACTGGAAGCGGCATTTCCGGAACTATCGGGCATCATGGTGGGCAGGGGCCTCATTGCAGACCCTGCTCTTCTGCGCAAGGCTGTGGGCGGCCCTGCCGCTTCCCGGGAAGAACTGCGCGGCTACCATGATGAACTCTATCACGGCTACACCGAAGCCTTTGGGATGGCCAGCTGTGCCGTGAGCCGGATGAAGGCCCACTGGTTCTACCTCATCCACCTTTTCGATGGGGCCGACGCACTGGAAAAGCCCCTGCGCAAGGCCCGGGAAGGCTGGGAGTATGAGACTGTGGTGAACCAGATCTTTGCCTGCTGGCCAAAATAAAAAGCCCGCCGCCTCCTGCGAGGCAGCGGACTTGTGTAAGCGCGGCTCAGACGTTCAGGTAGCTGCGGAGCATGGCCTGCAGCAGATCGTCACGGTCAACTTTGCGGATGAGGGAGCGGGCTCCCTTGTATGTGGTGATATAGGTGGGATCTTCGGACAGGATATAGCCCACCAGCTGATTGACCGGATTGTAGCCCTTTTCCTTTAATGCATCGTACACCTGCTGTACGATCTCGTGAATCTCGTAGTCCTTTTTGTCGTGGATCGAAAAAATAGCAGTCGCGTCGCCCACGCAATGCACCCCCTTCGGTATCCCTCTCGCATTCCGTTCCGAGAGGTCATTGGAACTTATAGCCCATTGTACACGAAATGAACGCTGACTTCAAGATTCCAAGCTGGAATTTGCACACTTTGCCTAAAAATTTTTGAAAATTTGAGTAAAAAGAACGGAGCGAATTTTCCCGTTCAGGAGGTTTTTCATGGTCTACGGAATCGGCTGCGACCTGTGCAGCATTGTGCGGATGGAAAAGAGCCTGCTGGGCCCCCATGGCGCGGTCTTTGCACGCCGGGTGTTCGGCCCGGCGGAGCAGGCGGCACTGGGCCTGCCTCTGGCAGAGGAAGAGGGCACGGCCCGCCGCACCGCCCATACCGTGGCCAGCGCGGCGGCGGATTTTGCGGCCAAGGAGGCTTTCCTCAAGGCGGCGGGCACCGGTCTGCGGGAGCCCTTCTCCCTCTGCGAGATCGAAGCCGTCCGCCTGCCCGGCGGGGCACCGGCCTATCACTTTTCCGGCCGGAGCGCCCAGTGGGTGGAAGCACACCGCCTGCGGGCACATCTCTCCCTGAGCCATGAAGACGGCATGGCCATGGCGTACTGCATCCTGGAAACGGAAACCTGAACTTCCCGTCTGCATACAATGGAATAAGCCCGCGCGTGCATAGCGGCCCTGCAGTCGGCTCATACTAAAGGCAGAGCGACTGAGGATGCGCAAAACGCACCACATAGCGGGCGCATCCTCCAAGATCAGGGAGGGAAGATTCCATGGAGGTACACAGAGGAGAAGTTTTTTACGCCGATCTATCACCGGTGGTGGGCTCGGAACAGGGCGGCATCCGGCCGGTGCTCATCGTCCAGAACGAGATCGGCAACCGGCACAGCCCCACCGTGATCGCAGCGGCCATTACATCCCGGCTGGACAAAGCCCGCCTGCCCACCCATATCAACATCCGGGCGGCAGATACCGGCCTTGCCAAGGACAGTGTGGTGCTGCTGGAACAGATCCGCACGCTGGATAAGCACCGCCTGCGCGAGCGGGCCGGGCAGATCACGCCTGAGGATCAGCGCCGGGTGAATCAGGCACTGGATGTCAGCCTTGGGCTGGACAGCTACTGACAAAAAATGAGACTGCCAAGGCCTGGCAGTCTCATTTTTTTGATGATTCCGGTTATTTTACGCTGTCCTGTGCGTCGTGGAGCAGGGCATATTCGCGGATCTTTTCCAGCGTCTGCTCGCTCAGGATATGCTCTGCCTTGCAGGCATCCTCGGCGGCGACCTCCTCGTCCACGCCCAGCTGCACAAAGAAATGGGTCAGCAGGCGGTGGCGGCTGTAAATGCGCTCTGCGATCTCGCGGCCCGGTTCCAGCAGGGTCAGGTTGCCCTCACCGTCCACCGCGATATAGCCGTTCTCCCGCAGCTTCTTCATGGCAATGCTCACGCTTGCCTTGGTATAGCCCAGCTCATTGACCACGTCGATGGAACGGACACGGCCCATTCTCTGGTTGAGCATCAGGATCGTTTCAAGATAATCTTCTGCGGATTGGTGGATCTGCATGGTATCGGCCTCCTGCCTTCTTGATTCCCGGCCCGGGGCTGAAAACGCACGTCGGTTCGGTTTGTTATAGAATACCACATTCTCCCGGGGGATGCAAGCAATCCCTAAAAGTTTGCTAAAACAAACCGACTGAAACATGAAAAATTTGTGGGTTTGTGCGCAGGAACCACCGGGCAGCAGGCAGGGGGAAGGGGAAGAGGAAGGTAAAAGGAAGGTTTTTTGTGTGAAACTCACAGTCTCCAACGTGTTTTTGAACAACAGCTGTGCAAGCCGCAGAAAATGGCTCCAAGACAGAAATTAGGTGTGTCGAAATCTGTTTTTTGTGATAAAATAAGAACAGATATGCGCTTTCAGCATCTGATTTCATCGTCAAGACAACAGGAACATTGAAGGAGTTGTAAGTATGTCCAACGAGATCAATCCGATGGCATTTTTCCAGGAACCCAGCGTGGCAGACCTGCGTCTGCTGGCCTGCCCCGGTGCAGAGGAGCTGACCAAGCTGATCGACCAGCATCTGGTGGAATGGGCAAAGTCCGCAGGCGTGGAGAAGGATAGCTTTATCATCCCCTGCGAGTGCCCCCGCTTCCAGAGCGGTGACGCAAAGGGCCTGGTCAGGGAGTCTGTGCGCGGCGACGATATCTTTATCGTTATCGATCCGGGCAATTACAGCGTTACCTACAACCTGTTCGGTTACGAGAACCACCTCTCCCCGGATGACCACTTTGCCAACCTCAAGCGCCTGATCCAGGCAGTGGCCGGCAAGGCACACCGTGTGTCTGTTATCATGCCCAGCCTGTACGGCGGCCGTCAGCATCGCCGCGTGGTTCGCGAGAGCCTGGACTGCGCTGTGGCCCTGCAGGAGCTGCAGACCATGGGCGTGCGCAACATCATCACCTTTGATGCCCACGATCCCCGCGTTCAGAACGCTGTGCCGCTGCTCAGCTTCGACAATGCAATGCCCACCTATCAGGTGCTCAAGAGCCTGCTGAAGAAGAACCCCGAGATCAGCTTTGATAAGGAGAAGTTCATCGTGGTCAGCCCCGACGAGGGTGCCATGAACCGCAACATGTACTTCTCCAGCGTGCTGGGCTGCAACCTGGGCATGTTCTACAAGCGCCGCGATTACACCCGCGTGGTGAACGGCCGCAACCCCATTGTGGCACATGAGTATCTGGGCGATTCCGTTGAGGGCAAGACTGTCTTTATCGCCGACGATATCATCGCTTCCGGCGAGAGCATGCTGGAGGTTGCAGGCAACCTGAAGGAGCGCGGCGCTGCCCGCATCATTGCCAATGCGACCTTCCCGCTGTTCACCAGCGGCTTGAAGAAGTTCGATCAGGCAGTTGCCGATGGCAAGCTGGACTACGTTGTGGGCACCAACCTGACCTACCGCCAGCCCGAGCTGCTGACCCGCGACTGGTATGTTGACGTGGATGTCTCCAAGTATGCTGCCTACTTTGTGGTGGCACTGAACCACGATATGTCTGTTTCCAGCATCATCGATCCCATCAAGAAGATCGAGGCTCTGCTGGCAAAGCGCAGCTGATCAGAAAGAATGCAATGCAAAAGGAGCTGTACTCCCGCGGGGGTACAGCTCCTTTTCGTATGTACAGCATTCGGCAGAAGCCGGGGCTGCTGTTCCTCAGCGGTTCCGGTAGGCCTCCGGGCCTTCCAGATACAGATCCCCGCCGTGGGCATCCAGGATGACAGTCAGGGGCATATCCTGCACGGTCAGGCGGCGGACGGCTTCACAGCCGAGGTCGGGCCAGGCGATGACCTCCAGCGTCTGGACGCTTTTGGCCATCAGGGCACCGGCACCGCCCAGAGCAGCCAGATAGACCGCGCCGTTGCGGACAACGGCTTCCTTGACAGCGACATCCCGCTTGCCTTTGCCGATCATTATTTTGTTGCCCAGATCCAGCAGGCGGGGGCTCATGGCATCCATCCGGCCGCTGGTGGTGGGGCCGGCAGAGCCGATGACCTCACCCGGGCGCTCCGGGGTGGGGCCGACATAATAAATGGCGCTGCCCTCAAGGTCGAAGGGGAGCGGTTCGCCCCGGTCCAGTGCTTCGATCATCCGCTTGTGGGCCTGATCCCGGGCGGTATACACCACGCCGGAGAGCAACACGGTATCGCCTGCCCTGAGGGGGGCCAGATCCTGGGCGGTGCAGGGGGTGGTCAGTCTGTATTCCATTGCAAAGCCCCTCCTTACAGCCGGGCCGACGCGCGGCGGGTGACATGGCAGGAAACGTTCACGGCCACGGGCAGGCCCGCCACATGGGTGGGCATCTGCTCAATGGCAAGGCCCAGACAGGTGGTCTGGCCGCCAAAGCCCTGCGGGCCGATGCCCAGCTCATTGATGGCGGTCAGCAGCTCCCGCTCCAGACCGGCATAATAGGGGTCGGAGTTGGGAACATCCAGCGGGCGGAGCAGCGCCTTTTTGGCCAGATAAGCCACCTTGTCAAAGCTGCCGCCCACGCCGATGCCCAGTACGATGGGCGGGCAGGGGTTGGAACCGGCCAGCTGGACGGTCTCCAGCACGAACTTCCGGAAGCCCTCCACGCCGTCGGCGGGCTTGAGCATCTGGATGCGGCTCATGTTCTCGCTGCCAAAGCCCTTGGGGGCCACGGTGATGGTGCAGCCATCGCCGTCCACCAGATGAACGGTGATGGCGGCGGGGGTGTTGTCGCCGGTGTTGCCCCGGCGCAGCGGGTCGGCCACGATGCTCTTGCGCAGGTAGCCGTCGGTGTAGCCGCGGCGCACGCCCTCGTGGATGGCGGCTTCAAAGCTGCCGTCGATGTGGACATCGGTGCCCAGCTCCACGAACACGCAGGCCATGCCGGTGTCCTGGCAGATGGGCAGGTCTTTTTCTCTGGCGGCGCTCAGGTTGGACCACAGCAGGTCCAGGGTATTCTTTGCCAGCGGCCAGGGCTCTTCCTGCCGGGCCTTGTCCAGCGCCGCCTGCACATCCTGCGGCAGGCGGGTGTTGGCCTCGATACAGAGCCGGGCTACGGTATCGGTGATGGCTTGTGCGGAGATGTTCCTCATCTCGTGTTCCTCCCTTTACAGGCGGGCAACGCCGGTCTCGCGGGCAGCCTTTGCCACGGCAGCAGCCACGGCCTCGGCCACACGGGGGTCGAACGCGCCGGGAATGATGTTCTCCTCGCTGCGGTCGGCATCGGTGATCAGGTCAGCGATGGCATAGGCTGCGGCCAGCTTCATCTGGTCGTTGATATCGCGGGCTCGGACGCTCAAAGCTCCCTTGAACAGGCCGGGGAAACAGAGCACATTGTTGACCTGGTTGGGGAAGTCGCTGCGGCCGGTGGCCATCACGCGCACGCCGCCTGCCTTGGCTTCGTCCGGCATGATCTCCGGGGTGGGGTTGGCCATGGCAAAGACGATGGCATCCTTGTTCATGGTCTTGCACAGCTCGGTGGTCAGGATGCCGGGGCGGGACACGCCGATGAACACGTCAGCTCCCTCGATGGCTTCCTTCAGGCCGCCCTTGATCTGGCGGGGGTTGGTCACCTCGCCCAGCCAGTTCTTGTGGGCCTCGGCGCTGTTGCAGCCCTTGTACAGGGTGCCGAACTGGTCCACGGCCACGATGTCCTTGGCACCGGCAGTCATGAGCATCTTGATGATGGCAGTACCGGCAGCGCCGGGACCGTTCAGGACGATGTGCACGTCCTCCATCTTTTTGCCCACCACGCGCAGGGCATTGATGAGGGCGGCGGTCACCACGATGGCAGTGCCGTGCTGGTCATCGTGGAACACGGGGATATCCAGCTCCCGCTCCAGCGTCTCTTCGATCTCGAAGCACTCGGGGCTCTTGATATCCTCCAGATTGATGCCGCCAAAGGTGGGGGCAATGGCCTTGCAGGCCGCGATCACGCTGGCGGCATCGTGGGCATCGATGCAGATGGGGAAGGCATCCACGCCGCCGAACTCCTTGAACAGCACGGCCTTGCCCTCCATCACAGGCAGACCAGCCTCGGGGCCGATGTCACCCAGGCCCAGCACGGCGGTGCCGTTGGAGACAACGGCCACCATGTTGCCCTTGAAGGTGTACTTATAAACATCGTCGGGGTTTTCCTTGATCTTGCGGCAGGGCTCGGCAACGCCGGGGGTGTAGGCGGTAGACAGGTCATCACGGGTCTTGACCTCCACCTTGCTGGTAATGCCCACCTTGCCGTGGTGGGTCTCGTGCATTTCAAGGGCGGCTTTGTTGTAATCCATGGGGTGTTCCTCCGTTTGTATCGGGCGCTTCCCGCGGAAGGGAGCGGCCGGTGTTTCTCGTATCTCCTTTATTTTAACAGAACCGGGCGGGCATTTCCACCGGAAAAGCCGCTTTTTCGGCCGGTGCCCCGCAAAAGTCAGACAAACCCGGCGTTCTATTTGTGGAAATTCTGCAAAATTCTTTTCTTTTTCACTTTTGCCCTTTATAATAAGGTCTGTACTATGCGACCCGAATCTGAACCCGGCGGGATGCCGGTGTTCCAACAGGAGGAACTTTATTTTGAAAAAAATCATCACAAAGGCGGTCTGCCTGCTCTGCGCCGGTGCGCTGGTGCTGGGCGCAGCAGGCTGCTCCAAGTCCGCTGACTCTTCTTCTGCCGCTTCCAGCACAGCCGCCGCTGTTTACGGCAGCGCGGAAGATTACGATTACGAGAACTTCTCCTACAGCAGCGGTCTGGACGAGAACGGCTACTGGGAGGGCGTGAAAGCGCTTGACTATGTCACCCTGCCCGAGAACTTTGCAAGCCTTACCTTCAAGCGTTCTGAGATCGAGCCTACTGAGGAGGAGATCCAGAGCGAGATCGACAGCCTGCTCAGCGACCACGCCACTGAGAAGCAGGTAACGGACCGTGCCGCAGCGGACGGTGATACCGTCAACATCGACTATGCCGGTTCCGTGGATGGCGTTGCGTTCAGCGGCGGCACTTACAGCGGCTACAGCCTGACCCTGGGCAGCGGTTCTTTCATCGATGGCTTTGAGGATCAGATCGTAGGCCACACCCCCGGCGAGACCTTTGATGTCACCGTGACCTTCCCGGAGGGATACAGCGATTCTACCGATTCCGAGGGCAACACCGTTGTCCTGAGCGGCAAAAAGGCTGTGTTCTCCGTTACCCTGAACTACATCAGCGAGAAGGTCCTGCCCGAGCTGACCGACGCGTGGGTGGCCGAGAACTACGGCGAGAGCGATGATGTTCACACCGTGGAGGAGCTGAAGGCGCTCTACCAGAAGATGCTTTACAACACCAACCTGCAGAACGCCATCATGGACGACCTGCTGGCGAACTCCAACTTCAAGGAGCTGCCCAAGGAGGTCACCGATTATCAGGTGAACCAGTGCCTGAACTACTACTACACCATGGCCAACTACTACGGCTACGATCTGGACAGCTTTGTGCAGACCGCCGCTGGCTATGAGAACGCCGATGACCTGCTGGAGGGGATGAGCGACAGCATCACCACCTACTCCAAGGAGGCTCTGCTTTATCAGGCAGTGGCCGAGACACTGGACATCGTGCCCACCCAGGAGCAGATCGATACCTATTCTTCCTACACCGGCACCTACGGTGAGAACTACTGCACCATGGTCGCTCTGATGGATGCCGTCACCGATGCGCTGACGGAGAGCGCAGTGGTGAGCTGAGTGTCCTGCCCCCATATCAAGAGAACTTGTGCCGCTTCGGGTCTGCCGGGGCGGCATTTTTGTCTCGTTTGCAAACAATTTGTGAATTGTTGCCGTACCATCGAAAACCCTATTGACAAAGTGGGGTGTTTGGAGTATAGTTTTAGCAGTCGAACAGATAGAGTGCTAAAAATGAAATGGCAATCGATCTGAAAGACTGCTGAAATAACACTTCCGGTACGAATGGAGGTCGATTCTATGAATACCAATCAATATACGCAGAAAACGCTGGAAGCCCTGCAGGCTGCCCAGCAGCTGGCTGTGGAGTACCAGCACAACGCTTTGGAGCCGGAACATCTGCTGCACGCCCTGGCTTCGCAGGAGCAGGGCCTGATCCCGCAGCTTCTGCAGAAGCTGAACGTGGACCCGGGCAGCTTTGCTGCTGCCGTGGCCGAAAAGCTGTCGGCCCTGCCCCGGGTGTCCGGCTCCGGCCGTGACCCCGATAAGGTCTATATCTCGCAGGCAACGGATAAAGTCCTGAGCGCCGCCGCCCGGGAAGCCAAGGCCATGAAGGACGAATACGTCAGCGTTGAGCATGTGTTCCTGGGCCTGCTGGATGAGCCGACCCAGAACACCACGGAGCTGTTCCGCGCCTTCAACATCAAGAAGGATACGTTCCTGCAGCAGCTGACTGCCGTGCGCGGCAACCAGCGCGTGACCAACGACAACCCCGAGGATACCTACAACGCTCTGCAGAAATATGGCCAGGATCTGGTCGATCTGGCCCGGAAGCAGAAGCTGGACCCCGTGATCGGCCGTGATCAGGAGATCCGCAACGTGATCCGTATCCTGTCCCGTAAGACCAAGAACAACCCCTGCCTGATCGGTGAGCCCGGCGTTGGTAAGACTGCCATCGCCGAGGGTCTGGCCCAGCGGATCGTGCGCGGCGATGTGCCCGAGAACCTGAAGGACCGCATCGTGTTCAGCCTGGACATGGGTGCGCTGGTGGCCGGTGCAAAGTACCGCGGCGAGTTTGAGGAGCGCCTGAAGAGCGTCCTGAATGAGGTCAAGAAGAGCGAGGGCAAGATCATCCTCTTCATTGATGAGCTGCACACCATCGTGGGTGCAGGCAAGACCGACGGTGCCATGGACGCGGGCAACCTGCTCAAGCCCATGCTGGCCCGGGGCGAGCTGCACTGCATCGGCGCAACCACGCTGGACGAATACCGCCAGTATATCGAAAAAGACCCCGCTCTGGAGCGCCGGTTCCAGCCGGTGCAGGTGGATGAACCCACAGTGGAGGACACCATCTCCATCCTGCGTGGCCTGAAGGAGCGCTATGAGGTGTTCCACGGCGTGAAGATCAGCGATAATGCGCTGATCGCCGCCGCAACCCTCTCTGACCGCTATATCACCGACCGCTTCCTGCCGGATAAGGCCATCGACCTGGTGGATGAAGCCTGCGCCATGATCAAGACTGAGATGGACAGTATGCCCAGCGAGATGGATGATCTGGCCCACCGCATCACCCAGCTGCAGATCGAGCAGGTCAGCCTGAAAAAGGAGACCGATGCCCTGAGCCAGAGCCGCCTGCATGAGCTGGAAAAGGAACTGGCCGAGCTGCAGGATAAGTTCCGCAGCATGAAGGCAAAGTGGGAAAACGAGAAGAACGCCATTGGCAAGGTGCAGACCCTGCGTGAGCAGATCGAGCAGACCAATGCCGCCATTGAGAAAGCACAGCGTGAGTATGACCTGAACAAGGCTGCTGAGCTGAAATACGGCAAGCTGCCCGAGCTGCAGAAACAGCTGGAAGCGGAGGAAAAGCTGGCCAACGAGAAGAAGGAGGACAGCCTCCTGCGTGACCGTGTAACCGATGAGGAGATCGCCCGCATCGTGGCCCGCTGGACCGGCATCCCGGTGGAGAAGCTGGTGGAGGGCGAGCGCGAGAAGCTGCTGCACCTGGACGATGTGCTCCACAAGAGAGTCATTGGTCAGGACGAGGCCGTGACCAAGGTGAGTGAGGCCATCCTGCGCAGCCGCGCCGGGATCGCCAACCCCAACCGCCCCATCGGCAGCTTCCTCTTCCTCGGCCCCACCGGTGTGGGCAAGACCGAGCTGGCCAAGGCGCTGGCACAGGCTCTGTTTGACGATGAGCGCAACATGGTGCGTATCGATATGACGGAGTATATGGAGAAGTTCAGCGTCAGCCGCCTGATCGGCGCGCCTCCGGGATACGTGGGTTATGAGGAGGGCGGTCAGCTGACCGAGGCTGTTCGCCGCAAACCCTACAGCGTGGTGCTGTTCGATGAGGTGGAAAAGGCCCACCCCGATGTGTTCAACATCCTGCTGCAGGTGCTGGACGATGGCCGCATCACCGACAGCCAGGGCCGTACCGTGGACTTCAAGAACACGGTCATCATCCTGACCTCGAATCTGGGCAGTGACATCATCCTGAACGATCTGGAGCAGCGCCGTGCCAACGGCTCCAATGAGTTGAGCGAGGACGCAAAGCATCAGATCGACCTGCTGCTGAGAAGCAAGTTCCGCCCCGAGTTCCTGAACCGTCTGGACGAGATCGTCTACTACAAGAGCCTGACCAAGGACGAGATGCGCAAGATCGTGGATCTGCAGCTGGCAGACCTGCGCAGCCGCATGGACGAGGGCAAGCATCTGAATTTGGACGTGACCACCGCCGCCAAGGACTACATCATCGATTCTGCCTACGACAGCGTCTATGGTGCCCGCCCCATCAAACGGTTCATCCAGAGCCGGGTGGAGACTTTGATCGCCAAGGCGATCATTCAGGGTCGCTATGCTGAGGGCAGCACCCTGACCGTGGATTACGACGGAAATGCCCTTGTGCTGAAATGATTTTCCACAGTTTTACCAGTTTTGTACCTCTGTGCCGGCTGTAATGCTTGCATGGGGGTGCGGAATATGATATTATAACAAGTAACATTGATGTGCTTTTCATCGCGGAACAGCCACGGTGGAAAGCACATTTTTGTATCCCTAGGAAAGAACTCCTTCCGTCATCGCTGCGCGATGCCACCTCCCTCGGTGAGGGAGGCTGACCGTGCGGCAAGGCTCCCTCTTTGAGGGAGCTGGCTGCGAAGCAGACTGAGGGAGTCCGTTCTTTAATAAAAAACAGAAAGTTGAGTGTGATTTTCCTTTATTATGGACGATGGCAGTATGACGCTCTGGGCAGCGCTGGTGATCCTGGTGGGTTTCTCCGCCTTTTTCTCCGCATCCGAGACCGCATTTTCCTCCCTGAATCAGATCCGCCTGAAAAGCCGCGCCGAGGACGGCGATTCCTCTGCCGCCCGGGTGCTGGCCATGGCGGAGCAATACGATAAGCTGCTTTCCACCATCCTCATCGGCAACAATATCGTGAACATCGCCGCCGCTTCCATCGGCACCATCCTGTTTACCCAGATGCTGGGTGCTGAGCGGGGCGCAACGGTGTCCACCATTGTGCTGACGATCATTGTGCTGATCTTTGGCGAAGTGACTCCCAAGAGCCTGGCCAAGGAGATGCCGGAAAAGGTGGCCACGGCAGTCTCGCCCTTCCTTGTGCTCCTGATGGCCCTGATGACCCCGCTGACCTGGCTGTTCACCCAGTGGAAAAAGCTGCTGGGCCACTTTGTCCACAGCGGCGAGGCCGATACCATCACAGAGGGTGAGCTGATGACCATGGTCAGCGAGGCTGAAAACGACGGCGAACTGACCGACCGGGAAAGCGAGCTCATCCGCAGCGCCATCGAGTTCGATGACGTGGAGGTGGAGGAAATCCTGACCCCCCGTGTGGATGTGGTGGCTGTGGAGGATGATATCCCGCTGGAGGAGCTGGCCCAGACCTTTGCGGAGTCCGGTTACTCCCGTCTGCCTGTCTACCACGGCACCATTGATAACATCATTGGTGTGGTACATGAAAAGGATTTCTATATCGCCCGCCTGAAAAAGGCGACCAAGATCGATGATCTGGTGGTGCCTACCCTGTATACCACGGGCTCCACGCAGATCTCCCAGCTGCTGCGCACCCTCCGGGAGCAGCACCACCACCTGGCCGTTGTTGTGGACGAATACGGCGGCACCGAGGGTATCATCACGCTGGAGGATATCCTGGAAGAGCTGGTGGGTGAGATCTGGGATGAGCACGACGAGGTCACCGAGGACTTCCGCAAGCAGTCGGACGGCAGCTGGCTGGTGTCCGGCTCTGCCAGCGTCGATGATCTGTATGAGGAGCTCGACCTGCCGGAGGAAGAGGATATCGATTCCAATACCGTCAACGGTCTGGTGCAGGAAAAGACCTGCCATCTGCCCAAGGTAGGCGACCGCTTTACCCTGGGCGAGTACGATGGTGTTGTTACCCGCACCGCCAAGCGCCGCGTAACGGAGGTGCGCCTGACTCCCGCCGCCCCGGCTGAGGATGCCGAGAAGGACGACGAAAAGGATAAGCGCTTCTCCCGCCTTGCACAGCGCGGGGAGAGCCGCTGACAGGAAGCGTAAGATAGAAACAGTGAAACGCCGCCGGGTGGAGCTTTTGGCTCTGCCCGGCGGCGTTTTCTTGATTCAAGTCCTTGCCCGCGGCCCTGCACTGTGCTAAACTGAATAAAATACAGAACGCAGGAGGACAAGGAACTTGAAACGGATGTCGAAGTTTGCGCGCCGGTGTGCGGCGCTGATGCTTGCGGTGGTGCTGCTCTGCATGGCAGTGCCTGCCGCCTTTGCAGCGGAAGGGGACACCCTGCCCGCCGGTGCCACCACCATGGGCGGTGCCAACACTACTCTGATCCCGGACGAGGAGGAAAACTGCCTGAGCTGGCTCTTCGGCTCTGGCGATACCATCACCATGCCCTACCTGAACGTCAAGGGGCAGGGCCTGCGCCGGAACGTGACCTTGGATCTTGAGGACTGTCTGGTGGGCATCACCTACACCGAGCTGGGCTCCATCGGCAGCTATGTCAGTGACGCGGCGGCACAACAGGCGTGGAAAGCGCAGGCGGTGGCCATCCACTCCTATCTGGAATACCACAAGAAATACGGCTCTTCGGCCAACGCGCTGGTGTACACCCCCGTGGATCAGATCCCTTCCTCTGCCCGCAGCGCCATCCGCAGGGCAGTCTCTGAGGTTAAGGACGAGGTGCTGACCTGCAACGGCAGCGTCATCGATGCAGTGTGGTCGGCCAGCGCGGGGTACAACACCCAGACCGGCGTGTACGGCACCTGCTCCGGTCTGGATGCCTGGGGCACCGATGTGCCCTATCTGCAGAGCGTGGAAAGCCCCTACGAGGAGCAGTATCACAACCTGATGCGCCGGATCATCGGCAAGGATTACCGCTACATCGAGTATAACGACAGCAAGACCGGCCAGCCCTACGAGAGCGCCGACACCACCCATAAGGATCTGGGCGGCTTTGTCCAGTACAATACCTTTGTCTCGAACGGAAAGAGCTACCGCTACATCGGCCAGTTCGTTTCCTCCCGTTATTGCTTTGATTTCAGCGCGGACGAGAACGGAACCCCCTGCATGAACTACTATGGCTTCGGCCACGGTGTGGGCATGAGCCAGTGCGGCATGGTGGGCTATGCGCAGGAGCAGGGCATGGGCTACCGGGACATCCTGCGCCACTACTATACCGGCGTGTCCTTTGGCACGGTGGGCAGCGGCAGCTCGAACGGCGGCCTGTTCGGCTGGCTGTGGAGCCTGCTGGGACTGTAATAAATTTGCACCGGAAAGCGCAGGAAATGCGGAAAAGCGCTTCTCAAACGGGACGAAATCTGGTATACTATTATAGTTTGTAAAAATGCGTCTGGGCGGCGGAATGGCCCAGTGAAGTGGAGAAGTCGGAATGCAGTTGGAGAAAGCAAAGGAAACAAAGCAGGACATGGAGCGCTGCCGCCTGCTGGCACAGCGCATTGCGGAGGAGCTGGCCCCGGCAACAGCTGCGGTGCTGAACGCCGAGACCCCGGCACTGGAAAAGGCCCTGCACCGGGCGGGCGTGGATGCCAACCCCTTTACAGTGGCTGCCCGGCAGGCAGACCTGCTGGTGGTGGAGGACCCCGCCTGGGTGGAGATGCCCGCGCAGCTGCCCGGACAGGTGCTGCTGGTGTTTACCGGCAGCAACGTGGCTGAGGGCTGGGCCGAGGAACTGGCCCGCCGGGGCTACTACCGGGATTTCCGCTGGCGCAGCCGGGGCCGTGCCCAGCAGTCGGCTCTGTACTGCACGGTCCAGCCTGCCACCGCCGAGATGATCGCGGGCTATGAGAAGGAGCTGGATCTCCTGCGCGACCGGATGGTGCGTGCCGAGCGCACCTGCAACGAGGAAGCCGCCCTCATTGAGCGGCTCCGCAGCGATCTTTCCCTGAGCCGCAGCCATGCCAAGAACCTGGAAAAGACCCTGAACGAGGTGACCAGCTCTACCTTCTGGAAGCTGACCTGGCCCATGCGGTATGTTGTCAGCAAGAGCCGCCAGATCTGGCACACCTTCCCGCTTTTCGTCCTGCTGGGTGAGCTGCGCCGGGACGGCATTTCGGGTGTGCGGGAGCACGCCCGCGCCAGGCGGGAATATGCCGCCCTCTTCCCGGGGAACCTCCTGCGGGCCGACCGCTTTGCCCCGGTGGAGCTGCTGGTCAGGCAGGCGAACGATCAGCCTGCCGGGCCCAAGATCAGCATCGTGGTGCCCCTGTACAACACCCCGCTGGATTTCCTGGACGAGATGCTGGATTCCGTGGTGAACCAGACCTACAAGAACTGGGAGCTCTGCTGCGTGGATGCCGGTAAGGACGAGGCCGTAGGCCAGCATGTGCAGGCCCGTGCGAAGGCCGATGCACGCATCCGGTATCAGAAGCTGGAAAAGAATGAGCTGATCCCCGGCAACACCAACAAGGGCTTTGAGATGGCCACCGGTGAGTATATCGCCCTGCTGGACCACGATGACCTGCTGCATCCCTGCGCCCTGTGGTACGCGGCCAGGGCCATTACCGAGCAGAAGGCCGACTTTGTCTACACCGACGAGGCGACCTTTGAGGGGAAGCCGGAGCATGTGGTGCTCTACCACTTCAAGCCCGATTTCATGCTGGACAACCTCCGCTCCAATAACTATATCTGCCACCTGACCGTGTTCAGCCGCGCCCTGATGGAGCGGGCCGGCGGCGGCGAGCGGATGGAGTACAACGGCAGCCAGGATTACGAGCTGTTCCTCCGCCTGACGGAGCAGGCTGAGAAGATCGTTCACATTCCCCATGCCCTGTATTACTGGCGCTCCAGCCCCGGCAGCACGGCGGCGGATATCTCCGCCAAGACCTACTGCATCGACGCAGGCATTGCGGCCCTCAAGGCCCACTATGCCCGCTGCGGGATCGCTGTGGACGATGTTGCCCTCATCCCCGGCACCCCGGGCTATTACAAGACCGATTACACCATTGAGCACCCGGGCCGGGTGAGCATCCTCATCCCTACCTGCGACCACATCCGGGATCTGGAGCTCTGCGTGGATTCCATCTATGCCCGCACCACCTACCCGGATTTTGAACTCATCCTCATCGAGAACAACAGCAAGCAGCCCGAGACTTTCCGCGCCTACGAGCGGATGCAGAAGGAACACCCGGACAACCTCAAGGTCGTGACCTGGGAGGGCAAGGGCTTCAATTACAGCGCCCTGAACAACTTTGGCGAGCAGTATGCCACCGGCGAATATCTGCTGCTGCTCAACAACGATACCGAGGTCATCACCCCCAACTGGCTGGAAGAGATGGTCATGTACGCCCAGCAGAAGCGGGTGGGCTGTGTAGGTGCAAAGCTGCTCTACCCCGATGACACCATCCAGCACGCCGGCATCGGCTTTGGCATCGGCGGCGTGGCGGGCCACCTGCACAAGTATTTCCCGGCGGCATCCGATGGCTACATGGGGCGGCTGAACTATGTGCAGGATGTTTACGGTGATACCGCCGCCTGCCTGCTCATCCGCAGGGAGATCTATGATGAAATGAACGGCCTGGACGAGAGCTATGCCGTGGCCTTCAACGATGTGGATTTCTGTGTCCGTGTGCGGGAGGCAGGCTACACCAACGTGTTTACCCCCTTTGCCCAGCTCTACCACTACGAGAGCAAGAGCCGCGGCACCGAGGACAACCCCGAAAAGCAGAAACGCTTCCAGGGCGAGGTGCTCCGCTTCCAGGCCCGCTGGGGAGACCTGCTGGCCGCGGGCGATCCCTGCACCAACCCCAACTTTGATATCCAGCGTGAGGACTTCACGCTGAAGATCCTGCCTTTGGAGTGAATAAACCTCTCCGTCAAAGCCTACGGCTTTGCCACCTCCCCTGATAGGGGAGGCAAGGATACCGGTAGTCTTGCGGAGAATTTTGGAAAAACGCAGCACGCGAACTTGGTTCCCCTACTGGGGGAGCTGTCGTGAAGCGACTGAGAGGTTATATCTTTGAAACTATCAGCCTGTATTGTTGTATATAACGGCTATGACGAGGCGCTGAAGGCGGCGCAGACGGTGCTGCACTGCACGCGCCGCTACCCGGTGACCCTGTATCTGGTGGACAATGCCAGCCCGGACGGCAGCGGCAAAAAGCTGGAGCAGGCCGTGGCGGACGGCCTGCTGGCAGCAGGTCCGGGCCAGCAGGTGGTAGTGCACTGCCGCACCGAGAACGGCGGCTTTGGCACCGGCCACAATATGATCCTGCCCGAGCTGGACAGCGATTTCCATTTTATCCTCAACCCGGATATCCAGCTGACCGCTGATACCCTGAGTGATCTGGCCGACTGGATGGCTGCCCACCCGGATGCCGTGATGGCCCGGCCCTCGCTGGTGTTCCCGGACGGCAAGCCCCAGCAGCTGCCCCTGCGCCGGTGCGCCCTGCGGCCCATGCTCTACCGCCAGCTGCCCCGGCTCAGCTTCTGGAAAGGCCAGAACGACCACTACCTGATGCTGGATGAGGACCTGACCAGGCCCATCGAGATCGAGTTCTGCACCGGCAGCTTTTCCGGTGTGCGCACCAGCACCTTCAAGGCGGTGGGCGGCTTTGACGAGAGCTACTTCATGTATGTGGAGGATGCGGATCTCACCCAGAAGATGCGCACCCGGGGCAAGGTGTATCTGGTGCCCCAGTATACCGCCATCCACGCCTGGCACCGCGCTGCCCACCGGGATCTCAAGCCCGCCCTCTGGCAGACGGGAAACCTGCTGAAGTATTTCCATAAGTGGGGCTTCAAGTGGTAAGAAACGCTCCACCATCGCGATGTGCTGCCGCCGCAGGCGGCTGAACGGTTCTGTTTGACGGCCTGTTCCGGAAAAAATTCTGGAACAGGCCGTTTTTTCTTGCTTTTTTTTCGATTTGAGAGTAGAATAAGGTGTAAAACTATCTGATGCCGCCCCGCGCGGCCAGAACTTTTACCCTGTAACTTTGTTGACAGCGGACGCAGCTCCGCTTTGAATATTACGAGGTGAGCGTTTCACCCCGTATAGCTGCACAACTTTTTCAATACAAATAAAGGAGTGCACAAATTATGAAAGGCATTATTCTGGCCGGCGGTGCCGGCACCCGGCTTTATCCGCTGACGATGGTCACCAGCAAGCAGCTGCTGCCCGTCTACGATAAGCCCATGATCTACTATCCTCTGTCCACCCTCATGCTGGCGGGCATTCAGGATATCCTGATCATCTCCACCCCCACTGATACGCCGCGCTTTGAGGCGCTGCTGGGCGATGGCAGCCAGTACGGCATCCATCTGCAATATAAGGTCCAGCCCTCTCCCGATGGTCTGGCACAGGCCTTTATTCTGGGCGAAGAGTTCATCGGCGACGACTGCTGCGCCATGATCCTGGGCGACAACATCTTCTACGGCAACGGCTTCTCCAAGATCCTCAAGACTGCCGCCGCCAATGCAGAGACCAAGGGCCGCTGCACAGTGTTCGGCTATTATGTGCAGGACCCCGAGCGTTTCGGCATCGTGGAATTTGACCAGAACGGCAAGGTGCTGAGCGTGGAAGAAAAGCCCGAGCACCCGAAGAGCAATTACGCCATCACCGGCCTGTACTTCTACAACAAGGAAGTGGTCCAGATGGCAAAGCAGGTCAAGCCCTCTGCCCGCGGTGAGCTGGAGATCACGACCCTGAACGATATGTACCTGAAGAAGGACGAGCTGGATGTTCAGCTGCTGGGCCGCGGTTTTGCATGGCTGGATACCGGCACGATGGAGAGCCTGGTGGATGCCGCCGACTTTGTCCGCATGGTCGAGAAGCGTCAGGGCATCAAGATCAGCGCCCCCGAAGAGATCGCCTTCAAGTATGGCTGGATCGACCGCGAGACCCTGCTGGAGAGCGCTTCCCGTTATGGTAAGAGCCCCTACGGCCAGCACCTCAAGAACGTGGCCGATGGAAAACTGAGATATTGATGCAGGAGGGGAATCACCCATGAAAATCATCGTCACCGGCTGCAAGGGCCAGCTTGGCACCGAGATCATCAAGCAGCTGCGGGAGGGCCGCAGCGAGATTGGCCCCATCCCCGAAAAGCTGATGAATGCCACCGTGATCCCGGTGGACCTGCCGGAGCTGGACATCTCCAACTATAAGATGGTGGATGACTTCATCCGCCGCCAGCGCCCGGATGTCATCATCAACTGCGCCGCCTACACCAACGTGGACGGCTGCGAGGTGAACCACGACGCAGCCTTCAAGGCAAATGCTCTGGGCCCCCGCAATTTGGCACAGGCCGCTGAAAAGACCGGTGCCCGCCTGGTGCATGTCTCCACGGACTATGTGTTCTCCGGCCGTGAGAACGGCGGCATTGCACAGGACGAGGCCACCATTCCCGGCCCCATCAGTGCCTACGGCTCCACCAAGCTCATGGGCGAAAAGTATGTGGAGCAGTTCTGCCACCGCCACTTTATCGTCCGCACGGCATGGCTGTACAGCTACTACGGCAAGAACTTCGTCAAGACCATCGTCAACGCCGGCCGGAAATTCGGCAAGCTGGAGGTGGTCAACGACCAGTGCGGCAACCCCACCAACGCGGTTGACCTGGCCCATGAGCTGCTGCAGCTCTGCGTGACCCATGAGTACGGCCTGTATCACTGCACCGGTGAGGGCATCTGCTCCTGGTACGATTTTGCTTCCGAGATCATCCGCCTGTCTGGTGTGGATGCCTCTGTGGCCCCCTGCACCAGCGAGGAGTACAAGGCCAAGCACCCCGAAAGCGCCGACCGCCCCAAGTGGAGCGCACTGGACAACCGGATGCTCCGCTGCACCGTGGGCAACGATGTGCGGGACTGGAAAGAGGCCCTGGCCTGCTTCTTCGCCCACTGGGACGGCGAGAATGGGATGAAAACGAATTAAACCTCTCAGTCTCGCTCCGCTCGACAGCTCCCCTAATAGGGGAGCCTCTGGCGAAACCGGGAACTTTGCGAGGACTGCCAAGGCCTCCCCTACTAGGGGAGGTGGCAATGCGAAGCATTGACGGAGAGGTTGTACAGAGAAAAAGCTTCCCCAAGAAGACAAAACCTGAAAATTGAGGTAGAATAAACCTATGAAAAAATATCTGATCACCGGCTGCGCCGGTTTTATCGGCTCCAACTTTGTCCACTATATGCTCAAGAAGTACCCCGAGATCCTGCTGGTCAACCTGGATAAGCTGACCTACGCGGGCAATCTGGAGAACCTGAAGGATGTGGAGGGCGACCCCCGCCATGTGTTCGTGCAGGGCGACATCTGCGACAAGGAGCTGGTGGAGAGCCTGTTTGCAAAGTACGATTTCGATTATGTCATCAACTTTGCCGCTGAGAGCCATGTGGACCGTTCCATCAAGAACCCCGAAATCTTTGTCCAGAGCAACGTCATGGGCACCGTGAACCTGCTGCAGCGTGCAAAGGAAGCCTGGTACGATGCCGATGCCAAGACTTGGAAGGAAGGCAAGAAGTATCTGCAGGTCTCCACCGATGAGGTCTACGGCGCTCTGGGTGCCGAGGGCTACTTCATGGAGACCACCCCGCTGTGCCCCCACAGCCCCTACTCCTCCTCCAAGGCCAGCGCTGATATGTTCGTTATGGCATTCCACGATACCTACGGTATGCCCATCAACATTACCCGCTGCTCCAACAACTACGGCCCCTATCAGTTCCCCGAGAAGCTGATCCCCCTGATGATCAACAACGTCAAGCACCACAAGCAGCTGCCTGTCTACGGTGACGGTATGCAGATCCGTGACTGGCTGTACGTTGAGGATCACTGCAAGGCCATCGATATGGTCTGCAACGGCGGCAAGATCGGCGAGGTCTACAATGTGGGCGGCCACAACGAGCGCCCCAACATCTTCATCGTCAAGACCATCATCGAGCAGCTGCACGACCGCCTGAAGGACGACGGCATCAGCGAGGATCTGATCAAGCACGTTGCCGACCGTCTGGGCCACGACCGCCGCTACGGCATCGACCCAACCAAGATCAAGAACGATCTGGGCTGGTACCCCGAGACCCCGTTCGAGAAGGGCATCGTCCTGACCATCGACTGGTATCTCGAGCACGAGGAGTGGATGGAGCACATCACCAGCGGCAATTACCAGAAATACTACGAGGAAATGTACAAGAATAAGTAAGTTCTTGTTCGGTATATTGAAAAAGAGGGAACGTCCATCCGCAGACTGTTCGTAAAACAGTATTTAACAAATGACACGGCAACTGGATGTCAGGATTGGTTACTGTTCACTCCGCTAGGTCTAAAAAGCAAAAAGTCCCATGTCCGCACCGCCAAAGTGCTGGGCATGGGACTTTTTGCGTCTGGGAACGGTACACCTCTATCGAGGTGTAACATACTAGACTTTGTACCAAAGTCGTGTGCCAAAGGAGATTGTGCTCCTTTGGAATTTCCGTCATCATAGAGGAAAGAAACAATCTATTAACTTTCCCATGCAGCAACAATGCTTCTTTTTGGGTTTTGAGGATCAATAGTCACCTTTATAGGTGTTCCCTTGCTCACGAGAGGATTGAACCAAAACCAATGGGACTGTCCATAATAAGTGTCTTTTCCAATCTTATATTGGTACCGGATCACCCAAGGATAAATTACATCTTCATCAGCAAGGTGATAGGTACTCATGTGGAATTTTATGTGAACCCTTTTTACTGCATTAACTTTTCCGGAAACAATCTTTCCGTTTTTCAGCAGGTCTGCTTTGCGGATGTCTGTAATCCATGCTACCCCGATAATTGCGATAGCAATAAGCCACGCAGCTATGAGTGCCCCGATTCCAACTTGCTTATAGGCGATAGAAATCAGAAAAGCAACAAAAATCCCAACAGCACCAAGAATATGGAGCAGATCTTTAGAAAAGAACTTATGGATTTTTTTCATGGAGAGACACTTCCTTTCACGAGGTTTTGTTACACTTGGAATACGGATAAACCGGGAAGAAGATTGCGGTCATGCCGGAAAGATTTCTCAGCCCAAACTGATCCCCATGCGTTTTGCAACGGTGAGGAGCTCGCAGCCCTCAGGGATATTGCGGGTCTTACCGGCGATATCCTCCAGACGGTTGGAGATGACGTGGTTGTTCACGAGAGCCACCGTAACGCCGTACTGCTCGATCTCCACCAGCTTGGCGGCGTAGCTGCCGAACTGGGTGGCCAGCACGCGGTCGTAGGCGCTGGGGCTGCCGCCGCGCTGCATGTGGCCCGGGATGCAGACCCGGGTCTCCATGCCGGTCTTTTTCTGGACGGCAGCGGCAATGCGGTTGGTGGCGGTGGTGTAACCGGCCTCGGCGCGCTTGGCGGTCCACTCCTTGCGCTTCAGCTTGGCCTCGTCCACGTTCATGGCACCCTCGGCCACAGCGATGATGGAGAAGTTGGAGCCGCGCTTTGCCCGGCGCTCCACGGCCTCGCAGACGCGGTCGATGTCGTAGGGCTGCTCGGGCAGCAGGATGATATCCGCGCCGCCTGCAATGCCGGAGTAGAGGGTCAGCCAGCCGGCCTTGTTGCCCATGATCTCGATGCACATCACGCGGCTGTGGCTGCCGGCGGTGGTGTGGATGCGGTCGATGACCTCGGTGGCAATGTCCACAGCGGTGTGGAAGCCAAAAGTCACATCGGTGCCGTAGATATCATTGTCGATGGTCTTGGGCAGACCGATGATGTTCAGGCCCTCCTGCGAGAGCAGGTTGGCGGTTTTATGGGTGCCGTTGCCGCCCAGGCAGAGCAGGCAGTCCAGCTTTGCGTCCTTGTAGGTCTTTTTCATGGCCGCGACTTTATCGATCTTGTCATCCTCGACCACGCGCATCAGCTTGAAGGGGGTGCGCTTGGTGCCCAGAATGGTGCCGCCCAGTGTCAGGATGCCGCGGAAGTCATCCTCGCACATCTCCTTGTATTCGCCGTTGATCAGGCCGTGGTAGCCGTTTAGAATGCCCACGATCTCCACATTATCACCCATCCGGGCATACAGTGCCTTTGCCACGCCGCGAATGGTTGCGTTCAGGCCCGGGCAGTCGCCGCCGGAGGTCAGGATGCCAACACGTTTTTTCATCTCACAAATCCCTCGTTTCCTCTTGATCTTTCCCGCCGCAGAGCAGGGGATATCTGGTACTATAAGAGTATTCCCAAAGGGGAAATGTGTCAAGAAAAAATTTTGTAAAAAGAAAAAAGAGACACACCGAAGTATGTCTCTTTTTCGATCGGAGCAGCGGGATTTGAACCCACGGCCTCCTCGTCCCGAACGAGGCGCGCTACCAACTGCGCTATGCCCCGAAAATACCGCAGCCGGAAGGCGACTGCGGTTTTCTGGTTGGGGATGAGAGAATCGAACTCCCACAAGTAGAGTCAGAGTCTACCGCACTACCACTATGCAAATCCCCATCATTCTGTTGTCGTCAGTTTTGAACCTCGCCGCTGACAAGGGATATTATACTATACGGCCCGGGTCTTGTCAACACTTTTTTTGAGATTTTTCGCCTGAGCAGAAAATGCCAAAAACTTTCTCTTTCCGGCAAAGTATGTTAGAATAGAGCCACTAAGATTCAGGAGGATATTTTTATGCTGAAACGTCTGCGCGCAAAGCATCCCATCGGCTTCTGCGTTTTATCCGAGGTGCTGTTTCTGGGCAGCCTGCTGCTGGCATCCTATCTCATTGTGTTTGCACTGGTGCTCTTTGGGGTGGACCTGGAACGGGTGGACTCCTACTTCCTCAGCGCCGTGCAGGAGGCGGTGGGCATGGTGGTGGCGTTGGTCATTCTGGGCCGCACCGGTAAGATGTACCTGCTCCGCCGCCGGGGCAGCGGCTTTTTCAACGGGCTGCTGGTGGGAATGTATCCGCTGGTGCTCATTGGTTACAGCCTGTATACCAAGCTGATGTTCGGGATGCCCGAGGATGGCCAGCTGCAGCCTCCGTTCAGCATCTTCAGCTTCTTTTTGAGCATGGCGCTGGTGGGTGTGGCGGAGGAGTTCATCTTCCGCGGGGTCATTGCCCAGAGCCTGCTGGAGCGTTTCGGCACCGGCAGGGCGGGGGTCTGGAAAGCCTGTCTGCTGTCGGGCCTGCTGTTTGGCGCGGCCCACCTGACCAATCTGCTGTCCAGCGCTCCCTTCGGTGTGCTGATGCAGTGTGTCTTTGCGGCATCGCTGGGCACGCTGTTCGCAGCCATCTATTTCCGCACCGGCAACCTGTGGGTCACGGTGTTCCTGCACGGGGCCATGGACATTGCCTCTATGCTGGTGGGCGGCCTGTACGGCACGGAGGACGTGGCCGAGAGCATTTCGGGCTATGATGCCAGCATGATGCTTTCGATCCTGATCTATCTTATCCCGACTCTCTTCCTGCTGCGCAAAAAGAAGATCGGCGAGGTGGCACTCTACTTTGGCCGGGACTGCGCCCCGGCAGCTGCTCCGGCCCCGGAGGAAAACGGGGAACGGCTCCGGTAAGGCCTCTTGCCTTTTGAAACAAAAAGGATTACAATCAGTCAAGGCAAACCGAGAGACAAATACTTCGATTCGGAGGAGAAGATATTATGGCATGTACAACGCTTCTGGTTGGTAAAAACGCATCCTATGACGGCTCCACCATGATCGCCCGCAACGACGATTCCGGTTCCGGCCATTTCACGGCAAAGAAATTCGTGGTGGTCCAGCCTGAGGAGCATCCGGCGGTCTACCGCTCGGTGCTGTCCCATGTGGAGATCCCGCTGCCCGGTGACCCCATGCGGATGACCGCCATGCCCAACGCCGTGGAGGGCAAGGGAATCTGGGCTGCAGCCGGTGTCAATGCCGCCAATGTCGGCATGACCGCCACCGAGACCATCACCTCCAACCCCCGTGTGCTGGGCGCTGACCCGCTGGTGGTGTACCAGCCCGCCAGGGGGGAGCAGCCCGAGGTGCCCGGCGGCATCGGCGAGGAGGACATCGTCTATCTGGTGCTGCCCTACATCCACACCGCCCGCGAGGGCGTGGAGCGGCTGGGCAAGCTGCTGGAGACCTACGGTACTTACGAGATGAACGGCATCGCGTTCCAGGATGTGAACGAGATCTGGTGGCTGGAAACCATCGGCGGCCATCACTGGATGGCACGCCGTGTGCCCGATGACAGTTATGTGGTGATGCCGAACCAGCTGGGCATCGATGCCTTTGATCTGGACGATGCCTTTGGCGCGCAGGAAAACTATCTCTGTTCGGCTGACCTGAGGGAGTTCATTGCAAAGTATCACCTCGACCTGGCACAGGACGGCGTGTTCGACCCTCGTGCCGCCTTTGGCAGCCACACCGATTCCGACCACGTTTACAACACGCCTCGCGCCTGGTACATGCTGCGTACCCTGAACCCCACCACCTGGGTCTGGGATGGCCCCGATGCCGACTATACCCCGGCTTCCGACGACCTGCCCTGGTGCATGGTGCCTGAGAAGAAGATCACCCCCGAGGACGTGAAGTATGTGCTGTCCAGCCATTATCAGGGCACGCCGTACGATCCGTACGCAAGCTATGGTGCCAGAGAGAACCGGGGCGTTTACCGCTCCATCGGCATCAACCGCAACGACTTTGTGGCGCTGATCCAGCTGCGGCCTGATCTGCCCGCCGACCTGCAGGCAGTGGAGTGGGTGGCCTACGCCTCCAATGCCCTGAACGCCATGGTGCCCTTCTACGCCAATGTGGAGACGACCCCAGCCTATCTGGCCGGCACCACCGGTGAGGTGTCCACCGACAGCTTCTACTGGGTCAGCCGGATGATCGCTGCGATGGCGGATGCTTCCTATGGCAAGTCGGTGTTCCATGTCGAGCGCTATGAGCTGGGGGTGCTCTCCGCCTGCCGTGCCCTGCTGAATCAGTATGACGCAAAGCAGCTGGCCGAGACCGACCCCGCCCGCCGCGCCGCCCTGCGCCAGGAGGCCAACGAGGCCCTGGCCGCTGAGGTCAAGGCCCGCGCCGCCGACACACTGGATAAGGTGTTGTTTGAGCTGAGCAGCAATATGAAGAACGCCTATTCCCGTTCGGATATGTGATATTTGAACGATATAATCCATCTGGTAGAAATAAGAATGCCCTGTACCATGCAAAACGGTACAGGGCATTGTTGTTTTGAAAGATAATTTAAGCGGCCAGAGCGGTCTTGATGGCGTTCATCACGGCATCGCTGTTCTCACAGCACACCATGACCACTTCGCCGGTGGGGACAGTGGCCACCTTGGCGGAGGCGGCGATCTGGTACTGATCCTCGAGGTAGTGCTCCATCGTCTGCTGCTGGTTCTGGATATAGGCATCCATTGCGTCCACGACCTCCTGCGTCTTGCCCTCAGCAGGCTTGACGATGGCAACACCGTAGCTCTGCACCATCATGGCAGAGAGGGAGGCGGCAAGATCGGTGTAGCTGCCCTCGGGCAGGTCCAGCAGGGGGAGCAGCATGTTCTGGATCTCATCGTTCAGGTCCTCCGCCGGATAGCTGGCGCTGTAGCCGTACTGGGCAGTGAACTTGCCGTCCTCTGCCGGGGAGAAGATCATATAATAATCATTGTCCTCGGCTTCCCGGGCATCGTGGATGATCTGGGTGTAGTCTTTGGGGGTGGTATCTTTTTTGCTGCCGCAGCCGGTGAACACCAGCAGGGCACAGCCAAGAGCCAGCAAAGCGGCAAGAATGCGTTTTTTCATGGTCGTAGTTCCTTTCGTCTGACAAAGGCAGGGTGATCGTGATCAGTCTGCCCGCCTTTGGGGGCGTTTATGCAGCCGCTGAACGGCGGCCTTGTATCAGGAATACGGCCCGGTCGGCCGGAAGATTGCACGGCAGTTGTAACAGTTCTGTGAACGGCTTACAGCTGCAGCGCTTCCAGATCACCATGGTTGACCGGAGTAGAAAGGATGATCTGGGTGCTGGTGGTGCCCAGCTTCTGGAACTGCAGGATCAGGTGCTCCAGCTGTGGCATGCTGCCGCAGCTGACCTTGATGAGGAAGGTGTAGGCACCGGTGACATGGTAGCACTGCAGCACCTCCTTGCTGTTCTGCATCAGCTCCACCAGCTCGTCCCGATGGCTGGGTGTGACGGACAGGCTGATGAGCGCGTCCACATAGACACGGTCTGCCGGGCGGTTCAGCACCACGGTGTAGCCGCTGATGATGCCGTCGGTCTCCAGCTTGTGGATGCGGCTGGAAACAGCCGGGCTGGTCAGTGCCACCTGCTCGGCGATCTCCTTGACGGGCATCCGGGCATTTTTTGCGAGAAGGGAGAGGATCTTGCGGTCTAAATCGTCCATGAGAAAGGTCTCCTTTTATGTTTTTGTTGAATTATACAAAAATTTTTAAAAGTAAAGTTTTACTGTTGTCGCAATCGCATAAACTGCGGAAAAACTCGCTTTTGTGTTTTCTGTGTTAATTATATAAAGTTTTGATCGAAATGTAAAGTGCTAAATTAAAGCAAATGTCAAAAATTTTGTTTGACAAGAAAAGAAAAAAGCGTATAATACATATCGCGAGGCACGGTAAGCGCCAAAGACTGCGCAAAACACGTTGTTTCTCAAGTGCCTGCATTTGAATTGCGATTCCCAACTTTATATACTTTCCCACCCCTCTATACACAAAAACCCGCTGCCAGGCGGGTTTTTGTGTTTGTTGGGGATTTTTTTATTTGTTCGAGACGATAGGACGGCGGGGAGTTTCCCAAAGCAAGTGTCCGGAGGGTGGGACCCGACTGCCGTCAGGCAGTTGGGCGGGGGATGGAATGCCCTGCAACGGCAACGACCGCCGCCAGTGGCGGATACAGGGAGTTGCTGTTGGGGCCGCGGCCAGCAAGACGCAAGCAACGCGCAGCGGATGCTGGGAGCCGCAACCCGAATTCGCGTCCGGAGAGCAGATGCTTAAACTAAATATCCTTCAAAACAGTGCAGGTCCTCGGTTTTGACGATGCCTTCCAGATAGAGCCCGTCCTCCCGGTACTCTTCCACCTGCACGCTGCCCCGCTCCCGCATGGGGGCGGCCAGGCCCAGCTTATCATAGGGCAGCAGCACCCGGATGGTGTGCACCCGGTCACTGAGCAGCTCGTCCAGCTTTTTCAGCAGGGCATCCAGACCGTAGCCGGTCTTGGCACTGGTCAACAGGATGTCCGGGTCAAAGTTCAGGGCATTGGGCTTGTCACACTTGTTGTAAACGGTCAGACGGGGGATGTCGGCACAGTCCAGCCCGTCCAGGACCTCATCGGTAATGGCCAGCTGTTCTTCCCGCTGGTCGTCGCCCGCGTCCGCCACCCGCACGATGACATCAGACCATGCGGCTTCCTCCAGCGTGGATTTGAAGGCCTCCACCAGATTGTGGGGCAGACGGGAGACAAAGCCGACCGTGTCCACCAGCAAAACGGCCATGCCGCTGGGCAGAACCAGCTTCCGGCTGGTGGGGTCCAGGGTGGCAAACAGCATGTCGGCCTCGGCTACGCTGGGGCCGCACAGGGCATTCATCAGGCTGGATTTGCCCACGTTGGTGTAACCCACAAGGCTGACCACCGGCATCCCGGTCTTGGCCCGGGCCTTGCGGCTCTCGCCCCGGCGCTTTTCCATCTCGGCCAGCTTTTCGGCCAGTGCGTCGATGCGGGCGTGGACGTGGCGGCGGTCCAGCTCCAGCTTGGTCTCACCGGCACCACGGCGGGCACCACCGCCGCCGCCGCCGCCGCCGCCCTGGCGGCTCAGGCTCTCGCCCATTCCCTGCAGGCGGGGCAGACGGTAGCGCAGAAGCGCCAGCTCGGTCTGCAGCTTGCCCTCGTTGGTCACGGCGCGGCTGCGGAAGATCTCCAGAATCAGCATGGTGCGGTCAATGACCTCCATGCCGCCCAGCGCCGTGGAGATGTTGCGGATCTGGCTGCCGGTCAGCTCGCCGTCAAACACGGCACACTCGGCACCCAGCTCCCCGGCGGCAGCGGCGGCCTCCTCCAGCTTGCCGCTGCCCAGCACGATGCCGGTCTCGGGGGTCTGCCGCTTTTGGGTCACGGATGCCACAGCCTCCATGTGGTTGGCCTCGCAGAGTGCAGCCAGCTCGTTCAGGCTGCGCTCACAGTCCCAAAGCCCCTGATCCAGGGCCAGTAAGATGACCTTTGTGGGGGGCGTTTCTACTAAAATGTCATAAAGTTCGCTCAAAATAAACCTCTCAGTTCTTCATAGTGTTCCCGGGTAAGGGCATAGCACTTGCAGGCAACCGGCGTGCCGTCAAATTTGTGATACTTTGCATCATGGTCATAGATAAAGCCGGCTTTCTGCTGGACCCGGCCGCTGGCAGGATTTTCAAACGCATGGCAGCAGGCCAGCCAGCTACTATCTGTATTTTTGAACCAGTATTCTACAACTGCTTTTAGCGCTTCGGTGGTAAAGCCTTTGTTCCACCAGGCCTTGCCGATGCAGTAGCCAACCTCCCACACGCCGTTCGTGTGGTCGAAGCCGGGCCAGGGATCACGCTCCGGCTCGGCGGAACTGGATGTGAACACGCCGATGGAGCCAAACAACTGTCCGGTGGCCTTTTCCACAATGCCCCACTCGTAGTAATCTCCATTGGGGTAGAGCAGTGCCCATGCGGCCAGCAGTTCCCGGGTCTCGTCCACGTTTTTGTGGGGCTCCCACCGCAGCCAGCGGGTCACGTCCGGGTCGTTGGCCCAGTTGGCGTACATCATGGGGGCATCCTCCGGGGTCAGCGGGCGCAGAAGCAGCCGCTCCGTTTCGATCGTTTGTGTGCCTGCATGGCGCATGATACATCTCTCCTCACATGTAAAAGTTACGCATAGGATAGCACAAAACTGCCCTGCCTGCAAGCTGTGGCACGAAAAAACGCTTGACAAGAGGCGAAACTTTATTAAACTGAAGAATATAGAGCTTATTTGTGAGATGCGAGGAAGTATATATGATGAACATCCGCGAACTGTTACAGACCCGCCCCCTGCTTTTTGATGGTGCCATGGGTACTTATTATAAGGCGGCTCCCGGGGTGGAGTGCGAGCAGGCCAACCTGACCGACCCGGCGGGGGTGCTGGCTGTCCACCGGGAGTATCTGGCGGCAGGGGCTGATGCCGTCAAGACGAATACCTTCAGCCTGCCCCGGCTGGCGGCGGCACACGCGCCCGGCTGGGAACAACTGGCGCAGGCAGGCTGGCAGCTGGCTGTGCAGGCCGCAGAGGAGACGGGTGCCGCCGTTTTTGCCGACCTTGGCCCGGCTCCGGATACCGAGGCGGTTCCGGCGGGGCAGGTATATACGGCTGTGGCAAAGCAGTTCGCGGCGCTGGGGGCCAGGAATTTCCTGTTCGAGACCCTGAGCTCCGATGCGGGCCTTCTGGATGCCGTGGGGGCCATCAAGGCGGAAGTGCCGGATGCCTTTGTGCTGGCGTCCTTTGCGGTCCTGCCCGACGGCTACACCCGGGAGGGCATGTACTGCAAAGATCTTGCCCGGCGGATGCAGGAAAGCGGCATCGTGGATGCCGTGGGCCTGAACTGCGTGTCGGCACCCGGTGCCATGCGCACACTGGCAAAGCAGCTGGGGGGCACGCTGCCCCTGTCGGTCATGCCCAACGCGGGTTATCCCGTTGTCACCCGGACGCAGGTGAAGTATCAGGGCAGGCCGGAGTACTTTGCAAGGGAGCTGGGCCGTCTGGCCGCCGAGGGCACGGTTCAGATCCTGGGCGGCTGCTGCGGCACTACCCCTGCCCACATTGCCGCCCTGCGGGCGGAGCTGGACCGCCTGCCCGTGGTGGAAAAAACGGCTCCGGCAGAAGAGTTTTCCACTGTGAAGGAACAGACGGTGGAAAACGAGGACGCTTTTCTGCGCAAGCTGAACGCAGGGGAAAAGGTCATTGCCATTGAGCTGGATTCTCCCCGCAATGCGGACCTGACCGGTTATCTGGAAGGGGCAAAAAAGCTGCAGGCGGCGGGTGCTGACCTGCTGACCATTGCCGACTGCCCCATTGCACAGGCCCGGATGGATTCCTCTCTGGTGGCCTGCCGGGTCCACCGGGAGCTGGGGCTGTGCACCCTGCCCCACATGACCTGCCGCGACCGCAACCTGAACGCCACCAAGGCCCTGCTGCTGGGCCTGTACGCCGAGGGCGTGCGGGAGGTGCTGGCCATCACCGGTGATCCCATCCCCACGGCAGAGCGGGACGAGGTGAAGAACGTTTACCAGTTCAACTCCCGCAAGCTGGCCCAGTACATCGTCTCGCTGGCAGGGGAAGGCCGGGAGATGCCCGGCCCCATGACCGTGTTCGGTGCCCTGAATCTGAACGCCCGCAACTTTGATGTGGAGCTGCGCCGGGCAAAGGAGAAGCTGGAAAACGGCATGAGCGGCTTTCTGACCCAGCCGGTGCTCTCGGCACAGGCGGTGGAAAACCTGAAAAAGTCCCGGGAGACGCTGGGGGCCGATGCAAAGATCCTGGCCGGTATCATGCCGGTGGTCAGCCAGCGCAACGCCATCTTCATGGAGAACGAGATCAACGGCATCCATGTGGAGGACTGGATCATTGAAAAGTTTGCTGGGCTCGACCGTGCCCAGGGCGAGGAGCTGGGTCTTGCCATCTCGCTGGAAATGGCAAAGGCCGCCCTGCCGTATGCGGACGGCCTCTACCTGATGACCCCCTTCAACCGGGTGGCCCTGATGGAGCGGCTGATCGGCAGATTGAAGCAGGAAGTTCTCGGAGCATATTGACAAAACGCCAAAAAAACGTTATATTCTTTGTATAAATGCAACGAGAAAGAGTGTGCGCGGCAAACCGCCTTGCAGAGAGCCGGGGGCAGGTGAGAGCCCGGCAGGTAAGCGCTGCGCACTGTCGCTTTTGAGCAGGGGCGGTGAAGTCAGTAGCCGCCCTCGGAGCTGCCCCACGTTACCGGGGCATCAAGGGGCACGGGCTGTGTTTGCAGCCGGTGCAATTTGGGTGGTACCGCGGTATGTAGTTTACAGCCGTCCCATGGAACGTTCCGTGGGGCGGCTTTTTTCGTCCCACTCATCACATTTTTGGGAGGATACAATGAAAGAACTCGCAAAACAGTACGATCCCAGCCAGGTGGAAGACCGTATCTACCAGTTCTGGCAGGACGGCGGCTACTTCCACACGGAAGCGGACCCCGACAAGAAGCCTTACACCATCGTCATGCCCCCTCCGAACGTGACCGGCCAGCTCCACATGGGCCATGCGCTGGATAACACCATGCAGGATGTGCTCATCCGCACCAAGCGGATGCAGGGCTATGCCGCCCTGTGGGTGCCCGGCACCGACCACGCATCCATCGCCACCGAGGCCAAGGTCGTGGAGGCCATGCGTGCCGAGGGCCTGACCAAGGAGATGGTGGGCCGCGACGGTTTCCTGGAGCGCGCCTGGGACTGGAAGACCAAGTACGGCAACCGCATCGTCAGCCAGCTGAAAAAGCTGGGCACCAGCTGTGACTGGCAGCGGGAGCGCTTTACCATGGACGAGGGCTGCTCGGATGCCGTCAAGGAAGTGTTCGTGCGCCTGTACGACAAGGGCCTGATCTACCGCGGCAACCGGATGGTCAACTGGTGCCCCCATTGCAACACCTCCATCTCGGATGCCGAGGTGGAGTACGAGGAAAAGGACGGCAATTTCTGGCACCTGCTCTACCCGGTCAAGGAGACCGGCGAGATGCTGGAACTGGCAACCACCCGCCCCGAGACCATGCTGGGTGATACCGCTGTTGCCATCAACGGCGAGGACCTCCGCTATGCCCACCTCCACGGCTGCCATGTTGTCCTGCCCCTGCTGAACAAGGAAATCCCCATCGTCTGCGACGAGCATGCTGATATGACCAAGGGCACCGGTGTCGTCAAGATCACCCCCGCCCACGACCCCAACGACTTTGAAGTGGGTCTGCGCCATGATCTGCCCATCGTCCGGGTGTTTACCTACGACGGCCACATGACCGGTGCTGCCGATAAGGCCGCTGCCGATGCACTGTTTGCCGCAGGCAAGAACACCGTGAATGAGCCCGAGGTGCTGGACTGCGGCAAGTACGCCGGCATGACCACCCTCGAGGCCCGCAAGGCCATTCTGGCAGACCTGAAGGAGGGCGGCTTCCTGAAGGAGATCGAGCCCCTGAAGCACGAGGTCGGCACCTGCTACCGCTGCCACTCCACCATCGAGCCCATGGTCTCCAAGCAGTGGTTCGTCAAGATGGAGCCGCTGGCAAAGCCCGCCATCGAGAGCGTGGAAAAGGGCGAGATCAAGTTCGTGCCCGAGCGCTTTACCAAGAACTACCTCAACTGGATGAAGGGCACCCGCGACTGGTGCATCAGCCGTCAGCTGTGGTGGGGCCACCAGATCCCGGCCTTCTACTGCGATGACTGCGGCGAGACCGTGGTCGCCAAAGAGATGCCCTGCACCTGCCCCAAGTGCGGCGGCAGCCACTTCACCCAGGACCCCGATACGCTGGATACCTGGTTCTCCTCCGCTCTGTGGCCCTTCAGCACTCTGGGCTGGCCCAACGAGGACAGCGCGGACCTGAAGTACTTCTACCCCACAAACACCTTGGTCACCGGCTATGATATCATCGGCTTCTGGGTCAGCCGCATGATCTTCTCCGGCCTGGCCTACACCGGCAAGGCTCCCTTCGACACCGTCTGCATCCACGGCATCGTCCGCGACAGCCAGGGTCGCAAGATGTCCAAGAGCCTGGGCAACGGCATCGACCCGCTGGAGGTCATTGCCCAGTACGGCGCGGATGCACTGCGCTTTATGCTGCTGGACGGCTCCACCCCCGGCAACGATATGCGTTACAGCGAGAAGAAGGTGGAGGCTGCCCGCAACTTTGCCAATAAGCTGTGGAACGCCACCCGTTTTGTCCTGATGAACCTGCCCGAGGACTTCCAGCCCGGCCTGCCCGAGGAGAGCAAGCTGGACATGAGCGACAAGTGGGTGCTGACCAAGCTGAATCAGGTGGCCGGTGCCATGACCGACAACCTCGACCACTTCGAGATGGGTCTGGCCGCTGCCAAGATCAACAGCTTCATCTGGGATGTCTACTGCGACTGGTTCATCGAGATCGCAAAGCCCCGCCTGAACTCCGGCGATGCAGAGCAGGCAGATACCGCCCGCCGTGTGCTGGTGTATGTGCTGGACAAGGCCCTCAAGCTGCTGCATCCTTTCATGCCCTTCATCACGGAGGAGCTGTATCAGGCCCTGCCCGGCTCCGCCGAGACCATTATGACCCAGAGCTGGCCCACCTTTGACGAGGCACACAACTGGGCCGAGGAAGAGGAAGCCTTTGAAAAGGTCATGGACTACATCAAGGCAGTCCGCACCATGCGCACCGAGATGAATGTCCATCCTGCCAAAAAGACCAGTATGATCATCGAGACGGCTGATCCCACTCCCTTCCGGAATGCAGAGGTCTATCTGGCAAAGTTTGCCTTTGCCACCGACGTGACCTTTACGGAAAAGTACGAGGGCAGCACCGATGGCATGGTGCAGGTGTCCACCCACACCGCCCGCGGCTTTATCCCCATGATGGAGCTGATCGACCGCGAGAAGGAGCTGGCTCGCCTGAACAAGGAAAAGGCCAAGGCCGAGAAGGAACTGGCCATGTTCGAGAACCAGCTGGCCAACCCCAAGTTCGTGGAGCGTGCCCCCGCCGCTCTGGTGGAAGAGATCCGCGCAAAGCGCACCAACAGCCAGAGCAAGCTGGCCAACATCGAGCAGAGCATCAAGGCTCTGGGCTAAGCGGATGCAGGAACAGAATCAACGCACCTCCCCGTGGCTCATCGCGTGGCGGGTGATCTTTACTTTTGCCCTCATCGGCTGCATCGTGTTCATCTTCTCGAACTCTCTGCAGATCGCGGATGTGTCCGAGGGGGCCAGCGGCCGGGTACTGGGGATACTGCAGGGCATCCTGCGGCATCTGGGCCTTCCCGGTGCCGCTGACCGGCTCACCATGCACATCGTGCGCAAGCTGGCGCATTTCTGCGAGTATCTGCTGGAAGGCTTCCTGCTCATGCTCTGCCTGCGGGTGTACACCCGGCACTTCTTCAAGCATGTGTCCTGGCCCATACTGGGCGGCCTGCTCACAGCCCTGACCGATGAGACCATCCAGCTCTTTGTGCCGGGCCGCAGCGGCCAGGTCACCGATATCTGGATCGATTTTTCCGGTGTGATGACCGGCCTGCTGGTGGGCCTCATCCTGCTGGGGCTTGTCCGGATGTGCATCATTCTCTATCAACATCGAAACGAGGTTTGACGCAATGACCATTGAACAGGCAAATGCCTATTTTGCATCTCTGCCCGAGGGCTTTGCCCCGGCCCGGCAGCTGCAGGAAGCCCTCTCTGCCAAGGCAGGCCGGGTGGATTATCTGGGCGTAGCCGGTACAGCTGGCAAAACGACTGCCGCCGCCCTCACGGCGGCGGTGCTCAGGGCTGCCGGCCTCGTTACCGGCAGCTACCACGCAGGCTGTGAGCCGCTCTCTGCCCGCATCCGGGTGAATGGGGAGCCTGTGGCACCGGAGCTGCTTGCACAGGTCGCTGAGACCCTGAGCGCCCGGGAGACCCTGCCCCGTGCTGCCGCCGAGCTGGCTGCCGCTGCCCGCTGCTTTGGCGAGGCAGGCTGTGCGCTGGCCGTGGTGGAGCTGCCCGATGCGGGACTTGCCGAGGCCCTGCCCAAGATGCCGGTCTGTGCGGTCACCTCCATCGGCCCGGACGGCATCAGTGCCTCAATGGAGCGCTCCGCCGCACTGGCGGCCGGTGTCATGCGCAAGGGCAGCATCTGCGTCACCGCGCCTGAGCAGCCCAAGGCTGTGGTCAGTGAGCTCGTCGTGGCCGCCGGTAAGGCAGACTGTGAGCTGGTCGTGCCGGACCCCGATGATATCACCTTCCTCGAAGCCGAAAAGTTCGCCAGCCGTGTGGACTACGGCGGCTATACCGTGCCGCTGGCTTTCCTGGGCCGTCACGCGGCGGGCAGTGCCGCCATTGCGGTGGAGCTGGCCCTGGCCCTCTGCAAAAAGGGCTATGACATCCCCGATGAAGCCATTCTGGAAGGTCTGGCCGCTGTGGAGAACCGCAGCAGCATCCGGGTCCTCTCCCAGCGCCCGCTGGTGGTGCTGGATGCCTGCCGCACCCCGCAGCAGGCCATTGCCCTGCTCCGCGTCCTGAACATGGCCAAGGTGCGCCACCTGAGCGCTGTCATCGGTCTGGCAGAGGAAGAAGGAGCCGAGGCCTTCTTCTCCGCGCTGGAAAGCGGCTTGACAGCTGAGACCCAGAAAAAAGACCGTACCACCATGCCCGGCATGAGCGAGAATCCCTTTGATAAGGTGTTCCTCGTTCCCCCGGCGGGTACGGATGCCGCCATGACCGAGCGCCTGCTGGAAAAGGCACGCTACCACTTTGATGCCAAGCTCTGCGGGAGCCTGGCCGAAGCCGTGGAGCTTGCCCGGGCCAACAGCCGCCGCGGGCTGCTGATCTGCGGCGGCGAAGCCATCGCACTGGAGGCTGCCGATCTGCTGGCTGAAAAGTAAGCGACACCCTTTTCTAAAATATGCCCGGAAGAGCCTGTACACTGATGGAAACGTGTACAGGCTCTTTTATTTTGGTTTAGAGGAAACCGCTCGGGCTATGCTTCGCACTGCCGACCTCCCGGAAAGGGGAAGCCTCCGGCAGACCGGACAAGCCTGAGCGATTTACGTAAGGAAAGGACAGAAAATGGCAACAGTTACATTCAGTGCGGCGGACGATCTGCTCTATGCCTATCTGGCAGGTGAGATCGACCACAATGCCGCACAGAACCTGCGCATCCAGCTGGACGATGCCCTTTTGGCCCGCACCCCCAAAACGCTGGTGCTCGATCTGGGCGGGGTTGGGTTTATGGATTCGTCCGGAGTGGGGCTGATTCTGGGCCGCCAGCGCTGCGCCCGCAGTCTGGGCGGAACCCTGCGCATCCAGCACGCCCCGGAGCAGCTGCGCCGCGTTCTGCGGCTGGCCAATATCCCCTGCACGGATGCAGGACAGGAGGAATGAAGATGAAAGCGGAAAACACGACCAGGATCCAATTTGATTCCCTCAGCGTCAACGAAGCGTATGCCCGCGGTGCGGCAGCGGCTTTTCTGGCCCGGTATGACCCCACTGTGCCCCAGCTGGCTGACCTGAAAACGGCGGTATCCGAAGCCGTCACCAACTGCATCGTCCACGCCTACCCCGACCGGGTGGGGCCCATCACCATGACAGTCTCCGTTTATCCGGGGCGGGTGGTCAGGATCGTGATCGCAGACAAAGGGGTCGGCATCCCGGATATCCCCAGAGCGATGGAGCCGCTCTTCACCACCGGCAACCCGGAGGAGCGCTCCGGTCTCGGTTTTGCGGTCATGCAGAGCTTTATGGATAAAGTCAGTGTGCGCTCCGCTCCCGGCCGGGGCACCCGGGTCATTCTGACAAAGCATCTGGAGGAAAAGCCCTCTACATAAAAGGAAATGAGGGAATACCATGGTAACGGACAAGACCCGGCGCAGTGCATTCATTGAACAGAACCTCGGGCTGGTACACGCCTGTGCCGGACGCTTCCGGGGCAGGGGCATTGAATATGATGATCTCTACGGCGCTGGCTGCATGGGGCTGGTCAAGGCGACCGACGGCTTTGATGAAGGGCGTGGGGTCTGCTTTTCTACCTATGCAGTGCCAGTGATCCTGGGCGAGATCAAAAAGCTTTTCCGGGAGGGCGGCACAGTCAAGGTCAGCCGCTCCTTAAAAGAACTGGGGCTGCGGGTCAATGCGGCGCGGGAACATCACAGGAAGCTCTGCGGCACCGAGCCGACCCTTTCTCAACTGGCAGAAGAGCTGGGGGAGAGCGTGGAAAACATCACGCTTGCGATCCAGGCTGCACAGCCCGCCCTGAGCCTGACCCCGGAAGGGGAGAACAATGACCGGCAGATAGATATCCCGGTGGAATCTCCGGAGGAAGAACTTGCGGATAAGATCGGCTTGGCCGAGGTGCTGGAAAGTCTGCCGGAAGAGGATCGGCTCCTGATCCGCCTGCGTTTTTATGCCAACCGCACCCAGAGTGAGACGGCAAAAGTGCTGCATACCACGCAGGTACAGATCTCCCGGCGGGAGCGCAAGATCCTGCGCAAAATGCGGGAGCGGCTATTGGAATGAACCGTGCAAACGAAAATAGGGCTTTTCTTGAAAAATGTAAAAAAAAGGCTTGCTTTTTGTCTGAGTCTGTGCTAAAATATATTACTGTCAGGCGGATGTCTGACACGAACGCTTCAGAAAAAACGGATGAAAAGTGACGAAGGTCGATTGGTTCTTCTAAGAACTTCAAAAAATCTTCAAAAAAGTGCTTGACATTCTAACACAAACGTGCTAAAATGTACAAGCTATCAGCCACTAAGGCTGAGGCGCACAGGACCTTGAAAATTGAACAATATCGAAAAACTTGTAA
>OLSM01000286.1_pt1 | contig 51529 bp, 45 predicted proteins | sample 1672721 | NCBI WGS metagenome assembly OLSM01 (sample SAMEA3136717, study PRJEB25190) | human gut metagenome
GGGGCCGAGTATGAAGCAAAGCTCCAGGCCATTGATGACCAGATCGGCAGCATCATCACGAAGATCAAGCAGGGAAACAAGGCTCATTCCGACAATTCCTTCGTCGAGAGCGACATCATCGGCAGCATCCTGATGGAAACGTCCAAGGGCAAGAGGACGGTGGACGCTATCATGCGGGCCTTCTCCAAGGAGGGGTACAAAATCAGCAGCCAGACGGCCCAGGACATCCAGGCCGTCTACCAGGAGGCGGCGGAAATGCCCACCGGCTACTTTGAGGCTAAGCCCCAGCGGGCCGTCGGCTTCGACGAAGTGCTGGCCGCCGTCATCCCCGATGACAGCAGCAAAAAGCTGCGGGACGGTCTGGAGCAGGCCGGTGTGCAGATGCTGGAATACAAGACCGGAGACGACGCGGACCGCCTTGCCAAGATCAACAGCGTGGAGGGCGCACGCTTCTCCCTCAAGGGAAGGGACATTCTCCAGGAGAACGCCGCCTTGCAGGAGGAAAACCGGCTGCGCGGCCTGTGCAAGATCATCCGCACGTCCTCCGGCGACCGCAAGATCCCGCTGGTAGCTTCCCACGGCACGGCGAGCTGGGTCGAGGAGGAAGGCGCCATCCCCGAATCCGACGACGCCTTTGGGCAGATCACCATCGGCGCGCACAAGATCGCGTCCATGATCAAGGTTTCGGATGAGCTGCTGCAGGACAGCGTGTTCGATATTGAAAACTACATCGCCACCGAGTTCGCCCGCCGCGTGGGCGACGCCGAGGAAGCGGCGTTCATCAGCGGCGACGGCTCCGGCAAGCCCTATGGCATGCTGCATTCCACCAATGGAGCGGCGGCGGGCGTCACGGCGGCCAGCGCCACGGCCATTACCGCGGACGAGCTGCTCGACCTCATCTATTCCCTGAAGGCCCCCTACCGCAAGCGCGCGGTGTTCCTCATGCACGATTCGACCATCAAGGCCATCCGCAAATTGAAGGACGGAAACGGACAATACCTCTGGCAGCCGGGCATGAAGGAAGGCGCGCCGGACATGCTGCTGGGCTACCGGCTGGTGACCTCGACGCACATGCCGGTGATCGCGGCGGCGGCAAAGCCGATCCTCTTCGGCGACCTGACGAGCTACTGGATCGCGGATCGCGAGGGCCGCTCAATGCAGCGGCTGAACGAACTGTATGCGGCGACCGGCCAGGTGGGCTTTCGCGTGACGCAGCGCGTGGACGGAAGGCTGGTGCAGACCGAGGGCCTCAAGTGTCTGGCCATGAAGAGCGCGTAAGGAGGATGAAGAGGTATGGAACACACGGCACGAAACTTTCACGCGCACGGCGGAGCGGAATGGGTGATCGGCGGAAAGCTGACATTTCTGCCCGGCGCGACCGTCGAGGGTGCGGAGGGGCTGTTCGATTTGCCCCATGGCGGCGAATCCAGTTTGCCCTACATTGCGGACAGCGAAGCGGGCACGGTGGCGGCGCTCAGGGAGGACTTCAACGCGCTGCTCGCCGCCCTGCGGGAAGCCGGCCTCATGGCAGGCGCGCCGGTCGAGTGAGGTGAGGATGGATGCTCGTCTCGGTGGATGAGGTAAAGGCCCATCTGCGCATCGATCAGGATGAGGATGATCTGTATCTGGAAAGCCTGATCCGGCAGGCGCAGGCCGCGGCGGAGGACTACTGCCGGGTATCGTTTGAGGACGACGCGCCGGAGCCCGTCCGGCTGGCGATCCTGCTCTTCGTGGGCTTTTACTACGAGAACCGCGACCTGCCCGACCGCACGACCTATGGCACGATGCGCATCGCCTTTCAGCACCTGCTCTATCCCTACAAACGTCATTCTATCGGAAGAAAAGACGAAAGTAGTAAACGTATCACGTCATTACTCCGACTTTTTGGGATTCAAGATTAAAGTCGTTCCCAAAGGCGGAAAACATGTCATACGGTCACATGTTGCAGACAAAAACCTTGCGCATAAAAATATGAAATTGACAGAACAGGTCAAGCGGATCAAAAGCCCACGCCCTCAGTATGGCGAGGTAAGAGAAATCCAGCTGTACAACAGCATGGTCGAGGGTATGCACAACTATTACAGGTTGGCGACTCATGTTTCGCAGGACTTCAACCGAATCAATCGGGCTGTCATGACCATACTCACAAACAGACTAAAGAACCAGAAGGGAAGCAGACTCACCAAGAAAGGCAGAGAATTGACGAAGCACGAAAGGGACAGATACGGTACATCAGATTGCCTACGGTATGTAGCCGGTTCAGGTGAACCTATCTATCCCGTCAGTTATGTTCAGCACAAAATACCCATCGGCAAAATGAGCAGAATCCGCTGCTATACAGCGGAAGGGAGAATGGGCATACATGATTGCTTACGGATAAACACCTACATGCTTCATCTGCTGATGCTACAGCCGATTTATGACAAGAGTGTTGAATACTACGACAATCGTATTTCTCACTTTTCTGCACAATGGGGCAAGTGCGCTGTGACAGGAAAGAGCTTTGAAACACTAAGCGAAATTCACTGTCACCATATTGTACCCAGAGAGCATGGCGGTACCGACAAGTACGATAATCTTGTGCTTATCACCAGCGATGTTCACAGGCTCATACACGCAAAAGCGCATGAAACCATTGAAAAGTATCGAGTGTTGCTTAATCTTTCAAACTCCCAGCTTGCCACGGTAAATGCTCTGCGCAATAAGGCATTTTTGCCTGCAATCAACTAAACAACAGCATGCGTAAACCTAAGGTTTGATTGTTTAAGCACAAGCCAATAGCAATCGATGGAACGCCGTGTGCGATGAAAGTTGCACGCACGGTGTGAAGTGGGGGAAAATCCTGAGATAGTACTTCGGCGCGGACTACGCATCCTTTACCAACGGCTCGCTGCCGGTGGAAACGCAAAGGATTACCGACGCGCTGCTGAAAATGCCCTATTATAACGCTGGGCCAATCTATCGCGGAATCCATGTGCCCAACGCGGTGGCAGATCGTTTTTTGCAGGACTATCAGGCGGGAACCCGGCACAGCTTTGGCATTCTGCAGTCGTTCTCCAGCCGGGAGGACGTTGCCGAGAGTTTTGGCGTGTGGAATGCCGTGTACGGCCACACGACGAGCATCAAGTTTGTCCTGCAGGGCAATAAAACTGCGCCCAGCACGGTGCACATTTCCCACTTTGGATATTTGGAATCGGAAGTGCTTTCGCCGCACATCCAGGAATTTGAGGTGTTGAGGGCCGAGGTGGAATCCGGCGCACAGGGGCACAGGCGGATCACATTTTATCTGGAGGACAGGACGAAGCGGAAAGGACGGAGATCAAAATGAGAGAAGCAATCCGGGATTGCCTGACGCTGTTGGAGAGCGGATATGAAGCGGAGTGGGAAGGGTATTTTCCCCGATACGATCCGCGCCTGCAGGCGCTGCGCAGGAAAGTGTTGGAGCGTGAAGGCGCGCAGGAAACGGCAGTCTGTCAGACGAAGCCGGTTGACGAACTGAATGTTGAGGAACACCTTGCGCATCTGGCGTGGATCTTCCTTGCCGAGCGCATGAGCGCGGGCTTTCTGGACACGCAGATCCGAAGCGGCGAGTTGGAAAAACTGCTGCGCCGGTATCTTGATCTGACGGAGGTGGAAGGATGATCACCTGCACGCTGAACGGCAAGAAGTACGCGGTGGACTACATCACCGGGCGCGCGCTGCGGGAGATGGAGCCCGCGGCAAAGATGTACGGGCGCATCGTTTCGCTGTCCAACGCGGCGCTCAAGGGCGAGCTGCCGGAGGAGGCGAAGGAGCTGTCCATTCCGGAGGCCATGGATGAGATGATCCGCTGGTTCTGCATCCTGTTCGGCAACCAGTTCACGCCGGACGACGTGCTGGACTACTATCCCGTAGACCGGCTGATGCACGACATCGCGCTGGCGCTCATGGCGGTGCAGACGCAGACGACCAGCATCCTGGACGAGTTCCCTACGAAGGCGGCGCAGGCGGAGAAGGGAGCGGAGCAGCCGCAGACACAGACCGCCTGACGCTGCCGGACTTCATCTATTCGACGTACAACAGCCTGCTGGAGAGCGGCTGGCGGATGGACGAGATCGACCGAATGGACATGCCGGGGTTCCTGCGCGTGCGGGCGTGGCACGCAAGGCGGGAGCAGGACAAAAAGAAACCTCGTCGGCGGTATATCGACGAGGTGTGGCCTGAGGTGAAGCCGTGACGCTTATTCGGACAGGAACAGCGCCCTAAGGCTGTCCTGCCGCTGGTGCAGGATGCGGACGATGAGCACTTCCTCCTCCATACAGAGATAGAAAATGCAGTAATTCTCACAAAGCAGGTATCGATACTCAGTGTGCACTGCAATCAGCGCATCCAGAGGCTTGCCGCGTCCGGGAAAATGCTCCAGCGATAGTATGCTCTTTTTGAGCGCAGCAAGAATCCGCTGCACTGCGTCAGGGTTGCAAAGTTCATCGCAGATATAATCTCGAATGGAGACAAGGTCGTTCCGGGCCTCTTTGGAGACGGTCACACGGGCCATGTCAGACCTCCAGTCCAGCAAACGCTTCATCGACGGTCAGGCCACCTTCTTTGTGGTAGGATTCAACACCCTTGGAGAGCTCTGCCAGAAGCTTGACAGTCGCCTGCAGCTTTTCATACTCCGAGATGCTCTGCACGACATATTTTCCGCGTCCGTTTTTGGTCAGATACACGGTAGCCCCCTGATCGCAGGAGCGCAGCACTTCGCTGTAGTTTTTCAGGTCGGAAATTGGGACGATGCTTGGCATGAGATCAACTCCTTTCCAACTCCATTATACCCGAATTTGCCGATAAATTCAACCCTAAATTCAGCGGCGACAAATCGCCGTTTATTTTTATGCGATTGGCAGGTGAGCGCACATGAGCGAAACGCTGCGGGATCTGGTGGTGTCGCTGTCGCTGCAGACGGATAACTTCACGCGAAACATCCGCTCGGTGAACAAGCAGATCGCGGAGGCGGAGAGCAAGTTCAAGCTGGCCGCCGTGGGGGTCGAGGGCTTTGAGAAGACCGCCGCCGGCCTGAGTACCCAGCTCTCCACGCTGGAACGGAGGCTGTCCCTGCAGAAGGACGCCGTCACGCAGTACGAGCGCGCTCTGACCGCCGCCAACAGCAAGCTGCAGGAGTGCTTCACTCGCCAGACGGATTACGCCCAGCGCCTTACGGACGCCCGGACGGCGCAGCAGGCGCTCAAGGAACAGGTGGCTGCGGCGGCGCAGCAGGTGCGCGTGTTTTCCTCCACGCTGGGCGAGAACGATTCCGCGACCCTCGCCGCCAAGGCCAATCTGGACGCGCTCAAGACCGAGTACCGCGCCTCCGTGCAGGAGGTCAAGAAACTCGCCGGGCAGAACACGGCGTTGAGCAAGTCCACCCAGAACGCCGCCGACGCGGTGAGCACGGCCAGTACGAACCTCAACAAAGCCCGCGCCGCCGTCAAGACCACGCAGGCGGAGATCGACAAGTGCAATCAGGCGCTGCGGTTGGCGCAGACGAATTGGGAAGCAGCAGGCGAGGCCATCGAGGACAGCCGCGCGGCCACAACGACCTTCGGCAAGCAAATTTCCCTGGCCGAGAGCCGCTTCAAGCTGGCCACGGCAGGGATCAAGGAGCTGGATACCAGCGTCACAGGGCTCTCCGCCAAGTTGACGCTGCTTAATGAGAAACTGGCGCTTCAGCAGCAGTCCGTAGCGCAGTACGAAAATGCCCTGCGCGGCGCGCGGGAACAGCTCATCGCCACCCGGCAGGCCAGCGATCCGGAGAAGATCCGACAGGCCAACGACGCGGTCATCGATGCCGAGACCGCTCTGAACCGCGCCAAAGCCGCTGTGGCTTCCACGAGATCGGAAATTGAGCAGACCAACAAGCAGCTCGCCACCGCGAAATCCGCATGGACGTCGGCGGGTAAGGAACTGGAAGCGTTCGGCAAGAAGTGCGAAACGGTCTCCAGGACGCTGACGGCAGCGGGCCGCACATTGTCCACTGCCATGACCGCGCCTATCCTCTCGCTGGGCGCGGCGGCGATCAAGGCGTCGGTGTCCTACGAGAGCGCGTTTGCCTCGGTGCGCAAGACCGTAGACGCGACGGAAGCGCAATACGATTCCCTCTCCAGCGAGATCAAGCAGATGTCCACGGAAATAGCGACCTCTGCTGATGACATCGCCGAGGTCGTGGCCATCGCCGGACAGCTGGGCATCGAAACGGACTATCTCACCGAGTTTGCCCGCACCATGATCGATCTGGGCAATTCCACGGACATCGTGGCGGACGAAGCCGCCAGCGTGCTGGCGAAGTTCGCCAACATCACTGGCATGAGCCAGAGCGAGTTCGACAACCTCGGCGCGGCGCTGGTGGATCTGGGCAACAACTGCGCCACCACGGAATCCGCCATCATGACCATGAGCATGAGGCTTGCAGCGGCGGGCCATCAGGTGGGGCTTTCGGAAGCGCAGATCCTGGGCTTTGCGGCGGCGCTGTCCTCGGTGGGCATAGAGGCGGAGATGGGCGGTTCGGCCTTTTCCAAGGCGCTGGTCAACATGGAGGTGGCTGCGGCCACGGGCGGGCAGGCGCTGGAGGATTTCGCGCGCGTGTCCGGCATGACGGCGGAGGGGTTCAAGGCGCTGTGGGACAGCGACCCGGCGTCGGCGTTTCAGGCGTTCATCGTCGGGCTGGCCGGAATGGACGAGGCGGGCGTATCGGCCATCGCCACGCTGCAGGAGATCGGGATCAATGAAATCAGACTGCGCGACACGCTGCTGCGCGCCACCAACGCCGCGGGCCTGTTTGCCGAGACACAGGCGCTGGCCAATGCCGCGTGGGAAGAGAACGCCGCCTTGACAGAAGAAGCTGGCAAGCGCTACGCCACCACGGAGAGCCAGCTGATCAACCTGAAGAACCGGGCGCTGCTGTTTGCCCAGCAGATCGGGGATGATCTCAACCCCATGATCCAAAACCTCATTGGCGGCGTGGACGAGCTGCTGAGCAGGTTTCTGGAAATGGACGAGGCGCAGAGGATGCAAATCATCCGCTACGCGGCCATCGCGGCGTCCATCGGGCCGGTGCTGCTGCTCATGGGCAAGGTGAGCAAGGGCGTGGGCGCGCTGTCCACGGGCATCGGCAAGTTCGCCACCGCCGTGGGTAAGGCGGGCGGCGGCTGGTCAGGGTTTCTTTCGGTACTCACCAAGTCACCTGCCGTCTGGCTGGCGGTCGCCGCGGCGGTGGTGGCGGGTACGGTCGCCTTGGTGGACTACGTCTCCGGCGCAAAACAGGCGCGGGAAGCGCTGGAAGACATGAACGAGACCGCGAAGAAGTGGAAGGACACCGCCGCCGAAACCTTCTATAGCAAGAGCGAAGGACTGTCCTTCTTCGGCATGAGCGAGAATGACTTCGTGCGGCAAACGCAGTCCGCGCAGGACTGGCTGGACGGGCTGCTCAAGGTCTGGACGGACGGGGAGAAGGAATCGGATGAAATCGTTTCGCACTGGACGGAATCGTTCAAGAGCCTGACGGCATCCACACGCGAGGAGCTTCAGGCGTTGAAGGATACCGCAGATCAGGCGGGATACACCGGCGTGTCCGAGCAGCTTGCGGCGGACATAGAAACGCTGGATTCGCTGGATGCGGAGATCGAAGCGCTGCTCAAGAAGCGCCAGAACGGCTACTTCTCGGGGGCGGATCAGATCCGCCTGCAGGAACTCATCGACACGCGGGAAGCCATCGAGATCAAGTATAACCTCGTGCCCGCTGACGTGGACGGCTTCGATACCATCCGCCAGAAGCTGGAAGCAGAAGTGGCGAGAGCACAGGCGCGCGGCAAGGGAGACGCGGACGTAAAAGTCTACGAAAACGCCATGGTCGCCGCGGCGGAAGGGCTGGCGGCGGTGAACGCGCAGATCGACGAACAGTACGACAAGGAATACGCGCTCATCCAGCTCATCGAGGACAGCGCCGAGCGGCAAAGTGCCATGGAGGAACTCAATGCGCGGTACAACGAGAATCGCCGGAATGCCGCCATGGAATATGCCGCGCTGCTGGCGGACATCGTGCCGCAGGTCTGGGCGCAGGCCGACATTCAGCAGGCAGCTTCGGATGTGGACGCGCTGACGCAGAAGCTGCGCGAGTACAGCGCGGCGGGCGAAAGCGAAAAGCCCGCCCTGCTGGAAGACCTGAACGCCATCACCGCCGCCATGGACGAAGGCGCCATGACCGAGTACATCGCCATGCTCACGCAGCTCCAGTCGCTGCTGGATCAGGGCATGACGGAGGACGAGATTCAGGCGATGTTCCCGGAGATCGACTTTACCACGGCGCTGGAGCAGATCGCGTCCATTCAGGCGTTCCTCAACAACCGGGAACTGGAGCTGCCGGGCCTGACGGAGATGTTCGGGGAAGCGCTGCCGGAGGAAGTGCTGACCATCGCCACCGACCTGGATATGACCGGCGCGCAGGAGCGGTGGGACACATTCGCCGCAGACCCCGGCGCGATTACGACGGACGCCATCATTGCCCAGCTGAAGGAAGACGAGAACACGAAGCGCGTGCAGCCGCAGGTGGACGCGTTCATCGCCAAGTATACGGAGATTGCAGAAGGCGCGGACACCGCTTCTCTCACGCCGGAGGGCATCATCGCGCTGGTCAATGCCTATGCCGAAGCGACCAACGGCGCGGATGTGTCCGGCCTGACGCCTCAGAACGTGACCGCCATGGTCGCAGCGTATGAGGAACTCGCCAGCGGCGTGGACATCTCCACGCTGAAACCCGACGAGATCACGGCCTATATTTCAAATTATCTGGAAGAGCACAATGTGGATACCAGCGGTCTGACCCCGGATGGTCTGACCGCTTTTGTATTGGCGTATCAGGAGGCCGATGGCGGCGCGCTGACCACGGCGCTCACGCCGGACGGCATCACGGCCATGGTGGCAAAATACCTCGAAGCGGAGGATGTGGACATATCCGCCCTCTCGCCGGATCAGGTGGAGGCCATCGTCAGCGCGTTTGCGGAAGCCACGGGCTGCGACAAATCCCAGCTGCTTCAGGACTTCACGGCCTACATCGCAAGATACGATGACACCAACGCCCAAAAGCCCACGCTCAGCGTCAGCGTGGGCATCTACGGCTACGACCTCATGGCCTACCGCAAATTCATCGCGGAAAACCCGGTCGAGGTGCAGGGCATTGTCAAGCTGGGCGAGGTGTACGAGAACCCAGAAGAGGCGTTGCTGGATCCGCAGACAAAGTTCTGGCAGGATGGGCAGCAGATCCCCGTGGAAGCCGTGCCTACCGAACTGCTCACCGCCGACAAAGTGGCGGTATTGGACGAAGACGGCACGCTGCATGTGCTCATCGCCCCGGATGTGACCGGCGCGCAGGAAGCCATTGACAGCCTGCGCACGGAAGTGGCGGAGGTCGATCAGCTGGGCGTGACCGCGCTGGGCAAGGCCACCGGCCTTTTGCCTGAGACGAGCCTGGACATGATTGAGTCCGCGCTCTCCCGGCTGCAGTCCTATCAGGAAACGCTGGATTACAACTGGTGGGACAAGTTCTGGGCGGGCGTGTTCGGCGCATCCACCGACAAGGGCACGCTGGACACCAGCATGAAGCTGGACTTTCCGGCAGAACGCGTGGCGGAGTTATCCACCTATGTGGGCGAGATCGTGGCGGCGATCCAGCAGGGGCAGGAAGTCAAGCAGGAAGACCTCGACAATTTGCAGACCATCCTGACCTTCCTGCAGGAACTGGACACCAGCGAGGTCGGCACACACATCCTGGAAGGCGTGGGCGAAGGCATGACGGCAGCGGGCTGGGACAGCGACGCGGAGACGGTGGCCAGCAATCTGGAGGCGGCATTGAACCTGGCACTGGGCATCCAGAGTCCGTCCACCCGTGTAAAGCCCGTGGGCGCGAACGTCTCGGCGGGCGTGGGTGAAGGCATGAAGACCTACGACTTCAGTTCGGACGCTTCCCTGCTGGCAACAGCTATAGAGGCGGCAGTCACCGGCGCGCTCCCGGCCACGGCGTTGGAGCCCACAGGGACAGCGGCTGTGCAGGGGCTTGCCAAAGCCATGACCGGCTACAGCATGAGCGGCACGGGCAGCACCATTGCCGCCAGCGTGCGCAGCTCAGTGAACAACAGTCTCAACAGCGGCACGCTGCGCTCGGCGGGCGTAAACGCCATGGCGGGACTGACGGCGGGCATCAACGCGGGCCGCAGCGGTGTGATTTCAGCCATGCGGTCGGCTGCGCGCGCGGCGATCAGCGCGGCGAAGAGCGAACTGAAAATCAAATCCCCCTCAAAGGTCTTTGAGGAAGAGGTCGGCGTCATGGTCATGCGCGGTCTGGGCCAGGGCGTGCTCAAGGAGAGCCGCGAACAGGCGCGGGTCATCCGCAACGCTGCGCGCTACCTGACCGGCGAGGCCAAAGCCGGGAGCATCCAGACCACCAGCAACGACAACCGGCGCACGTACAACAATAGCGTCAATTCTACCATTCAGGTGCAGCAGATGGTGGTGCGCGACGAGCAGGACATCCGCGCGCTGGCGGTGGAGATCGCTACACTGACGCGACGGCAACAGCGCGGGAAGGGACTGCGGATGGCGTAAAATTTATCTTGACTTTCCGGCGGATGAGAGCGATAGATACGATACCCAAAGCGAAGGAGGACGAGGATATGTCACATTTTTCGGTCGCGGTATTCTCCAGAACGCCCGGCGACGTCGAAGCGCTGCTGGCGCCATTTGACGAGCAGGTGGAAGCGGGTTCACCGTATGCGGAGTTTGTCCGGAACGAGGAGTACGATTGGGACAAGACTGTGGGCGCAAAAGGCTACTGGCGCAACCCCAACGCCCGGTGGGACTGGTGGGAGATCGGCGGGCGCTGGCGCGGCCTGCTTCGGCTGCGTCCGGGCAAGAGCGGCTATACAGCGACGCTGGATCGCTGGCACAGTGATTTCGTCTATCCGCCCCATTGCTGCGACGCGGCGCTGATTGCGGACTGCGATTTTTCGCCGCGAGAGGCGCAGATCCGGCAGGCGGCGCGCATGTGGGAAGTGATCGTGGAAGGAGATAAGCCCCACGAGAACGAGAACTTCTTCAACCTATGGAAGCCGGAGTACTATCTGGAGCGCTACGGCGACAAGGAGACCTTCATCCGCCGTGAGTCGGCGTTCAGCACGTATGCCTTCATCACGGCGGAGGGTAAATGGCATGGACAGGGGCGCATGGGCTGGTTTGCCCTGGACGACGCCACCAACGAGAGCATAGCCAGCTACGAGGAAGCGTTTCAGGCGTATCTGGAAAAGGCGCGCCGGGAAGGACTCGCGATCACCATTGTGGACTGCCATATCTGAGGAAAGGAACCGTGAAAAGCCGCCTTCGGGCGGTTTTTCTTATGAGGAAATCGCAGGACGGAGGGAGATCAGCCGTGAATGACTGGTTTGAGTGGAACGACGTGCGCTGCACAGAATACGGCATCCATGTGCTGGAGCAGCCGGTGCTGACGCTGCCCAACGAGCGTGCCACGTTCGTGGATGTGCCCGGGCGCAGCGGGAGTCTTACGGTGTTGGAGGGCGACGCCGTCTACGACGATCTGGTGCTCACCGCGCAGTGCATGGTGGAGAATATGGAACGATACGAGGAGATTGCTTCTTACCTCAAGGGCAGCGGGAGAGTGACCTTTGCCAACCGTCCGGAGGGGTACTACGAGGCGCGCATCGTCAACCAGATTCCGTTCGAGAAGATCCTCCGCGGCAATCCACACCGTTCGTTTGCGGTGAATTTCCGCTGCAAGCCCTTCTGGTATGTGGACACCGTGCCCGCGATCACCGTGACGCAAAGCGGTTCGTTCGTCACCAATCCGGGGAATGTGTACGCGGAGCCGGTCATAACGGTTTATGGTTCCGGGACAATTACGCTCATGGTGGGCCTGATGATCATCGAGCTGGAAGGCATATCGGGGAGCATTACGCTGAATTCGTCGCTGCAGGAAGCCTATTCAGGCACGACGGGCATGAACAACGCCATGAGCGGCGACTTCCCTATCCTTCTGCCCGGCGCAAATGCGATCTCATGGGCGGGAAACGTGAGCAGGGTGGTCGTGGAGCCGCATTGGCGGTATTTGTAGAAAGAAACGTATTGCAATTCGCAATACAAAATGGTATAATGCTTTTGAAAGGTGGTGCTGATATGGCCAGCAAGAGCGCAAACGTGATGGCGAGAGTGGAGCCCGAGATCAAAGCACAGGCGGAAGCGGTGCTGGATCAACTGGGATTGCCGGTTTCAGTGGTGATTAACTCGCTCTACCGGCAAATCATCATGAACAACGGACTCCCCTTTTCGCTGACAATTCCCTCGAAACTTCCGGTGCGAGATCAGATGAGCGCCGCGCAGTTTGACGCCATAATGGAAAAGGGACTGACCCAGGCGCAGGCTGGAAACGGCATGGATTTGGATGAGGCCTTTGAGCGGATCATGACGAGGACAGCGAAATGAGCTATCGGGTAAAGCTGACGCAAAGCGCCGTGGAACAGGCGCAGGAAATCGTCCAATACATTTCCGAAACGCTGTTGGTTCCGGATGTGGCACAGGCATGGATGTCTCGCCTGAAAGCGGAAATCGGAAAGCTGTCCTTCATGCCCGGACGCTTTCCTCTGACGGAAGAAGAGCCCTGGCGGAGCAAGGGCATTCGCCGCGCAGTTGTCGAGAACTTTTTGGTGTATTTCTGGATAGACGAACCACAGGACATTGTGTGGGTGACGGCGATTGTGTACGGGCGAAGGGATCGCATAGCAGCTCTAATGGATATGCCACTGCAATAAACAGAGAAATGGCGTCCTCCTGCGGGAAGGGCGCTTTTCTTATGCCCTGAAGGGAGGTTGAGTGCCCATGCTCTGCATCTACCCCTCTGACTGCACGGATTTTTCCGGCAACGGTCTGGGCGTCGTTTCGCCACAGACCTGCACGGTGACGGAAACGCTCAACGGCGAGTGGGAGCTGACGCTTGAGCATCCCATCGACGAATACGGGAAATGGACGCGGCTTGCGGAGGGCAACATCCTGCGCGCGCCCGTGCCCGCCGCCATGACCCCGCAGGTGAATCTGGTCATCCAGCAGCACCAGACGGCCACGCATGAAGTGCTGATCTATAAAGCATCCACCAGCCGCGACCCGCTGCGCCTGAGAAGCGGCACGGGCACAAATTACAAGATTCTCAGCAAGTATAAAAAGGGCACGGAGGTCATCGTGCTCAACAAGACCACGTCGAGTTGGTACGAGGTCACCTGTCCGGACGGCAAGCACGGCTACATGGCCTCGGAATACCTGACCTATGTGCGCACGGAGACTCAGACCACGCAGACCAATGTGGGCTTCCGCAACGAGACCATCGAGGCCCGGCAGCTGCGTGACCAGCCGTTTCGCATCTATCGCGTGGTGCCCGAACTCACCAAGGTTACGGTCTACGCCCGCCATATCTTCTACGACCTGCTGGACAACATGGTCAAGTCTCTGAAGCCCTCGCCCTCAGTGGTGGGGGCTTCCGTCGTGCAGAGCCTGTCATCGGCCTGCCTGTCTGAGCATGGGTTTACGCTTTACTCTGACCTGACATCTACCGCAGAGGAAGTGGAATGGGAGAACGTCAACCCGGTGGAGGCCATGTTGGGAGAAGGCGGCCTGGTCGAGAAGTATAAGGCAGAGTTGGCGCGCGACTGGTTCGACGTGTTTCTGGTCAGGCGCGTGGGCGTGGACAGCGGCGTGCAGATCCGTGAGAAGAAGAACCTGCTGGGCATCTCCTACGACGTGGACGCGACGGATGTGGTCACGCGCATCATGCCCACCGGCGAGGACGCGGACGGGAACATCCTGTATTTGCCAGAACTGTACATCGACAGCCCGAACATCGGCGCATACATACATCCCAAGTGGGTGCATCTGCCGGTATCGGAGGCGAAGGAGGTTTTGCCGGACGAGAACTCCACCGGGGAGAAGGAGACACGAACCAGGGACCAGTGCTATGCCGAAATGCGCAAAGCGGTGCAGGCGGAGTTTGACAGGGGCTGCGACCTGCCTACGGTGACGCTCAAAGTGGACTTTGTGAACTGCGCGGACACAGAGGAGTACCGACAGTACGGTTTTTTGCAGAACATCTTCCTGGGCGACAGCGTGCGCGTGGTCGCGCCGCGCGTCGGTGTGGAAGTATCCATGCGCATGACGCAGTATACCTACGACTGCCTGACGAAGAAATACACCGCCTTGACGCTGGGCACGGCGGCGGACACGCTGGAGGGTAGTCTGATCTCCGCCCGGCAGCTGGCGTCCGGCTCCATCACCGGCATGAAGCTGGCTATGGGCTCCGTGGGCAGCGGACAGCTGCAGTCCGGTTCGGTCGGATCGCTGCAGGTGCGCATGGCGGCCATCGCGACGGCGCACATCCAGGACGCCTGCATCACCAGAGCCAAGATTGCCGAAGCAACGGTCGGCGAGCTGAACGCCGAAGCCATTACCGCCATCACGGCGCGCATCGAAGAGCTGGCGGCTGGCCATGTGGTAACGGACGAGCTGTACGCCTCGCTGGCGACCATTGCGTTGGCGCAGATCACCACGGCGAACATCGACACCGCCAACATCTCCTGGGCGGACATCGGCGGACTGGCGGCGGAGATCGCCAATATCGCCGTGGCGCAGATCACCACAGCCAATATCAATCAGGCCAGCATCGACTGGGCGAACATCGCCAACCTGAACGCGCAGATCGCCGAGATCGCGCTGGCACAGATCACGTCCGCCAACATCGAGGCGGCGCACATCGACTGGGCGAACATTGCCGAGCTGAACGCAGCCATCGCCCGCATTGCCGTTGCGCAATTGACCACGGCAAACATCAACAACGCCGAGATCGACTGACTGGGCCGGCATCGGAGAATTGCAGGCCGCCATTGCCGAGCTGACCCACGCAAGCATAGGAACGGCGGACATCGACTGGGCGCAGATCAAGGATCTGACCACGGACACGGCCATCATCGAGAAGGGCGTGAACGGCAAGCTGTACGTAGCCGACCTCGCGGTTACCGAGGCGAACATGGCGTCGCTCAGCGTCGGTGAGCTGCTGATCCGGGGTGAGGACGATTGCTTTTACGCCATCAGCATTGCGCCGGATGGTTCGGTGAAAACGGAGAAAAAGATGGTTTCCAATGCGGATGTCGCTGACGCGTCCCTCGCAGGAAGCAAGCTGTTGGAACAGACGATCACGGCCCGGGAACTCAACGTAGCGTCCATTTTCGCAGATGAAGCACTGATTGGAGCCATCAAAGCCGCCAACATTGACGTGAGCAGCCTGTTTGCAGCGGAAGCGTTCATCACCCAGCTCAACGCCGTGGATATTTCGGGCAACGAGTCCCTGCGCCTGACCGTGGAGGCCGCGCGGGACGAGGCGCTGGACGCCGCGGGCGAGACGCTGGCTCAGATTGCCATAACCGCCGACGAGATCCGCAGCGAGGTACGGCGGGACTACGCCAGCGCGGACGCGGTGGAGCAGCTGCAAACCACGGTGTCTACACTGGCGGAACAGACGGAGACCGATTTCACATGGGCAGTCACGAAGATCAACGAGGTCATCGAGGACGCCGCTGCCAGCCAGGCACTGACCGAGGAACAGCTTGCTCTCATCCGCACCTACATGAGCTTCGGCGAGGACGGGCTGACCATTGGCAAGAGCGGCAATCCGCTGACCTTCCGCGTGGTCAACGACCGGCTGGCGTTCTACATGAACAACACCGAGGTGGCGTACCTGTCCGACAACAAGCTGTACGTGACGCAGGCCGAGATTCTGGCAAAGCTGCAGATCGGCAAGTTTGCCTTTGAACCCCAGAGCAACGGCAACCTGTCGCTCATCTATACAGGATAAAGGAGACAACAGAGAATGCCCGCATGGGCAATACGACACATAACAGAATGCGGCGGAGGGAGGTTTCATGGCGGCAACTGCAACTTACAGCGCGTCCATGCGCACGCGCAAGACGTCCTCGTCCGGCAATGCCAAGTCCGCGGTCGCCTGTCAGGAGTACTACGACGATTCCTATAACTATGTGGGTATCGTCCATTTCTCCGGCATGGCGCTTTCGGGCAAGGTGATCACGGGCATATCGCTGCGGGTGAAGGCGGATCAGGCGGGGTATGGCGGCGGGCACACCAAGACGGTCTATGTGCGCAAGTCGAAGTATCAGGCGGTGTCCCAGTCCGGCGTGACCGGCGGCAGCTACGACGGCGACGCGCTGGGCACGTTCACCGGCAGCTTCTACGGCAACACGACCACCTACACCCTGAGCGGTTCGCTGCTGACCAACATGGCGGCCTATCTGGCAGAGGGGAACAACACCATCTGCCTGTTCAATCCCAGCCCGGTGAAGAGCTCGCAGGGTTACTCCACCAACTACCTGCAATGGTCGGCGTGCAGCATCGCGGTCACCTATGAGGAAGCTGCGTCCCAGCCGGGCATGTCATCCTACGCGCTGGACATGGGCAGCAGCGTGACACTCTATACCAACCGCCAGAGCAGCGCCGCCACACATACCCTGCGGTACAGTTTCTTTTCGGTAAACGAAACCATCGCCACAGGAGTGGCGGATTCCTGCACATGGACGCCACCCATATCGCTGGCGGCGCAGATTCCCAACGCGGCGTCGGGCTGGGGCACGCTGTTGTGCGATACCTACGTGAACGGGAAGTTGGTCTCCACCAAAAGCTGCACGTTTACATTGCGGGTACCCGCATCGGTTGCGCCAACCATCTCGGGAGTTTCCATCGCGGAGGCCACGGCCGGGATTGCCGCCCGGTTCGGCGCGTATGTGCGCACGCGCAGCACGCTGGCAGTCAGCATTGCGGCGTCCGGCGCGCAGGGAAGTACGATTACCGCCTATCGCACCACGCTGGGCGGGGCGACGTATACCGGCGCGTCGTTTACCTCTGGAGTACTGAGTGCAGCGGGCAATATGGCATTGACGGTCACGGTGACGGACTCCCGGGGACGAACCGCCAGCACCACGCGCACGATAGCCGTTCTGGACTATTCGCCGCCCTCGCTGACCAAATTCACGGCGGAGCGCTGCAACAACGCGGGCACGGCGGCGCAGATGGATGGCACGCGGGTGCGCGTGTCGGTGGGCGGGTCGGTATCCCCCGTGGGCACGAAGAACACCATTGCCTGCACAGTGTACTACAAGACTTCTTCTGCCAGCGCGTGGACGCAGGCGGCGTCCATTTCCCCATCCAGCTACAGCGTGAACACCACCAACCTGCTGCTTCCCCAGACCTTCAATGCCCTGAGCAGCTACGACCTCAAGGTACGGCTGCAGGACTACTTTTATTACATCGAGCAGACGGTCTCCATCGGCACCAAGCAGGTGATGATGGACTTCTATAAGGATGGCAGCGGGGTGGCCTTTGGCAAGGTGGCGGAGACGCCGGGCGCAGTGGAGTTCGGCTGGCCGGTAAAGCTGACGGAGCCGCTGGGCGTGGATCAGGGCGGCACGGACGCGAGCAACGCGGCAAGCGCCTGTGCCAATCTCGGCGCGGTGAAGAAGAGCGGGGATACCATGACCGGGAATCTCAGCATCTCGGGGTATCTGTATCCATCGCTTTACCTGCTGCCCACCTACAACGGCGCCACGAACCGTGTGGTGTTCGAAGGCAGCTATGCGGGCGCGGCGTCCTTTTCCGCGTGGCAGGATTCCACGGGCAACAACCGGCGGATGCTGGAAGTGCGCAACGCGGGCGCGGAGGCCAGCCGGGACAACGCCGTGGTGCTGCGGGATGTGGTGAGCGGAACCTACTACACGTTCCGCGTATTTCACGCAGGCATGGCGACGCCGGTGCCCATTGCCAACGGCGGAACGGGGGCCAACAATGCCGCGACTGCCAGAAGCAATCTCGGGGCCAACAACGCCTCCAACCTGAATGCGGGAACCGTGGCCATGGCACGGCTGCCGTTCAAGGTGGCCTATGGATCTACGACCGTCAACGGCAATTCGGCAACATCCATCTACTATGGCGGTGCGGGGTTCACGTCCATACCGCAGGTCATCGTCACGTATGCCACCACCGGCTCCAACTGGTCGGGGGACAACGGCGCGATCAAGGTGTACAACAAGACCACAACGCAGGCAAACCTCATCGTGGGCGGCAGCTTTTCCTCCACCCGCAATGTGGACTGGCTGGCCATCGGCACATAACAGGGGGATAAAAGCATGAAGGAGCTCATTGAGCAGGTTATTTGGTTGGGCAATTACGACCTTGTGCAGCTGCTGGAAACCATAGACCGGTATCATGTTGAGGGGCGGCTGACAAACGAAGAGCGGCAGGAACTGTACATGGCGGCGCGCAAGGGGGCGGAGCCGGACTATGACTACAAGGGGGAGATCGACGCGCTGTGGGCGGCTGTGCGGGATCTGCAAAAGGAAATCAACCCGCCCGCGCCTGATGAGGAGTGGCCAGAGTTTGTGCAGCCCACGCACGCGGGCACGGCGTATCAGGCAGGCGATAAGGTTACCTTTCGAGGTGAGAAGTACATCTGCATCATGGCGCACTGCGTATGGAGCCCGACAGATTATCCTGCGGCGTGGGAAAGGCAGGCAGAAGAGAGCACATCCGGCGCAGAGGATGATGTGGCAGCTGACAGCACTCCGGCGGCTGCCGAAGAGACAAAAGTAGAGGGGGCAACGTAATGTACAATGCGGACAAGCTGACGTCCATAGACCTGGGCAGGCAGGGCGAGAACCTGGCGCGGACGGTGGAAATCGACGTGAGCAGTATGCTGGCGCAGTGGCCGGATGCGGCGATTACGCTATTGGTCAAGCGCAAGCACGACGCGGAACCATACATCGCCGATACCACGGTAAAGGATGGCGTGCTCTTCTGGCCGATAACCACGGTGGAAACGGCGGATGCCGGGGACGGCAAGCTGGAGATTCGCGCTACCTGCGGCGAGGTGATCGCCAAGAGCGCCACGGGGACGTTCCGCGTGACGGCCAGCCTGACGGGCAGCGGAACCGAGCCGCCTGCGAGCGAGCAGGGCTGGGTGGATAAAGTCATCGCGGCGGGCGCGGGCGTGGAACAGAGCGCCAGTCAGGCCAGCAAAGCGGCGGACAGAGCAGAGTTGGCGGCTGAAACCGCAGAAAACAGCATCGCGCAGATACAGTCAGCCGCACAGACGGTAACCGAAAAGGCCAAAGAAGCACAGTCCAGCGCTGAAGCGGCAAGTGCAGCAAGCACCGATGCCGTTGGCAGCGCGCAGGCGGCACGGAAAGCACAGGCGGGCGCGGAAGAATCCAAAACGTCTGCGGCTGGTAGCGCGTCTCTTGCGGAGCAAGCCAAGGCCGCCGCGGAGGCCGCGCAAAAGACAACACAGCAACATGCTAAGGAGGCAGAGGCTTTTGCACAGTCAGCTGAAATTACCGTACAGCAAACTCAAACGACGACCGCTGCGCTTCAACAGAGTGTTGACCGCATTGTACTGGATGTTCAGAGCATCGGTAAAACCGTACTCTTACCCTACAGTGAGAATCTGTTTACGGGTGTAAAGAATTATGCATATACAAGCTCTACCTTCTCAGGCTGGATAAGCAGTTGGGTCATGGGGCGGGAGATGTTTATCTCCATATTGAAATGCGCAATTACCGGGCGCGGGAGTATCCTCGCGGGCATCGATACGGTGAGCCTGCTGCAGGCGGTGGACACGGCGGTCACTATGAACCAGAATGGCGACCATGGCATCCCCGTACCAGACTATGTGGAAGAAAACGTCTCCACCAAGGTTGTGAAGATCATCCAGAGCTACACTGGCGTGGTTAACAAGATGGTATGGCGGAAAGGATGAATGCGGGTCAACCCGATTGTCGATGTTCAATGACCTTAATGGAGGGAAGGAGTGCTCCCGTTATTTCCCTACAACGGCCTATTCAGGCCGGCGTTGATGTTAGCCGGGATGGGTTCAGCGTTCTTTGTATTGTACGAAAGGGTTGATTCCAATGTCCAATCATGCAGAGACCATGAGCTCAGATACCGCTCGCAAGCTGCTTAAGGTAGGCGAGACATTCCGGATACCGGGGCCTTTTTTCTCCTATGAGGAGATCAAGATGGGCAACGTGAATCACACCTACAAGGTGAACTACATTCGCAACGACGGCTCCGGCATGGCGAAAATCAAGTCTTATCTGGTGCAGCGGGTAAACACTTATACCTTTCAGCGCCCGCTGGAACTGATGAGCAACATCGACAAGGTAACCGAGTACATCCATGCCAATTTCCCGCATATGAAGTGCCTTCACTTCCATCATAGGCGTATCTTCAGCGGAGGCTGCATACACATAATGCTGCATAAGGAACCAGGAGAAAATGAAGTATTGACTACGTGACCCACCTTCAAACAAGCATACACCCCGAAGTGTGCCATCCTCGTACCAGGCCTGCAACTGCTGCATCAATTCCAGCAAATTATCCGGCAGTTCCCGCGGGTCAATACCGACATCCTCGAAGGTATCCAGGATACAATCCAACTGCCAATTATTGTGGAATTTCAAAGCAAGGGGTATCCCTACCAGCTGATCCCCGCGATACAAGGGGCGCGTAAAGGTTTCCGGCATTTGCGCAATTTCACTGGACAGAATCTCACTGGAGGATAGGTCGTAGAAAAATCCTTTTTCCATGAGTGCAGAATAGCCCGTTTCAAAGGTGCGTGTAATGAAAATGTCCGTTTGATCGTCTCCGCCGCGTATGCGGTTATAAATTTCTGCGGGGGTTAATGCATAGTATGTATTCACGGTGTTTACCTGTATTTCGGGATGAGAAAGCCGAAAACGCCGGGTTTCGGGGCCTTCTTCCATGGGACTGACAATGGTTAGAACGGCTTCGCTGCTTGATCCGGCATAAGCAGGTAATGTGATCAGCCGCGGCCCGTCTCCAATGGCCAGCAGACCGGAGGCTTGTATGGCGCAGGGGCGAATACTGAGATTCTCATAAGCCACGGGGAGATACGTCCGGACGACTTCCTCGCCTGTGAGCGCGTAAGCAATGGCACAAGAACCGTCAATCACACAAATGCGCTGTTGATACGGGTCGTAGCAAAAGCCACGGATAGCGGGCGGAAGTGCAAAGCCCTCCTGCTGTTTCCATTCGTTTCCATCTTTTGTATACAGGCTACCAAAAGAGGCACCGAAGAGCATCCCGCTCCCATCCGTGGCCAATGCTTGAATGGATTTCCCGTACCATGTGTCTTTTTTCTGCGATGATAGATCACAGAAAAACAGGTCATTGTAGGGGGAACTAGCGCTGACCCAAACCAACATGGGTCCGTTTTCTGTTTGCAATACTGCGCTGTCGCCAACACTTGGAAGGTTATCCAGAACCAACATGGGCGTCAGCGCTTGCGTAGAAAGTGAAACTTCTGCCAGGACATAGGACCAGGCCCCCTGGTACATCATATCAGCGAAAGCATACAAGTTGCCTTGCCCGTCGCTGAGCATCTGTCGGAGGCTATCGTTTTCAAAAAGCAGCTGCGGTTCGGGCTGTTCCAGGGACGGATCGCAGAACCACAGCTGCGTACCCGCCAGGACGATAAAGCCGTCTTCATGGGGCACAACGGAAGTCACGTCTTCATCAAAGTCCCAGATGGTCGTCTGCGATGGATCAGCCAAGGACAAACGTGGAAACAGCCCGAGCAATATCAGGCAGAGAAACGGCAATATCTTGCGTAATCTCATGATGACCTCCTGCTTATGGAACGGCTAGTTCCTTTGCTTGGGTATGCAAATCTTCTGCGTTTTTGCTTTCCGTTGCTTCTGCGGGCTGGAAAATCACTTCCCGAACTGCTTCCGGCAGAAGCGCTTGCGCCGGCGTGTGGAGATCCAGCCATGCGCCGGCTTTTTCTTTGGAGAAAATCACCGGCATGCGGTCGTGAATAAAGCGTATCTCCGCTGCGGGGGCTTGGGTTAGAATGGAAAACTCCCCTCGACCGTCAACGACGCGGTAAATGCCCGCCATGTACATCAGCCCGCTTTGCCGGGGACGGATGGCATACTTTACCTTGCCGGTGGCTTTGCGCTCCCATTCAAAATAGTTGCTGGCGGGGATCAGGCAACGGCGCTGGCACATGCCGTCCCGAAATAACGCCCGATTCGCTGCGGTTTCGCTGCGGGCGTTGATTACACGCTTACCATTGGGAAGCAAATACCCCCAGCGCATGGCAAAGGGCGTGGGACGCATGCTGCGGCTGTTGGCAATGACGGGTACCGTATCCGATGGGAAAATTTCTCCTGTTTTCACCGTCTCGCCCCGGCGCTGCAGTATGGCGATGATCTCCTCCCAGTCCTCTTCCTCCTCATCGGGGGCAATGTAATATCTGCCGCACATTTTCTCCGCACTCCTTTCTGGGGAAATTCTCATTCTTCCGGTCGCTTGAACAGTGGCAGGAATGCCGCCCGAAGGGCTTCCCGGTAGGCACTGTCCATGGATGCCATGCCCTCGGCGGTGTCCAGAATGGCGCCCACCATTTGCTCCGGCGTGATGCCCTTGGGGCGGATGCGCCCGCCATGGCTCTGCACTTGCTGTACCAATTTGACCACTGCCGTGGACGTCAATTTTTGGAATTGCGTCATGTAAGAACGTGCGCCTTTTTTCAAATCGGCTACCAGTTCCAGAAAAGTTGCCTCCATGGCGCTGGTGTCCGTATAGAGCGGATGCTTCAAGGATTCCATATCCTGCGCCGCCTGTATGGCCGCCTTTTGCTGGGCGGGGGACTTCTTTCCCACTTGATGCATCAGCTGCCCCAGCTTTGACAGCATGGCGTTCATGCCCGCAAGGCTGGCCGCGATGGTGGCATCCTTGAACTGGGTGATCTGGTTTACCAGCTTTGCGAAAAGGGGATGCTCCAGCAGTTGGGAAACCGTTTCGGTGTTGAGCTCTCCGGAGCACAGCTTTTCCGCGGCGCCAGCGGACAGCCCCAGGGCTTCAATGTCATAATTCGTGCGATAGGGAATATCCGTCAGGCACAGCAAAAAGTCCGTGGAGACGTGCAAGATGTTCGCGATGCCCACCAGGCTTTCGCAGGAGAGCTTGTTGGTCTGTCCGCTCATGAAGCGGTTGAAGGCGCTTTCCGAAATGCCAATGGCCTCCGCCAACGCCGCCTGCGTCATGTTGCGCTCACGCAGTAAATCTCTGATTCTGTCCCGAGGATTACCAGGGGTTCCAGGTAAGTACGTATGCATTTGGTCAGCCTCCCCACGCTATCTACTTACCATTATTTACCGCACGGCAAGAAAAATCCTGCGCAGCATCTTGCATTTTTGCAAGTGAAAAGCCAATTTTCCCCAGGAAGATGCAAATTCGCCGGTTTGCCCGTACCATCCCGAGAATGCATCTATAATCATCTCCGATGAGCGCGCATCAAAGATTCAACATTGGAGAGGAGACAACCCATGTTCAGAAGCAAACCGTATCCCTGCCGCATCCCGTCCCCGCAAAGACACCTGAACCGGGGAAAAAGAATAATTCATTCCCAATCTGTGGAAGCTAGCAACAGGAAAGGGGAGTGAGCCATTCCTTGGAAATGCGCGTCCATGATGACAAGAAACTGGTGGAGGTCTGGCTGACCAAGATGGAGAAGGATGACCCGCAGGTCAATGCAGAACTGATCGCCCTCTATGCACAATACAAATCCAGAAAATATATGGTTGCCGTGTTCCAGTCCGGGGAACAGCCGTTGTATCCCACCATCCGCGACCTGCTGATGTATAACCGCCGGCGCTCGGCGGAAGCAGCGGTGCAGCGGGCCAAACAGACCCGTACCCAGACGCTGGAGCGGTAAAATTCCACCCGGCTGATGCTGCAGCACAGTCCCACCGGCGGAGGTTCGCATTTTCTGTGAGCCTCCGTTTTTTCATGCCGATACGGTCATACATAAGCGCCCTTTGGCGCGCAGCCGCAGGACAGGTCCTGCGATTTTTTTACAGGGATTGGGGTGTCACCCCAACAAGAATGCACAGTGTGGTTATCACTGTGCATTGCTTGCTGGTACAATGCGTATGTCAGCAGTGTACCGGTACATCTGCTGACCATGTACGGACGGGGTTGAGAAAAGGGAACACCTGCCTTAACATGACTGAAAGTGGCACAATTGCTTGCCAAAATAGTTTTCCCTGTAGCAGTTTAACGCGAATGCTATTCAAAAGAAGATGCATGCTGCAATATTCCTCATTTGCTATTCGTTGTATTTAAGGAATTCCCAATTTAGAAGGAGGCGAACTCTGTGAGAAAAATAGCTCGGTTTTTGGTGCCTGTTTGCTTTGCCATCGTTCTTTTGATGGGCAGTTGTATCTCCAATATGGCACAGGCACAAATCGTCAAACCCCAGGGAGAAGTGAACGGCTCCATCAAAATGGAAGATGCCATAAGTAGAGCTAACATTGCTGCTTCTAATGAAGGATATGATTTTTCTCAGCTTCCACTACGAGAAACTATAGCAAATTTGGTATATAGCGAAGAAAACAATACGTATGAATGGGTTGTTAGCTACATTGTGGAAAATGAAGCAGAGCCCTATTTGCTGACCACCATAGATGCACTCACAGGAACAGTCCTTTCCATCACCAAAATAAATTACTTTGAACTGTACGATCAGTGGGAACTTCAGCGGCAGTTACCGCATGACCTTTGGTCAATGGAGGACCTAGTGCTTTTCGACACGCTTTATCGACGGTCTGATTTGCTTCCAAGATATACGCTTCCAACAGAGAACGATCTATCGAAAGAAACGGCTATTCAAGTCTCTCGGGAGGCGCTATTCGACAAGTTCGATCTTTCAAATGCTTCTTTGGACAAATATGAATGCTCAGCCACTCTTATGCAAGATATTGGCAACCAACGAAAATGGTATGTATGCTTTGTAACCGTTGAAAAGCCAACCCAAGCAAATGTACAGTATCAAGTAACATTAGATGCACAGACCAGCGAAATACTTTTCTGTATAAAAAATTAATGAATGTATAACATAACCCTAATTTGACATTCAAAAAAAGGAGTAGCAGGTGTTGTACGTGATTATCATTTAGTAAATTCTTCTTCATAATATCAACGGGGACTGTTGAGAAAGAGACTATAAAAATGAGATAGACTGCTCTGAAAGGTGCTGCCTATCTCATTTTTTATTGCAGGTCTACTTTGCTATGCCTGTTTTCTGGCATCCGATTTTTGTTTTGGGGCTCAACAACTGTTAGTAAGTTTGCTCAAAGAGATTCCAGCTGAACCATCCGGGCAAGGCGCTGCAACAGTTGCAGCATCTCCTGCGTGCTGATGATGCCGTCGACATATTGACTGGTATAGGTACTAATGGGGTCGGTCACCGATGCAAAAAACGTTGCTTCCCCGCTTACGTGAAAGAATGGCCGGTAGCTTTCCATCCGCTCAATATCCTTGGGGGAAACATACCATCGAAGCTGCTCCAAAAAGCCAAGGGAGGAATTGATGTCCTTGATTTTCAACTGCGCGTCCTTTAAGGCTTGCGGCTCCAAAAAGTCTAGGGAAGCTATCAGCCGGTTCCGCTCTTCTTCATAGGCTGCGTATTCAGCCGCGTATTCCGGCCTTTCCACAGGGGCAATGGGCGTGTCGGACAAAAGCATGCTGGTTTCAGCCTTTGTATAGATCCTGGCCGATTCCAGGCGAGCCACTGCTTTTTCCATATCCAGATAGGAGCTGACGGTTTCCAGGTAGGCTAATGCCGCTTCCTGGTGCTCGCTGTAGGGATTGATCAGATATACCTGGAGCTGAATGTCATACATAGGCTCAAGCCCCTCCGACAGCACCAGCGGCAGCGGAATCCATCCGTTGCTCACCGAGAGCATATCTCCCATGTCCTGTTGGCTTAGCAGGGGAAGTTCCAGCTCTCCATTTACCATCCGTGGAGCGGCCAGCGGAGTGGTGTCCATAAAGTATTGGTCGATCTGCCCTAATAAGTCAGGGAAATCATGGCTGATGAAGTCCGGCGCCACGTGGTCCTTTTCGCATTGTTTGATATACATATTCAGCAGCAGGGTAAAGGCGCTGTGGCGCAGCGAGCGCTGCGTATCCCAAACTACTCTGCCCAGGTCCTGGGATTTTTCATATTGTACCGCGAGCCACGGAAGAAATTCGGAAAAGGTACGCGGCAAATCTTCCTCCGTCAGGCCGAACTCTTCCATGGTTTTGGTGTTAATGCAAAGCATGTGTGCGGTGGCAGTTTTGGGGAATGCCGCATAATGCCCATCCTGCTTGAGCAGCGCGGTAAGATTCGGGTCCATGGCGTCCATGGCGGAAACCAGCGTGCTGCTGGCGTCCAGGGGAACATAGTACTCCTTTTGCATGAGCACCGACAAACAGCCGGTGGATACATCAATCCAATAGATATCGTAGGCGTTATTCTGCGTAATCATATCCTGCATAAGTTTTTCTGCGTCAAAGTACATACTCGTAGGAAGTGACAGGACCCGGACGTCATGATTGGCTTCAAAGTCTTGCAGGATCTGCTTTTCTTCAAGACTTGCGATGGTCAGGAGCGGCAGGGACGTATCCGGCTGCTCCACCACAAACAGGCTGCTGTAATCTCCCAGCACATACCGGTCCCCGGCCACACAGGCAGGATACCAGGTTGCTTGACCGGAGAGGGGTGAGCGGTCGTAGGCTTGTATCCCGGTGCTTTCCTGGTACTGGTAAACCTGCAGCGCGTCTGCCAGATAGAGACAAGCGCCGTCCTCTGTGGCAGCCAGACAGCATGCTGGCTGCTCCAGCTGCGCAAGGGTGGCTTGCTCGCCGGTGGCCAGATTTACCCGACGAAGCTCACCGGTGGACAGGGAGGCATAGATGGATGCTTCATCCGCAGGAGCGATAGACACAACAGCGGGAACAGCCACTTCACGGATTTCTCCGCGTTCGCTGTCACCGTAAAGCAGCACGCTTCTTTCAGCGCTTGTCCAGAGCAGCGCCGCCCAGGAAGTATACGTAAGGGGCGCAAATGCCGCAAGATCCACATAGCGCTGTTCATCCTGGCTGATGAAAAAGGCTTCGCAGTTCAGCGGCGCGCCGCAGGGATTGCATGCTTGCATTTCCTGCTCCATGCAGTACAGGGATAACGCTTGCTCCTCGTAGGAGAGCACATAGAGCAGCCCATCCCGGTACGCAATGCGGCTATTGGGGCAAAGATCGGAATAGACCAGGGTGGATTCCCCATAAGACGCCTCCGCCAGGGAGACACGGTAAAGCGATCCATTCGTAAGCACCCAGAGCAATTCTCCCGAGGCCGCAACACTGATCGGCTGTGCAAGCCCATCAGATATGCCGCTCAAATCCAGCGCCTGCGGAGACGCAAAAGCTGTGCCCATCAAGAGCAAGACAACGCAGCATATCAGGGCAGCAATGCGCAGCTTTTTCCAACTTATTTTCATGATTGAACCTCCTGAAAATGCACCTGTGGTGTTTACATCAGCGGATGATTTTGCATCAGATCGAAAATGAGGTTATGTTCCAGCGGCAAGTACGGACGTATACTGGCTGATCCTATTGTACCAGACAACGGACGAATAAGTCAAGGAATGCTGAGCAGGGGATATCTCAGGATGCGGCAGCCTCTGCCTCGCATTTGGGTGTTTTATACGGAGCACAGACTTGCATTCTTGTCTTTTCAGGTGTACAATATTATCTGTAAACAGCAAAAACAATGTCGATAAAATGGAAAACACGCGATTCCATGGCACCCGAAAACCGCATGAAAGGGGAGCGATACCGTCATGACCGAACGCTTTGACATTGCGGGCTATTGCCGCATCTCGGTGGACGATGAACTGGACCGGGATAACGTCTCCATCGAAAACCAGAAAGCTATCATCCAGGATTTTGTGAAGCAGCGCTTCCCGGATAGTACCCTGACCTTTTACGAGGACCGGGACCGCTCCGGCTACACCTTTGAGCAGCGGGAAGGCTACCAGGCTATGCGCAAGGGACTCATTACCCATAAGTACGATATCCTGGTGGTCAAGGACTTCTCCCGCTTTTCCCGCCGCAATTCCCGCGGCCTGGTGGAACTGGAGGACCTGCGTGACGCTGGGGTGCGCATCATCTCCATCGGCGACGGCATCGATTTTCCCAATGATGATGACTGGCTGAAAATCCAGTTCCAGTTCCTGATTAACGAAATGCCCGTCACCGATACTTCGAAGAAGGTGCGCAACGTCATCAAGCGCCGCCAGCAGGACGGGCAATGGATCTGCGCCGCACCCTATGGGTATATTGTCAATAAACGCAAGGAATTCGAAATCGTTCCCACGGAAGCGGAGATCGTCCGCCGCATCTTCCACCTTTACAATGAGGAAGGCTGGGGCTACAAGAAGATTGCCAATGCCCTTACCGAGCAGGGCGTGCCTACCCCGCGTATGTCCGAGCAGCTACGCAAGGAAGCCGGCGGCGAGGAATACAAGCGGGAGGTGAAGGCAGCCTGGGCCATCGTTACCGTGCAGGGCATCCTCGATAACGATTTTTATATCGGCACCCTTCGCCAGGGAAAGACCACCCGCGCCAAGATCAATGGCAAGGACGTGAAGCGCGACGACGGAGAGCACGTGGTCATTGAGAACCACCATCAGCCCATCATCGATTACCGTACCTTTGCCATTACCAAGGCCCTGCGGGAAAAGCGTACCCGCACCAATTACCGGGGGGTGAAGAAGTATGACAACTTCTATTCCGGCTTCCTGGTTTGCGGAGATTGCGGCAGCCCCATGTTCGCCATGAGCCGCGGCGATCTTGCGCCTGCCTATACCTGCGGCACCTATCATCGCCGGGGAACGGCCGGGTGTACCTCCCATCATATCCGCGTGGACAAGCTGGATGAACTGCTGAAAATATACGTGAAGAAGGTGATGGACTCCTCTACCTCCATGCTGGAACGTCTCAACGCCGATCTGGCCCGCGAAAATGACCAGGTGGCCGAGACCGAACAGTCCGCCGATCACCTGGCGGAGGTGCTGGAGGATCTACAACAGGAGCTGAAGGCCACCAAGCGCCAGCGTATCCGGGACATCATGAAACACCCGGAGCAGGAGGAACTGCTGGAGGCCACCTATGACGAGCTGGAGAACGACCTGCAGCGGAAAATCGAAGGCCTGAACCATCAGATTGATTTGCTCAGCGACCGGCGCAATACCATCATTCAGGTGAACCGCACTGCGAAAACCGCCCTGGATGTGTTCCAGGACATCCTGGAAAAGGACAAGCTGGACCGTAACGACCTGGAGCTGATGATCCGGGAGATCCGGGTGTATGAGGACCATCTGGAGCTGAAGCTCCAGGCGGACATTGACGCCCTCATTCGCAGCAGCAACCTGGAGGATACCGTAAATTTTAAGGGGGACATCGAAAACAGAAATTGCCGGCTTGTCCAGACGGCCCGGAACCAGAAGGACAAGGTTTTCGATGTCCATGTTGTCAGTGACGGCGACCCGCTGGAGATTTACACTGACCGGGATGGCGAGGTCATTCTGAAGAAATATTCCCCCATTGGGGAGATGTCCTCGTTTGCCAAGGATTATACGGAATCCCTGTTCCGTTCTCTGGGACATATTGCGTGCATCGTGGATAGGGACCAGGTTGTGGCGGCCAGCGGTGTAAGCAAAAAGGAACTGTGGGATAAGCCCATCAGCCATGATTTGGAGGCGGCCATTGCCAATCGCCAGACGGTGGCGCTAAACCGGCAGAATGGCAGCCGTACCGTAGCGGTTACCAGCGAGGAAGATCCTTCTGGCTATACCGCGCAGGTGCTTTCTCCCATTATTGCCGATGGGGAAGCCATTGGCGCGGTGCTGCTGCTTAGCCGTGAACAAGGCGCACGCATGGGGGATACGGAGCTGAAGGTGGCAGAAACGGCTGCGGGCATTGTGGGGCGGCAGATGGAGCAATGAACCCGCTGCTGCTGTGCCTGCTCGTGGTGGCATGGATGGCAACACCGCTGGAGCTATCCCTTGTGTTAAGCGCGGGGGAGGGAGCCACGGGCCAGGCGCGCTTAAAGGTCTGGGGCATTCCCCTGCGCTGGGCTTTCCGGACGCGCCAGGAAGGCGGCCGATTACGGCTGCTGGTACGGGGCAGGCGCATCCATACAGGGGAGCGCCAGGCGCCTCCCATTACGCCAGGGCGAGCAAAAGTTTGGCTGGGCACGCTGCTGCGCACGGATAAGGCCAGAAAGTGGCTTTTCAACGGCATCCACCTCATCCACTGCGAGGCTAAGATTCGTCTGGCCTTAAGCGATGCAGCCCAAACGGCGTTGCTGTCGGGGGCATTGACCACCCTTGGCGGATGGTTGCCTGGCAAGGTGCAGCTGCACGTGATACCGGATTTCTGGAGCGGACACAGCGCTTTCGCGCTGCGTGCGGCAGTGGCCACCCGCCTGGGAACGCTGGTCATTACGGCCGCGCTGGTGCTAGCGGCGTGGATCGGTGAACGTGCCGAACATCCAAAACATAAGGAGGGAACATGATGGAGCATCCCATTGGGGAGATGATGCAAAGCACCATGGCCAGTATCAAGGACATGGTGGATGTAAATACCGTGGTGGGGGACCCGGTGGTAGCGGCTACCGGCGCGACGATCATCCCGGTGAGCAAGGTTTGCTTTGGCTATGTAACCGGTGGTGGCGACCTTCCTTGCGAGGAGAAGAACAAGCTGCATCCACCGCTGGAAAGCTCCGCCTTCCCCTTTGCGGGGGGAAGCGGCGCGGGCGTTTCCGTGCAGCCGGTGGGTTTTCTGGTGGTCTCCGGCGAGGAGGTACGCATGCTTCCCGCGCAGCCGCTGACGGTGGCGGATCGTATGGTGGAGCTGCTTCCCGGCGTGGTGGAGGACATGAAGCATATTTTCTCCAAGGATGGACGTAAGCAGAGCAGCACACCCATCTATGGGGAGGGATGAGCATGCATAAGCAAAGGATGCGGGAGGAGAACTTCCAGACGGAAGGCTCCTCCCGAGCTTTTTCCTGGGGAAAGGTACGCTGGATGGCCGCGCTGGCGGCGGCGCTGTGCGCGTTGCTTTGGCGGCCAGGAACAGCGCAGGCCCAGGAAGTGGATAGTTCCGCTGCATCGGCGATTGTTATCGACGCGCAGCATGGCACGGTGCTGCTATCCCATCAAGCGGAGATGGAGCGTCCCATGGCCTCCACCACCAAGGTGATGACTGCGCTGCTGGCCCTGGAGGAATGCGACCTGACTGAATTGGTCACTGCCGGCCATAATGCCTTTGGCGTCCCAGGCACGAGCATTTACCTGAGTGAAGGGGAGATCTTGACCATGGAGGACATGCTCTATGGCCTGATGCTTGCCAGCGGTAATGATGCTGCGGTGGCCATTGCCGAGCATATTGACGGATCTGTGGCGGCCTTCTGCGAGCGTATGACGGCTCGTGCGCGGGAGCTGGGGTGTGAGCACACGGTGTTTCTGACGCCCCATGGACTGCCCCAGGACGGGCACTATACCACCGCCCACGACCTGGCCTTGATTGCCCGGGAGGCCATGAAAAACGAAACCTTTCGGCAGATTGTTTCCACCACCCGTGCCACCATTCCCTGGGAGGGAAGGGAGTACGACCGCATCCTGAATAACAAAAACAAGCTGCTCACCACGTACCCGGGTGCTACCGGCATTAAAACGGGTTATACCCGCGCGGCCGGACGGTGCCTGGTTTCCAGCGCGCAGCGGGACGGCATGGAACTCATCTGCGTTGTGCTGAATTGTGCCGACTGGTTCGATGAATCTGCCCGTCTGCTGGATGCCGCCTTTGCTGAATATGGCTGGTTTACCATGCTGGAAGCCGGGGAGACCGTCCGGGAAATGCAGGTGGAGGTAAGCGACGGTACCATGTTGCCCATTGTGGCGCAGGGAGAATTGGGGGGAGTAGCGTCCAAGGATAGCCTCCCCAGCCTGGAGTTGGACCTTCCGGAACGCCTGGAAACACCCATTGACCGGGGAGAACCCTTGGGTATAGCACGCATGGTGGTGCAAGGTGAAACGGTGGCACAGGTTCCGCTTGTGGCGGGGGAGGCTGTGGAACGGGACGACTTTCCCCACCGAATCCGTCACTATTTCTCCCTCTGGATCACCTTCTGAGCCGGAAACTGTCTTTTCATGGCCTGATCTTTTCAAAGCGCTCTTGTGTTTTTCTGCGTTTTTTGGTATGCTTACATGGATGTGGCAAAGGCTGCGCAGGCGGCTCTTGTAACCGAAAGGGCGGAGAGGCAAGTGCTAAAGGTTCGTAAATGTTCGCGGGAGGAGCTGAAAAAGCTGCCTCCCCTTTCCGATGCTTGCCTTTGTGGTGATGAAACAGTGCTTCGCATGGGCCGCAGCGGTTTCTCCCTGGGCTATGTACCCATGGAGAAGGCGCAGTGGCGCACGTTTCCGCCGGCGCTTCCGCTGCCACTGCCGGAAATGGCTTTTTTGCTGTCGGCCTCGGTTTACGGCGCATTCCAGGAAGAACGCTTCTGTGGCCTGGCCGTGATTCGCAAGGATGAGCACGGCTGGGGGGAGATCCTCGATCTGCGCGTGGACGCTTCCTGCCGTAGGCAGGGAATTGCCACAGCGCTGCTGGCCTCCTGCGAGGGTTTTGCCCGGCGGCGTTCACTGGAGGGGTTGCGCATTACCGTAAGCGATCAGAATCCAGTAATGTGTCAGTTTCTGGAAGCAAGCGGTTTTCAGGTGCAGGGTGTGGACCGTTTTCTGTACAGCCGCTTGCCGGAGGAACGTCAAAAACCCCTTGCCCTGCGGGCATGTGCGCTGTTTTGCTATAAGATGATGGAAAGAGGTTGAACCCATGCGCTTGCAAAAGTATTTGGCCCAGAGCGGCGTAGCGTCCCGACGCGCGGCGGAAAAGCTGATTGCCGAAGGCCATGTGACGGTCAACGGGGAGAAAATCACCCAGATGGGCGTACAGGTGGAGGAAACAGACCGCGTAGCGGTGGATGGCAAGGTCGTCCATTTGGAAGAGGAAAAGCATTATCTGCTTTACTATAAACCCATCGGTGAGGTAACCACCGTACAGGACCCGGAAGGCCGCCCCACAGTGCTGGACAAGTTCCGGGACTATCCTGTTCGCCTGGTACCGGCAGGACGGCTGGACTTTGATAGCGAAGGCCTGCTGCTGCTTACCAATGATGGGGACGTGATCCAACGGGTGTTGCATCCCAGCCATGAGGTGGAAAAAAGCTATCTTACCAAGGTTAGCAATCACCTTACCCCCGAGGAGCTGCATCGCCTGAAGTCCGGTGTATTGCTGGATGGCCGTATGACCTCACCAGCACGCTTGCGCGTCATCAAGGAAGAGACCTTCTCCACCACGGTATTGGTAAGCATTCATGAGGGGCGAAACCGTCAGGTACGCCGCATGTTTGAAGCTGTGGGACATCAAGTGGTGGCATTGAAACGGGTTCGTTTTGGTCCCCTACAGCTGGGGGATCTTCGGCGGGGCTGCTGGCGCTATCTCACGGATGAAGAAGTACAGCGGTTAAAGGAGCTATAAGCATGAGCTTTCTGTTGCGCAGTGCCCGCTATCTGGCGCAGGATGCCCTGCGCCAGTCCCTTCAGCCCGGGGCACATGTGGTGGATGCCACCATGGGTAACGGACATGATACCTGCTTTCTGGCAGAGCTGGTGGGGGAGAGCGGACAGGTTATCGCCTTTGACCTGCAGGCGGATGCGGTGGAGAGAACGCGTCAGCTTCTGGAAAGCAAGGGACTGATGGAACGGTGTGTTCTCTACTGCCTGGGGCATGAACATATGCAGGAGGTTGTGCATGAGCCGCTGGATGCGGTGATGTTTAATTTAGGGTGGCTTCCGGGTGGCGATAAATCCATTACTACCCATTGGGAAACCACCAGGCAAGCGGTAGATGCCGCACTCCATTTGCTGCACCCGGAAGGTCTGCTTACCCTATGCGCTTATCCTGGTCACCCCGCTGGGGATGAAGAACGCGCATGCCTAACGGCCTATTTCGCTTCCCTGCGTCCGCAGGCATTCAATGTTCTGCATCAAAAATTCCTCAATGCCGGTCCCGGTGCGCCAGAGTGCTTCCTGGTGCAAAAGCAGGCATAAATGATATGAAACAAGCCCACGGTGCCTTTGCAACCGTGGGCTTTCACATATTCAAAAGTATCTTCCACTGCCCTCTGTAAATCTCTTGTGAAGCATACAAAAAGGGAGACAAGCCTGAAAGGCTTGCCTCCCTTTTGCCAATCCCTGACCGGATTACACCAGCTCCAGGATCACCATTTCCGCAGCATCGCCGCGACGGGGTCCCAGCTTGTAAATGCGGGTATAGCCGCCGGAGCAATTCTTTTCCGCGTTGCGGGCCTTGTACTTGGGGCCAATTTCACGGAAGAGCTTCTCCACCACGGGATGCTTGTTGTCCTTGGTACGCTCCTTGTAATCCTTCTTGTTCTCGTCGGCCTTCTTCTGCTCCTTCAGGTCGTACAGGTACGCCATCATCAGACGGCGGGCATGCAGCTTGGAGGGAGCGTCGTTCACAACTTCCAGGGTCATCAGCTGGCCCTTATCGTTGTGGGTTTGCTTGGTGGTCTGCACGTTGTTGTCGCATTCCTTGATCGCCAGGGTAATCATGCGATCGGCAATGCGGCGCACTTCCTTGGCCTTCGCCTCGGTGGTCTCAATGCGGCCGTACCAGATGAGGTTGGTCACCTGATTACGCAGCAGCGCCTTGCGCTGATCGGCCGTGCGACCCAGCTTGCGTTGATGTGCCATGGGGATGTTCCTCCTTTACGGTCGGGGGAGGGAAATACCCAGCCCCGCTTCCGCTCCGTCTTATTCTTCGTTGGGACGCAGGCCGAGACCCAGCGCTTCCAGCTTCTGCTCGACCTCTTCCAGGCTCTTCCGGCCCAGATTGCGAACCTTCATCATGTCTTCCTGATTACGCTGCACCAGCTCGGCCACGCTGTTGATGCCGGCCCGCTTCAGGCAGTTGTACGCACGCACCGACAGATCCAGCTCTTCGATGGTCATCTCGAGAACCTTTTCCTTCTTGTCGTCCTCGGGCTGCACCATGCTTACCGGCATTACCTGATCGGTCAGGCTCACAAACAGGGACAGATGCTCGCTGAGGATCTTCGCCGCGCCGCTGATGGCCTCATCGGGCATCAGCGTGCCATTGGTCCAAATCTCCAGCGTCAGTTTATCATAGTCCGTGATTTGCCCTACACGGGTATCCTCCACGGTGTAGTTCACCTTCCGGATGGGGGTGAAGATACTGTCCATGGGAATTACGCCAATGGGCATGTTGGGATTCTTATTCTTGTCCGCGCTTACATAACCGCGGCCCTTTTCCAGGATCAGCTGCATTTGCAGATGCGCGTCCTCGTTCAGGGTGGCGATGTGCAGTTCGGGATTGATAATCTCCACCTCGTCATCCACATGGATGTCCGCGGCGGTAACCTCGCAGGGTCCCTGCGCGTCGATGGTAACCTGCTTGGGAGTGTCGCAGTACATCTTTGCTGCCAGGCACTTGAGGTTCAGGATCAGTTCAGTGACGTCCTCCTTCACGCCCGGTACAGTAGAGAACTCATGCTGCACACCCTCGATGTGCACAGAAGAGACCGCCACGCCAGGGAGGGAGGACAGCAGCACCCGGCGCAGGGAGTTGCCCAGGGTGTGGCCGAAGCCGCGCTCCAAGGGTTCCACAACAAACTTGCCGTAGCAGTTGTTCTGGCCAACTTCCACGCACTCGATGCGTGCCTTTTCGATTTCGACGATCATTTCGTTTACCCTCCTCTAATGGTTCAAGCCTGAAGGGTAGCGTCTCCGGGAGAGCAGCCACAGGACTGCACCTCCCAGGACACCCCTCATTACCGGGAGTAGAACTCGACGATCATGTTCTCCTGCAGCTGCAGGTCGATATCCTCGCGGGCAGGCAGCGCATTCACGGTGCCGGTCAGGTTGGGAGCGTCAAAGGTCAGCCACTTGGGGGTCAGCACGGAAGTGCCCTCCCGCAGCGCCTTGAACATTTCCTTCTCGGCGGAGGTGGGGCGCAGGGTAATCACGTCGCCAACCTTCACGGAATAGGAAGGGATGTCCACCTTCTTGCCGTTCACACGGATGTGGCCGTGGCCCACCACCTGACGCGCCATGCGGCGGGTCTTGGCCAGGCCCAGACGGTACACCACGTTGTCCAGACGCAGCTCCAGCAGCTGGAGCATGTTGTCGCCGGTGATGCCCTTCATGTTCGCGGCCTTCAGGTAGTAGCGGTGGAACTGCTTCTCCAGAATGCCGTAAACAAACTTAACCTTCTGCTTTTCCTTCAGCTGCGCCCCGTACTCAGAAACCTTCTTACGACGGGTGCCGCCGGGATTACGGGTAGACTTCTTGTTGCTGTAGCCCATCACTGCCGGGGAAATATCGAAGCTCCGGCACTTGCGGGCGATCGGTTGCTTATTGACAGCCATTGTATGTTGTCCTCCTTCAATACCTTACACGCGGCGGCGCTTGGGCGGACGGCAGCCATTGTGAGGAATGGGCGTCACGTCCTTGATCATGTTCACTTCCAGACCCGCAGCCTGCAGGGAGCGGATCGCGGCTTCACGTCCGGAGCCGGGGCCCTTTACATACACTTCCACGGTCTTCAGGCCGAACTCCATGGCCGCCTTGGCAGCGGTCTCGGCAGCCATCTGCGCCGCAAAGGGCGTGGACTTCTTGCTGCCACGGAATCCCAACCCGCCGGAAGAGGCCCAGGACAGGGCGTTGCCATTGGTGTCGGTGATGGTCACGATGGTGTTATTGAAAGAAGAACGGATATGGGCGGCGCCGCGCTCCACGAGCTTCTTCTCACGGCGCTTGCGCGTTACCTTCTTGAGCTTTTGCTTGGTGGGTGCCATTTTTATCCCTCCGTGCCCTCTTGGGGCGTATCATTGCGTCAGGCCGAAATTACTTGGTGGCCTTCTTCTTGCCAGCAATGGTCTTCTTGGGACCCTTGCGGGTACGGGCATTCTGCTTGGTGTTCTGACCGCGCACCGGCAGTCCCCGGCGGTGACGTACGCCACGGTAGCAGCCGATTTCCATCAGCCGCTTTACGTTCAGGGAAACTTCCCGGCGCAGGTCGCCTTCCACCTTCAGGTGATGCTCGATGTAGTCACGCAGCTTGCTGATTTCAGTCTCGGAGAGATCCTTGATCCGGGTGTCGGGATTGATGCCGATCTCCGCAATCATCTTCTGAGAGGTCGTCAGGCCGATGCCGTAGATATAGGTCAGGCCGACTTCCACGCGTTTTTCTCTGGGCAGGTCGACGCCCGCAATGCGTGCCATGTGTGTAATACACCTCCAAATTGTGCTTGCGGCCCATGCCGCGATGAAAGAAGCGGATTCTTCACATTCCTCCAGGCAACCCTACCAGGAAGAAGGCGCATTCGTCCGCAGCTTCGTGTCCCGCGAGGTGAATGCAGGCGGGACGGCACCACGCATCGCCGGAAGGCGCTGAGCGCAATGCCTGCCAAAAAATTTGAGAAGACTTATGGTTAACCGGTGGAACACATCCTTAGAGGAGGACATGCAGCCGCCCACCAGTCGAACCTACTCGGCAACCATTGCATTTTAGCACGAAAGCAAGAAAATGTAAATATTTATTTGCCCCTTTTCAAACATTTTTTCGGGCTTTCGGGGAGATTTTTCGCGGGTTTCCGGGGCATGGCGCGTGCAACTCACTCCACATCTGCAAGGGGAACCACGGTGCCTGTTTTTCTTGCTTTTTCGGCACGGAAAACAGCCAGATGCCCGTTTACGGAATCCTCAATGGAAGTGCAGGAAATAGAAGGCGTTTTGCCCTGCAACACGCGGACAAAGTCCTCCACCAGCCGCAGGTCGCCGCCCCCGTGGGTGCCGTTGGCGCCGCTCTTGTCCCCGCCGATCCCCAGATCTACGGTTTCCTCCCGCCAACCGGCTTCGCTGGCTGTATCCACGGCGCGCACCACATAGCGGGAATCATCGAATACGCCCTTGATTTCTCCACGAGTTCCGATGATATGTATGTTCCGCTCCGGCTTGGCCGCTCCGCCAATCATGTTCAGGGTTCCCGTGGAGCCGTCTGAAAACTGCACCATGACCGACTGGCGATCCACCACGGTGTGGTCGCATTTCCAGACGCAGCGCCCATAGTTGCTGTTCCCCTTCAGGGAGGCAATCTTGTCCTCCAGGGTGGGATGCTCCAGCCCTTCCAGGGAATCCCACACGTAAAAGGCCCAGCGGTCGGGGTGATCGATATAGTGCTTTTTGGCGGAGTAAAGGCAGTCTGCTTCTATGGGACAATCCACCATACAGCGCGTGCCGGCCCTTGAAGGCGTTTTCTCCGGCGCAAACTGGAAATCCCCGCCGAAGCTGGACACCAGGGTGGGCCTTACGCCGCTTTTGAGCCAGACCATCAGATCCAGGTCATGGCAGCATTTGGCCAGCAGCATGGAGGCACCGCATTTTTCCTCATTGCCCCACTTGCCGCGAATGTAGGAGACCGCCAGATGATGGTAGCTCACATGTTCCGTGCATTGTATATTGATGATTTCGCCGATGTCGCCCCGCAGAAGCTTTTCCTTGATTTGCGCGTAGAAAGGCGCGTAACGCAGTACGTGGCAGATCATCACCCGGCGGCCGGTTTCCCGGGCAGTGCGCACAAGCTCCCACATCTCCGTCTCATTGACCGCGAAGGGCTTTTCCAACAGCATGTGGTATCCGGCGCGGAGCAGGGGAATGGCCGTGGAGACATGCTGCGTGTCCATGGTGCCATTGATGATGGCATCAGCCAACTGTGGACGGGCGGCCAGTGCTTCGGCGCTTTCGAAACACATGTCCTGCGGGATATGGTAGCATGCAGCTGCTTTCTTGCGGCGGATGGGATCTGGATCGGCTACTCCGACGATGGTCAGCGCTTCCGGATGGAGCTTCGCATAGGATGCGTAGAGCATGGCGCGATGTCCCGCGCCTACAATGATAGCGGAAACCGGCATGGTTTCTGTCCCCCTTTGGACCATGTGCTGTTACGAAAATGTACTTATTTTATTATGAAGAAAAGGAAATCCATTGTCAAGGCAAAAAACAGGAATACGGATTTCTTTCGCGCCGCGAGGGAGACATGTATGCATTACAGCCAGCTCCATATCCCCATCGAACGCTGAAACTTTGCCACTCTTCGGCAAGCACACCGCTCAAGGCGTCCTGCCAGATGGCGGGGGCATGGCGCTTAAGGCTGATATTGCTTGCACTCTCAGGGGATTTGTGCTACCATAGCCATGCTTGGAGCGGCCGGGCACGGCGTATTTCCACGGGCGGAAGGCAGAGCCAAAATGAACACGGGCGATTTGCGCTGCCCGGTATATCGCTGGCCGCTAGGAAAATAAGGATGCTTCCCAACCAGAGGCTGCCCGCAGGGCATGCAGAACGAAATACCGGCGCTATTTCGGCGTGCTTGTGGCGGGATGGATGCCATAGCGCTGCTATGGCCGCAGGGGAGCGATACGCGCGAAGAAAGGGTTTTTATTCCGATGATGAAAGCACTGGGTAGCATATTGGGTGAAGTAATGTATTGGTGCTATGCGCTGGTGCAAAATTATGGTCTGGCCATTATACTGTTTACACTGCTAACCAAGATTGTGCTGCTGCCTTTTAGCATATGGTTGCATAAGAATGGCATCAAGATCGTGAAACTCCAGGCGAAAATCAACACGGTGAAAGCGGAATACTACGGGGACGCCGGTGTGATTGCGGAAAAGCAATCGGAGCTGTACAAGCAGGAGAAATACAATCCCTTGGTAAACCTGATTCCCATCATGATCCAGCTGATCCTGCTGATGGGCCTGATCGAGGTGATTTATCACCCGCTTACCTATATCCTTCACCTGGATAGCGATTGTATCCAGCAGCTGGTTGCCTCAGCCATGTCCCTTCGGGGCATAACGGAAGCCGGAGCCTCCATTCAGCTAAGTGTGGTTGATCTGGTCAAGACGGGGGAGCTGCAGGGGGCGCTCGCCATGCTGCCGGAGAATATGGACACAGCGCTGCGGCAAATCGAAGGCCTGCGGATGGACTTCCTGGGAATCAATATGTGTGGGATTCCCAGTGAATTGGGCGGGCTGTACGTGCTTTCGTCGCTGCTGGCGGCGCTCTCCTCCTGGCTGCTATGCATGTTCCAGAACGCGCAGAATGTTTTGCAGAGCGAACAGGGCCTGTGGAACAAGTATGGAACCATGCTGCTCTCTGTGGGGATTAGCCTCTACCTGGGCTGGTTTGTACCCATCGGCGTGGCGCTGTATTGGGTTGTGAGCAATCTTTGCGCCATTCTGCAAACCATGGCGCTGAATCAAATCATCAATCCGAAAAAGTATGTTGACTACGAGGAACTGGAACAAAGCCGACAGCGCCTGCGGGCCATTGAAAGCCTGCAACCGGACGCGCACACTCCTGAAGCCAAGGAGAACGCTCGGCGGGAAAAGGCTGACTATAAAAAATTCTTTTCCATTGAAAACAAGCATCTGGTTTTCTTTTCGGAGAAAAGCGGATATTATAAATACTATCAGGATATGATGGCATACGTTCTCACCCATTCCAACGTTGTCATTCATTATGTCACCAATGATCCCAACGACCAGATCTTTGCAATCGCAAAGGAGACCCCCCAGATTCATCCCTACTATATCAGCATGAAAAAGGCCATTACGCTGTTTATGAAGATGGATGCGGACATGGTGGTCATGACCACGCCCGACCTGGACAACTATTATCTCAAACGCAGCTATGTCCGAAAGGATATAGAGTATGTCTACGTTCCCCATGGCATGGCATCGCAGATATTGACCATTCACAAGGGCGGATGCGATCACTTTGACACGGCGTTTTGCGCGGGACAGCATCACATTGATGAAATGCGCGAAATGGAAGAAATGTATGGCACCCGAAAAAAGAATCTGGTCCCGGTGGGGTACGGCTTGCTGGATGATCTGATCGCCGCCTACGCGCAGCAGGAGCATGGGGCCCACGAACGGCCCATTGTCCTGATAGCGCCTTCCTGGCAGAAGGATAACATTCTTGATACCTGCATCGACGGGCTGATTCGCAGCCTGCTGGCGGAGGACTTCCGCGTGGTTGTCCGCCCGCATCCTGAGTACGTCAAACGATTCCGCGCGCAGGCCAATGCGCTGAGGGAGCGCTGGGCGCATGTGGATGCCGAACGGCTGAGCATGGAAATGGACTTTACCTCCAATGCGACCATTTTTACCGCCGACACGGTGGTGACGGACTGGAGCGGGATTGCCTATGAATTCAGCTTCGCGACGCTGAAAAAAACCCTGTACATCGACACCCCCATGAAGGTGTCCAACCCGGACTTCTACCGTTGCAAAACGCCTCCCTTTGACCTGAACATCCGTGACAGGATTGGCGTACGACTAAAGCCCGAAGAGGTGGAAAAGGCCGGCGCCACCGTGCGTGCCATGCTGGCTGGCCAACGGGAAAACGAGGAAACCCTGCGGGCTATCCGTGACGAAAGCGTATTTCATATTGGGCATAGTGGAGAATACGCCGGAAAGTACCTGCTCCAGCGCCTGTTGGAACGCGCCAAGAAGCAATGACCGGTTGAAGAAACACAACGGGAATTATCCCATAGAAAGGAAGCGCTACACTGCATGAAAGCATTGATTCTCAATTCTGGCCTGGGCCACCGCATGGGCGTCCTTACATCCGAGCATCCCAAGTGCATGACGGAGCTCTCCACGTCCCAAACGATTCTGAGCCGCCAGCTGAAGTTCCTTGCTGATGCCGGCATCCATGAAGTCGTCATGACCACGGGATATTTTGATGCCGTGCTGGTGAACTACTGCAATTCCTTGGAGCTGCCCTTGCATATCCAGTTCATCAGAAATCCCTTGTACGCCGAAACCAACTATATTTATTCCATTTACTGTGCCCGGGAGGCGCTGCGGGATGATGATATCCTGATGATGCACGGAGACCTGGTCTTTGAATATTCCGTGCTGGAGGACATCGTCAACCATGCCGGGAGCTGCATGAAAGTTTCCTCCACCCTGCCTTTGCCGGACAAGGACTTTAAGGCCGTGGTGCGCGATGGCCTGGTAAAGGCGGTTGGCGTGGAATTCTTTAATTCAGCCGTGGAGGCCCAGGCGCTCTATAAGCTGAAGCAAAAGGATTGGGAGATCTGGCTGAATAAGATCTGCGCCATGTGCGAAACCGACCAACGGAATTGCTATGCCGAGGTGGCCCTGAATGCCGTTACGGACGAATGCGTCATTGAAGCCTATGACGTAAAGGACCGCCTTTGCACCGAGATCGATACGCCCGAAGATCTGGCGAACGTGCGCAGTCAGCTGTCAAAAATTGAAAGCCGAACGGTGTACATGTGCTTTTCCACGGATGTGATCCACAGCGGCCATATTGCCATTCTTCGCAAAGCACAAAAGCTGGGCAAGGTAATCATCGGCGTGCTGTCGGATGAGGCGGTGGTGAACTATAAGCGTTTCCCCTTGCTGCCCTTTGAAGAACGAAAGTCCCTGTTTGAAAGCATGGCCGGCATCTATAAAATTGTCAAACAGGATACGCTGAGCTACCGGGAAAATCTGCTGCGCTACCATCCCACCTATGTGGTCCACGGGGATAATTGGCGAAGCGGTGTGCAAAAGCCCATCCGTGACGAAGTTTGCGAAGTCCTGGCCACCTATGGTGGCCAACTGGTGGAGTACCCCTATGCGTCCGATGCCAAGTATGCCGAGATCGATAAACGGGTGCAGATGGAACTCTCCACCCCGGATGTCCGGCGGGGACGCTTGCGCAAGGTGCTTGCCATGAAAGGGCTGGTAACAGCCCTGGAAGCCCATAGTGGCCTTACGGGACTGATTGTCGAGAAAACCGTGGTGGCGGAGAAAGGCGGAGCCCGGCAGTTTGACGCCATGTGGATCAGCTCCCTGTGCGACTCCACGGCCAAGGGAAAGCCGGATATCGAGCTGGTGGATATGACGTCCCGGTTCCGTACGGTGGACGATATTTGCGAAGTAACCACCAAGCCCATTATCTTCGACGGTGACACGGGCGGCTTGACGGAGCACTTTGTTTACACGGTGCGCACTCTGGAGCGCATGGGCGTGAGCATGATTGTCATTGAGGACAAGACCGGGCTGAAAAAGAATTCCCTCTTCGGGACGGAAGTAGTCCAGACCCAGGACACCATCGAGAACTTCAGCAACAAGATCCGCGCAGGGAAAAACGCCCAGAAAACCAGGGACTTCATGATTTGTGCGCGTATTGAAAGCCTGATTCTGGAACGCGGCATGGAGGATGCGCTCACCCGCGCCTTTGCTTTCACCGAGGCGGGAGCGGACGCAATCATGATCCATAGCCGCAAGAAGGACCCGGCGGAGATCTTCGCCTTTGTGGAGGCTTTCCGGGCAAAGGACCCTGTTACGCCCATTGTGGTGGTCCCAACTTCATTCAACGAAGTAACGGAGGAGGAATTCAAGCGGCGTGGGGTAAACATTGTCATTTATGCCAATCAGCTTACCCGCACGGGGTTCCCAGCCATGCAGCATGCCGCTGAGCTCATCCTTCAAAATCATCGGGCCAAGGAATGCGATGATATATGCATGCCCTTCAAGGACATCATTCGCCTGATACCCGAGGATATTTGAGGAGCGCGGTGCTCTATGGGGAAAAGTTTATGACCATGCTCTTTTAAGCAAAGCGGCAGCGGAACGATCCGGCTGCCGCTTTGCGCGCTCTGCCGCTGACGGGGCAGTGTTTGTTGCCCTGGGATTGCTCTTTTCCCGGCAGGTGGTTTCTGCTATAATGGGCGTAGCGCACGGGGCGCTGAATAAAAGGAGGCAATGTATGCTTTCGATTCCCCAGGATGTGGCGCTGATTTTGCGCCTGTTGCGCCAGGCAGGCCACCTGGCATATGTGGTGGGCGGTTGCGTGCGGGACGCGCTGCTGGGCCGCACGCCCAAGGATTGGGATATATGCACCTCCGCTACGCCGGAGGAAATGCAGCGTATTTTTTCGGGATACCATGTGGTGGAAACCGGACTCAAGCACGGCACGCTCACCGTGGTGCTGCACCATGTCCCCTATGAGGTAACAACTTTCCGCGTGGAGGAGGGATATGCAGACCATCGCCATCCGGATCAGGTGCGCTTTGTCCACAATGTCCGCGAGGACCTGGCCCGGCGGGACTTTACCGTAAACGCCATGGCCTGGTCCCCAGAGGAAGGGCTGGTGGATGCCTTTGGCGGGCGGGAGGATCTGCGCGCGGGAATCATCCGCTGCGTGGGCGATCCGTATACCCGCTTTGGGGAGGATGCCCTGCGCATCCTTCGTGCGCTGCGCTTTGCGTCCACCTATGCTTTTCAAATTGATGGCGATACCGCTGCGGCTATTCATGCTTTGCATCCCACGCTGTGCCATGTGGCGGCGGAACGCATCCGCGTGGAGCTGGGCAAATTGCTCTGCGGCCAGGCGGCAGCGGAGATCCTGCGCCAGTATCCTGACGTTCTTCACACGGTTTTGCCGGAAACACAAGCTATGTTTGGCTTTGAGCAGCATAGCCCTTACCACTGCTATGACGTGTGGGAACATACCCTGCATGCCCTCAAGGCGGCTGAGACGGAGGAAACTCTTCGTTGGGCGGTGCTCCTGCACGATACGGGAAAACCTGAGGCATTCACCCTGGATGACGCAGGAACAGGCCACGCCTATGGACATGCCAAAATCAGCCGCGACAAGGCGGAGAGTGCCATGGCACGGCTGAAAATGGACCGTGCCACCTGGGAGGATGTGACCACCCTGGTGGAAAGGCATGATATACCGCTGCCGCCGGACCGCCGAACCATGAAGCGCCGCTTGCGCCAGTTGGGGGAGCGCCGCCTCCGCCTGCTGATACAGCTGCAACGCGCCGATGCCCTGGGCACCGGTACGCGGGTACCCCAAGAGGTTGAGCAAATGACGCAGGAGCGCACGCAGACGCTGAAAACCCTATTGGCGGAGGATGCCTGTGTCTCCCTTAGACAGTTGCAGGTAAATGGCCGGGATCTTCTGTCTGCGGGCATACCGGCGGGGAAGATCCTGGGGCAAACCCTGGAGCGGTTGCTGGAAGAGGTTATGGAGGAAACACTGCCAAACCAGCGGGAGCCGCTGCTGCACCGGGCTGCTGAACTGGTGCGGGAAGGAGGTACCCATGGGCAAATGGAATGAGGAGCTGGAGCTGAAAATCCAAAAGCTGCCCGAGAGCCCCGGATGTTATTTGATGAAGGACGCCCAAGGGACAATCATCTACGTGGGCAAAGCGGTAAACCTGAAAAACCGCGTGCGGTCCTACTTTCGGGAAACATACCACACGCCCAAGGTAGCGGCCATGATTAGCCATATTCAGGATTTTGATATCCTTCTGTGCGACAGTAACCTGGAAGCCCTGTGCTTGGAGTGCAACCTTATCAAGCGGCACCGTCCCTATTACAACATTTTGCTGAAGGATGACAAGCACTATCCCTATCTACGGGTGAACCTCCGGGAGAATTATCCTCGCCTGACCCTGGCCCGGCGCATGGAAAAGGATGGGGCAAAGTATTTTGGCCCCTATATTGGCGCCACGGCGGTGAAGCAAGTGATCGACGCGGTGCGGGATGTATTCCCCCTGCGTACCTGCAAGCTGGCCCTGCCGCTGAAATCTCCCCGCCGCCCCTGCGTGAATTATGAGATTGGACGCTGCCTGGCCCCGTGCGCCGGCAAGTGCACGGAGGCAGAGTACTGGGATATGCTGGACGGTGTGCTGGCGTTTCTGGGAGGGGATTACAAGCAGGTGGTGGAGCGCCTGAAAAACGACATGAACGCCGCCGCGGAAAAAATGCAGTATGAAAAGGCGGCAGTTTACCGGGACAAGATCCGGGACGTGCAGGGGCTTATGGAGCGGCAGATTGCCATACAGACCGAGCGCGCAGAGCAGGATATCCTGGCTTTGGCCCAGGACGGGCTGGACGCCATGGTGCAGCTGGTCTATGTGCGCGGGGGGCGCATGGTGGGTGGCGACCACTTCCCCCTTCCCAGGGAAGGGAGCGAAGATCCCGGAGAGATCCTTGCGGCGTTCCTTACTCAATATTATGAGGATGGAAATCTGATTCCCCGGCACGTGCTGGTGCAGGCGCTTCCGGAGGATAGCCTGCCGCAGCTGGAAGCATGGCTTCGGGAAAAGAAAGGCGCGGCCGTTACCCTGGCCACCCCCAAGCGCGGAGAAAAACATGAGCTGGTGCGCCTGGCCGCCAAAAACGCTGCGGATGCGCTGGAAAAGCGCAATGCCCGGGCGGCCATTCGGCAGGAACGCACCGTAGGCGCGTGCGAAGGCCTGGCCAAGGCACTGGGCCTGCCCAAGGCGCCGCGCCGCATTGAGGGCTACGACATTTCCAATACCCAGGGCGTGCTATCCGTGGCGTCCATGGTGGTGTTCATTGATGGCGTGGCGGCCAAGAAAGAGTATCGGCATTTTCGTATTAAAACGGTGGTGGGTGCCAATGACTTCGCATCCATGAACGAAGTGCTGGGCCGGCGTTTCTCCCACGGCCTGGAGGAAAAAAAGGAACGGGAAGCCGCGGGGCTCCCGGCCATTGGAGGAAAGTTTTCGGACCTGCCGGATCTGGTACTCATTGACGGTGGCCCCCAGCAGCTGCGCTTTGCCCGGGAAGCCTTGCAGGCCCTGGGCGCAGAGGTACCCATGTTTGGCCTGGCGAAAAAGCAGGAGGAGATTTATCTTCCCGACCGGGAGGAACCCATCTGCCTGGATCACCATACGCCGGAGCTGCATCTGGTGCAGCGCATTCGTGACGAGGCGCACCGCTTTGGCATCACCCATCACCGGGCGCTGCGAGGGAAGGCCAGCATCCACAGCCAGCTGGAGGACATCCCTGGCATCGGCCCCAAGCGGCGCAAGGCACTGCTTTCCCATTTTGGCTCCCTGAAAGCCATACGTGCGGCTTCCCTGGAGGAACTGGCTTCGGCTCCCGGCATGAGCAAGCCCGCGGCGGAGGCCGTGTGGGCGTGGGCACAGGATGGACAAAGCTGAATTTTCTTAGGGAAATTTGGCTTGTTCGCGGTTGGCTTTTTTGCTATAATCGCTTTGGTTCAGGATGCACTTTGCGGTGGATATGCTAGCGAGGAAAGGATGCGCTGCCTATGGAACGTGCAAAACCACAAAAGCAAATTGTGAAAGAATGGCTACTTATTACTTTGGGCATCGTCTTTCTGACGGTGGGCGTGTATTTTTTCAAGTTTCCCAATAATTTCTCCACGGGCGGGGTCAGCGGTCTGTCGGTGATTCTGGCACACTATATTCCCAGCATGACTCCTGGGACCTTTGTTACCGTGATCAATGTGTTGCTGCTTTTGCTGGGCTTCGCAGTGTTTGGGCGCAGCTTTGGCATGCGTACTACCTATGCCAGCCTGCTGTTCAGCGGCTTGACATGGCTGCTGGAGCGCGTGCTGCCCATGCAGGCGCCCATGACTTCCCAGCCGCTGCTGGAGCTGATTTTCGCGGTATCGCTGCCGGCGGTGGGTTCGGCGATTCTCTTTAACCTGGATGCTTCCAGCGGTGGCACGGATATTGTGGCCATGGTGCTGAAAAAGTTTACCAGTCTCAATATTGGCCGGGCGCTCATGTGCTCCGATTGCATTATTACGGTGATGGCCTGCGTGGCCTTTGGCATGGAGACGGGACTGTTTTCCATCCTGGGACTGCTGATGAAGTCGCTCCTGGTGGATATGGTGCTGGAAAACATCAACACCCATAAATGTTTTCACATTATTACCGCCCATCCGGAAACAATTCAGGATTTCATTGTGAAAAACCTGCACCGCGGCGCTACCGCTTTGCAGGGGGAAGGCGTTTTTACCCACGAAGGCCGCACGGTGCTGCTAACGGTGGTAAACCGTCACGAGGCCATTTTGCTACGCAAGTATATCAAAGCGGTGGATCCCACTTGCTTTTTGCTGATTACCAATACCGGTGAAATCATCGGCAAGGGCTTCCGGGGCGTCAACTAAGGGGGATGGCATATGTACGGAATCCTGGGCGGTGTATATGGAGCATTGCTCTCCATCATGAATTTGATGAATGCCCAACTTTCCGCCATCTATGGTAACTGGGCAGCCACGGTGATGATCCATCTGGTGGGCCTGGCTGTTCTGTTTCCCTTTTCCTTTGGGTGGGGACGGTCCAAGGGACGTGCTCCCTGGTACCTGTATGGCGGCGGCTTGATTGGCATTGTCACAGTGGCCTGCTGCAATGTGGGTATCAGCGGCATTGGCGTTACCGCAAACCTGGTGCTCATGCTGCTGGGACAGCTGATTTGCTCCACCATCATTGACCAGTTTGGACTTTTGGGGGCACGGACGGTCCGCCTGAGCTAGGGGCGGGCCTTGAGCCTGGGCGTGATCGCCATAGGCGATCTTGTAATGCTGCTGTGGACCGCCGGTACGGCCACCGAGGGCGGCGCGCCGGTGTGGCTGGCGGTGCTGGTATCCATCCTGTCCGGCTTCTCCATGGTGCTGGCCCGCATCAGCAATGCGCGACTGGCGGAGCGGTCGGGGTTGGGCTACAGCACGGTTATGAATTACGTAACCGGCCTGAGCGGCAGCCTGCTGATTTATCTCTGCCTGGGCAGCAAGCAGCTCCCGCCTATCCCGGCGGAGGGGCAGAGCTTCCTGATTTATATGGGTGGCGCGTTGGGCGCGGTGGCGGTTTATCTGTGCAGCCTGGTTACGCCCAAGCTTTCCACCCTGCAGTTCACGGTAATCCTTTTTGTGGGACAGATCTTTTCCAGTATGCTGCTGGATGCCTTGCTGCTGGGCGTGTTTTCCATGGGCACGCTGGTGGGCGGTGTGGTGGTGGCCCTGGGAATGGCACTGAACATCTGGCAGGAACGAAAGGGGACGAAGCCGCTTGGAAACGCTGTCCAGCCTTAAAAATCCAAGGGTTCAGCTGTGGCGTAGCCTAAAGGAACGAAAGGCGCGGAAGGAAACAGGACTGTTCCTGGTGGAAGGCCGAAAGATGGTGACCGAAGCGCTGGCCTCCGACTTTCCCGTGGAAACCATCCTTTGCGATGCGGCGCAGGCAGAAACATATGCATCCCTATTGTCCCAGGGAGAGGCCGCGCTGCTGCCTGCACATGTCCTGGCGGCAGTGTGCGACACCAAAACACCACAGGGTATTGCGGCGGTGGTGCGCATGGGCGCCATTGCCCATCTGGGCAAACGCCTGGTGGCCCTGGATGGTGTGCAGGACCCCGGCAATGTGGGAACCATTTTGCGCACGGCGGACTGCGCCGGCATGGAAGGTCTGCTCCTGAGCGAGCAATGCGCCGATATCTTTAGCCCCAAGGTGCTCCGGGCCACCATGGGCAGCATTTTCCGCATGCCCGTGGAAGTGACGGCAGATTTGCCCGGGCGGCTCTACGCCTTGCGGGAGCAAGGGTACAGTGTGCTTTCCTCACAGCTGGACGGGACACCGTTTTATCAGCGCAGGGGGGTAGGGGAACGCTATGTGCTGGTGGTGGGAAACGAAGGCAACGGCGTGTCCCACCAGGTGCAGCAGCTGGCCACCCATCGTTTACGCCTGCCCATGCGTGGGGGCGCCGAGTCCCTGAATGCGGCGGTGGCGGCGGGTATCATGATGTATGAGCTGACCAGAGAGCTGGGGGAATAAGGTTGACAGAGGCCGGCTTTTCCCCAGAATGGAGTTCACCTTTTGGTACGGTATCTTTCACGTATACTTCAGCTTGCTTTCCTTGGCTGGTCAGATGCGGCAGGCATGATAAAACCAGTTCCAAGGAAAGGAGGCGGCAAGGATGGGCATCCGGGATTATCAAGTGCTGCACGGTTGAGACCGTGCCTGATAACAGGCGATACCGCGGCGCATGATAGCCGCTGATTTAAAAAGACGGACGGGGATATTTTATGAAACCGTCCGCCTTTTTTTGTTTGCAGATGTAACGTTTATCTGCCACGCATTGACAGCTTTACCTGGAAAATGCTAGTATCAAAATACATCATGAGGTGAGCAAAGACAGTTGCAAAGGAACTAAAGGAGGAAGGCATATGTGGAAGCGGTGGCTGGCGGTTTGCCTATGCCTTTGCCTGGCAGGATGGGCGCAGGCTGAGGCATACTATACGTACGGCTACATCTGCGGGGAAGACAGCGTGGTGATCTATGAGGCGGAGCGCTCGGATAGCCGCATGCTTGGCTGCGTGTTTCCGGGGACCCCGGTAACGGTGATTGCCCATCAGGGCGAATGGTACTGGATTCACCTGGACCATCAGGAGCAGGATGATATGCTGATGGGATATGTCAAGGCAGACCAGGTGTCGCGCACGGCACCGGACGCGCAACTGCCGGCGGTTAGTCTCCTGGGAGAGGAGCCGGTAAGGCTGTGCTCTGAACATCAGCATATCACGCGTGCCATGCTGGAAGCTGGCACGGAGGTGGAACTGATGGGACAGACGGACATATACTGGATTGTCCGCGCGGACGGGCAGATGGGTACAATTCCCGTGGAAAGCGCCGAGCCCGCCCAGGCGGCGCTGTCGCTGCTGAATGCCGATTATCTGGCTCAGGTACAGCAGGATGAGGCAAACCGGCAAGCCATGATAACCTACGCCGAGGAGGCGGAGATACGCTTTGGCGCGGACAACCGGAAATGGCCCCTGCAGCAGCGGCAGGAATATGGACGGCTGCAGGAAGCATGCGGCATTTTCAACGTATGGGTGGATGAGATGCCCCGATCCACGGAACTGGATCAGGAAACGGCCTTGCAAATGGCAAAGGACTACTTCCGCCAGATGTGGGGGGTCGATGCCAATGCGGAGGCGTGGCAGATATATACGGCTTTCGGCTATAACCGCATGGAGCCCAATGCGCGCCTGTGGCAGTTTACCTTTCAGGAAACAGCGTATGAGGAGAGTCAATTTCTCATGCAGCTGACCGCGGACACGGGGGAGCTCTACCGTACCTCCAGTGCAGACGCATTCATGTCCGCACGGCGGAAACATGGCTATACGGCTGATCAAGCGCTACAGGACTCCCTGACAGAATGGAGCGAACGGCTGGGGCGCGACGTGGAGGAGTGGACGATTGAGGAACAATATGACTTCGCACAAACCCCTGTTGCGCAGCTTGCCCATTATTACGAAAACGCCACAGTACCAAAAGACTGGGAAGTACCCGTGGACGAAGCGCTGTCCACGGCGCGGCTTGGCCTGATGCACCGCTATGGACTGGAAGCGGAGGAGCTGGATCGCTTGCAGCTGAGAACCCAGGCCATGGAAAATCTGCCGGAGCGATTTTATTATTTTACTTGGAGCAGCTGGAACGCGGAGATGGAACTGTGGGAGTGCCTGTATGTGGCGCAGATTGATATGGGAACCGGCGAGATCATGAC
>OLSM01000295.1_pt1 | contig 50757 bp, 47 predicted proteins | sample 1672721 | NCBI WGS metagenome assembly OLSM01 (sample SAMEA3136717, study PRJEB25190) | human gut metagenome
TCATAGTATTGATAGAGTATCTCACCAGCGCCGCGCATAGAATCCATATGGCCATATAAAGAAATCCCGGTGCATCCGTCTCTGTGAAACTGTATAGGATCATCGCCAATACCTGAAGAATAATCCCCGCTATCATCAAAAAAATTCTTGTTTTTTTATACATAATAAAGCACCTCTCCTTCTATAGACTTTACTATATCAGGGGAGGTGTGTCATAAACAGGACTCCTTAAATGTCCTCTTCAATTATTTCGATATCATCATCGCTTTCTTCTTGCGCAGAAACTTCATCTTCCTCATCTTCTTCCAGGATCATCCTTGCTTTTTCAACTTCCGACTCCCTGGAAACCTCTTCTTTCACCTTTTTGGAATATACTTCTTCCTTCTTTCCAATTTTTCTGGAATGCATCATAAACTGAACAATAATCCCTGCTACTGCCAGAACGATGCTGATTCCATATCCTACCAGAATATTCTTCTCCATACCTATCAAAGATGCTGCCGCCATGCCAGCGCAAAGGCCTCCGGATATTCCGGTTACGACAACAACGATGGGCTCTATGTAAAGAACAGACAGCACCGCCAATACAACTGCAATCCCAAGACATATGATATACATTATCATAGATGATGGATGGATCACTGCCGCACACACGCCGAATCCATAGCACAATACCAGCAAAAATATACCAATCCTTCGCAAGAATATGGATAACAGCCCGATGATTACCGCGCCCGCCAGTACCGCAATCAAAAATGTGGTTCCTGTAAGCCCCATAACTACAGCCGCGGCAACTCCCGCCGCTGCTCCCAGCACGAACCCCACGACCGCAGCCAGCAGCCTCATTAACTTCAACCCGAACAGGCAAATCAAAAGCCCTACCACTATCGTTACGATCAAGGCTGCCATACTTGGCCGATAGGTGCCTGCCAGAAATATGCTGCTGTTGTCTCCAACCTTGCCTATCAGTTCATTTCCCATGCTCATTACTTCATCCATATCTTCTGTCTCCTTTGTCCCTTGTCAATTATTTGTTAGAATCCATAATTCTCCCGGAAAGTCCTGCCACTCCCTTGCAATCCTCCCGAGCGATACCATTATAGCATCTTTTTTAGTTCCTGTAACCATCAAAATTGTTCCTGTGATAGCGTTCTATAATACAACAGTAAAGATGGGCATCAATTATATGAAATAAATGACACCCATCTTTACTTTGATTCTTCAATCATTCTTTTACCTCTTTCTTTTGGTAAAGTTTTTTACTGATTACTAATCAGTTTGGATAGTTTAATTTTTTGGTGGTCCGTACCTTCCTTTCTTAAACTATATCTTATTGAACTTTAAATACTGTTTTGCATTCTCCCTTCAATAAGTTGTGATCTGATAGATATGTATCATATCTTCAAATCTGTAATAATAAACTCACCTCCAACAAATGTTTTATCTGTTTTCTTATCTTGTTTATTATTTATGTCATTATACTATCATTAAATTCCACATTTGTCAATATGTTTTTATATTATTTTCTAATTTTCTGTTAATTTTCTCGTTAAAAATAGAGTACCTTTCAGCAAAAAGGTACTCCCGGTCATACATTTACCTTAAAATGCAACCGCTCCTGTCTCTGTTCCATTGATAACATAGTACACGGCGCCCTCTTCCGGCTTTATGTATAGATCCATAGATTTGATATCTCCAACCTTCTTCCCGGTACTTGTCCAGGCTTTCTTTACGCTGGCTATGATATCTTTCTCTTCTACCTGTTTCCCATAATATTCAACAAAGGCATTTACCTTTATCTCTTTTTTCGCTGTTGTCTTCTTTGCAGCTGTCGTCTTTGCCGCTGCCTTCTTCGTCGCTGTTCTTCTGATTGTTGTTTTCTTTACAGGTGCTTTCTTTTCCGTTGCTTTCTCGGCTGCAGGAGTCTTAGCCGTCTCAGCCTTATCTGCTACCGGTGTTTTCTTTGGCTCTGTTTTTTCAGGCTCAGCCTGCTTGACTGTCGGTTTTGCTTCAGCAGCCTGCTTGACTGGCTCTTTTGCTGCCGCAGGTTTTACAGATTCCTCTTTAACTGCCGCCATATCAGCAGATGCAGTTGTCACCGCCGCAGTTTTGTTCACAGTTTCGGTTTTCTTGGTTGCTGATGTTACTTTTTTTGTGGCCATGATAATTCCTCCTCATTTCTCCTAAGCCTCATCACCTAGTCCTGAATATTATAGCACATTCTTCCGAAATTGCAATTCTTACCAAAAATTCCATGATATTGCCAGTATACCGACGATTCAAACCTGCATATTAATCAAATTTTGCCAATTTCCCTTCTAACTGCCCGCTACCCATGCAATTATCATACCGGCTGCCACTGCCACCAAGAACAGGACTCCAACAATCTTAAGGTTTTCCCTTTTATTCCGGTTCATCTTGAACAGCACCACAAGTCCAATGCCCGCCCCCGTACATAGTCCGGCGATCACTGAAGCAAAAGAAATCGCTCCGTTCAGATACAGCTGAGTTAGGATAACGGATGCCGCACAGTTAGGGATCAGGCCGATTATAGCCGCAATCACCGGCTGAAATATAGTATTCCCCAGTAGGAACTTAGATAACTGTTCAATCCCGAAGATTTCTATGCAAAGATTTAAAATTCCTGTAAATATAAAGAGGTAAATAAATATTCTTATTGTATGATGCCATGCAGGCTTCCATATTCCTGCATCCTCTTCGTCGCATCCACAGTCTTTGCAAAGATTCCCGCTTTCCTTGACTGTAGCAAGTTGATTCTGGAAGAAAATGTCTATGATATATCCTGCCGTAACCGCAATAATTACCTTTGCAGCAAGGAGAATTCCCACTTCCCGGATCCTTTCCGGGTTGCTCATAATAATCAAGATGGCCTCATCTGATGTAGCAATAAATACAGACAGAAGGGTTCCCACCGATATAATTCCGCCTGCATACAGATTCGCTGCCATAACCGAGAATCCGCATTGAGGAACGCATCCCGCGACTGCCCCAACAACCGGGCCTGCCCTCCCTACTTTTGCCAATGCCTTTGCAGTAAAGTCACTAGAGTAATGTTCCAACGCCTCTATCAAAATAAATGCCACAAATAAAAACGGAAGCATCTTCAGACAGTCAAAAGTGGTATCCACAATAGCATCCACTAACATTTTCATATATATCCTATCCTTTCTGTTCAATAAGCCTAATAGATTTATTTTAGATGCTTATCCAGTAATTATCAAGGACAATTTAAAAGAACACGCCTTCTAATGCTCACTAATAATCGACCAAAATTGACAGACAACTGAATATTTTTTTAATTTACACTTGACTTTTCCCCTTCATAGGGTAAAATAGTACCATAAAAGACGACGTTGTCACAGACGTTGTCTTTTTTTGTTTTTCTTTAGAAAATAGGAAAACAAGGAAAGGAGAGAGTAATGGAAAAAGTAAATGAAATCGTAGGTTTAATTGACACTTTTGTATGGGGCCCCGTCATGCTGGTACTTCTGGTTGGTACTGGAATCTTCCTGACCATCCGTCTGAGATTCCTTCCATGGAGGAATCTGGGGTATGCGCTCCACAGCGTTCTGAGCAAAGAGGCAAGAACCACAAAACGAGGCACCGGAGACGTATCTCCATTCTCCGCGCTAATGACCGCGCTTGCTGCCACTATTGGAACCGGCAACATCATTGGCGTAGCCACGGCAATGTTTGCAGGAGGCCCTGGAGCCCTGGTGTGGATGTGGATCTCAGCATGTTTCGGCCTAACTTCCAAGTTCAGCGAATGCATGCTGGCTATCAAATACCGCGAGACTAATGAAAAAGGCGAGATGTCCGGAGGCCCTATGTATACGATGAAGAATGCCTTTAAAAATAAGGCCTTTGGCCATTCCATGGGCTTCCTATTTGCATTATTTACCGTTCTGGCTTCCTTCGGCATCGGAAATATGACCCAGGCCAACTCCATATCTGGTTCTCTGACAGAAACCTTCGGCGTGCCCTCCTGGATTACAGGCATCGCATTAACCGTGCTTGCCTTAATCATCATTCTGGGCGGCATCACCAGCATATCCAAGGTATCTTCCGTAGTTGTCCCTGTCATGGCTATCTTCTATGTCATCGCAGGCCTGATTGTTATATGCGGTAATATTACTAACGTGCCGCACGGCCTGTATCTGATCTTTGGCATGGCATTTCATCCCCAGGCTATCGGAGGAGGCGTACTCGGAACCATCACCGTATCAGTTATGAATTCTCTTCGTTATGGAGTCGCCCGAGGCGTATTCTCCAATGAAGCCGGCCTGGGTTCCGCTGCCATCACAGCTGCTGCCGCCACAACGGACGATCCGGTCCGGCAGGGATATATCAATATGACAGGAACCTTCTTTGACACGATTGTCGTATGTACTATTACCGGGCTTTCCATCGCCGCTTCCGGCGTACTGGGAACCACCAATGCTGCAGGCGAGCCTCTTCAGGGTATCCAGCTGACCATGGCTGCATTCGGCAGCGTCCTGGGACCTGTCGGCAGCTATCTGGTTGCCATCGGCATCATCCTATTCGCGTTTTCTACCATACTGGGCTGGGAATACCATGGGGAAAAAGCGTTTGAATACCTGTTTAAGAGCCATAGATTTAACATCATCTACCGCGTCATCTTTTCTCTGGTTGTATACGTAGGCGCCACCCAGACCTTGGATCTGGTATGGAACATCTCAGATATCATGAACGCATTGATGGCAATCCCAAACCTGATATGCATACTGCTTCTTAGCAATGTTGTGGCATCCGAAGTCAAGCGCTTCCAGCCCACCATCGCCAAAGAAAAGGCAGAACGAAAAGCGGCCCGCGCCACAAATAGTGCTGATGCTGTAGGCATATAGCAGGTCACGCTCCCGCCGGTCAGCAATTACCGGTATATACATAGGCCAGGTTCCTCTGCGCAATCTCTGCCAGTTCATATACCTGGCCTATATCTGTAGCGTTTCTGTCCTTCATCTTCCATTTTGGGAAAAATCTGGTCACGTGCAGCGCGATCTCTGGATCTACCGACGCTATCCATTCCGAAAGTTCCCGCATCTCTCTTGGAGAATCATTCTCCCCGGGCACGATCAGAGTCGTCAGTTCTACATGGCAGTTTTCTGCCGCTGTCCTGATAAATTCTTTTACTGCGCCCAGGCTGCCTCCCAGCATCTCATAATATTCGCGGGTGAATCCCTTCAGATCAATATTCATGGCATCGATATAGGGCAGGACCTGCCAGAGCGTCTCTATGGTTGCAGCGCCATTTGTCACAAGCACATTCTTCATCCCTGCCTCATGTACAAGGCATGACGCATCTCTTACATACTCATATCCGATCAGCGGCTCATTATAGGTAAAAGCCACGCCAATATTTCCTTTATTTCTAAGCGCCAATGCCTGTTTTAACAGTTCCTGCGGCATAACATCCACAATATGCACATCCCTCCCGTTACTGAAAGAAATCTCGTAGTTCTGGCAGAACGGACAATTCAGATTACAGCCATAACTTCCCACCGACAGGATCTGGCTCCCTGGATAGAAACGCCGCAGAGGCTTCTTCTCAATAGGATCCAGAGCCATGGAAGTAATCTTCCCATAATTTTCAGACACGATCTTTCCATTTATATTCCTTCTGGCACGGCATCTTCCTGCCTGCCCCTCTTCCAATTCACAGTAATTATTACATACCTGGCAAACTTGCTTCATGTTTTAACCCCCAATCCTTCTACTTGTGCCTGACTACTTCAAAGCGCTCCAGTTTTGCTTCCTCGTCTTCCCGGATTCCTGCTTTTTGTCTGGCTATCGCAATCTGCTCTTCTACCGTATCCACGCCTTCCAGATTCGGCAGCAGAAGTCCCCTTCGAAAACCTTTGCTTACGATCACGCCATACCTTTTTACATCCAGGAATTTGGGAGAATCGATTTCTTCTGGCTCTTCCAATACATCCACGCTATACGTCAGATTGCCTAGTTCTTCTTCCATCACCGGAGGAAACCTGGGGTCATGGACTCCGGCGCTTATGGCGTTCTCGATGATCTCCCTGGCAATGCAGGTCTGGACGCCTTGTATCGTCCCGATGCATCCGCGAAGCCTTCCTCCCTCTTTCAGGGAAACGAAGGTTCCGGCCCTATTCTTAAGCATCTCTTCCGGGAGGCCTTCTGGCACCTCCATCGCTTCGCCTGTGCGGATATAGGTTTCCAGGGACTTTCTCGCAAGCGCCACATAAGGGTCTTTTGCCCGCCCACAGAAGCTGCAGACGCCGTACCCTACGCCAAACGGCCCTTCATAGGAGAGTTTTTCCGGCACGATATCCAATCCTTCCAGCGCGCCGGCCAATATCGTAAAAGACCGGTGACCGCATTCTCCTGCCCTTTCCAGGAAATCCTCGTCAAATTCCAGCAGTCGTTCAAATGTTCCGCTCCCCATAACCTCCATAATCTTTTGGTCATACTCCGGCCCTTCTTCACAAAATCCATAAGGTCCCTCCTTTCGCAATCTGTGGGACAAATCTCCGCTGGCAATCAGCACGGCACGCCGGCCGATCTTATCTACCGCCTGCCGGATATATCTTCCCAGCATAAAATGTACTTTTAAAGAAAGTCCCGATAAGCCGATACGAACCAGCATATAATTCTGCCATTCCTGGCTGACAAAGTACAGCGGCACCATCGTGCCATGATCAAGCCTGGGATCACGCTCTCCTTTGGTGCCTGCCGGAAAGCCTTCCAAGGAGGCAAGCCGCTCGATCTCTCTTGCCAGTTCCTGATCGTAGACAACTTCCCTTGAAACCTGTGGCGCCCCAAATCCCCCCATATCTCCATATGCACGCACTCCCGGAGATATGTGAATATAATCCCGGTACATGATGCTATGAGGCGAGATAAGGATCACCGTCTCTGGCTTTATCTGCGCAATCTCATCTGCAATTTTCTGGTATGCCCCGATGGTAGCGCCAATTCGTTTTTCTTCCCCACGTCCTACTTCTGGAATGATCAGCGGAGGATGCGGTACCATATAGCCTGCTTCTATTGCCATAATATCCACTCCTTTTCCCTTGCTTATGCTAATTTACAATTCATCCAAATGCAAGCAGGGGCGTAGTATTCATCCAAATACTACGCCCCTCGTACATCCTAAGACTACCAGCCTTTATACAGTTCTTCTAATATATCTACCGTCTTCTCCATGCCAAGCCGGCTTGCATTCAGCAGCATCTGATGCGCCTGCACGCTTCCCCAGTCAAGTCCTGTATGGGACTCATAATAGTACTTGCGCTCACGGTCAATCTTCTTGATCCGGTCCGCTGCCTTACGCTCCGACAGGTCATACCGCTGTGCAATCCTCTTAATCCTGTCTTCCTTATCTGCACAGATAAAGACATTGATTAAATTAGGATTATCTCTTAGCACGAAGTCCGCGCAGCGCCCGACAATGACGCAAGATCCTCTCTCAGCCAGTTTGCGGATAATCTCGCACTGCAGTTCATACACTTGCTCGCTAAGCGGCTGTATGTATTCCGTGGCATTGATATAAGTGGAGTACTCCATCGGCGCAATCACATAGCCTGCCAGGAAACTGTTCAGCGTCGTCTCATCCACGGCCTGCGCGGTCTCCTCCCGGATATCCAGTTTCTCGGCTACCATCCTCACCAGATTATTGTCATACAGCGGGATATCAAGCCGTGTAGCCAGCCGATTGCCAATCTCATGCCCACCGCTGCCAAATTGACGGCCGATCGTAACTATTTTATGCTCTGCCATACCGATCCCTCCCTTTCCAGAAGACTTTATAACAACGACTATTATCTATCTTTATTATACATCTCTTTCAAGGGGAAATGCCACTAAAAACGTAACTTTTTCTAATCCGTCAGTTCTTCGCAGCGTTCCGTCGGATATACGACTCCTTCCTTCATGACAAAAGCACAGTCAAGAAGCGCATATGGATCTGTCATCAAGTCTCTCTTCCATGCAGCGATATCCGCATATTTTCCCGGCTCAAGCGTGCCAATCTTATCTTCCAGCTGAAGGATCTCGGAATTCACCTGGGTCGCGGCATGCAGCGTCCTAAAGGTTCCCATCCCGCTTTCCATCCATGCCTTGAACTCGTATCCGCTCTCATAGTTCTGGTGGGTCGCAACCATATCTGTTCCATACCCAAGCTTGCACTTACAGTTCTTGATTACTTCACGGCCTGCCTGAAGAGCATCCTTATAATATTCCAGCTTGATCCTGTATTCCTTCTGCTTGGTCTGTATCATCACAGGATCATAGTGCACGGCCTCCTCATACGGACAGAAGGTAGGAACTACATAGACATCATGATCAATTATCATTTGGGCCGTCTCTTCATCCATCAAAGAGCAGTGCTCCATGCCGTCAATTCCGTACTTGATCAGTTTCTGCATATGATCCACGCTGTATACATGGGCAGTTACCGTCTTGCCCCATTCATGGGCGGTATTCATGATCGCCTGAAGTTCTTCATCATTTAACTGCTGCTGGGATGGGTTGTCATTCGGAGTAAAGAATCCGCCTGTAGCCATAATTTTGATGAAGTCCGCGCCATACTTAATCTCTTCCCGAACGGCATTGACAAAAAAGTCTTTTCCTGCTCCAAGCGTAAGCCGGATGTTCTGCAGCATATTGGACAGTTCCGGATTCCTTGAAAATCCTTGTGACAGGTCGCCGTGGCTTCCTGCTCCGCATAAGAACCTCGGCGCCGCTACAATTCTGGAACCTGTAATATATCCATTTTCGATCGCCCTCTTTACATCCAGGACCCCCAGTCCGTTGGATGTGATTCCGCCCGGATGCCTGACCGTCGTAAAACCTCTTGATAAGGTCTTCTGCGCGGTTCTTACGATTGCCAGCGTCTTAGCCTCTTCCGAGGTAGTGTAGACTTCTTCCCGAATGGTATGCCAGTCAATATAGTCCATATGCATATGGGCATCGATCATTCCCGGCGTGACCGTGGCATCCGAAAGGTCAATGACCTCTGCCGACTCTGGCTGCGGAATATCCGGCCCTACGGCTTCTATCAAATCGTTTTTTACCAAGATCTTATAGTTCTCTTTAAATTCTGCGTCGATTCCATTATATAATTTTCCACAAATAATATAGGTTAATTTATCCATATTCTTCTCCTTTTCAAAACATTTACTATGAATTAGCTTCTTCCTTCCCTTTGTTCTTTCCGCTCTTATAATCGACTACATATATGACCACAGATATTGCAATGGCTATCAGCATATAATACGCGCTGTTCATAGTCGTAAAGTAGCAGAAGAACAGGCAGATGGCCAAAGGCGCCAGGAAAAACAGGAACTGTTTCTTTCCTTTCAGGATTGTCTGTGCCACAAGGCCTCCAAACAGTGCGGGAACCACATAATCAAACGCCGGCTGGATCACAGGGGACTCCAGAACCGGGGCAAGCGGCGCCGCGATCACGACTCCCAGAGCCACGATAACCACGGTGGTGATAATGGACGCTCCACAGGCGATGATCGCCATCGTGTGACATTCATCCGTATTGGGCTTGATGCCAAGGGAATTGATGGTGCCAACGGTAGCCGGCATTCTCAGATTCGTTACATTCCCCGTAATATAGGACATATACAAAGCGCCTGGCCCCATTACTGACATATATCCGATGGTCTCCGCCGGCCAGTATGGCGCCATAAACAAGATGACAGCCACAAATCCGGGCCATAATGTCTTAAAGTCCGGCCATATGCCATATACCGCGCTTACTACGATCGGAAATGCGGTCATTCCTACAAACAGCAAAAGACTTGAAATAATTCCAAACTTATGTATCCAGCTTTGATATCCGTTTTGTTTCATACGATGCACTTCCTTTCTTAAAAGATGAAGCAGGCGGCAGCCATTGCAACCAGCATGCTGATGGTCATCAGGTAATCCGACAGCCACCTGGCTTTCGGCCGCTTATTATGGATGAATACCAAAATTGCCCCTACAGCAAAACTGATGCAGAAAACTACGCCTTTTGTGGACATAGCGCTGAATCCATAAGATACGGATACGTATGCCATAACGCCTGCCAGGCATCCGCTTCCGATGGAAAGCACCAGCTTCATATCCACTTTCTCCGCTTTTTCATAAATCATGGATATCGGCTTGATTGCCAGGGATGACCATAATACGCAGGCGCTGCCTCCGATCGTCATGACCCAGGCGGCCGCAACCCATCCGACAACACTGTATCCGTTGACCTGCAAGGTCTCTCCCACGCACTCCAGAGCCGTCGATGCCGCGTATGTCTCATAATAGGCCGAGCCTATAATAGAAAGCCGCAGCCATGGAAGCGGCGTTCCCAGAAGCGGCATCAAAGACAGCAGCACCAGCAGCACAGGCAGCGTCGGCATGATGCTGATGGTAATTCCCGTTGTCAGCCCCTTCTTAATCTGTGCCGGCTGAAGCCCAAGTTCAAGCGCATGCTTCCATGCCCTCTTCATAAATACAAGACATTGGAATATAACTGCCAGCAGCAGCAGCCCCACCCATAAAAACATCCATACGGCATTACATATTTCCGTGTAAAGCATATCCCTACCTCCAATCACTAAGGTGAATCATTCGTTATTAGAAACCGCGGTCTGTTATAGTTATTATAATAACAATCTTCACTGTAATATGTCAACAAATTTATTATCCATTTCACTTAATTATTATTAATTTTTAGAAATATTCTTGTAATATTTTATAATTCACAGTCTTTTGTGTACTTGTATACAATCCTTTTGTTCTCATTTTGTACAGACCAAAGTCTTTAATTTGTCAAAAAAAGACTCCTTTCGGAGTCTCTTTCTATTTTCGACACAGTAATTTCGCCAGCCAGAAGTTATCAGATCAGAAGGTTCGCCATCAGGACGATTACCGGAATGGCAATCAGCGTCCGTTCCAGAAATATGACAAAAAGCTTCCACAGATTCAGTGGTATCTCGCTCTTGATAATAATCGTCCCAACCTCCGTCAGATAAATGATCTGCACCAGGGACAGCACGCCAATGATAAACTTCGTTTTTACAGATGCTATGCCTGTGATCAAAAGGGCCGGAATGAACATATCCGCGAATCCCACCAGGGTGGCAGGCGCTACGGCAAATGCCTCTTCCACGCCAAACAGGCTCATATACATTCCCATCGGATAGGACAGCCATTTGAATACAGGCGTGTAGGTGGCAATAATCAGGGCGATCGTTCCCCATGCCGCCACAATTGGAATCAGATCGAACAGCATGCCCATAACCACTTCAAATCCTCCGGACAGCACCGTCCTTAAACTGAACTTTTCCGCGCGGGCGCAGCTCATCTCCACTGCATAGGCAAATACATTTTTTTCGTCCGGCACTTCTTCATTGAGCTGCTTTCCCGTCTTCTCGCGATAGGTATCTGGTATCCTGCTGATCGGAGGTATCCTGGCAATGATGATCGCAAGAACGACTCCAACCACGCAGATGCACAGATAAAAGGCCGGAAACAGATAGTCAATCCCGACTGTATTTGCAATCAGCAGGCAGAACGGGATAGATACGATCGAGAAGTTGGTCATAATGTACCCCGCTTCCCTCTTAGTATAAAATCCTTTCATATACTGCTCTCTGGTCAGTATGACCGCCGCGTTGGAGGCTCCGAACCAGGATGCCATCAGATCCACGGATGCCCGGCCCGGCACATGGAACAGCGGACGCACTACAGGCCTTAGCAGGACGCCAAGAAACTCCATAATTCCGCAATCAGTCAGAAATGGCAGGATGAAGCTAAAGGAGATTACGATACAGAACAGCGTGCCGCACAGATCAATAATGGACGTCCCTGTATCCGCGGAAATAATCATCTCAGGCCCAACTCCAAACACCACCATGCAGGCAATGACTGCCCCCACGATCTTAGAGGCCAGGTAAAAGGGCGTGGTTGAAAATGCCTTCTTCAGATAATGATTGTTCCGAATAATGTCCGGCTTGGCAATCATGTCCACGATACTTACCACTGCCGACAATACCAGAGTGCCCACTACGATATAGCTTAGGCTTTCGCCAAAGAGGCCTTTCAGGCCGGACTTCAGGAAATCCAGCAGCGTAGTGAAGGAATCCCCCTGCGGAATAGGCACCAGGAACATCAGAACGCCAAATCCTGAGCACAGGATGAATTTCAGCAGGTTTTTTGTATTAACTTTTCTAGTCTCCATTGTAATTTCCATCATTCTTCTCCTTATATCCGCTCGACTTTCTGCATCGCTTCAAATACCATATCTTCCGTTATCTCATAGGGAATGTGCTCCATATCCGGCCCCGCGACCGTCTCTTTGAGCACCGCCTCCAGATGCTCCCGCTTTACTTCTACGCCCATGTCCTTTAACGTAGATGGAATCCCAAGCCTTTCCATAAACCGCTTCAGTTCCATCATCTTTGCCTCGTCTCCATCGATCGCCAGCTGTACCAGGACGCCATAGGCAACCACGTCTCCATGAAGATACCTCTCTTCAAATCCCTCAAGCAGCACCAGTCCATAGTATACGGAATGGGCAACCGCACAGTTATAATCGTCGATCACCAGCAATGACACCAGCCCTGTGCTTACAATGTTCGCCAGTATGACCTGTTCCAGCGCATGCGTCGCAAGATTTTTTCTGCAGTCTGCCAATGCCTGCTCGCCATGTTCAAGAATCGGCCCATAGCAGAGATTGCTGATCTCCCGCCCCAACGCCGAACTGTGCGAGAGTTTATCTCCCCTGGCCGCAAAATGACATTCAAAATGCTTCCCTATCGTGTCCCCCATCCCGGCTCTTAAATAGGCAGCCGGTGATTCTGCGATGATCTGCGTATCAATAAAGCAATGTATGGCTGGACGCTCATAGAAGTAAAAACTGTCAAAATTGCCATCCTCCCTGTACACCACGGACAGTGCTGTCGTAGCAGCGCAGGTGGCTGCGGTAGTAGGAAACGTAAATACAGGAAGGCCGGCTTTTTCGGCTGCTCCTTTGGCTGTATCAAGCGCCTTTCCTCCGCCCATTCCAAAGATCATGTCTACGTCTAATTCCCTGGCATAATCCGCCCATTTTTCTATCCACGCATAGGTGCAGTCGCTTCCGTACTCAACCGTCTCTGCGATTGTCAAGACGGATTCCCTGATTGCGTCTTCAAGTTTTTCTTTCCCCGCCCCAAGGGCCTTGCTCCCTCCAATCAGCAGAATACGCGTTCCATAGATCTGGCATAGGTCAGCCACATTCTCATACGCATCCGCGCCAATGGTATAATTCGCAAAACATACTGTATATGAATTCATTCTCCGTCACCTCTTCTTTCCCGTATTCCTCTGAAAGTTCTAAAACAGTTCCTGCAATTTCGCGAGCCTTTCCATCGCTTCATCGATGGTTTCCTTCTCTCTTGCAAAATGCAGGCGGATCAGATGATTGACTTCTTCCTTGAAGAAACTGGAGCCCGGTACGGCTGCCACGCCAATATTCTGAATCATCCACTCGCAGAATTCCAGATCTGTCCAACCCTGGAACTTCGGAAGGTCAAGAAATTTCTGAATATCTATAAGAACAAAATAAGTTCCCTGCGGGACATTGTGCTCTAGCCCGATTCTATCCAGGCCTGCCAGGAAATAATCCCTCTTTTCCGTATAGATCTTAAGAAGCTGCTGATAATAAGACTCTGGAAAATTAAGCCCGGCCACCGCCGCCTCCTGAAGCGGCGCTGCCGCGCCCACTGTCAGGAAGTCATGGACCTTTTTGGCCGCCTCGATCACTTCTTCCGGGCCGATCAGATATCCCAGCCTCCATCCGGTTATGGAATATGTCTTCGACAGGGAGTTGCAGGTAATCGTGTGCTCATACATTCCCGGCAGCGCTGCCATGCACACATGCTTGTTGGGCGCATAAACCATATGTTCATAGACCTCGTCAGTCACTACGAAGGCATCATATTTTACGGCAAGGCTCCCAATCGCCATCAGTTCTTCTTCTGAGAACACCTTTCCGCAAGGATTGGACGGATTGCAGACGATAATTGCCTTCGCCCCCTGCCGGAATCCTTCTTCCACCAGCCGGATATCAAACTCATAGGTCGGCGGAACCAGCGGTATGTAGATAGGCTCGGCGCCTGAAAGTATTGCATCCGCTCCATAATTCTCATAGAATGGCGAAAAGACCATCACTTTGTCCCCCGGGTTGCAGATGGTCATCATAGCGCACATCATGGCTTCCGTGCCTCCACAGGTCACCACGATCTCCTTATCCGGATCAATCTTGCGCCCAATGGCCTTCTCCTGCTTCCGTGCCAGTGCCTCCCGGAAATTGTCTGCTCCATAGGTAACCGAATACTGATGTGGCCCGGCATAGGCTGCCTTTGCCAGCGCATCCATAATCTCCTTGGGCGGGTCAAAGTCCGGGAATCCCTGGGACAGGTTGATCGCCCCGTATTCATCACTGATCCTTGTCATTCTCCGAATTACAGAATCTGTAAAGTTTTCTACTCTTTTACTTAACTGTGGCATATCTATTACATCCTTTCCTAAACGGTTTGATTGACTTATTGACACAACGATTTTATAATAAGGTATACCGTAACGTTATAGTCAAGGAGATTTGTATATTTATGCAGAAATTTAATAATCCCTGTATAAAAACAGGGGATTTTGCCAGATTATGCAATACAAACAAAAGGACATTATTCCATTACGATGACATTGGCCTTCTCAAGCCAGCCTATACCGATGAAAAGGGCTACCGCTATTATAGTGAAAGTCAATGCGACGTATTCTTTACCATTACCTGCCTGCGGGAAATCGGAATGCCGCTTAAGGATATTAAAATGTATATTGATCACAGGAATCCCGACAAGCTGAAGGTACTGCTTGAGGAGCAGCATCAAAGAGTCTGCGCGGAATTAGAACATCTAAAAAGGATCGACCAGGTGATAAAGACCAAGATCTCATTGGTGGACTTAAGCCGGACCCCCAAAGTACAGACGCCTGCCAGCCCGGTATCCATTGAAGAGATGCCGGAAGAATATCTGGTGACCAGTCCCGGAATAGATGCTTCTGAACACGACATTGTATTCCAGGCGCTTTGCAGCCACATCCGCTATTGCAGCCATAACCAGCTGAATGCAGGCCACCCATATGGAGCCATGCAGCGAACCCAGGATCTGGCCCGGGACAAGTGGGATCAGTATGCATTCTTTTTCACGAAGGTTCCCTCCCCCGTCAAGGACCATCCCTGTCATGTCAAGCAGGCAGGCCGCTATGTCACCGCTTATCTGAAGGGCGATTACTATGATGCGGCGCATACGTATCAGGAGATGCTCGCATTTATGCGGGAAAATGCTCTTTCCTCCGGCGAATTTGCCTACAAAGAGGCAGTATTGGATGAAATCGCCGTCCAGGATGCGGGAGAATATATTACAAGAATCTCGATCCGCATAGACGAATCATAATGGAAAAGCCTGCAAAAGAAACGAAAGTGCCGGTTTCTGGCGCCTTCCATCCTTTTTGCAGGCTTATATTTATCTTCTGATATCTTATTCCTAGTCTCTTGGCCTCATGAATTCAATGTACAGATCAAAGTTCCTGCTCCCAAAATACCCCAGGGAAAAGGAACCGTTCTGCACACACCAATCCATAATGATGCCTCTTTCCAAAAGCAGTACATGATGTGCAAGTTCTTCTACCGAAATATCCTCCCGGATCTCATGCTTTTTCTGACCCTCGGCAATAATCTTCCTTACCAGCCTGTTATAAAACCGGTCAGGATTCAGGAAGCAGTCCTGCTTCTTCTTGGCCAGCTGGGACTGGTATAATGCCGCCAGAAGTTCCGCAGATACATTCCCCTCAATGAAGTATGAAACATATTGGCTCAATTGCTCAAGCTGCACGATACTGTCCAGGCTTCTGTCCATCGTCTCATAGAATTTCTCATATTCCCGGTCAAAAATGGCATACAGGGAATTCAGAAGTTCTTCCTTCGCCTTAAAATAATAATAAAATCCCCCTTTTGACGTATTGGCCTTCTTTACAATATCATTGACGGTGGTGTTTTCATATCCCTGTTTGTAAAATAGTTCCCAGGCTGCATCTATAATCTGCTTTCTTAAATCTTCTCTCTCTTCATGCTTTGCCATATACCCTCTTCCTACCTTCTCTGTTCTGTTGTCTGACAGCGCCCTTTGGCTAGTCAAACAACGGCGTTGAGAAATACCTCTCGGCAGTGTCTGCTAATATGGTCACAACCGTCTTTCCGGGCCCCAGCTTTTTCGCGAGGCGAAGGGCTGCTGCCACATTGGTTCCGCTGGAGATGCCGCACATAAGGCCTTCCTTTGCCGCCAGCTCCTTTGCCGTCTTCACTGCCTCCTCATCTGTGACAATCACGATATCATCATAGATCTCCTGATTCAGTATGGCTGGTATGACTCCATCGCCGATTCCCATCTGCAGATGGGATCCCACCTCTTTGCCGGACAATATCGCGGCATTCTCAGGCTCGATGGCCCAGATCTCCATATCCGGATTTGCTGCCTTAAGGGCTTCGCCGATACCGGTGATGGTTCCGCCTGTTCCAATGCCGGAGCAGAAGCCATGGATCGGCTTTCCTGCCTGCTCCAGGATTTCCTTTGCCGTCTGTTCCCTGTGTGCTGCGCTGTTCGCTTCATTTTCAAACTGCTGCGGCACATATACGTTTGGATCTTCCTTTGCCATAGAAAGCGCCGTCTCCATGCACTTTGCAATGCAGTCGCCTATATTCCCCGCATCATGGATCAGGATGACCTGCGCGCCGTAATTCTTCACCAGCTTTCTTCTCTCCTCGCTGACAGAATCCGGCATAATGATCACCGTCTTATATCCCTTTACCGCGCCGATAAGAGCCAGGCCGATCCCCTGGTTTCCACTGGTCGGCTCTACGATAATCGTGTCCTTATGAATAAGCCCTTTCTTCTCGGCTGCTTCAATCATATTCATAGCTGTGCGCGTCTTGATGGATCCGCCTACATTCACCGCTTCGAACTTTACCAGAACTTCTGCCTCATCCGGCCCCGTCATCCTGTTCAGGCGGATGAGGGGAGTATTTCCCACTGCTTCTAATACATCATTGTATATCATTGTTCATGACCTTCCTTATGTTATTCTTATAATTAGACTATAGAACAAATTGGAAAATGTTTCAAGTATTATACAGATTCCCCAATTCGTTCCCCCATCTTTACGATCGTCTCATATCCCCTGGCCGTATTCAAAACCAGCTGCTCATTTGGATGCACCGCGTTTTCCTGAAACAGCAGTATCACCGTGGAGCCCCCGAATTCGAACCGTCCTTTCTCCTGGCCCCGCTTTACTTCACAGGCCTGATGATAGTTGGTGATGCGCCCTACCATCAGGGCGCCTACTTCCATCATAAGCACTGTCTTGAAATGCCGGCTTTTTAAAAGAGAATACTCCCTGGTATTCTCTTTGTAGATAGGAACCATATCATTGGCCACTGGATTAACAGTATGAAAGACCCCGGGGATACGAATGTTACGGGATTTTCTTCCTTCGTCAATATAGCAGTATCTGTGATAGTCGTCCACCGTAAGCCGGAACACGAAGGCCCATCCGCCATCATACCGTTCTGCAAGCCTCCTGGAACGGAGCAGGCTCTCAATCGTATAGGGCGTATCCTTAATCACAAATGTGCCTTCTCCTGACCTTCCGCTTTTGATAGGATAAACGCTTAACTTCCCGTCACAAGGGCTGGTCAGCGTCTCTTCATCTCCCTGAGGCATACGATACTGCGGCTTTAGCTTTCTGGTAAAGAAATCATTATAGGACGAGAATTCCTGCCTCAGGCAGCAGGAAAGATTAATCCCGTTTTTTCTCACAAATGGCCCGATCAGACATCGGGACCAGGATTGCTCCAGAAGCCAGCCCCCTAATCGGGATATCTCCGGACGTATCATGGCTTTCAGGAGAATTCTTCCCAGCCGGCTGGTATACAGATGCCGAAGCAGTCTGTCCTGGCCGGATTCTTCTATCGTCTCTTTTCCGTCTCTGTCAATATATTTCATCATTTCCTTCACGCTCCATACCTGTAATGCAAGCCTAGTGCACCCATCTTGTGAACCAGGGCCATCCTGCGTGAAAACTGATCCGGTAATTGGTAAAAATCAGCATGATCAGCACGGCAACGCCAACCACTGCTACTAAGACTGCCAAGGTGGCATTATTGGGCTTCTTCAGCTTGAAATCTACTACAAACAGGATGCCTACGATAATCAGCGCCAAAAACAGGCAAAGCCGGAATATGTAATCTGGCACGAAGAACTGTACCATAAATACCAGCGGAAGCACGATCGCCATGGATGTAATCGGCAGCCCGCGGTAGTATTTCTCCCCAGTCTCCGTCACCAGCGCATTCTTGGCTTCCATCACGTTAAAATATGCCAGCCTTACTACGGAATTAACGCAGTACAGGATGATCGCCGCAATTCCAATCGGTCCGCGCACTCCCAGCAGATAGCAGATCAGCGCCGGGAACGCGCCGAAGCAGACTACATCGCACAGCGAGTCGATCTGAATTCCAAAGGCCTTCTCATCCTCGGTCCTGTCTTTCTTAGTACGTGCGATCTTCCCGTCAAACATGTCGCACAGTCCCGAGATCGCAAGGCACAGGATTGCCGTCTTGAACCTGCCGTGAATTGCCTGCGTCATTCCGAATACGGAAGAGGCAAGGCTTATATACGTTAATACTACCGTGTAATTATAATATCCTATCATTCTTCTTCTCTCTTTTCTTCATTCTTTTCTCTTATTCCACAGCCGGATCCCGGCCAATCCTTAAATGGGCGAATAATGTCAGGCCTGCGCAGAGCAGCAGCTGAATATAGTATGCGATTCCTCTGCTGAGTACCATTCCCGGCAGCAGCAGCCCCGCTGTAAATACTCCCTTGAAAATAATCAGGAACAGGTTCTCGCTGATTCCCATCCCTCCCGGAAGCGGGAGCATATCTACCGATACGGATACTACTGCCTGCAGCATTACCACGTCGTACATATGGGCGCCATGGAGGCCGAAAGCCTTATATACGAACCAAGTAACAAAAAACAGGGCAAACCGCTGTAGAAATGTAATCGCCAGTACATTTATAATAACCTTTCCATGCGTTCTAAGATACACCGCCGTTGCATTATACTGATCCATGGATGCGGACAGCCTGCGCGTCCGTTCCGGCTTGTGCTTTAGAATTCTTAATCGCTCCAGCAGTTTCAGGCATTTCATCATGATCCATTTTGCCAGGGCCGGATGAAACGCCAGAACGGACATGGCAATGCAGCATCCTACGTTCAGGGCTACCCCAAGATAGAATACCGGAAGAATCCCCTCCAAGTAACGGTGAACAAATCCTCTCTGAAAGAACGCCACAAAAAGACCGATCACTACCAGTACTGACTTATATGTTATTGTAACAATCATCAGAACCAATGTCGATACTGGAATGGGAATTTTATTCTTCCGCATATAATAGATCTGCATTGGCTGGCCGCCGCTTGCCGATGGCGTGATTGCGCTGAAGAAGAACCCCACGCAGGAGTATAAAAAACAGGTCCATTTCTTCTCATGGATCTTCAGCGTGCGAAACATATACCAGATAATTATGGATTCCCCCCATATGAAGATGATGACTCCCAGGCCTCCTGGCAGGATGTACCAGGGGTTCACCTTAAGGATTGCCCGCATGACCGCTCTAAAATCTTCGCCTTTGAACACGCTGTATAGCGTCAGCGCGAATACCAGCAGAAGGAATGCGGTATTGGCAATCTTTTTCTTTTTGCTTGTCACGCTTCCCCTTCTTTCCTGCTTATTTTTCCCTGCCTGTCAAAGATTCCCCTGTACAGCCAGTCGAATACCCGCTTTGGGCCGCGGTAGGCCTGCGTATGGAATGCCAGCCAGTAAGTTAGTTCGGCTATCGCAATTCCTCCAAACGCATCTATGATATAATGCTGCTTCGTCAGCTGCGTAGAGACGCAGACCAGCAGCGCAAATATACAGGAAAAGCCCCGGTAGGCCTTAGGGATATTCGCCCGTCCCCGGATTCCGATATAGCAGAACCAGCTCACCAGGCAATGGATGGACGGAAATAGTCTTGTCGGCTCATCGATACTGTATATCATTCCAAGAAGCTTCACAAAAATATCGTCTCCCGCCAATACCGGACGCACATTCGTAGTCGGCAGCAGGATGAATATGATGCCGCTGACAATCCGCGATAGCATATCTGCCGTCACGAACCGGAAGCAGTGTTCTTCTCCCTGCCTTGCGATCAATATATAATTTATAATCCAGAATATATAACAGCCCAGATAAATGACAGTAAACCCTGGCACCAGCGGAATTGCCCTATCTATTGGAAGCGTCAGGTCATAGTGCTTCCAGTTTCCTGTCAAGGCTTCTGTTCCGAAATAAACCAGGCTGTTCACCGCCACGCAGGATAGCAGCGGAAAAACCGCGTATAGGGGCAGGAACTGCTGCTTCTTCCTTCTCTTGTCAACCATATCTTCTCTCTCCTTCTTGCCTGCCTACAGGATATTATAGCAGACTTTAAGCAAGAAGCGGCATATCTTTAACAATTCTTCATAATTTTCTTTCTAAAAAAATCCCCTGAAGGCAGCGTAACATGTATTTTGCCTTCAGGGAATTTCTATATACAGTCTGTCATATTATTTGTCACTAGGAACCAAAAAGCCCCGCTGTCTCAAGTCTTCTTCTATCATATCCAGCGTCTCCACGCTATCGCGCTCACACGGTGGTAATGGTAATTCGAAGTAATATTCTTAAGAGGGCTTGACTTGCCGCTGCGGATATCTTCCATGAACTCTGCCACCTTCCTTCTGGAATTCACGCCAAGCACTGCCTCCATATGGCCATAGACCCGGTGGTTGATCATGACATTCTCCACGCATCCGCCCAGATCGACGATGGCGCACAGTTCTTCCTCCAGCTGCTCATCCGTATGCTGAACCTTGAAATCCCGGCTCACCGACTTTGGGGCATTCAGAATATACCCCCGGTTAGTAGATATAATATCATAGCCGGAAGCCCGGATCAGCGCGATATCCTGTACGATGACCTGGCGGCTCACCTCATATCTTAATGCCAGCTTCGTTCCCGATACCGGAGTCCTGCTTTCCTTTATCTGTTGGATAATATCCGCCCTTCTATCAGAACCCGTCATTCGTTCTGTCACCTCCTGAAATATTTCTGTCTTATTATACTACATGAAGGTTCTTAAGAGAAATATCCAATATTGGAGCAGAATGGGTCAATGCGCCGCTGGAAATATAATCAACCCCCAGGGATGTCAGGCGGCTGATATTCTCCTTCGTCACATTGCCTGAGCATTCCGTCTCGGCGCGCCCGTCTATGATGCGGATTGCCTCTTCCATCTCTTCCTGGGACATATTATCCAACATGATTATGTCCGCGCCGGCTTCCACCGCTTCCTTGACCATATCAAGATTCTCTACTTCCACCTCTATCTTCCTCACAAAAGGCGCATACTCCTTTGCCATCCGTACTGCCTCTCCTACGCCGCCTGCTGCTCCGATATGGTTGTCCTTGAGCAAGACGCCGTCTGACAGGTTGTAGCGGTGGTTATACCCGCCGCCTACGCGGACTGCATATTTTTCGAAGATCCTCATATTAGGGGTCGTCTTCCTGGTATCCAGAAGTTTCGTCCCGCTGCCTTCCAGCAGCGCTGCCACGGAATGGGTATAGGTGGCGATGCCGCTCATCCTCTGCAGATAGTTAAGCGCAACCCGTTCGCCGGACAGCAGGACACGGATGTCCCCCTTCACCTTTCCCATAAGCTGGCCTTTCTTTACTTCATCTCCATCCTTGCAGTAAAGTTCTACCCTGACCTTTGCATCCAGAAGTTCAAACACCCTGCCAAATACCTCCAGGCCTGCAATGATACCGTCCTGCTTGCAGATCAGATCCACTTCTCCTTCTGCCGCTTCCTTCATTACGGCATTCGTCGTAACGTCCTCGCTTGAAATGTCTTCCCTTAGCGCCTCCCTGATCAGATGGTCTACCTGCAGGGTCATCGTGATACTGTTCATATGTCTTCCAATCTCCTTTTCTTCCTTCTTACGCCGTCTCTTGCGCCGCTTCTTCCTTCTCCATAGCATGTCCGATCTTTCTGGCTGCCCGCTTGGCAAATACCATGCTCTCTAAGAGAGAATTGCTTGCCAGGCGGTTGGCGCCGTGCACTCCGTTGCAGCTGGTCTCTCCCACCGCATACAGATTCTCCATGCTGGTTTGGCTGTCCAGATCTACCCAGATGCCCCCCATGAAGTAGTGCTGGGCCGGAACGACCGGTATGCATTCTTTTGTCACATCGTAGCCTTCTTCCAGACAGTGCTGGTATATATTCGGGAAATGCTTCAATATCTGCTCTCTGGGAATGTGCTCCATAGACAGCCATACATAATCGGTACCATCCTTTTCCATCTGTCTGTGGATTGCTTCAGTAACCACGTCCCTTGGGAGCAGTTCATTGACGAAGCGTTCTTTATCTTTATTATATAAAACGGCCCCTTCTCCTCTTACAGACTCGGATATCAGGAATCGCCTCCCTGGCTTGGTAGAATACAAGGTAGTGGGGTGGATCTGTACATAGTCCAGATGTTCCATCCGTATTCCATGCTTTCCTGCGATTTCAAGCGCATCCCCTGTCAAATGCGGAAAGTTCGTAGAATGCTTGTATCTTCCGCCAATCCCTCCGCTTGCCAGTATCGTATCCGCCGCATGGATGATCAGTCTTCCTTTAGAATTCTCTGCTACAATGCCGCTGCATCGCCCATTCTCTTCTATGATGTCTGTCATTGTCGTATACTCGTAGATTGTAACGTTATTTAACTTTTTCACTTGCGCAAGCAGCTTGCCTGTAATCTCCTTGCCTGTGATATCTTCATGAAACAGTATGCGTGGCCTTGAGTGGGCGCCTTCTCTGGTGTAAGCGAATTCTCCGTCCTCTTTTTCGAATTCCACGCCATATCCCACCAGGTCCTTAATAATTTCCTGGGAACCGCGTATCATAATATCCACCGCTTCTTTGCGGTTCTCATAATGCCCTGCCTTCAGCGTATCCTCAAAATAACTGTCATAGTCATCCAAGCCCCGCATCACGCAGATTCCTCCCTGTGCCAGAAATGAATCGCTGCTTTCAAGGTCCGACTTCGTTATCATCACGATTTTCTTATCCGCCGGCAGGCTTAAAGCGCTAAACAGCCCGCCCACGCCGCTGCCGATGATAACTACATCTGTATTTAACTCCATTTTCCAATCCTCCCTGGATGAACCATCTTCTTCATAACCTGCCATCTATTTCGCCAGCTCCAACATTCTTTCCAGCGGCTTTTTAGAGTTCCTGCGCAGTTCGTCGTCTACATGGATCTCATTGTCCCCATTCTCCAGAACCTGAAGGATCTTCTCCAGCGTGATTGTCTTCATATCTTCGCAGACTGGCTCCGTCTTCGTAAAATAAAACCTTTTTTCCGGGTTCTGCTTTTCCAGTTCATAGCGTACCCCATTTTCCGTGCAGATGATAAATTCTTTATTTTCACTCTTTCCTGCATATGCGATAATACCGGAGGTGCTTCCTACATAATCCGATATCTTTCGGATCTCTTCCGGGCATTCAGGGTGTGTCAAGATCAATGCCTCCGGGTGCTGCCTCTTGGCTTCCTTTATCTCCGCGATCTGCATCTTCTCATGTACCGGACAGTATCCTTCATTATAGACGAAATTCTTCTCCGGCACTTGTTCCGCCACATGATGTGCCAGATTCCTGTCAGGGATAAAGAAAATATTCTTATTGGGCAGCGCTTTGACAATCTTCACCGCATTGGCAGAGGTCACGCATACGTCGGAATGCCGCTTCAGTTCCGCCGTAGAATTAATGTAGCACACCACTGCCAGATCCTCGTATGTATCCCGCATTTTGCTTATGATCTGGGCATCTGCCATATGCGCCATGGCACAATCCGCTGAGGCATCCGGCATAAGGACCGTCTTTCCTGGATTCAGGATCTTGGCGCTCTCGCCCATGAACGACACGCCGGCAAATACAATGGTCTGTTCTTTTAGGCCTACGGCCACCTTGCTCAGATAGAAGGAGTCCCCAATGTAGTCAGCAATTTCTTGCACCTCGGGCCTGACATAATAGTGGGCCAGAATGACCGCGTTCTTTTCCTCTTTTAACTTTTTAATTTTTTCCGTGATATCCATAGCATTTTTCTCCTTAACTTGAGTTCTCACTATTATACCACCGTTCTTTACATATGACAAGACAGATAAGTTTACACTCTTATACAAGTTCTGCATTTCCGCTCTACCAGCTGCTTTACAAACTCAGTAGCAGGAGACCTCAGAATCTGTTCCGGCACGTCATACTGATGGATCTTTCCCTGATCCATAACCAGCACTTTTGTGCCAAGCTTCAGCGCCTCCGATATATCATGCGTCACAAAGAGTATTGTAATGTGAGTCTGTGCATAGATTCTCTGCAATTCATTCTGAAGCTGGCCCCGGGTAATCTCGTCCACTGCCCCAAAAGGCTCATCCATGAGAAGAATATCGGGGGAAGCAGCCAGGGCCCTTGCAATTCCAACTCTTTGCTGCTGGCCTCCAGATAATTCCGCCGGATACCGCTCCTTAAGTTCTTCTTCCAGGCCAACGATTTCCATCCATTTGCCCAGCGCTTCCCTGGTACGCTTTTTATCCTTCTTGTTCAGAAGATTCGGCACATAGGATATATTCTGCTCCACGGTCATATGCGGGAACAGTACGCTTCCTTGTATCGCATATCCGATATTCCTCCGCAGTTCTATCATATCCTTATCCCGGATATTCTCTCCATTGATAAAAATATCCCCGGCATCCGCTTTCACGAGGCCATTGGCCATCTTAAGCACCGTCGTCTTCCCCGAGCCGGAAGAGCCGATAATCGTTACGAATTCGCCCTTCTCCACGGAAAAATCAAAATTCTCCAGAATCACCTGGCTGCCATACGCCTTTTTTATATTTTTAAACTCAATCGCCTTATTCATCTGCATCTCTCCTCACTTCAAAAGGCCTGCATCCTGCAAGAATTTCTCTGCTACTGCTCTTGGCTCTTTTCCTTCAGACTCCACTGCGTAATTCATCTGCGCCATATCCTGGTCTGAGATGGTTCCAGACAGTTTCTTCAGCACATCTTTCAATTCCGGATGCTTTTTAAGTACCTGGCTTCGAACTACATTGCCGCACAGATAGGAAGGATAGAAATGCTGGTCGTCTTCCAGCACGACGGCATCCGACACGCTCAGCTGCCCATCCGTAGTAAATATGACCATGACATCGATCTTCCCCTGGTTCAGCGCTTGATATTTGAGCCCGATATCCATATCCATGGTAGATTTAAACTCCAGCCCGTAGGCCTTGCACAGGGCATCATAGCCGTCTTCCCGCTCGAAGAAATCATATTCGGCCCCAAATACCAGCTGGCTGGCTACGTCTTTTAAGTCTGAATAGGTCTTAAGATCATATTGCTCTGCAACTTCCCGCCGGACAGCAAGCCCGTAGGTATTGTTGAATCCATACATGCCATCCCACTGCATATCCAGTTTCTCTTTATATTCTTTCTGCATGTCTTTAAACAGACCCTCGTTATACAGTCCGTCTTTTTTCAGCACCATATTCCATCCGGTCCCTGTATATTCCGGATACAGATCGAACTCTCCTTTTTCCATCCCCGGCTGGATATTGGACGTGCCGCCTCCAACGCCTTGCGTAACCTCTACCTTCATATTCGTGTCCTGCTCAATCATTATATCCAGCATCTCGCCCAGGATGTACTGTTCTGTCATTGGCTTCGTGGCTATCTTAAGCGTGTCTTTCTCCCTGCCGGCAAATACCGACCCGACAATGATTCCCAGGCAGGCCAATAGGGCAATAGCCGCAAGAATATGATTCGTTCTTTTGGCTTTTGCCGTTCTTTTCTTCATTCGCTTCTCAATAAATCCAAGTATGAAGTCCATAAGCAGGGCCAGCAGGGCAATCAGAAGACTTCCCACCATCGTCATTTCCACATTGTTGGTGGTAATCCCTCTATAGATGGCCACGCCAAGTCCTCCCGCTCCTATAAAAGAAGCGATGCCGGCGAGCGCGATCGTCATCGTTACCATATTACGGATTCCGGACATGATAACCGGCATGGCAAGAGGCAGCTTGATCTTAAACAGGATCTGCATTCTCGTGCTACCCATCCCCTTTGCTGCCTCCAGTATCGCAGCGTCCACGTTGGTGATTCCCGTATGCGTATTGCGCACCATAGGCAGCAGCGCGTATATGGTAAGCGCGATGACCGCCGTTATATTGCCTACCCCTGAGAATGGTATCAAGAAGCCAAGCATGGATATGGACGGAATCGTGTACAGGAAGTTAATGACCCCCATAGCAGGCTTTGCCGACTGCTGGTATTCGCTGATCAGGATTCCTACCAGTCCACCCAAAACGATCGCGATCAATATAGAAATCATCGAGATTTCAAGATGCTCCCAGAGCAGTTTTAAAAAGAACTCCTTTCGCTCCAAAAACAAGGCGCACATATCTCTTAACATTCTGTTCCTCCCATCTTGATGATAGCCCCAGCCGGGCATTCTTCGTAACACAGGCCGCAGTGGAGGCAGTGCTCCTGGCGAATCTTATAGGGCATCCCTTCCTCAATGCATTTCTGCGGGCAAGCCTGCAGGCATGCCCCGCAGCCTATGCAGGCTTCTGTTATCCGATATCCCTTCTGTTCCTCCTTTGTGTCTTCCATGGCGAAGGTCTCACGGTAAATTGGCGTTCTCCCCAGGTCAAAGAATTCCACCTGGCCGCTGGCTATGCAGAATGCTTCCAGCACATACCGGCTGTCCTCCGGGTATACGGCTCGCATGGATGGATTCTCCTCAAAAATGCGGTCGATCCATTTCTTCTGATCCTCCAGCCTTCTGGCTCTCCCGTTTAGCCGGACCATCTGGTATTCCTGATTCATTCCTGTAATAGCAGTATATCCAGAAACCATCAATTGATGATAGAATTCCTTGCCCCTTGCCGTGCAAAAATAGAGTTTCTCATCCTCCACCAGCATAACATCGATGATACGCACCTGAGGCATCCCTCTATCATCAACCGTTGCGAATGCTACATCCTTTATATCTCTGAGTATCTGAAGACAATCTTTCAATTCCATAAATCATTCCTCCTTTGGCTTATAAACCCAGTATATCCTGCCCTGCAGGCAAGGGAAAGTACGCACTTTCAGGTGGGATAGTTTCCTTAAAGTAACTATCTCTTAAAGCCCTGTTCATCTTTTAATAGCAAAAGGCACGTAAGCATGACCGCTTACGTGCCTTAACCACATTCTAGCATATCTGTACTATTCTGCCAACCGCTTAAGTTCCTCATAGCAGATCGACTGATCGTCCGCCTTTCCCACTATGGTCACTGGCTGGCGTGGATTCTCATCTATAACCAGCCGCAGGCTTTGATTGGAGTAATGGCCTGCCGGATCTGACAGGAACTTTCCGCCGATCAGAAGGGTCAGATCTACCTCCGCATAGCAGATGCCTTCCTCATCCCTGGGGACGGAGGACATCACATGGCCTGCCGGATCTACGATCATAGTCATCCCATATCCCGGATGCATGATCTCCCGCTGTTTTTCCGTAGTGCACAGCATATCCCGCATCTGTTCCGTGTAGATCTGGGATGCCACGACTGAATAAACCTGATTGATGATGGAATAGGCTTTTGCGCCCGTCTCCAGCGGATAATTCGAGAACAGGTGCTCTTCCTGCGGGAAGCAGGACGGCCACGCCTGTACATGAATCTGCTCATTCTTCTTCATCATTGCCATCATATTGGCCGGAACCATATGCTCCCAGCACTCCAGACCTCCCAGACGTCCAATCTCCGTGTCGAATACCGGCATCATGCTGGCATCACCCTCGCCCCAGATATAACGTTCTGCTCCGGACGGCTTTAACTTGCGGTGCTTGCCGATCAAGTCCCCGTTAGGATTGAACCATAGCTGGGTCAGATAAAGGGAGGCTCCGTCTTTCTCTGTTACGGAAATGCAGACATAGACGCCATTTCTCTTCGCCGCTTCCGATAGGCTTTGAACTGCCGGCCCTGGAACGGTCACGGCGTTCTTATACAGCTTAATAAAGAACGGAATGCCTGCCGCCGGCTCATCAAACCAGATCCACCAAGGATAGCCGGGAATAAATGCTTCCGGAAATGCAACCAGCTTCGCGCCTTCGCTCCCCGCCTTATCAATCAGCGAACAGGCCTTCTCGACCGTCGCATCCCTGTCCAGATACTCTGGTGCAGCCTGAACAGCTGCTACTTTTACTACAGGATAAAAATCTTCCATATTTTCTACCTCCTAAACTATATCGTTTACAGTTACAATCCGAATTCCGGGAAAAGTATGTATGCATAGACCATAGCCAGCACGCAGTAGACAGCCGTCATAATCAGAAATGCCTTGATGGTCCGCTTAAATACCGCCCCTTCTGCATTTTTTAGTTCCAATGTGGCGTTGACCGCAATGATATTATTCGGACATATCATATTGCCAAGAGACCCTCCGGCGCTGCTGGCCGTCACCGCTACAAACTGGTTGATGCCAAGCGTGGATGCCGCCTCCAGATGCAGCATGCAGAATAGTTTGTTGGAGCCCAGGCAGGAGCCTGTGATAAATGCTCCGATTGCTCCTATTATAACAGATACTGCCGGATAAAAGCCACCTGCCACGTCTGCCAGAAACCTGGCAATTCTGGATATCATTCCTGAACTGTTCATCAGGTTAGCCAATGCATACAGCGCACATAACGTAATAATCGGCTTGATCAGCTTGAGAATCGCATTTTTCTCACATAAGATGAATTTGCTGCCGCACCCCATCGCGCATGAGCTAATCAGGACTACCAGATGAATTACCGCTCCAATCCATGTGGCATAGCCATATTTTGTCAAGGCTGACAGAGGAAAGCTGAATCTTACCGCCGGCAAGAGGATCAATAATAGTATGTAAGGCAGGAAAGCCTTGAAGTTTGTCAGGCTGGTCTCAAACGTTGCGTCAGACTCATTCACATAGGCTTCATTCTCCTTGACTCCTACCAGTTTTAAATAGGCCACGGATGCGGCCACCCCGACTACGCCGGTAATCAGATCCGCAAGTTCCGCTCCGATAAAATTCGTCACCAGCAGCATGGAAGCTCCCATGCATATGCTTACGGACGCCAGATATCCCCACATGCCTTTCAGGCTTTTTCTTCCATATAGAACCACCAGCAGCACCACCGGAACCAGCAGACAGCCTATTGCCAGGAATCTGCCTGTCATGGCAACGATAGACGCCAGGGATATCTGGTCTGTTATCGCGCTCATGCCTGCAATCGTGGGAACTCCGGCTCCTCCAAAGCAAGGCGGCACCCCATTGCTGATCAGGCAGGCCGCCGCTGCCACAAGCGGCTCAAATCCCAGCCCCAGGAGAAATGGCGCCAGTATGGCTGCTGGTGCCCCGTTTCCTGTGGCACCTTCAATAAAGACCCCCAGGCAGAAAGCTATCAGGACGATCTGCACGCGCCTGTCCTTGGTCAAAGAACTGACTGTCGTCTTGATCCGGTTCATGCCTGTGCTGACCTGCATCAGTTCCAGCAGCGCGAATGCTCCCCATACCAGGAATGCAACCTGCAAGGCTGATATGACCCCGCTTTTCGCGGTGGCGGCCATCGCCGGGATCTCGCCTGAAAAAGCAGTAACCGCAAGAATGAATGTGATTCCGGCGCCTATCAGCGCTACAATCCAGGCCGGCTTCTTAAGAAAAATAATGCCGATCAGTACAATTAAAATGGGAATCACTGCTAATACAAGGGACATTATGTCCACCCCCTCTTTATTCTCCGGTCAATACTTAATAACCGGCCTGGGCTATCATCTCGCTTATCTTATCCGCAACCTTATTTAATTCTTCCTTTCTCTCCGGCGTAAGAGCCGGAATGATCACTTCCTTAACTCCTCCTTTACCCAGTTTCACCGGAAGACCCATGGCACAGTTGTCATATCCCATCTGGTCGCACAGAGGCGTAGAGCATGGAATGATGAGATCGCCGTCCTTGGCAATGGACTCGATCATCATGGACATTGTCACGCCTGACGTATAGCCGGTCGTCGTACCTGTCTCAAGATCCGTCCAATGCCCGAACCAGTCCGCACACTCCTTTTCTGCCTGTGCCTGCTGCTCCTCGGTAAGCTTCAGGGGAACTTCTCCATATGTCATGGACTCATAGAGCCGGATCGCGCCTCCTCCATGCTCTCCGATACAGGCGGCCCCGATATTCGAATATTCTTTCCCGGTCGCCATCGCTACCGCCCACTTCAGCCGGATGGTATCATTGCCTGCCAGTCCCAGGAACTGTTTCTTATCCCAGCCCAGAAGCTTCTGGTAGATATATACGAACACGTCAACCGGATTGGCTGAAATAATGACTACCGTAGTGGGCTTGCAATATTTTTTCAACTGCTCGCATATGGGCCTGATAATCTCCACATTCATCTGCAGTTCCTGCGCTCTGTCCTTAATATCTTTGGAAAATGGCTTGGCCGCCGCGCTGAGAATAATGTCGCAATCCGAGAAAGCCGAATAATCCCTTGCCAGCGATACCTTCGTTCTTCCCACCGGAAGGAACGCCTGACTCATGTCCATAACGTTGGCTGCTGCAAAGTTCTCCTTTACATCCATCAATTTGATTTCATCCACACAATCTCTAAGTCCTACGCAAAAGGCTGTGGTTGCTCCCAGACGCCCTGCTCCTCCGATTACTCCAAGTTTCATATTGCATTCTCCTTTCCGGCACCCTGCTGCCTTTAAGCCTGTTGCCTATACCCCGGCCAGACGCTTAAGTAATTCATATCTTTCATCGACAGCCTTCTGTATGCTGCCTACATCTTCTCTGGAAAGATTCTTGAATTTGCCGATTCCTTTCACGAACTCTTCTACTGATATCGGCATTTTATTTGCCACGTTGATCTTATATGTTCCATCTTCCATCTCCCAAAGCGGAAATACATTGGCTTTCACCGCATTTCTGGCAACCTCGATGGCCTTGTCGGCCGGATATGCCCAGCCCGTAGGACATGGCGAGAATACATGGAGATAGGCAAATCCTTTTTTGCTGGCTTCCAAGCCTTTCTCCACCTTCATCACCAGATCAGCCATGTGGGATACGGAAGCCGTCGCACAGTAGGTCAGGCCATGCATGGAAAGGATGAGCGGCAGGTACTTCTGCTGCTGCTGTTTTCCATTGATAACCGTTCCGATCGGCGTGGTGGAAGTCCTGGACCCCTTCGTAGTAGTCGAACTTCTCTGATATCCGGTATTCATGTATCCCTCATTATCATAGCATACATACAGCATCTTCTCATTCCTTTCCGCTGATGCTGACAGGCTCTGGAATCCACAGTCCGCCGTAGCGCCATCTCCTGCCACTGCTACGATGTTAACGTCCGCCCTTCCTTTTCTTTCATAGATCTGGCTTAGCCCGGTGAGAAAAGACGCGGTATTGTCAAGTAGCGGAATATGTACCGGAATCTTTAATCCGTTGGCATAATTCCATCCTACCACTCCGGCTCCCGCCATGCAGCCCGGCGGAATCCCTACGATCGTATTCTCCCCCGCGATTTTTAATACCGTCCTTAAGACCAGTTCTCCTCCACATCCCTGACAGGCAGACATGCCCGGAGTCACCTGATCTTCTGCTTTATTTAAAACATCAATATAACTCATGTACCTTCCTCCTTGTATACTAGTCTGCCATATACCACTGGGTCTCTTTTTCTCCAGGATCATCTTTGGACGCCTCCAGGCTGCGGATCGTTCCAAGCAGCATATCAATGGAGATATCTGCTCCGCCCAGTCCGCCGATCACGCTAAAGTGGCAATAATCGTCCTTGGCATCCGCCAGTGCCGCTTTGGTTTCCATATGCATAGGTCCCTGGCTCCATCCAAAACATACGCTTCTGTCAATCACGGCAAAGGCTTTCTTTCCTTTAAGCGCTTCTTTGATCCGCTTAGCCGGGAATGGCCTTGTAAAGCGCAGTTTGATAAGTCCGGCGCGAATTCCTTCCTCTCTTGCCTGATCTACCGCGTCCATCCCGGTGCCGGTCATTCCTCCAATCGTGATAATGACGACCTCCGCATCCTCCATCCTGTACTCGGAGATAGTTCCTCCATAATACCTGCCAAATGCATCTCCAAACTTCTGGTCAACCTCATCGATGATATCCAAGGCGTTCGCCATCGCATCTAGATGGGTCTTCCTATACTTCATCAGAATCGGCCCCGGCGTCAGCGGATCCAGTGCGAACGGATTGTCAGGATCCAGAACTGCATGGTCAAAAGACGGTGTAGGCAGAAAACGATTCACTTCTTCCTGAGTTGGAAGATTCACTCCCTCTGTCAGATGGGAACTATAGAATCCATCGTAGCAAATATTCACAGGCAATAACACCTCCGGATGTTCTGCAATCATATATCCCTGGATAATCATATCTGCAATTTCCTGGTTATTGTCGCAGAACATCTGAATCCACCCTGCATCTCTGACGCTCATTGCATCCTGCTGCCCGCTCCACACCGTCTCAGGGGACGTCATCTCCCTGGTAGCCAGTGCCATCACCATAGGAAGACGCAGGGTAGACATTCTGAAATAAGGCTCGTACATCAGAGCCAGCCCTTGGGCGGAAGTTGCGGTAAATACCCTTCCTCCTCCTGCCGCGGCTCCTTGGACAACGCTCATTGCCGAATGTTCGGATTCAACCTGTACAAAGCTGGCATCTATCTCCCCATTGTGCACAAGTTCCGCCAAATGCTCTACCACGGATGACTGCGGGGTGATTGGGTAAGCGGCAATGAGATCCAGCCGGCATAAAGCCGCAGCCTCTGCCGCAGAATAATTTCCAGTAAGCACTTTCACATTTCCCATTATCTAACTCCTCCTTCCGGTACCATCTCTATGGCATCCTTGATGCACTCATTTGCGCAGATGCCGCAGCCTTTGCAGTAGTCGTAATGAATCTCATACTTCCCTTCTTCATCCTTATGAATAGAATTCACCGGGCAATAGGAAAGGCAGATGCCGCACCTGATACATTTTTCCTGGTCAAGGACCGGACGCAATACCCGCCAGCTTGCGGTATCAAGAATATACATCCCATCGTTGCCAATCGGTGTAATATGTAAATGTTCTGTCATTCTGTTCCCTCCTTACGCTTCCACGCTCTTTACCTGATCATATGCCGTCTGTGCCGCTTCCCTGTTGGCTGCCCCGAAGGAAGCCTCTATCTCCTGGAACAATATTTCCTTGTCCACAAGCCCTGTAACTTTGGCAAATGCTCCAAGCATAGCAGTATTGGGTATATTTCTTCCAAGTATCTTTTCCGAAATGCCCGTGGCATCCACCACAGCCACGCTTCCTGCCTGAGAAGGAATCTTCAGTTCCTCCAGCGGCTTTACCGTATTCATGATTATCGTTCCTCCCTCTTTCAAGCCTTCATAGGTGGCTGGAAGAACAACGAGGGAGTCATCCAGTATCATCAGAATATCCGGCTCATAGACCTGCATCTTCCTTCTAATTGGCTGTTGCGATATTCTTAGATATCCAAATACCGGCGAACCCTTTCTTTCTACTCCGAAGAACGGGATAAACTGGCCTTGCTTCTTCTCCTGTACGACTGCCTTCACCACAATCTGCGAAGCCTTGACTACTCCCTGGCCTCCCCGGCCGTGCAAACGGATTTCTTTCATATGACATTCTCTCCTTTTCCTGCATTTTACTTGCTTTTCACCTGATGTCCCACTTAAATGATCTTTCATTAGGCCGCCGCCATGCTTCTTCGCTTTCGTTTCTCTTTGCAAAACATTGTTACCTATATCGAACTTTTTGTATTTTTATAGTACATCCAGTTTATGGTATTGTCAATTGAATTATATATGGCAAATTGCAAGAATTTTCAGTCACATTTTTAGCAATTACTAATAAACGCCGTTTTATTATACGAAACGACATTGACGTAATTTTTCTTTCCTGCTAAACTGTACCTATAATATTAAAGGGGGATTCCATATGAAAGAAGAAAACACCAGCGATTCCATTGCGAAAAATAATGACAAGTATATTCTTCACTCTGTAGAAAATGCGCTTTCCATCATGGATTTATTCTTCGCATACGAGGAACTAAGCCCGTCGGACGTGACTCGTTATCTGGGAATCAATCGAAGCACGGCTTTTCGTTTTCTCGTTACTTTAGAGAGGTGCGGCTACATCTCCAAGGGCGAGAATGCAAAATACCGGCTCAGCGCCAAAGTATCCACCCTGGGACAGATCGCTCACAACCGCATGGAACTGATCAGCCTGATCCACCCTCACCTTTGCAGAATCTCGGAAGATACCGGAGAATCCTCTCATCTGGTCATTATGGATAATCCCACCCATGTTACCTTCATAGACAAATCCGTTGGGACTCTTTGGCTTAAAATGGACATTATGCTTGGCTATACTCAGTATGCGCACATTACGGCAACGGGAAAGGCCATACTTGCCTATGAATCAGATCAATTCATCAACCAGTATATCCGCTCTGCCAATTTCGACCGGCAGACGCCTAATTCTATCCGAAATGCCAAGGAACTGCTGAATATTCTCAGCCAGATAAAAGAACAAGGCTACTCCTGCGATAATGAGGAGGCTGAAGTGGGACTCACCTGCTATGCGGTTCCTATTCTAACTTTCTCCGGCCGCCCGGTAGCAGCAATCAGTTCCTCCGGCCCGACCACCAGAATGGCTGCCAATAAAGAAAAACATCTGCAGGCGCTTCATCTTGCCGCAGAACAGATTCAGAAAGGACTGCAGTAATGTAGCCCTTTTATTTTTTGCTTTTCTATTGACTGTCTTCTTTTTCTGTGCTATATTTTCCATAACAATTCACATATTAAAACGCCGTTTTCTATATTGAACTTTTTGGTATCATTTTAAATATAGGATAAGGAGGCGTTTATGAACTATCGTCTATTAATCATCAATATGGGTTCCACTTCCACAAAGGTAGGCGTCTATCTGGACGATTCTCCAGTCTGGACTCACACGATCACCCATCCCAGGGAAGATATCGCGCGCTATCTGCATTTCATGGATCAGTATGAGTACCGGCTGGGTGCTATTAAGACGCTTCTGGCCGAAAAAGGAGAACGCCTGGAAGACTTCCATGCTATCGTAAGCAGGGGAGGAACCATTCGTCCGGTCAGAGGCGGCACCTATGCGATTACATCCCAGATGCTTAAGGATTCCCAATGTGGCCTCTATGGCGACCACCCATGCAATATCGGCGGCCAGATTGCCTATGATCTTGCATCGAAATATCAGATTCCTGCCTTAACTGTGGATCCTCCCGTCTGCAATGAGATGCGGCCGGAAGCAACCTATTCCGGCCTTCCGGAGATCCAGAGGATTGCGTCCTTTCAGGCGCTGAATCACAGGGCAACCGCGCGCAGGTACTGTCGGGATCATCATATTGCGTATACGGATGTAAATCTGATTGTGGCCCACATGGGAGGCGGTATTACCGTAGCAGCCCACGAAAAAGGAAAAATCACTGATGTAAACAATGGGCTGGCCGGGGATGGCCCGTTTGCTCTTGAGCGAAGCGGAGACCTCCCGGTAGGCGAACTTATCAAACTGTGCTATAGTGGCAAATATACGCTGGATGAGATGCTGCGCCGCGTCAATGGCAGAGGCGGCATGGTGGCCTATCTCGGTACTGTGGATGGAAAGGAAGTACAGCGCCGGATCGATTCCGGCGATGATCTGGCCCGCTCTGTTACCGAAGCAATGGCCTACCAGGTAGTTAAAGAGATCGGAGGCATCGCTGCATCCATGTGCGGCGAAGTGGATGCCATCCTTCTCACAGCCGGACTGGCCTATTGGGAATACTTCGTGGGCCTGATTAAAAGCCGGGTATCCTTTCTTGCTCCAGTCCTTGCCTATCCCGGGGAGAATGAACTAGAATCTCTGGCCTTAGGAGCACTGCGCGTGCTTCGCAAAGAAGAGGAACTCCAGAATTACGATTCCCAGACAGCATAAGGAGGCAAACTATGTACCATAATTTTGAGGAACTGTTAAAAGATATAAAAAAGAAGACGATCCGAAAGACGATTGCCGTTGCTGCTGCTCATGACAGAGAAGTCCTTGCATCTGCGTCTGCTGCCAGAAAGGAAGGGATTGCCGACTTCATCCTGATTGGCCAGATCGCGCAAATCCGTACGATCCTGGCGGAGTTAGGTGAAGTGCCGGATGACTGGACCATTATCAATGAGCCCGATGATTCCAAAGCGGCCCAGCATGCCGTCCTTCTGGCCTCTACCGGCAAGGCGGATGCCCTTATGAAGGGTCTTCTCCATACTTCCGCCTTCCTAAAGGCAATCTTCCACAAGGAATGCGGATTGGTTGCCCCAGGCTCTCTTGTTAGTCAGATTACAGTCACTGAGTTCCCGGCACAGAATCGACTCGTGCTGCTGAGTGACTGTGCCATTAATGTCTCTCCTTCCTATAAAGAAAAGGTGCAGATCATACAGAATGCAGTCGCTCTGGCTTATAGGCTCGGAATCGAATGCCCTAACGTGGCCTGCCTTGCGCCGGTAGAAGTCATAAATGAAAAAATGCAGGAAACCATTGATGCCGCTATGCTTAGCAAGGCCAGTGAACGAGGACAGATTAAAGGCTGCCGTATAGATGGCCCTCTGGCCATGGATAATGCCATCTCACCGGAGGCTGCCGCCAGCAAGAGAATTGCCAGCCCAGTTGCTGGTAAGGCAGATATTCTGCTCATGCCGGACCTGTGTACCGGCAATGCCCTGGATAAGTCTCTGCGCTACTTTGCCGAACTCAATACCGGAAGCGCCGTGATCGGTGCTGGCGTCCCTATAATCATGACATCCCGGTCGGATTCTGCCAGGAATAAACTTCATGCAATCGCGCTTAGCGTATTGTAGATGCGTCATTATATATTACAGTTATATATGATTCATTGTATTTAATTGGTACTTGTCCTAAAAATACACTTTTCTTTATATAGGCTCCATTAAATAGACGCCTTGTTTCGGGGCGTCTATTTATTTTTCTTATCATTATATAAAAAACTATAATTTTACATTATGGTTTGATTGTGATATATTTTTTACGGAACTTAAAGGAACTCTTGATTCTGTAGGGGAGTCCCTTCTCTGACCCTCTATTCAGGAAAGGAAGTATCTTCATGTACGATATTATCATCATAGGTGCCGGTCCGGCCGGTATCAGTGCCGGAATCTATGCGGTAAGCCGCGGTAAAAAGACAGTGATTATTGAAAAAAATGCAGTAGGCGGAATCATCGGAAAAGTATCTACCGTTACCCACTACTCTGCTATCGTACCCGGCGAAACCGGGGCCACCTTTGCCAAGAGAATGGAACGACAGGCTTTGGAGGCAGGTGTAGAAATCATCTACGAAAACGTCGAGAAAGTAACTCTGGAAGGTGATATAAAGACGGTAACCACATCCCGTAATCATTATGAAGCACCCAAAATCATCCTCGCAAACGGAACCACCCCCAGAACACTTGGTATTCCAGGGGAGGCTGAACTCTCCGGGAAGGGCATCGGCCTTAATGCTGCAAAAGATGGCCCATCCTATAAAGGCAAAAATATATATGTAGTAGGCGGTGCTGACGGCGCGGTTAAGGAAGCATTGTATCTATCTCAGTTTGCAAAAGAACTTACAATCATTCATTTTGAGGATACGTTAGGATGTGTTCCTGAATTCTTAAATAAAGTTCGCCAGACAGATAATATTAAAGTCTGTCTTGCTTCCAGGCTGAACAAAGTATACGGAAAAAACCATGTAGAAAAATTGGAGATCCTTAATGAGAAAAATGGGACGATTAATGTTATCGAAGATGATGGCTGTGGCATCTTCGTATATGCAGGAGCTGATCCCAATACCGAATTATATACGGAACTTAAGTTAGACAACGGATATATTCCGGTGAATGAAAAAATGGAAACCTCCATTCCCGGCGTATATGCTGCTGGCGATATCCGCGTCAAGCAGGTACGCCAGGCTGCAACAGCCGTGGCAGATGGCGCTGTGGCTGCAATTAATGCTGCGATGTAGGTGCTTGGCTTGGTATTGTAATCAGGGCGGCGGAGAAAAATCTCCGCCGCCCTGAACTATGGGCATTTGCTCTATATATGCAAAACTGATAAATCTTTACACATTTCTGCTTAAAATCACTTTATTCCCCTTTAAATGTATCATTATGAATTAAACATGTTAGTTAATTTTTAATAACTTCGTAGTATGGTTTGTTTTAAAAATAGGCCTTGCTTTTTGTTGCGGTAAGCAATCAAACTATTATGCCCATAAAGAGGTATCTATATTCGGATTCTCACAAGTGGATCAACCTTGTACAGGGGCGCCTATATCTACTATGGTAATAATCCAATTTGCGCTCCCATGTGGGGATCGACGCATTTGACTTTGTAGCATTGCTGGCTATGCTTTAATTTCAATTCACGTTCTCGCATGGGGAACGACTGGATCCATCAGTCGCTTTGCTTCATTTGCCATATTTCACTCCACGTTCCCACAAGGGGAACGACAAGATACGATTATTAAGGCTTTGGAAATGTACCATTTCAATCCACGTTCCCACAAGGGGAACGACTAGCACAATGCGTAACAAAGACTGTTGCATCTGCATTTCAATCCACGTTCCCACAAGGGGAACGACGTGCGCTGTCGCACAGAAAGGATGTGATTATCTTATTTCAATCCACGTTCCCACAAGGGGAACGACTCTTTTTAGTTCCCATTTCTGCAAATCCTCGTTATTTCAATCCACGTTCCCACAAGGGGAACGACTTCGCTGGAGAGCATAGTACGCATCATGCTATAGATTTCAATCCACGTTCCCACAAGGGGAACGACCATCAACAGCGGTCTGCTGCATCACCTCTGTATTATTTCAATCCACGTTCCCACAAGGGGAACGACAGCAAGAGGAGAGACGCCTCCGCTTGCATCAACGATTTCAATCCACGTTCCCACAAGGGGAACGACCTACGCAAAATGCCCTTCCGTCAATCATGTATCATTTCAATCCACGTTCCCACAAGGGGAACGACCTTTCCTGCGTCCGCCTTCTAAGGTGCCGCCAATATTTCAATCCACGTTCCCACAAGGGGAACGACATATCCAGCCCCTCCTTTGCCAGGCTGTAGGTAGCATTTCAATCCACGTTCCCACAAGGGGAACGACTAATTTTTTTCCGAGTTTCTTCGCCTGCTGGTAATTTCAATCCACGTTCCCACAAGGGGAACGACGTTTCTAATATAACGTACACTTTGCACATAGTCAAATTTCAATCCACGTTCCCACAAGGGGAACGACATCTCCCAGAAGCCGCCGTCCCTCGTCCATATCCATTTCAATCCACGTTCCCACAAGGGGAACGACATCCACAGGCGTACCAGTCATAAAACTGAGACGCTATTTCAATCCACGTTCCCACAAGGGGAACGACGGTAAGACAATCGAGCCTTTACAGGCGGCTTACATATTTCAATCCACGTTCCCACAAGGGGAACGACTTTGCCGCCCATTTCTTGCTGACAGCCGCATAATCATTTCAATCCACGTTCCCACAAGGGGAACGACGCGTCTGTTACAGAGACAATGCAAGTTAAGACAATTTCAATCCACGTTCCCACAAGGGGAACGACATCGTCTGTACCATCAGTCCAGCTCACAATAGTAAATTTCAATCCACGTTCCCACAAGGGGAACGACACTCCTCTAACTTTCCCCTATCATACATTCCCTTTATATTTCAATCCACGTTCCCACAAGGGGAACGACATTTTCCAGGCACTATAATCTCATCGTTATGCCGATTTCAATCCACGTTCCCACAAGGGGAACGACAAAAGGTGAACTATTATCCGGTAACTATAACAGCAATTTCAATCCACGTTCCCACAAGGGGAACGACATTGTATTCGATGATGTCCCTGTGGATCTTATTATTTCAATCCACGTTCCCACAAGGGGAACGACGCCGGGAACCCGGTGGAGGCGATTGAGCCTTTTCGAATTTCAATCCACGTTCCCACAAGGGGAACGACGCAATATGAAAACATGTGGAATGTGCAGAAATAATTTCAATCCACGTTCCCACAAGGGGAACGACGATATCGAAGCTCTCATTAAGGAGGGCGAAGAACTATTTCAATCCACGTTCCCACAAGGGGAACGACGAGTTCTATTGCGACCACGATGTTGATACAACAATTTCAATCCACGTTCCCACAAGGGGAACGACTCAGATTTGCAGAAAACCATAAAGGGATACGAGATTTCAATCCACGTTCCCACAAGGGGAACGACAAGGACAGACTGGTCGTGCACCTGTACGTTGATGGATTTCAATCCACGTTCCCACAAGGGGAACGACGGACTACGGAAACGAAAAATATTCCAGCAGACGGATTTCAATCCACGTTCCCACAAGGGGAACGACGTTATCTAAAACTATTTTACTATTATATATTTTATTTCAATCCACGTTCCCACAAGGGGAACGACCACTCGGGGCATACGCTATCTGAGGTGCTTAAAATTTCAATCCACGTTCCCACAAGGGGAACGACGAAAGCCCGCGCTCGTCCAGGAAGCGGATAGCAGAATTTCAATCCACGTTCCCACAAGGGGAACGACTGCCCTGCCATCGACATTTCTAGGGCCGTCAGATATTTCAATCCACGTTCCCACAAGGGGAACGACCGGGCAAGCCCGAACATATGCAAGTTCTGGCGGATTTCAATCCACGTTCCCACAAGGGGAACGACTAGACGATATATGCCTGATCCTTGGCATAGAGCATTTCAATCCACGTTCCCACAAGGGGAACGACACTATCCCGTCTTCGCTGCAATATCCAAGAGGCTTATTTCAATCCACGTTCCCACAAGGGGAACGACTCTGCCCTTCCAGTGTTGCTTTTCGGAATTTCGTATTTCAATCCACGTTCCCACAAGGGGAACGACAGCAAATATATCCAAATTTCAAAAGAAAATAGTAATATGTTTTGTAGTAAATTACATTTTCTTTAGATATGATTTGATATTTAATTAATATCCTAATATAACTTACAGTTTTTGTACAACTTTTTTGGTGCGAATCTCCCGGGATTTTCATGTGTGCTTCATATTCGCACTACAGAATCAATGTTTCATCCACAGCAATCCCTTTATCGACTCCCACATGCTCTACTTTCGTTTTGTATTTATTTCCCAGATAATAAAATCTCAAACTATCCACTTCTTCATCTATAATTTCCATCAAAGTAGATTTCAGCATAACACACTGTGCATTGTCCAGAATACATTCAAAGACCGAGTTCTGCACACGCCTTCCATAATTGACACATTGCTTGGCAACCTTCCTTAATCTTGCTCTACCGGCCGCTGTCTCTGTATTAACGTCATATGTAATCAATACCAGCATAAAGCCACCTCACTTCCATAAAAATGGCGGATACGCATCCAGATCTCCTCGTAGATACCTTGCCAGGAGCATAGCCTGCACATAGGGAACCATCCCCCACTCCATCTTCTCTTTCAAATATGGATGGGTCAGCGTCTCCTTTTTTCTATTCTGCCACTCTGACAGGAATTTTTTGCGCGCATCGTCCTTCATTAAGACTGCACCATTTTCTTTCTTGATAAAATCCTTAACATTAACCACCTTTTTATTAATAAGCGATAGCACAAAACGATCGGCAAGCACTGGTCGCAGTTCTTCAATCATATCCAATGCTAGAGAGGCTCGTCCTGGACGATCCGTATGCATCATGCCAACATACGGATCCAGTCCTACAGTTTCCAAGGCTGATGCAATATTATTGGTCAATAGAGTATATACAAAGGACAGCATTGCATTGACATTATCAGTTGGAGGTCTTCTATTTCTATCAGAAAACACAAAATCTTTCTTCTGCTGCAGAATCAGTTCATCAAACACACTGAAATAAACGCTGGCAGCCTCACCTTCATATCCTCGCAGTTGATCCTTTGACTGGCTCTTCTGAACTCTGATAGCAGCATCCTTCAACATTTTGGAAGCACTTTTCACTTTCTCAGTATCAATCTGCATACTATGATCTCGTGTGGCTCTTTCCAGCACCCATCGTGCATTATATATTTTTCCAATAATACAGTTCTTCGATATTTCAAGGCTGTCGGTTTCGTTCATGCTTACTTCATACTGCTTCTTTCGCAATACTACATTTCCTTTTACGCTACCTGTGACGCGTGCCAGAAATTTTCCATTTGGGGTTACATAACAAAGAGAAATGTTCCTATCGGCACATGCTCCCATCAAAGCCGGACTTGTTCCACGGTAGCCAAATGAAACAATGCCTTCCAAATTATGAAGCGGAATCCTTCCCACTTCCTTTTCTTTATCTAGAACAACAATATTTTCACCGTCCAGAGCAAGATAACTGTCTTCTGATGTAACATATAAGGTATTTAATAACTTCTTCATTCGGCCTCCTCCAGCGCTCGTTTCACATACTCTTTCGCAGATACTGTATTTCCAAGTTTTGGAAGACAGATGTCTTTCAGTGAACATCCATTACATCTTTTACTCCACTTGACTTTTGGAGTATACCTCCGTTCGTAGTATTGATGCATTTCCTGGAACATATCCCGAACTCTGTTCTTTAGATCATTCGTTATTTCTACGGCCTCTCGCCGCCGCGTCTCGCCATAGAAAATAGCTCCCTCGGGTATTACTGCCGAGAACATCTCTTCCAGACACATGACTTGGGCAGCCAGTTGTAAAATATCTTCATCGGTGATTTTGGGGGTTCCCTTTTTATATTCAATGGGGTATATCCTATATAGGCCCCGATGTCCATAAAGCCGTACGCCATCCTCGCATTTATGGAACTCCACCACATCACACTCGCCACTGACGCCCATTTTTCTAGAAGAGACAGGCAGTGCCCTTGTAATCAATATATCCTTTCGATTTTCCTCCAGGTAAGGATCATGTGCTTTCCTGTGCATCAATTGTCCTACTACTGTATGCACATTTTCCGCCCACTGCTGTTCAATATGAATCAAAGCCCACTGTCTGCGGCAAAACTGGAAATGCTGGATGCCGGATATCATCAAATATTCTTCTTCCTTATATTCCATTATATCTTCCTTATCATCTCCACTGTTTCCGGAATCTGCTCTTCATGAATTATGATCTCATAATCCTGATATTTTCTCGGATAGATTACATCCTCTTTCCTCTGAACCTCCACTGCCTCAAATAGTTTATAGGCAGGACAGTCGCCTAATTCTTTGCTATGCTTAAACACAATCAGTTCCCGAACTGCCATCTTGCCTCTCGCCGCTGAATGATCGTGTTCAAACATATTGATGATTGCCTCCCACAGCAGTTCCAAATCTTCCTCTGAAAAGCCCGTGACTTTTCTTGCAAGATTTGCGGAAATATATCCTTCCACCCTGTACAGGCCATAGGGTACAATATTTTTTCTTCCCATTTCCGTGCTCTTAACCCCTGCATCTTTTTCCGTCGTGATTGCCACCCTTGTAATGGTCACTTCCTGACTTATGATTGGGTCTACGCTTCTGGCAAATCCAAGTTGTACCGGCCCCCTGACTTGTCCGCAATTTAAAGAAGCTTTCACAAATGTGGTCATTACTGCTCCAAATGTACGGATATCAAAGAAATTCTTACACATAAAATCCCTGATTTTTCTGTCCGCCTCTGGGTCGTTTTTCTTCAAATCCTTTGCTTTCTTTTCATCAATTCCCAGATATTCGAATGCCTGATTATCGCTGCGGTTCAATGGTACATTTTCTTTGATATATATCTGGTAGCCTTCTTCGTCTTCTTTTACCATTTCAACATAATTGCGGATTTTTCTCTTTAAGCAGACATCTGTCACCAGGCCATACCCACTTTCCGGGTCAATTCTCGGCATATTCCCTGCATCAGGATCTCCGTTGGGATTTCCATTCTCCACATCAAATAATACAACGAATTCATACCTGTTCTTAATTGTCTCGCTCATTTACTTTTCCTCCTTTTTCTCATAACGTTTTTGAACCTGATGATAATATCCTAAAATGAACATCCCCTGTTCTTCCAATGATAATCGACGCGGAAATGCGATAGACTGTCCCTCTTTCACTTCTATCTTTCCCTGTAGTTCCGTCAATATTTTTTCATAATATATTCTTTTCCCAGTCTCAAGTTTTCGTATATGACTGTTTTTAAGTTTTTGCAAAATTGGAAATACTGATGCCGGCGTCGCGCATGCCGAGTTAAAATACCGATCCCGGATTGTAGCATTAATACCTGGATTGGCATCTTCCTGAATTGCCTCCAGTACGGCAAATTCCCTCCCCAATACATAAGCTGCATCCTTACACTGTTCATTTAATCCCACAAATGATTCCTCCTTTGTCCACTGCCTTCCATGATTCCGTATCAGGCAGGCTCTTGTAATAGCCGCTCTGCCACGGGTTATTCTGCCTTGTTCCGCGCGTATCCTTATCATCACATTACTGTACAAACTCTCCGGATACTTCTTTCCGGATAATATTGCTTCAAATACTGATGCCGCCATATTCGGCTGAGGTTTTTTGTCCTTAGACTTCTGATTAACCGTTTCTGCAAGCATCCTCCAGACTCCCAGATATTCATATTCATCAAAGGACGGCCTAATAATTTTCATTTGTTCGTAATGTTCCTGTAAATTCGATAAGATATTTCCAAAATCATTCTGGTAGAAGAACCTCACTGATAACCTCGCTGCATTTGGCGCAAGCCCAAGTATATAGAATCTCTGTTCCGGATTAATCTGAATCCCCTCTATATCGATACTCCGGCCTTCCTGTAAATTTGAAAAAACCCCCTTTAAAACTTCCTGGTTATCTTCTGTTGGTTCCATTGAATCCCTGAATAGGCTCTGGTACATTTCTTCCCCATCTTCTGCCCAGAATATAATGGTGGTATCTCCCAGCATAAATACATATTCTCGTTGGGCCAGCAGATAGTTTAATGCTGTCGTATAGGCAAACATAGCATATTTCCCAACCGGCGCATTGTAACTTTGCTCTTTTCCATAAGATTCAAAAGAAGGCGCGTTAAAAGATACCAGGGCTGCCCCGCTGGACTGTGCTCCCTGTACACCTTTGATAGCAGTATGTATCCGGGATATTTCTGCTCTTTCCCCGGTTACAAGACAGACCTCCTTCGTCTCTTCTTCCTCAATCCTTAGTTTTTCCTCCCACATACTTCGTATTTGCATATCTTCCTGTGCATACTTTGCTCCCACATAAAAAATCAGATTTCCGCCTGCCGTTATATCTTCCCATTTTTCAAGAATATCCGGGTTCTCCTTAGCCTCATCAGGATTCCATTTCAAAAAGAAATTTTTAACCGCGACAGCAGTTTCATTATTTATCGCTTCCAGCAGATTACAATGCTTTTCTTTTGCCGCCTGAAAGCATTCCAATATACGCTTTCCTGTTCCGTCTTTATCTATTCCCAGCAGATATTTGGAATTATCGCACAGGAAATTTGCAGACACTCCCGAAGAGCGAGATACCATTTCTGGCACTTCAATCATTTGTGGTATCCAGGCGGTCTTTTTGCCCCGTTCCACTTCCTGTTTCAAAGAAATAACTCCCAGCAAATTTCCTTCCACATCAATATCCAGTGCATAAGACACCTTTGCCCTGCACCAGCCTCGTCTTGATACCCTCTCCTGTTCGGCCAGGGTCTCATAGTACCCAACTAAAGCCTGCAGTATCATCGAACCACCTCACAGTCTCTCAAGTCCACTACTCCGCGGCGCATTACCGCCCGAAAGAACATCGGCTGTATATTCTCCGGTTCAGAATAATCCATATCATACAGCATAAAGCCCAAGTCCTTTTCTTCCACCACTTCATAGGCGCTATGCACTTCTTCCTCCTCGCAAAGGCAGAAATTCACCGGAAATTCGCGGCATCCAAAATACGGTGTATGATAGCATTCCCCTCTCTTTAAGCGCCTCATAATAATGTCCTTAAATTTTCCTGGATTATCACTATCGTTTGCTTTGTCGGTCATTTCAAAATGGGCGTCAATTATATACTCTACATCCTTTAGCAGCAGGGATGCCCTTTGGACAATCTCCTCTTTACTGCTGATAAATAATTCCTTCTTTGCGCCATTGTAAACCGAGAGCACATTATTTGCCGACACCTTGCTTTTGACTTCGTTTCTGCGGATAGATGTAAATTGTATCGGCTTCATTATATGAATCCGATCAATCTTCCAGCACATGCCAGGATGCCAGTAAATAGCTTCCATTATGCCCCGGGCAGCTGAAGGCGTCATAATATCATAACTACAGCGTTCCACCTTCATCTCTGGACGGCTAAAAAGAGCATAATCTCCCCAGACCTTTACTCTAACACCAATACTCATCTCCCTCTCCTTTCTTTATCTTTCGTATGATTAAAGTATACCACAAAATTATCCACCATTCTATTTTAAAACCATATATCATTTCCTAGTTCCATATCAACCCGCAATCCCGTTTCTTCCGAATAATCCTCACAATCTCGCAGCACAAAAAACTCCCCTTTCAGTTCTTCTGATACCTGTACAAGCATCCCTGCACCGTACATTTTCTGAAATAGATTGTCATAGATATTTACGCAGTATTGTGCCGATTCTCTGATCAAAACTTTTGTTGCGCCTTTCAATCTTAATTCTTCCGCAAGCCATTTCCCGCGCTCATCTCTTGGAATCAAGACCGTCTTTGTATCTTGCTCTATCAGTTTAAATTCTTTCCCAACTTTGGCAAACGCAAATCGTCCTTTTTGAAACTCTTCCAGTATATTTTTCTTATCAAGAGCAGATCCTTTAAAACCATAAAGCCTCGCAAAATATTCTTGTATTGCCTCAAGGGATGATATATCTTCATATTTTCGAATGACTTGCTTTGCCGTATCTATCTGCTGCTCCTGACTTGGAACCTTCTGAGACTCCTCTAACTGAAAGATATAAGTGAAACTCTGGAAAACATTCCTTTTCCCTTCCCTGTTGCATCGACCCGCAGCCTGTATCATAGAATCCACCCCAGCAAGCTGCCTGTATACCGTCTGAAAATCCAGATCTACGCCCGCCTCTACCAGGCTAGTAGCAATTACGATACATTTCATCCCCGACTTTAGTCTCTCCCGTATAACCGACAGCCTCTCTTTGCGATGCTGGGGGTACATGAAAGTTGATAGGTGATAAACGCCTTCCCCCTTTAAATCCTCATAGATTTTTTGTACGCTTTTCTTTGTATTCAAAATACACAATGCCTGGTTTTCTATCTTCATCCTATCCAAGAGTTCCTCTTCTGATATTTTTTCCAGGTTCTTAATAAAAGACCTTTTAAAAAACTGAAATTGTTCATCCATGCGAGGGCACAATTCCAGATATTGCAAATCTGAAGAAAAAAACTGTTTAAGAGAAGGCTGAGTTGCCGTACACAATACTACACTGCTCCTATAATGTTTGATTAACTCCTCTATGACCGCAATACAAGGCTTGAGATAATCATTCGGCAGCATCTGCGCCTCGTCAAATATAATAACGCTGTTTGCAATGTTATGTAATTTCCGGCATTTAGATGATTTATTGGAGAACAAAGATTCAAAAAACTGCACGTTGGTTGTTACAATTACCGGCAAGTCCCAGTTTTCGGCTGCCAATTGTTTGGGCATAAGTTCTTCTGAACTTCCATAGTCTATGTTGCTATGATGCTCCAACACATTTTCCTTTCCCAAAATATCGCTGAATACCTTTGCATTCTGCTCAATAATGCTGGTGTAAGGAATTACATAAATAATACGTTTTATATCATGCTTTGCCGCATGATTCAGCGCAAAAGCCAGGGATGCTACTGTCTTTCCGCCTCCGGTTGGAACCGTCAAGCGAAACAGTCCTTTCTTTTCCTTTCCTTTTTCTATACAGTATTTCAAAATTTCTGTTCGTCTTCCATTAATCGTATCCTTGTCTTCATTAACGAGCCAGTCCGCTATATGTCTATTCAATTTCCCCAAAAGCGTTGAAATATCATCTCCTTTTTCTCTGCCTGTTTCCCCCTCCTTCATAACCTCTTCCGTATCGAGATAATCTGCATCCACGAGACAAGAATATAGCATACGTATTAAAAGACTCATAGTAAAACTAGGATCCGTTTTATCCTTCATCAAAAAAAATGGGGTTTCTAGCGAAGGGATCTGTATCTCCTCCTCATATGCCCGAAAATCCTCAATTTTCTTTTTCATTCTACCTTCAAATGTTCCTTGCTCTCCTGTATCTGCACTCCCCCCTGTATCTGGCAACCCAGCGTGATGGCCAGCAATACAATAAGCCAACGCTACATAAAAACCGCCTTTTTCCTTCCCTAACTTCCGACACAATTGTGCACCAGCCGTAGCATGATCCACTTTCTCATTGCCTCCCCGGATACGTTGCTGGAATTTTTCTGAATATTTTCCTATATCATGAAGCAGGCCGCAGCAATATCCCCAGTCTCCATACCCGAATTCTGCTGCGAACTCCTTTGCCAGCCTTGCTGTCCCCTCCAAATGCTCTTTTACGCTTTGTTCCCGCTGCTTGTCCTCGCTGATATGCGCCAGATATTTCAGGCTTACTTTTTCATTCTCCTGGCAAATTTCTTTAATTGCGCCATCTTTTACTAAATATGCCTCCCCATAAACTACATTTTCTCCTTCAGTTACCAAAAGATAACTTCCATCCAGCAATGCATAGAACTCTCGTCCCATACTATCCGGATAAGTAATATCCTCCATCACTCGCCTGCCGTCAAGTATGGCATCCTTTACTTCCTCATAATGAGGCAATATCATTTTATCAGTAACCCCCAGCCCTATCAGGAATCTATCATATCCTGAATCCAGTGACTCACCCTCTAATTCAGGTTGCGCATATACGGTATCTGCACAATTCATAGTTCCTGCACTGATACCAATGATAATACCTGCAAAGTCCTTTATCTTTTCCCTTAGTCCTATCTGTTTCATAAATCGATTCTGGGTCGGAACATGCCCTCCGCCTAATATAAGTACGTCATATTTTTCCAATCGCTTCTCGGAAAAATCGCTGACTCTGCCATCACAGATATCACATACTAACATTTCCAGCCCACTTAGCGCAAATGCTTCCATAATAATATTCCTCATATTATCATTTTCCTCGAAATCAATGGGAGATGCGCAAATAAGAAGACACTTGGACCTTTCTTTCCAATAACGTTTCAAATTATCTATGAAACCATTTCTCTCATCCAGGCGACAAGGCAAAATACTTCCTTCTTCAAATCGAAAGCCACCAGGGCTACTTGTCAAAAATGCTATCATATTATACCTCCTGTATTTCATTAGTAGATTATTAGTGACATCCTCCTGATATTGGGAATACCACGTTTTAACTAAACGGCATATTCGGACATTGATCATTTCAACCTACGTTTCTAATACAGGAAAACGACTGGATCTGGCGTGAAACGGCTGTCTGAGATAAGGGATTTCAATTCATATCTCAATACAGAGAACGACCGTACTATACCTGCGCGATCTCCGGAACCTACACATTTCAATTCGCGTTCCCTATGCAGGAAACGACAACTTTTTGTTTCCGTAAAGGTCTGGTATCCGATATTTCAATCCACGTTCCCTATGCAGGGAACAACGAGTATGCGTCTTATATCAAAGACAATATGCTTGCAATTTCAATCCACGTTCCCTATGCAGGGAACGACTTCTGATATGCAGAGGTTGCTCCGTCATAAGCAATTTCAATCCACGTTCCCAATGCAGGGAACGACGGTGCGCGCGCCTTCAGAAAGAGTGCAACGCCCAGATTTCAATCCACGTTCCCAATGCAGGGAACGACTGCAACAGGCAGAAGAGCGACAAACTAATAGAGAATTTCAATCCACGTTCCCAATGCAGGGAACGACGCCCGGAACGAACCGCTCTTTCCGCAGCCATGTATTTCAATCCACGTTCCCAATGCAGGGAACGACTGTTACGATTGGTTATCATGTTTTGTCCATCAAATTTCAATCCACGTTCCCAATGCAGGGAACGACCTTATAGTATTCGGAACCGTGTTCTCCAGCATTGATTTCAATCCACGTTCCCAATGCAGGGAACGACTTCCTTCCAACTGCTGGATCATATGCATAATTTCAATTTCAATCCACGTTCCCAATGCAGGGAACGACTCAGAAAAGTTGTCTATCCTTGGCTGTATAATCATTTCAATCCACGTTCCCAATGCAGGGAACGACTCAGAAAAGTTGTCTATCCTTGGCTGTATAATCATTTCAATCCACGTTCCCAATGCAGGGAACGACTCAGAAAAGTTGTCTATCCTTGGCTGTATAATCATTTCAATCCACGTTCCCAATGCAGGGAACGACTCAGAAAAGTTGTCTATCCTTG